>Ga0137397_10000458_pt1 | contig 27959 bp, 27 predicted proteins | sample czorhiz116metaG_FD_106658 | JGI IMG/M metagenome (GOLD analysis project Ga0137397, IMG submission 106658) | Vadose zone soil microbial communities from Angelo Coast Range Reserve, California, USA - czorhiz1.16 metaG | ecosystem: Environmental > Terrestrial > Soil > Vadose zone | place: USA... | reverse complement strand
TGCTCGAGCTGGGCTGCGGCACGGGCAACGTGCTCGCCGCGCTGTCCGAGTTCGGTGAGGCGGTCGGCATGGAGGCGCATGTCGAGCTCATCGCCGCCGCGCGGGCCGCCGGCCTCGACGTGCGGGTGGGCCGGCTACCGGATGATCTCGGCGTGCCCGCTGGCTGGGCCGACGTGGTGCTGCTGCTCGACGTGATCGAGCACGTCGACGACGACGTCGCCGCCCTCGAGGCCGCGCGCCGGGGGGTCAGCGAGGGTGGTCTGCTCGTCGTGACCGTGCCGGCGTATCAGTGGCTCTGGAGCGGCCACGATGAGGTCCTCGGACATCGCCGGCGCTACACCGCCGCCGAGGTCCGTGCCGCGGTCGAACGGGCCGGCTTCAGCGTGCTCCGCGTGAGCTACTTCAATACCCTGCTCTTCCCGGTGCTGGCGCTCGTCCGTCTGTGGAAAGGCCTTCGGGGTGATCGAGGTCACGACTTGCGGCGCCCGGCGGCACCCCTCAACTGGCTCCTCGGGCGGGTGTTCGCGCTCGAGCGCCACCTCGTCCCCCGCGTCCCCCTCCCGTTCGGCGCGTCGCTCCTTCTGATCGGTCGGCGATGAACGAGAATCGCTCCGCGCCCGGGCGCGAGTGGGCGATCGTTGCCGGCGCCTACGCGGCCCTGGTGCTGATCGCGGCGGTGTGGCTCGCGATCGACCGCAGGCCGCCCGAGTGGGATCACGCCAACCACCTCGAGCGCGTCGTTCGCTGCGCGGAGGATCTGGCGCAGCGCGACTTGCGCACCATTCTGGAACGCTCGTCGTTCTACCCTCCGATCGTCCCCTGTGCCGCCGCCCTCGTGTACCGGCTGGCGCCGTCGGACGTGGCGGCGGCGCAGAGCATCGTCCTGGCGTTCCTGGGCCTCGGCATGGCTGCCGTGTACGTGCTCGGACGGCGCCTGGCCGGAGGCACCGAGGGCGTCGTGGCCGCGGTCGTGTTCGGATGCGCGCCGTTCGTGGTGTTCTCCGCGCTCCGATTCCAGCTCGACCTTCCGTTGGCGGCGATGGTCGCGCTGGCCCTCGTCGTGGTGCTGCGGACCGAGGGGTTCACCCGCCTGGGATGGTCGCTCCTGGCGGGTGCCGTGTTCGGCGTCGGGATGCTCACGAAACCTCCGTTCGCTGCCTACGTCCTGGCCCCGTTCCTCCTCGCTGCGGCCGCGAGCCGCGACCGCCGGCGCGCGGCGGTCAATGCGGCTCTGGCGCTCCTGGTCGGGGCCGTCCTGAGCCTGCCCTGGTACGGGCCGCGGCTCTTCGGCCTCGTCCCCCAGATCACGAGCCGCTCGTTCAAGCAGGCGGCGGAATCGGGCCACCCCGACCCGCTCACGGCGACGGCGCTCCTCTTCTACCCGACGTGGCTCGCTCCCCAGTTCGGCGTTCTCGCGGTCGTGCTGCTCCTCGTGGGGATTGCCATCGCCGTCCTGAGACGACAGGGCGTGGTGTTGACCGCACTGCTGGTCCCGTTCCTCCTGTTCGGGTTGCTCCAGAACAAGAACCTGCGCTACACGCTGCCGCTCCTGCCTATCGCCGCCGTGCTGGCGGGGATGGGCTTCGGCGCCCTGCGAGGCCGCACACGCTCCCTCGGCGGAGTCGTTCTGGCTCTGGCCTGCGTGCTCCAGGTGAGCGCGACGGCGCTGGGCGTGCCGCACGGTTTCGCGCTGCCGGGGCTCGGCGTTCCGTTCGTCCTCGAGTCGCCGACGCGAACCGACGACTGGCGGCATCGGGAGATCATGGCGCTCATCAGCCGCGACAGTCAGGGCGCGCCGGTGACCGTGAGCGTCGTCCCGAACGCCAGTTTCTTCTCGGTGAGCAACTTCAGGTACTACGGGACGCGGGACGGTCTCCCGCTTCGGTTCACGCGCGCCTGGGATACCGAGCCGATCGGGATCGAATACATCGTCCTCAAGACCGGCGACATTGGACCATCCTGGACGGCCGAGAAGCCTCGGCGCATCGCCGAACGGCTCGGCACCGACCCGTCTCTGGCGCGGGTGTTCCCGACCATCGGCGAGTTCGCGCTCCCCGACGGATCGACCGGTAGCGTGCGCGCAAGGCGCCTGACCGAGGCGGTGTCCGTCGAGCCCGCGATGTTCGCGCGCGAGGTCGAGGCGGCGGTGCGACGGGAGCTCGCCGAGGTCGCCGCCGACATGCAAGGGCTCGACGTCAGCCTCGTCTACGACGAGACCATCCTGCGTGGCCGTATCGGCCGGGTCCAGGTGCGCGCCGCTTCGGCGCGCGTCGGCGAGCTCCGGCGCCGGGACTCGCCGCTCCTTCGTGTCGGAGACGTACGGATCGCCTTCGAGGGCGTTCTGGTGAACCCCTTCAGCGTCCACGCTACGGGACGACTGGCACCGCTCGACGCCCGGCGCGTCACCCTCGAACAGGTCACCATACGCGAGGCGGACCTTCGAGCCTTCCTCCGGGAACAGAAGGGGTTCAGAACGGCCTCGGTGAAGCTCGAGTCGGGGGCGCTCGCCTTCGTCATGAACCAGCCCGGGCCCGACGTGGCCGCCCGAGTCCGGGTCCTTCCGGCGAGCGAACGGCCGTTCGCGCTGATCGCCGAGCACGTCACGGTCGGGGGAATCCCGGTACCCTCGCCGCTCGTCGATTGGGTGGTTCGCACCTGGGATCCCTCGCCCAGGATCGCGAGCCGCCTGCCCGTGCCCGTGGCGCTCGGGCGCATCGACATCACACCGGAGGCCATCAGAATCTCCGCCAACCCGTAGGGGGGAGTCTCATGCGTGAGTCGCGGGAAGCCAGGCGGGCCCGGGCCCGCAAGATCGTTCGCGAGCTCAAGAAGGCCTATCCCGACGCCAAGATCGCTCTCGATTTCGGGAATCCACTCGAGCTCCTGGTCGCCACGATTCTCTCGGCTCAGTGCACCGACGAGCGGGTGAATCTGGTGACGCCGGCGCTCTTCAAGAAGTATCGCGGTGCCCGCGACTACGCGCGCGCGGAGGTCGCGACCCTGGAGCAGGAGATCCGCTCCACGGGCTTCTACCGCGCCAAGACCCGCTCGATCGTCGGCATGGCGAAAGCGCTCGTCGACAAGCACGGCGGTGAGGTGCCGAGATCGCGGGAGGCGCTGACGGCCCTTCCGGGCGTCGGGCTCAAGACGGCGAACGTGATCTTGGGGAACGCGTTCGGAGAACAGACGATCGCGGTCGACACCCACGTCTTCCGCCTCTCCCAGCGCCTGGGCCTGGCGCGCTCGGGTGACCCCGACGAGATCCACGATCAACTGGTCGACGTGCTACCGGAGAAGGAGTTGACGCTGACGACGCACCTCTTGCAGAGCCACGGACGGCGGTGCTGTGTCGCGCGAAAGCCGCTGTGTCCGGCGTGTCCGGTTCGGATGCTCTGCCCGTGGCCCGGCAAGACCAAGATCCGTTGACAGCCTCTGTCTTCTCCCGTACAGTATGGCGTTGCATTTTTTTCAGTTTGGACGCCTACTTAGGGCCTTCAAGGGGAAGCTTGATGCCGACGCCGATGCCGAAGGAAAGCGAAATCGAGCGCAAGTGGTTCATCGTGGACGCCGATGGGCAGGTACTCGGGCGCCTCGCGAGCCGCGTTGCGTCAATCTTGCGCGGAAAGCACAAGCCGATATTCGTGCCCCATCTCGACGTCGGCGATCACGTGGTCGTGATCAATGCCGCGAAGGTGCACTTGACCGGACGGAAGCTCCGGGACAAGCAGTATCGTTGGCACTCCGGCTACATCGGGGGTCTGCGGGAGGTCAGTGCCGAGACGATGCTCAGGACGCACCCGGAGCGCGTCATCGAGTGGGCCATCCAGGGCATGCTGCCGAAGAACCGGCTGGGAAGGGCGATGGCCAGGAAGCTGAAGGTCTACCGCGGCGCCGCGCACCCGCACCAGGCTCAGCAGCCCGAAACTCTCACGACGAAGGCGGAGGTTCGCTAGATGGCCGCAGTGCTCGACCGGTTTTACGCGACGGGCCGCCGCAAGACGTCCGTCGCGCGGGTGTGGATCAGGCCGGGATCCGGGCGGATCGTCGTCAACCGGCGCGCCTTCGAGGACTACTTTCCGCGCGAGACGCTTCGCATGATCATCGCGCAGCCGCTCGAGGTGACGAGCACCGTCGGACAGTTCGACATCTTCGTGACCGTCGGGGGCGGCGGCCCCACCGGTCAGGCCGGCGCGGTCCGTCATGGGCTCTCGCGCGCGCTCGTGCGCTTCGACGAAAAGTTCCGCTTGCCGCTGAAGAAGGCCGGGCTCCTCACCCGCGATCCGCGGATGCGCGAGCGGAAGAAGTACGGCCAACCCGGCGCTCGGCAGAAGTTCCAGTACTCGAAGCGCTAGTGCCAGAGCGGTCCGCCATGGTCCGTGTCGCAGTCGCCGGAGCAAGCGGCTACATGGGAGCCGAGCTCCTCCGGTTGCTGTCCGTCCATCCCAACGTCACCCTGACGGGCGTGACCTCGGACCGGCTGGCCGGCGAGGCGCTGACCAAGGCCTACCCGCACCTGCGCGGGCTCAGCGACCTCAGGTTCCACGACCTCGACCCCGAGTGGCTCGCCGAGGTCGCCGACGTGGTCTTCCTCGCGCTGCCGCACATGGAGTCGCAGAAGGCGGTGCCGATCCTGCGCCGTCGCGGCCGCCGTGCGATCGACCTCTCGGCCGACTACCGGCTGCGCGATCCGAACGACTACGTCACGTGGTACAAGGCCCCGCACATCGATCTGCCGGGCCTCGCCGACGCGGTCTACGGACTGGCCGAGCTGCACCGGAAGGCGATCGCGCCGGCCGCGCTCGTCGCCACGCCCGGCTGCTATCCGGCCGGTGCGGTCCTGGCGACCGCCCCCCTCGTGCGGTCGGGGCTCGCCCGGCTCGACGGGATCGTCATAGACGGCAAGTCCGGCGTCACGGGTGCGGGGGCACAGGGTCGGAAGATCGACCCGATGTACCTGTACACCGAAGCCAACGAGAACGTGCAGGCGTACGGAATCGCCGCGCACCGGCACACGCCCGAGATCGAGCAGGAGCTGAGCGCTCTCGCCGGCGCCCCGCTGCGGGTCGCATTCACACCCCATCTCGTGCCGCTCAATCGCGGCCTGTTCACGACGGCGTCGGTGCCGCTCACCACGGCCCTGACGACGGCCCGCCTGCTCGACGTCTATCGCGAGTTCTACGCGGGGGAGCCCTTCGTGCGGGTCCTCGACGAGGGCGAGCGTCCGGCGACGCGCGCCGTCGTCGGCTCGAACTACTGCGACGTCACCGTGGTGGCGGACGCGCGCACCGGTCGCGCGGTCTGCGTGTCGGCGATCGACAATCTCGGCAAGGGCGGCGCGGCGAACGGCGTTCAGAACCTCAACGTCATGTTCGGCTGGGGCGAGCGGACCGGGCTCGAGGCGCCGCCGGTGTACCCCTAGGCCATGGCGTCGGCAGAGCTCCAGTGGCTTGACGGCGGCGTCACGGCGGTGCCGGGGATCCTCGCCGGCGGCGTCGTGGCCGGCATCAAGCCGAGCGGCAAGAAGGACCTCGCGCTGATCTACTCGTCGACCCCGGCGCGCGCGGCCGCGGTGTTCACGTCGAACCAGGTGAAGGGCGCCCCGGTGCTGGTGTCGACCGAGCACGTCGGCGGGGGTCAGGCCCAGGCGATCGTGGCCTCCAGCGGCTGCGCCAACGTCTGTACCGGCGACCAGGGCATCGCCGACGCGCGCGAGATGACGCGGCTGGTGGGCGAGCTGCTGCGGATCCCCGCGAGCCACGTGCTGGTCGCCGCGACCGGCGTCATCGGCGTTCCGCTGCCGATGGACAAGATCCGATCGGCGCTGCCCAAGCTCGTCAAGTCGCTGTCGCCGCAAGGGGGGCGGGCGGCGGCGGAGGCGATCATGACCACCGACACGCGCCCGAAGGAAGCGGCGGTGCGCGTCGAGGTCGGCGGGCGCCCGGTCACGATCGGTGGGATCGCGAAGGGGGTGGCGATGCTCGAGCCCCACCTCGCCACGATGTTCTGCTTCGTCGCGTCGGATGCGGTCGTCGCGCGCGGCGCGCTCGGGTCGGTCGTGCGGCGCGCCGTCGATCGGTCCTTCAACCGCACGACCGTCGACTCGGACCAGTCCACCAGCGACACGGTGGCCGTGCTGACGAACGGTCTGGCCGAGAACGCCCCGCTCGAGGCGGGCGCGCGCGGCCTGCGACAGTTCGCGCGCGGCCTCGATGCGGTCATGACGAAGCTGGCGCGCATGCTCGTCGCCGACGGTGAGGGCGCCACGAAGCTCGTGACGATCGCCGTGCGGGGTGCCGCGAGCCGGCGGGAGGCGTTGAACGCGGCGCGCAGTATCGCGAACTCCCCACTGGTCAAGACCGCGATCAACGGCCAGGACCCCAACTGGGGCCGGATCATGATGGCGCTCGGCAAGTCGGCGGCCCGCGTCGAGCAGGAGAAGGTCGCGATCGCCTTCGGGGACGAGCGCCTGGTCGAGCGCGGAATGCTGAAGGAAGGCGTGCGTCTGGAGCGGGTTCGGGAGATCATGGGACTCTCGGAATACGACATCACGGTCGACCTGGGACTCGGCCGCGGCGAGGACCGCGTCTGGACCTGCGATCTCAGCGAGGAGTACGTGCGGCTCAACGCAAAGTACACGACGTAGCTCACCAACACGCACGCCGTGCGTTTTCGGTGGTAGTGCACGCCACAGGTCGTCGCGGGGCCGCAGCCCTGCTCGACCGCGGCGAGCCTGCTCTGCGCGGCGGAGGCAAACCGAAGGAGGATTCATGGCGGCGTTGACGATGAAGGAACTGCTCGAGGCCGGAGTGCACTTCGGCCACCAGACGAAGCGCTGGAATCCGAAGATGCAGAAGTACATCTTCGGAGAGCGCAACGGTATTTACATCATCGACCTTCAGAAGACGCTCAAGAAGTTCCGTGAGGCGTACGCCTTCGTGCGCGACCTGGCCGCCGGCGGCGGCACGGTGCTCTTCATCGGGACCAAGAAACAGGCCCAGGAGACCGTGTTCGAGGAGGCCAGCCGCTGCGGGATGTACTACGTCAACCAGCGGTGGCTGGGCGGGACGCTGACGAACTTCGCGACGATCCGCAAGTCGATCACCCGGCTCAAGAAGCTCGAGGAGATGAAAGAGACCGGCGAGTACGAGCGGCTGCCGAAGAAGGAAGCCCTGGAGCTCGATCGGGAGCGGGAGAAGCTCGAGAAGGCGCTGATCGGCATCAAGTTGATGGAGCAGCTGCCCGCGGCGGTGTTCATCATCGACCCCCGCAAGGAGAAGATCGCGGTGGCCGAGGCCCAGCGGCTCGGCATCTCGATCGTGGCGATCGTGGACACCAATTGCGATCCGACCGGGATCGACTATCCGGTTCCCGGCAACGACGACGCGATCCGCGCCGTGCGGCTGATCACCTCACGCATCGCCGATGCCGTCAACGAGGGCCGCGGCACCCTGGGCAAGGACGAGGCCGAAGCGGCGGCGCCGGAGGCTCCGGCCGAGGGCGCCGAGATGGCCGCGGCCGAGGCGGAGGCCTAGGCATGGCTGCGACCGCGCATCTGGTGAAGGAGCTCCGCGACCGGACGGGCGCCGGCGTGATGGACTGCAAGGAGGCGCTCCAGACGACCCAGGGCGACCTGCAGGGCGCCGTCGAGTACCTGAGGAAGAAGGGGCTTGCCCAGGCGGCGAAGCGGTCGGGCCGGGAGGCCCGCGAGGGCGCCGTCGGGACCTACATCCATGCCGGCGCCAAGCTCGGGGTGCTCATCGAGGTGGACTGCGAGACGGACTTCGTCGCGCGGACCGAGGCCTTCCAGCAGCTCGTCAAGGACCTCGGCATGCAAGTCGCCGCGGCGAACCCCGCGTACGTCGCCCGGGAGGACGTCCCCGGCGAGGTGATCGAGAAGGAGCGAGAGATCTATCGCGGTCAGCTGGCCGACCAGAAGAAGCCGGCCCAGGTGCTCGACAAGATCGTCGAGGGCAAGCTGGAGAAGTTCTTCACCGAGCAGTGTCTGCTCGAGCAGCCGTTCATCAAGGACGCCTCCGGCAAGACGAAGGTTCGAGAGCTCGTCGACGGCGTCAACGCCAAGACGGGCGAGCGGATCGTCGTCAAGCGGTTCGCCCGGTTCCAGGTGGGCGAGGGGGGGTAGCGTGACGGCGGGTGCCGGCACCGGCCGCCCGGCCTACCGCCGTATCGTCCTGAAGCTTTCGGGGGAGGCGCTCGCCGGGAGCCAGGGCTACGGGATCGATCCGCCTGTGCTCGATCGGGTCGCCGCCGAGCTTCGCGACGTGGCGGCGCTCGGCGTGCAGGTAGCGATCGTCATCGGTGGCGGCAATATTTTCCGCGGCGTGGCGGCGAGCGCCAGGGGAATGGACCGCGCCACCGCCGACTACATGGGCATGCTGGCGACCGTCATCAACGCGCTGGCGCTGCAGGACGCGCTCGAGAAGGTCGGCCTGCAGACGCGCGTGCTCTCGGCGATCGAGATGCGGGCGGTCGCGGAGCCCTACATCCGGCGCCGCGCGATCCGCCACCTCGAGAAGGGTCGCCTGGTGATCTTCGCCGCCGGCACGGGCAACCCGTTCTTCACGACGGACACCGCGGGCGCGTTGCGGGCCGTCGAGATCGGCGCCGACGCGATCATCAAGGCGACGAAGGTCGACGGGATCTACTCGGCCGATCCCAAGCAGGACGCGAGCGCGCAACGCCTCGAGCGGATGACGTACATCGACGTCCTCAGCCGTGGTCTCCAGGTGATGGACGCCGCCGCGATCTCGCTCTGCATGGACAACAAGCTGCCGATCATCGTCTTCGACCTGACCCGATCCGGTAACATCAAGCGGATCGTCCTCGGCGAGCCGGTGGGTTCGATCGTATCGTCGGGAGGCTGACGCACATGGCCGACACGCAGGGTGTGATCAAGGAAGTCGAGACGAAGATGACGGGCGCGCTCGAGGTGCTCGGGCGTGAGTTCGCGGCGGTCCGCACCGGCCGCGCGTCCGCCGGCCTGCTCGACGGGATCCGCGTCGACTACTACGGGACGCCGACGCCGGTGAACCAGATGGCGTCCATCTCGGTCCCGGACGCCAGGACCCTCGTCATCCAGCCCTGGGAGGCGAGCCAGCTCAAGGCCATCGAGAAGGCGATCATGGCCTCCGATCTGGGGCTGACGCCGGTCAACGACGGCAAGATCGTCCGCCTGGCGATGCCGTCGCCGACCGAGGAGCGGCGCAAGCAGCTCGCGAAGACCGTGCACAAGATCGCCGAGGAATCCCGCGTCGCGGTCCGAAACATCCGGCGCGAGGCGAACGACCGCCTCAAGACGATGTCCAAGGACAAGAAGGTCTCCGAGGACGAGGAGCGCCGCAGCCACGATCAGATCCAGAAGACCACGGACCGGTTCATCGCGAAGGTCGACGAGCTGCTCAAGAAGAAGGAGCAGGAGATCCTGTCATTCTAGCGTGCCGCGGGATGACCGGCGCATGACGCGGGCCGACGGCGAGGCCGAGCTGTTCGAGACCGTCCGTTCGCAGCCCGTGCCCGAGCACGTCGCCATCATCATGGACGGCAACGGGCGCTGGGCGACCCGCCGCGGCCTGCCGCGCGTCGCCGGCCACCGCGAAGGCGTCAAGGCGGCGCGGTCGATCGTGCGCGCCGCCTCCGTCCTCGGTTTGCGCTACCTGACGCTCTACGCGTTCTCGACCGAGAACTGGAGCCGCCCGGTCGACGAGGTCTCGACCCTCATGAGCCTCCTGGAGCGGTCGGTCCACGCGGAGCTCCCCGAGCTGATGGCGCGCAACGCGCGGCTCCGCGTCCTGGGCCGCCCGCAGGGCGTGCCGGCCGGCGTGCGACGCGGCATCGACCACGTGGTGCACGAGACCCGCAACAACACCGGCTTGACCGTGCTCATGGCGTTCAACTACGGGGGCCGCGACGAGCTGATCGACGCGTTTCGCTCGCTGGCCCGCCAGGTCCAGGCGGGCGAGCTCAAGCCCGAGGACATCTCGGAGAAGGGCATCAGCGAGGCCCTCTACACCGCCGACGTCCCGGACCCCGATCTCCTGATCCGGACGAGCGGCGAGATGCGGATCTCGAATTTCCTTCTGTGGCAGATCGCCTACACGGAGCTATGGCTCACGCCGACCCTCTGGCCGGACTTCGGGCCCGCCGATCTCTATCGGGCCGTGGCCGAGTTCCAGGGGCGCACGCGCAGGTTCGGAAAGGTGTGACGTGGCCAAGACCGAGGCGGCGAGCGTGACCGTTCGCGACGCCGGAGCCGGCGTGTCACCGGCCTGGAAGCGCATCGGGAGCGCGGTGGTCCTGATCCCCGTGTTCGTGTGGGTGACGACGGGCGCTCCGGCGTGGGTGTACCAGCTGGTCGTGGTCGCGACGAGCGCCCTGGCCTGCGGCGAGCTGGCCCGGATGTTCCAGCGCACCGGGCGGCCGATCCGGACGTCGCTGACCGTCGGGGTGGGCGCCGCGCTCACGGCCAGCTTCGCGACGAGTCTCTACACGGTGTTCGGCGGCGACGGCAAGTCCCTGCGGTGGATGCCCACGCCCGAGCTCGCGCTCGTGGTCGGCGTCGGGATCATCTGCAGTGCCCCGCTCTGGACCGCCGGGCGCCCGCTGGTCGAGTCGACCGCGAACACGCTGTTCGGCGCAATCTACGTCGGCTGGCTCTTGGGATACGCGATCTGGCTGCACGGCCGCGCCGACGGACCTCAGCTCGTGCTGTTCCTCGTGGGCGTGACGTGGGCCGGCGAATCGGCGGCGTATCTGGTCGGGTCCTCGGTGGGCCGCCACCGGATCGCGCCCACGCTGAGCCCACGCAAGACCGTCGAGGGCTCCATCGCGCAGATCGTGGTCTCGATCGCCGGGGCGCTGGTATTGGGTGCCTGGCTGCTGCCCGGCTGTAGCCCGGTGGGCGCGGCCGGAGCCGGGATCGTCCTGGGCGTGATCGGGCAGGTGGGCGACCTCGCCGAATCCGCGATCAAGCGGAGCGTCGGAACCAAGGACACCGGGGACCTCATCCCGGGCCACGGCGGCATGCTCGATCGGATCGACAGCTTGCTCTTCAACGCTCCAGCGCTCTACCTCTATTCGCTGTACGCCTGGTGCCGCGCATGAAAAGTATTACGCTGCTCGGTGCGACGGGATCCATCGGTCTTCGAACCCTCGACCTGGTGTCGAGCTTCCCCGAGGAGTTCTCGGTGGCGGGGCTGGCGGCGCGCGGGTCGAACGTGGAGCTGGTCGCGGACATGTGCAAGAAGTACTCGCCGCGCGCCGTCGCGCTCCTGGACGTGGAGGCGCGCGACCGGCTGGCGCGGCTCCTTCCGGCGCCGCGGCCCGAGCTGCTCGCCGGGCCCGACGGGTTCGTGGCGCTGGCCCGCGACGTGAAGGCGGACATCGTGGTCTCGGCTCTCGTGGGAGGCGCCGGGTTGCTCCCGACCATGGCGGCGATCCAGGCGGGCCGCACCGTGGCGCTCGCCAACAAGGAGACGCTGGTGATGGCCGGGCGCCTGATGACGGCGGCCGCCCGGGCGCGCGGCGTGAAGCTCCTGCCGGTCGACTCCGAGCACAGCGCCGTGTTCCAGTGCCTCGCCGGCCACAGTCGAGCCGACGTTCACCGGATTCTCCTCACGGCGTCCGGCGGGCCGTTCCGCGAGACGCCGAAGGCCCGGCTCGCGACGGCGACCGTGGAGGACGCGCTCCAGCACCCGACGTGGAAGATGGGGGCCAAAATCACCATCGACTCGGCCACGCTGATGAACAAGGGGCTCGAGGTCATCGAGGCGCGCTGGTTGTTCGACGTGGCGCCCGACCAGGTCCAGATCGTGGTGCATCCGCAGTCGATCGTGCACTCGATGGTCGAATACATCGACGGATCGGTGATCGCCCAGCTCGGCGTGGCGGACATGGGTGTGCCGATCCTCTATGCGCTCACCTATCCCGAGCGACGGCCGACTCCGGCCGCCCGGCTCGACCTCGCCCGGGTCGGCCAGCTGACGTTCCACGAGCCCGACGTCGACAAGTTCCCGTGCCTGCGGCTGGCGCGGGCGGCGCTCGAGGCCGGGAGCGCGGCGCCGGTGGTCCTCAACGCCGCCAACGAGATCGCGGTGGCCGCGTTTCTCGACCGGCGCGTGGGCTTCACCGAGATCGCCGAGCTCATCGAGGAGGCGCTCGATGGTTCGCAGGCCGGCGAGCTGGGATCGATCGAGGCCTGCGTCGCGGTCGACGCCGACACCCGCCGCGCCGTGCGGCACGCGATCGACGCCCGTCACGGAGCGCGGCCCTCGTGACCACCGTCCTGTCCTTCATCGTCGTCATCGGGATCCTCATCCTGGTCCACGAGCTCGGACACTTTCTCGTGGCCCGCTGGACCGGTGTGGGAGTCGAGCGGTTCTCGATCGGCTTCGGTCCAGTGCTGGCGCGCTGGCGCGGCAAGGAGACCGAATACTGTCTCTCCGCGATCCCGATGGGCGGCTACGTGAAGATGGTGGGGGAGGAGAACCCGCTGGAAGGGGGCGGCACGGCCTCCGTCGATCCCCAGAAGGCGTTCGCGCTGAAACCGCTCTGGGCGCGATTCCTGATCGTGTTCGCCGGCCCGGGAATGAATTTCGTCCTGGCTTCGGTGATCTTCGCCGTCATCCTGGCGACCGTCGGGCGCCCGGTCTGGCCGGCTGTCGTGGGACGCGTCGCCGACGACGGCCCGGCGGCGGCCGCCGGCCTGCAGCCCGGTGACGTGGTGACCGCGGTCGACGGGCGCCCGATCGCGTACTGGGAGGATCTCGACCGGGCGATCGCGACCTCACAGGGCAGAGCCCTCCGGCTGACGATCACGCGGGGCGGGGCCCAGCGGGAGGTCGAGATCGCGCCGAGGCGAACCGTCACGCGTGACCCGATCTTCAAGGAGCAGCGGGAGATATGGGATCTCGGCGCGGGGCCGCAGCTGACGCCGCAGATCGGAGCGGTCAACCCGGGCTCGCCCGCCGAGCAGGCCGGCCTCCGCCCGGGCGACGCCGTCGTCACGGTGGCGGGCCAGCCGGTGTTCACGCCCGAAGAGCTCATGCAGGCCATCCAGAAGCGCGGCGGCCAGACGTTCGAAATCGTGGTCCAGCGCGACGGCAAGCCCCTGACCCTGAACGTGACGGCGACGGCCGTGAAGGAGAAAAACCCGACCGGCCAGGACGTCGAGATCGGGCGCATCGGCGTCGGCATCGTCACGAAGGTCGTGCGCTACGAGACGTACAACCCCGTCCTCGCCGTGGTGTACGGCACCGCCAAGACCTGGGACATGACGGTGCTGACGGCCAAGGGGCTCTGGAAGCTCGTGACGATGGAGCTGCCCCTGTCGAACCTCGGTGGGCCGATCCAGATCGCGGCGGAAGGCGAGCGGCAGCGCAGGGAAGGGCTGCCCTCGCTGGCGCTCTTCACCGCCGTCATCAGCGTGAACCTGGCGGTCCTCAACCTGCTGCCGGTGCCGATGCTCGACGGCGGCCATCTCCTGTTCTTCGTCATCGAGGGTATCCTGGGCCGGCCGGTGTCCCTCAAGAAGCGCGAGGCGGCCCAGCAGCTCGGGCTCGTTCTTCTGCTCCTCTTGATGGTGTTCGCGATTTACAATGACCTCGTTCGGATCGACGCTTTCAGAATCTTCAGATAGGACGGCGCAATGATCACACGACGGAAGACGAAGCAGATCCAGCTCGCCGGCGTCACGGTCGGTGGCGACGCCCCGATCACCGTGCAGTCCATGACCAAGACCGACACGCGCGACGTCCAGGCGACGCTGCTCGAGATCTGGTCTCTCGAGGCGGCCGGCTGCGACATCGTCCGCTGCGCCGTGCCGGTCCGGGACGCGGCCGAGAAGCTGGGCGAGATCAAGCGTCAGATCCGGATCCCGCTCGTCGCCGACATCCATTTCAACTACAAGCTGGCCCTGATCGCGCTCGAGCAGGGCGTGGACGGTCTCCGGCTGAACCCAGGCAACATCGGCGGCAAGGCGTTCGTGCAGGAGGTCGTCAACGTCGCCAAGGAGAAGCGGATCCCCATCCGCATCGGCGTCAACGGCGGGTCGCTCGAGAAGGATCTTCTGGCCAAGTACAACGGGCCGACCGCCGCGGGCATGGTCGAATCGGCGCTACGCCACATCCACATCCTCGAGGACCTGAACTACCCGGAGATGAAGATCTCGCTGAAGGCCTCCGACCCGTTGATGATGATCGAGGCCTACCGGATGCTCGCCGACAAAGTCGATTACGCGTTCCATCTCGGCGTCACCGAAGCCGGGACGCCGGGCGTCGGCACGATCAAGTCGGCGATTGGCCTCGGGGCGCTCCTGTCGGAGGGGATCGGTGACACGATCCGCGTGTCGCTCTCGGCGGACCCGACCGAAGAAGTCCGCGTCGGGATCGACATCCTCAAGTCGCTCGGCCTGCGGAAGGGCGGCTTGACCTTCGTGTCGTGTCCCTCGTGCGGGCGAGCGGACGTCGACCTGGTCAAGCTCGCGAAGGAGGTCGAGGACGAGTTCAAGGGGTTGAACGAGGAGATCCACATCGCGGTGATGGGATGCGAGGTCAACGGCCCGGGCGAGGCGCGCGCCGCGGACATCGGAGTCGCGGGGGGGCGCGGCATCGGGCTCATCTTCAAGAACGGGGACGTGATCCGCAAGGTGCCGGAGAAGGAGATCGTCCAGGCGATGCGCGAGGAAGTCGACAAGTTCATCGCCGAGCGAAAGGCCGCGAAGACAGCGGCCGTGGAGGTCGAGTGATGGGACAGTACAGCACCCACGTCTTCGTGTGCACGTCCGGCGACTCTTGTCCGACCCAGGGCAACGTCGAGCAGTTCGTGAAGTATCTCCGGGACGAGGCCGTCAAGGCCGGTCTCAAGACCGACGTCAGAGTCAACAAGGCCGGCTGCTTCTCGCAGTGCGGCCACGGGCCGATGATGGTCGTCTACCCGGACAACGTCTGGTACGGGGGTGTGCAGGAGTCGGACTTGAAGGAGATCTTCGAGTCGCACATCAGAGACGGCAAGCCCGTCGCCCGCCTGATCTACGATCCCGGGGTCAAGGGAGCCAACAAAAAGCCGGGCTTCAAGTAGCCGCGAGCCTCCCGCGACCGGGCTGCCTCGCCGTCCAGCACCAGGGGGTCATGTACGCCTGCGCCTTGCCTCTTTCTGGAACACGTGCTAAATTCTTGAAAAAGTGGGCCTTGCCCGCTTTTTTTAGTTTTGTGCCCGGCAGGGGTAGACATTGATCGACGAGACGGAAAGGACGCTCCTGATCGAACAGGCGGTCATACCGGTGGTAGGCGGCCACGGGCTCGAGCTCGTCGACCTCGAGTGGCGCGGGATCCGACCGCGCGGGGTGTTGAGGCTCTACGTCGACAAGCCGGGCGGTGTGGGAATCGGGGACTGCGAACGTCTGAGCCGAGAGCTCGGCGACGTGCTCGATGCGGCCGCGCTGATCGAGGGGGGGTATGACCTCGAAGTCTCGTCGCCCGGGCTCGACCGGCAGCTGCGAACGGAGCGCGAGTACCGCTGGGCGGTCGGCAAGCACGTCCGGTGCTGGCTCGCGGGCGGCAGCGAGATGAGCGGCCGCCTGACAGAGGTCACGCCCGAGCGGCTGGTTCTGGATCGCGACGGCGAGCGGATGGAGCTAGGACGGGCCGTCGTCACGAAGGCCCGGCTGGAGGCGGAGGTCCCCTGGCCCCGCAAGGCGTAGAATCACAACCGAGTCAAGGGACCCATGAACCGAGAGCTGATCAGCGTCATCGAGCAGATCGGGCGGGAGAAGGGGATCGACAAGGAGATCCTCTTCGAGGCGCTGGAGTCTGCCCTGCTCTCGGCATCGCGCAAGACCCTCGGTGCGGCCGAGAACCTACGGATGCACATCGACCGCAAGAGCGGCGACCTCCGGGTGTACGGCCGAAAGAAGGTGGTGGCCGAGGTCAGCGACGACAAGCAAGAGATCAGCCTCACCGACGCCAAGGCCCTGAACGCGGACGCGGAGCTCGACGACGAGCTGGAGCTCGAGCAGGAGCGGCCTCCCCAGGACTTCGGGCGGATCGCGGCCCAGACGGCCAAGCAGGTCATCCTCCAGAAGGTGCGGGACGCCGAGCGTGAGGGAATCTACTCGGAGTTCGCCGGCAAGGAAGGCCAGATCCTGAGAGGTATCGTCCACCGGATCGAGAAGCGCAACGTGATCCTCGAGATCGGCAAGGCGGAGGCCATCCTGCCCGAGCGCGAGCAGATCCTGGGCGAGCGGTACAACCCCGGCGACCGGATCCGCGCATTCGTTCTCGAGGTACGGCGGACGGCCAAGGGCCCGCAGATCTCGCTCTCGCGCACGCATCCGGGCTATCTGGCGCGGTTGTTCCAGACTGAGATTCCCGAGATCCAGGAAGGGATCGTCCTCGTGAAGGCGACGGCTCGGGAGGCAGGCGAGCGCGCGAAGGTCGCGGTCGCCTCGACGAAGCGCGACGTCGATCCGATCGGCGCCTGCGTCGGACTGCGCGGCACGCGGATCCAGGTGATCAGTCGGGAGCTGCGCGGCGAGAAGATCGACATCATCGAGTGGTCGCACGATCCCGCGACGTTCGTGGCGCGCGCGCTCTCGCCGGCCAAGGTGTCGTCGGTGGCGATCAACGAGCTCGCGGAGGGCGAGGGGCAGCCGTCGGCGACGGTGATCGTGCCTGACAACCAGCTGTCCCTGGCCATCGGCAAGAAGGGTCAGAACGCGCGGCTCGCGGCAAAGTTGACCGGCATGCGCATCGACATCAAGAGCGAGTCCGAGGTCGAGGCGGAGCGCTCGCCGGTCGCCGCCGCCATCCCGGAGGATCGCGCGGCGCTGGGGATGCTGGGGGCCGATCTCGAGCTCGTCGATGCCCTGGTCGGCGCGGGGCTCGCCTCACCCCTCGCGATCGTCAAGGCCGGGCGCGAGAAGCTGGGCCTGGTCGCGGAGGTCGGCGACCGGGCCGACGAGATCTACGCAGCCGCCGAGAAATTCCTGGCGACGCACCCCGCGTCGGGCGACGTCAAGGCAGGCGACGAGGTCAGCCGGCCCGAGGCCCCTCAGGGGGATTCGACGCCCTTATGAGGACATCGCCCAGCCGCACGTGTCTCGGGTGCCGCCGAGCCCGGCCGAAGGCGTTACTGGTCCGGCTGGTGCGGCTGCCGGCCGGCACGGTGGTGACGGATCCCACCGCCCGCGCGGAGGGCCGCGGCGCGTATGTCTGTCCCGACGCTGCGTGCGTCGATCGCGCGCTGAGCCCCGGCCGACTCAGGCATGCCTTCAGGAGGCCCAGCGAAGCCGGCCCGAATCTGGCAGCTGTAGTGCGAGCCGCAGCACGTCCGGGGGCTGGGCCCCCCGCGTGCGAGGCGAGCCCAGGATCAGAGGCGCGAGCCGCAGCACGTCCGGGGGCTGGGCCCCCCGCGTGCGAGGCGAGCCCAGGATCAGCAGTGGTGAGAGCGGTCAGCGAGGTCGAGGTCGACGTGATTGCGGTGAGAGCGTGAGGGAAGTGAGGGGACTGTGGCAGCAGCAAAGATAAAGGTGATCGAGCTCGCCAAGGAGCTCGGTGTGACCAGCAAGGATCTCATGGTCGCAGCCGAGGAGATGGGCCACAAGGGTGTTCGCGCCATGAGTCCCCTCGACAGCATGCTGGCGAACGCGCTGCGCGTGAAGCTCGGAAAGGGCCGCGACCTTCCGGAGGCGCCGAAGCCGAAGCGCGTCCCGAAGCCCAAGGTGCTGGGCGAGGCCGGCGACGGCGCGGCGGTCGTCGACGACGCGGTCGCGACGAAGCCCGCCTCGCGGGCGAGGAAAGCCAAGACCGAGGAGGAAGCGCCCGCGGACGTCAAGCCCGCGGCGACGATCGTGAAGCCCAAGCCCGCCGGGCCTTTGCCCGAAGTCGTCCCGGAGCCGCCGTTCGATCCGACCCCGGAGCCCGAGATCGTGCCGGAGCCGACCGTCGTCGCTCCGCCGCCCGAGCCGACGATCGCCAGGCCGTCCACGCCGGTGACGCCAACGCCGGGAATGCCGAAGAAGCCGGAGCCGAAGATCGTCCCGTTCCGCCCGATCGAGCGCGGCGCGCCGGCGCCCGCGCCGCGCCCCTCGCGCCAGCCCGCGGGTCCATTCGCGCCGCCGAGAGTCTCCCTGTCGCCGGCCCGGCCGACGGCCCCGGTCCCGCCGCCGCGGCCCGCGCCCTCGCCGGTGCCGAGCGTTGCCCGCCCTGCGGCGTCGGCGGCCTCTGCGGCGCCCGCCGCCCCGCTCATCGCCCCGGCCCCCGCGGTTGCGGCGACCGTCGTCGAAGAGCCGCCCGCGTCGCCCGTCGAGGTCAAGCGCGAGCTCATCCGCGTGCCGGAGTCGGTCACGGTCGGCGAGCTCGCCGAGAAGATGCGGCGCAAGTCGAGCGAGGTCATCAAGACGCTGCTCGAGCTCGGCGTGATGGCGACGGTCAACGAGTTACTCGATCCCACCGCGGCCAAGCTCGTGGCCGATAAATTCAACGTCGACGTCGAGATCCGCTCGGTGGAGGGCGACGTCGTCGACGAGGAAGATGTCGATCCGAGCCAGCTCGCGCTGCGCCCGCCCGTGGTCACGGTGATGGGCCACGTCGACCACGGCAAGACGTCGCTGCTGGACGCCATCCGTAAGTCGAAGGTCGCCGAGAAGGAGTTCGGCGGCATCACGCAGCACATCGGCGCCTACCAGGTCACGACCTCGCACGGCAAGGTGACGTTCCTGGACACGCCGGGCCACGAGGCGTTCACGGCGATGCGGGCGCGCGGGGCCCAGGCGACCGACATCGTCATCCTCGTCGTCGCCGCGGACGACGGTGTGATGCCGCAGACCCAGGAGGCGATCAATCACGCCCGCGCCGCCAACGTGCCGATCATCGTCGCCGTCAACAAGATCGACCGGCCCGAGGCCGACGCCGAGCGCGTGAAGCGCGAGCTGTCCAACCTCAACCTCGTGCCGGAAGAGTGGGGTGGCCAGACGATCTTCGTGCCGACCTCGGCCAAGATGGGCACGGGCATCGATCAGCTCCTCGAGATGACCGCGCTCCAGTCGGAGATCCTCGAGCTCAAGGCCAACGCCGGCCGCGCGGCCAGGGGCGTCATCATCGAGAGCCGGCTCGATCGGGGCCGCGGGCCGGTGGCCACGGCGCTCATCCAGAACGGAACCCTGAAAGAGGGCGATGCGGTCGTGGTCGGCTCCTACTCCGGGCGCGTCCGCTCGCTGATCGACCAGGCCGGCAAGAAGGTCAAGTCCGCCGGGCCGTCCGATCCCGTCGAGATCCAGGGCCTCTCCGGGGTGCCGGCGGCGGGCGACGTGCTGGTGGCCGTCTCGGACGAGCGCAAGGCGCGGCAGATCGCGACGATGCGGCTCGACCGGGAGAAGGCCAAGGGCAAGGCGACGACGCGCATCACTCTCGAGGGGCTGCAGAAGCAGATCCAGACCGGCGAGGTCAAGGAGCTCCGGCTCATCCTGAAGGCCGACGTGCAGGGCTCGGTCGAGGCGCTGGCCGAATCGCTCGAGCGGCTCTCGACCGACGAGGTGAAGCTGAAGGTCATCCATAGCTCGGTCGGCATGATCACCGAGAGCGACGTGATGCTCGCGTCGGCGTCCAACGCGATCGTGCTGGGATTCAACGTGAAGGCGGAGCCGAAGGCAACGGCCCAGGCGCAGGCGAACGGCGTCGACCTTCGGAACTACAACGTCATCTACGAGGCGATCAACGACCTCAAGGCCGCCCTCGCCGGGATGCTCGCGCCCGAGATCCGGGAGACGGCGCTGGGCCGGGCTCAGGTACGTCAGATCTTCGTCATTTCCAAGCTTGGCCCGATCTGCGGCTCGTACGTCTCGGAGGGCAAGATCGTGCGCGGCGCCAAGGCGCGTGTCCGTCGCGGCGAGGAAATCTTCGGCCAGGGTATCGTCGGCTCGCTGAAGCGCTTCAAGGACGACGTCCGTGAGGTCCTCGCCGGACTCGAGTGCGGGATCGGCGTCGACGGCGTCAACGGGATGCAGCCGGGGGACATCGTCGAGGTCTACACGAGCGAGGAAGTGGCGCGCACGCTCTAGCGGGCAGCCGCGCCGGAGGGAGCCGTGTCGGCAGCGCGCGTCGCGCTCGGAGTGGTCGAGTTGCACCTGCCGGACGTCGCCTCGCTCAAGGACAAGCGTCACGTGCTGAAGGGCCTCAAGGAGAAGGTGCGCGCGCGGTTCGAGGTCTCCGTGGCCGAGGTGGACAATCAGGACCTCTGGCAGCGCGCCACGCTCGCCGTCGCCTACGTTTCAGCCGACGCCCGGCACGCCAACACGGTGATCTCGAAAGCGATGGACTTCATCGAAGACAACGTTGCCGGACGGGTGCTCGATAGCTCCGTGGAGATTCTCTGAATGCAAGGCAAGCGACTGGACCGCGTCAATCAGCTCGTCAAGGAGGAGATCTCGACGCTCCTCCAGCGGGAGCTCAAGGACCCACGGCTCGGGTTCGTGTCGGTGACCGAGGTCGAGACCGCGCGCGACTTGAGAACCGCCAAGGTCTTCGTGTCGGTGCTCGGCGACGAGGCGCAGTGGACGGGGTCGCTGGCGGCGCTCGCCAGCGCCCGCGGCTTCATCCGCAACTGGCTCCGGCAGCATCTCGACCTCCGCGTCACGCCCGAGCTGGACTTCCGGCCGGACCGATCGATGGAGCACGCGGCGCGTATTCAGGCGCTGCTCCGACAGGTGGGCGGCGAAGCCGGGCGGTGAGCGCCCCGATCGAGCACACCGGTCCGGTTCCCTCCGCCGCAGTGCTGGGACCGTTCGGCCGCGGCGGACGCGCCCTCATGTTGGGGCACGTTCACCCGGACGCCGACGTCCTGGGCACACTGCTGGCTCTCGGTCTGGCGCTCGAGGGGCGGGGCTGGGGCGTGGCGTACGGCGGCCCGCATCCCGCGCCGTCGCTGCTCGCCTTCCTGCCCGGCATCGACCGGTACCGCCGCCTCGATACCCTCGACGGTCCAGTCGACGTCGTGGTGCTCACGGATTGCCCGAACCCGGAGCGCACCGAGGGGCTGATCGATCAGGCCCGCCGCGCCGGCAAGGTCCTCGTCAACATCGACCACCATCCCGACAATCGGCGGTACGGGGACGTGAACTGGATCGACACCACGGCGGCCGCCACGGGCGAGATGGTGTACGAGCTGCTCACGGCCCTCGGCGCGCCGCTCACGCCCGCCATCGCCACGAACCTCTTCACGGCGATCCACACGGACACGGGCTCGTTCCGCTACTCGAACGTGACGACCCGGACCTTCACGATCGCCGCGGCGCTCGTTGCCGCCGGCGCCCGGCCGGAGCTCGTGTCCGAGTCGCTCTACGAACGGCGCGCGCCGGACGCGCTCCGCTGGCTTGGGGAGGCCCTCACCCGGGTGGAGGTCAGCGAGGACGGGCAGGTGGGCTGGCTCGCGCTGCCGGCCGGCGTCGTTCCCGAGCGGATCGTCGAATCGGAGGAGCTCGTGAACTATCCGCGCTCCGTCGCCTCCGTGCGCGTCGCCTGCCTTCTCCGCGAGCGGGACGGCGCGGTCAAGGTGAGCTTGCGCGGCAAGGGCGACGTGGACGTCCAGAAGATCGCGGCGCAATTCGGCGGCGGAGGCCACGTCAACGCCGCCGGGTGCACCATCGCCGGGCCGCTGCCCGATGCGGCACGGGCCGTGCTCGGCGCGGTCCGTCGGGCGGTCGATGAGAGGCGGAGCTCGTGAGCGGCGACTCCGTGCGATCCGGCGTTCTGGTCGTCGACAAGGGCCGCGGCGCGACCTCGTTCGACGTCGTTGCGGTCGCTCGCCGCCGTCTCGGCGTGCGCCGGATCGGACACGCCGGCACGCTCGACCCCGACGCGACCGGGGTGCTGCCGATCCTCGTCGGGGAGGCGACGAAGCTCACGCCGTATCTCGTCGACCAGGACAAGGAGTACCTCGCGACGGTGCGCTTCGGTTTGACGACGGACACGCACGACGTGAGCGGACGAGTCCTGTCGGAGACGCCGGTCGACGACCTGGCTCCGGCGCGCCTCGAGGAAGCCTGCGGCGCGTTCGTCGGCCGAATCAAACAGGTGCCGCCGATGTACTCGGCGATCCACCACGAGGGGCGACGGCTGTACGAGCTCGCGCGGGCGGGCATCGAGGTGGAGCGAGCGCCCCGCGAGGTCGTCGTCCACTCGATCTTGATCGAGAAGATCGACGGTCCGCGCGCGACGCTGCGTGTCGTCTGCGGCAAGGGCACGTACGTGCGGGTCCTCGCGGCCGACCTCGGTGCGGCCCTGGGCTGCGGCGGCGCCGTCGAGAGCCTCATCCGGTCCCGGGTCGGCCCCTTCGACTTGCGGGACGCCGTCTCCTGGCAGGAGCTGACGGAGGGGCGCTCGGCAGCGCCCGAGGGGCGCTCGCCAGCGCCCGAGGGGGGGCGGGAGCTCTGGTCCAGGGTACGCCCCGTCGAAGCGGCGCTGGCCGGATGGCCCATCGTTCGCCTGGACGGGCCCGGCGCGACGGCCTTCGGCCACGGCCAAGCGGCCGACGTGATTCCGGCCGCGGCGGCCACCGAGGGATTCGTGCGAGTTCACGAGACCGCCGGCCCCATGATCGGCGTCGGAGAGCTGATGGCGGGCGGGAGCAAAGTCAAACCCGTCCGCATCCTGCATGCAGATCGTTCGGGGACTCGAGTCCTTCCGGCCTGACGCGGGCCCGAGCGCCGTCGCGCTCGGCGCCTTCGACGGTATTCACCTGGGCCATCGCGCCATCCTCGGGACGGCCGTGGCGCAGGCGAGGCAAGACAAGCTCCAGGCGCTGGCGTGCACGTTCGATCGCCACCCGATGGAAGTGCTCCAGCCCGACCGCGCCCCGCTGCCCATCACGACGCTGGAGGAGAGGCTCGAGCTCATCGCGGCGACCGGAATCGACACGACCGTCGTCATCCCGTTCACCCCTGCGGTGGCCTCGGTCGAGCCGAAGGCCTTCGTGCAGGAGGTCCTCGTCGGGACACTCCACGCGCGCGAGATCGTGGTCGGCTTCAATCACCGCTTCGGTCGGGGCGCCCGCGGCGATGCTCAGCTGCTCGAGACCCTCTCGGGCCCGCTCGGCTTTCGCGCTCACATCGTCCAGGCGCTCATGGTCGATGGTGTCGCCGTGTCGTCGTCGGAGATCCGTGCTGCGCTCCAGCGCGGCGACCTCCCGAGGGCAGCACGGCTGCTCGGGCGTCCCTATTCCATCCGGGGCGAGGTCGTCCGGGGGGCCGGTCGGGGCAGGACCCTCGGCTATCCGACTGCCAACGTCAGGACTGATCGACCGCTGGGGCTTCCCGTCGGGGTTTACGTCTGCCAGCTGACGGTCGCGGCGCGTCAGCATCGAGCCGTCGTCAACGTCGGGGTCCGGCCGACGTTCGGAGAGACCGAATTAGCTGTAGAGGCTTATGTTCTGGATTTCACAGGTGATCTGTACGGCCAGCGGGTAACGCTGACCTTTGTCCGCCGGCTCCGGGACGAGAAGAAGTTCCCGAGCGTCGACGCCTTGCGGCAGCAGATCGAGCACGACGTCGCCGCCGCGCGCGGGGACTCGTGAGCGGGCGGCGCCGGGCCCGTCAGCTTTACTTCGGTACCTTCGCGTGGTACCCTCCGACCGTATCTGCGGACAACAAAAGGACTTTTGGAACCCGCCCCGGCGTGGGAGCACGGCTCCCTGGGGCGTGGCGATTGGGGGGCCTCCGATGCCGCTTGCTGTCGACCGGAAGAAAAGTCTGATCGAGCAGTTCCGCACCCACGAGGGCGACACGGGCTCGCCCGAAGTGCAGATTGCGTTACTGACCGAGCGGGTCAACAGTCTGACCGACCATTTCAAGCAGCACACCAAGGACCATCACTCACGCCGTGGGCTGCTGATGCTCATCGGCAAGCGTCGCGGTCTTCTCGAGTACCTCCGGGTCCGAGCGCCGGAGCGGTACCGGGTCATCATAGACAAGCTCGGCATCCGCCGTTGACGGCGGAATCACCTTTCACTGATCGGTCCTCGGACGGAACGGATCCGGGGGCCCCTGAGCGGGCAGTGTCAGCGTCCGCTCCACACGGCGTTCGCCGGATCCCGGCCGACACGCGAGGACAATTTTTCGTATGACCCACACTGTAGAGGTCGACAACAACGGCCAGCGAATGGCCATCGAAACGGGGAAAGTGGCCAAGCAGGCCGATGGAGCCGTCGTCGTCCGACTCGGCGGCTCGATGGTCCTGGCGACGTGCGTCGCCGCCAAGAGCGCGAAAGAGGCGCAGGATTTCTTCCCGCTGACCGTCGAGTACCGTGAGCGCGCGTACGCGGGCGGGCGGATTCCCGGCGGCTACTTCAAACGGGAAGGCGCCCCGGTCAAGAAGGAGACCCTGACGTCGCGGCTGATCGACCGGCCGATCCGGCCCCTGTTCCCCGAGGGTTTCCGGAACGAGGTGCAGGTGATCTGCCTGGCCATCTCGGGTGACCAGGAAAACGACCCGGATATCCTGGCCATGAACGGCGCCTCGGCCGCGCTCTGCTTGTCGGGCATCCCGTTCGACGGACCGATCGGCGCCGTCCGCGTCGCCCTGGTCGACGGCAAGATGATCGCCAACCCGACCACGGCGCAAAAGAAGGCGTCGAGCCTGGAGCTCGTGATCGCCGCGACCGAAGACGCCGTCCTGATGGTGGAGTCGGGCGCCAACGAGATCTCCGAGGAAACGATGCTCGAGGCGATCGCCTTCGGGCACGCCGAGTGCAAGAGGCTCGCGCGCGCGCAGCGCGAGCTGGTGCAGCGTGCCGGCAAGCCGCGCTGGACCGTCGACACAACCGCCGGGCCCGACACAGAGCTGAAGGCGCGGGTCAAGAGTCTCGCCGCGGCCAAGCTGGCCGCGGCGCTCGCCATCCACGAAAAGCAGGGCCGGGCGGAGGCGGTGAACCGCGTGTTCGACGAGGTGGTCCAGGGTCTCGGCGCCGACGAGACCAAGAAGGCGGCGATCCGGGAGGCGTTCGAGGCGGTCGAGAAGGCCGAGGTGCGACGGCTCATCCTCGAGCGCGGGATCCGCGTCGACGGCCGCAAGGTGAACGAGATCCGCCCGATCTCGATCGACCTGGCCTACCTGCCGCGCGCGCACGGCTCGAGCGTGTTCACGCGGGGCGAGACCCAGGCGCTCGTCGCGGTCACGCTGGGGACGAAGTCCGACGAGCAGAAGATCGAGGCCCTCGAGGGCGAGTTCTACCGGCACTTCACGCTGCACTACAACTTCCCGTCGTTCTCGGTCGGCGAGGTCCGGCGGTTCGGCTCGCCCTCGCGGCGTGACATCGGTCACGGGGCCCTGGCCGAGCGGGCGGTGGAGGCGATGCTGCCGCCGAAGGAAGAGTTCCCGTACACGATCCGGGTCGTCTCCGACATCCTCGAGTCGAACGGCTCGTCGTCGATGGCCTCGGTGTGCGGCGCCTCGCTGGCGCTGATGGACGCCGGCGTGCCGCTGCGGTCTCACGTCGCCGGGGTCGCCATGGGGCTCGTCAAAGAGGGTGACAAGGTCGGGATCTTGACCGACATCAACGGCGCCGAGGACCACTACGGCGACATGGACTTCAAGGTCGCGGGGACCGAGAAGGGCGTGACCGCGCTCCAGATGGACATCAAGATCGCCGGCGTGTCGATCGACATCATGCGCTCGGCGCTGCAGCAGGCGCGGGAGGCGCGCTTGATCGTCCTGGCGAAGATGCGTGAGGCCATCGAGAAGCCGCGGCCGGAGCTCTCCCCCTACGCGCCCCGGTTCGTCACGATCAAGATCCGACCCGAGAAGATCCGCGAGATCATCGGCCCCGGCGGCAAGGTCATCCGGGGCATCCAGGAGCAGACGGGCACGAAGATCGACGTCGAGGACGACGGCCGGGTCACCGTGTTCTCCCCCGACAGCGCGTCGGTGCAGAAGGCGCTGGGCATCATCCAGGACATCTGCCGGGAGGTCGAGCTGGACCGCATCTACCTCGGCAAGGTGAAGAAGATCGTCGAGTTCGGCGCGTTCGTGGAGGTCATCCCGAACACCGAGGGGCTCCTGCACATCTCGCAGATCGCCGAGTCGCGCATCCGCACGGTCCAGGACGTGCTGACCGAGGGTGACGAGGTGCTCGTGAAGGTCATCGAGATCGACGGAAACGGGAAGATGCGCCTCAGCCGGAAGATGGCGCTCCGCGAGCAGCCCGCGCTCGCGGACAAGGAAAAGTTGAAGAACCCGATGGCGGCGAACCCGCCGCGGGTCTGAGAGGTGGGCGTGTGACCGAAGGCTACCGCAAGGGCTTCCTGCCGAACGGGACCCGGGTCGTCACCGAGCGCATGGAGCACGTGCGTTCGGTCGCGGTCGGCGTGTGGGTCGAGACGGGCTCGCGCCACGAGCCCGAGAATCGCGGCGGGATGTCGCACCTCATCGAGCACCTGGTGTTCAAGGGGACCGCCACGCGCAGCGCCGAGGCGATCGCCCGCACGATGGACTCGGTCGGCGGTCAGATGGACGCCTTCACCACCAAGGAGCACACCTGCTTCTACGTCCAGGTCCTCGACGAGCACCTGCCGCTCGCGGTCGATCTGCTGACCGACATCCTCCTCCACCCGCTCTTCAACGCCGACGAGCTCGAGCGGGAGAAGTCGGTCGTCCTCCAGGAGATCAAGATGGTGGAGGACACGCCCGACGACATCATCCACGATCTGTTCGCGGCGCAGATCTGGGGCGGGCATCCGCTGGGGCGGCCGATCCTGGGCAGCCGTGAGGCCGTGACCGGCTACGACCGGCAGACGGCGCTCGGGCACTTCACCGAGGAGTACGTGCCGCCGCGAATCATCATCGCGGTGGCCGGCAACGTCACCCACGACCGGGTCATCGAGCTGTTCAGCGCGGGTTTCCAGGGCTTCGACCGGGCCGCGGCCGAGCGCGCCGCGATCCCGCCGGTCCTCAAGCCGGGGGTGAACATCGTCAGCAAGACGCTCGAGCAGGTCCATCTCATCATGGGCTTTCCCGGCCTCGGCCACTCGGCGCCAGAGCGGTACGCGCTGTTCCTGCTCAACGACATCATCGGCGGCAGCATGTCCTCGCGGCTCTTCCAGGAGGTGCGGGAGCGCGAAGGCCTCGTCTACGCCATCCACTCGAGTGTGCAGGCGTACGTCGACACCGGCACCCTCTACGTCTACGCCGCGGCCGACGAGAAGAATTTCTCCAAGGTCCTGAAGTCGACCCTGAAGGTGATCCGTGAGCTGAAGAAGACGGGCGTGACCGAAGAGGAGCTGCACCGCGCCAAGGACCACCTCAAGGGGAGCCTGATGCTCTCGCTCGAGTCCACCTCGAGCCGGATGAACCGCCTGGCGAAGCACGAGATGCACCACGGGACGTTCCTCTCCATGGACGCGATGCTGGCGGCCATCGACCGCGTACGCCACGAGGAGGTGCAGGCCCTCGTCACCGACCTTCTCGACGAGGACCGCCTCGCGCTGACCACGCTCGGCCCGCTGGACCGCCGCAACCTCCCCCGCGAGCTGCTGCACCACTAGCCCGCCGGCCGCACCGCCGACCTGGCCCGACACGCATGAGGAAACACATCGGATGCCCCTGAGGTATCGCATCGACTCGGACGCGGGGATGCTCCTCGTCGTCGGCGAGGGGAGGATCAGCCAGGCCGAGCGAATCGAGGCCATGCGCGCGTGGCTGAGCCATCCCGCGTTCCGCCCGGGACTCAACACGCTCTGCGATTTCTCGGCGGCGACGTCGACCCCGACGATGGCGGAGCTGCAGGAGATCGTCGCGCTCGTCGACCAGCAGGCCGCGACAATCGGGCAGAAGAAGCTGGCGCTGATCACCTCGTTGCGCGTCACCTACGGCGTCGCCCGCCAGTTTCAGGCTTTGACCGAGTCCGGCCCGCTCAACGTGAGCGTCTTCAAGGACCGGCGGGCGGCGTTGGGTTGGCTTCGC
>Ga0137397_10000456_pt1 | contig 28139 bp, 30 predicted proteins | sample czorhiz116metaG_FD_106658 | JGI IMG/M metagenome (GOLD analysis project Ga0137397, IMG submission 106658) | Vadose zone soil microbial communities from Angelo Coast Range Reserve, California, USA - czorhiz1.16 metaG | ecosystem: Environmental > Terrestrial > Soil > Vadose zone | place: USA... | reverse complement strand
TCCTTCCAACACTGCTATGAAGAAATTCTGGTTTTGCTGATGGCCCATGCCACTTGTGTTGTGGACAAGCAGCAATATAAAATGGCAACTGCCAGTAATGCTGAGCAAGACCAAGGTTCATGTTTTTTTTCCCCTTACCTCCCTTGGTTACTGGGATGGACGTTCGCTGAACGGCACGTTCAAGTTCTTTTCTGACACGCAGACAAATAAGAATCCTTGTGGGCTGATTTGCCCTCTCGCGGTCACTTCCTCGCTCCTCCAGATTGCGGCACATCTTTTCAGCTCGCCGGCGCAGGCCGGGACGCGTCTCGTGCCTTCCACCTGACTAGGCGATGACGAACTTCGTCGCGCACTCACTCACATCTCACAGGGCAGCGTGGCCCAGGGGCAGTGTGCTGCCGTCCCGATAGCGGACATTGACGGCGCGGTAGCAGCGACAATGGCGTCCTCACAATTGTGCTGCGGCAGTAGGAGGCCTTTTGGCAGGCGCACGTGCATCCTCTTGAAGACCAACGTACCCACACAACGAACGTACTCGAGGACGACGCGACCACAGAGAAGGCGGCTCCAGCTCGAGCAGACGACGGGCGAGCGGGGCGAGTGGCTTGGGAAGCTGTCGCTCTGCAGAAGCATTCGAGAAAGGAAAGGACCAGGGGGGGATTAGAATTGGCAGATTTTAGGCATCCCGCGTTGTATATACTCGACATACTAACAGAATAGCAACACGAAGGGGGATGGGCAAACGGATCTATGGCAGAGCCGTAAACGAAAATATAAGTAATGGAGCCCCTTCTTCTATATGATCTCCTCTAGAAGTGGATCGCTTTGCCGGCAGATGCTTGTAAAGCGGCTTCGCGGAATGCCTCGGACAGCGTCGGCTTTTTGGGGGAACACTCATCAGGAACAGTTTAGTAGGGATGGGGAGGGAGAGACGTACGTGTGCGTGTGTCGTGCGTGCGATATCTTCTGAACTCGCGCCATACTCGAGCGCGAGGACGGCCTCCGCGATCATCTCGCCTGCGTTGGGACCTATAGAAACGCACACAACACCACGGGACAACTCAGCCCTCAACCCGGAGCAAGCGCCAAAACAAAAGGGTAATGACAAATGACGCACCGATGATGTGCACGCCAAGTATGCGGTCCGTCTCCCCTTCGACGATGAACTTGACTTGGCCCTCAGTGTCCAAGTTCGTCTTGGCGCGCGAATTGGCGAGGAAGGGGAAGCGGCCGATCCTGTACCGCACGCCATCCTTCTTCAGGTCCTGCTCCGTCTTGCCGACCCACGCCACCTCCGGGTGCGTGTACACCACGCTGGGAATTGTGTTGTAGTTAACGTGGCCGTGGCCCGAGTGGATGTACTCTGCCGCGGCGATGCCTTCCTCCTCTGCCTTGTGCGCGAGCATGGGCCCGAAGGTAACGTCGCCGATGCACTTGATGTGAGGCACACTCGTGTTAAACTGGTCGTCGATCACGATGCGCCCGCGCGGATCGACTTCGATACCAGCATTTTCGAGGCCAAGGCTTTTGGTGTATGGCCGACGGCCGATGGCGACGAGGACGACATCGGCGTCGAGCTGTGGATTTAGTTTAACAAGCGTAAAGCAAGAACTTGAGAACGACATACCGCCTCCTGCTTCCCGTCCTTTGCAGCCTCTGTCGTGACGACAACTTTCCCATCCTTCTTCTCAGCAGACAGAACCTTGGTGCTCAACTTGAACTTGAGACCTTGCTTGGTCAGCGATTTTTGGAATTGCTTTCTGAGAATTTCATACGCGTCAAAGGCTGAAGCACAGAAATTTGAGAGATAGATGGGACACACGAGATTTCCTCATCGATGCCAACACCTCCGATGCTATTCAGGAACTCGACGACAGTAACTTCAGCGCCCAGACGGCTCCACACGCTTCCCATCTCCAGTCCAATAATACCGCCGCCGATGACGAGCATCTTTCCCGGTACCTTCTGGAGTGAGAGCGCACCAGTCGAGCTGACAATCTGCTCTTCGTCTATTTCGATGGCGCCGCCCGGGAACGGTGTGACTTCAGACCCGGTAGCGATGATGATGTTCTTCGCTTCCACGGTGGACTCGCCACCCTCGTTGAGTTGAACCGAAATTGTATTGGGCGACGCGAATGAAGCGGTTCCCTTGATGTAATCTACTTTGTTTTGTTTGAAGAGGAGCTCGATGCCCTTAGTGAGACCCTGTACGGCATCGTCCTTTGCCTTGAGCATCTGGGGGAGGTTCAATTTGACCCCCTCGACTGGTTCGACCATTCTTTAGATAGAGCCATGGATAGGTAAGGACAACACGGACCGTCGATGCCGCGCTTCTTGATATCATGGAGCGTTTGGTGGTAGATGTGCGAGTTATTCAGCATGGCTTTGGAGGGAATGCATCCGACGTTCAAGCAAGTCCCGCCAAGGGTACCACGCCTCTCGATACACGCGGTCTGAGAGAGAATATGTGATGGATTAAGTTGTTCCAGAGAGGACAAGAGCCGTATGCACCTTGAGACCGAGCTGTGCGGCCTTTATAGCAGCCACGTAACCACCAGGTCCTGCGGAGAAGCCGATGGTTATTCTGATTCGAGTCCTCTATGCAAGCACGGGCGCACCTCCACCGATGATAACAGCATCGTATTGACCTGAGGGGGTGGCCAATCCGCGCGTTGGATGCTGCCAGCGACCAACCTGGAGGGCCGCAACTGGGGTGCGCCGCGCAAAGCGGGACACCGTCTAGAAGATGTCGAAGGGTCAGTGAGAAAGACGAGTACAGATTGGTGAGAAGCCTCACAGATTTTGAAGCCTTGCGGGCCACGAGCATGATGAGGGGGTATGTAGAGGTGGATGAGGGAGCCCAAAAGTTGAAATCGGCAATTTCGGAACTTCGGAACATATCCGCCGGACGAGCCGCGCCCGCCTCCGAGTCAGGATCCATTCCATCTCTACTCTTTCTAAACACGAAGCACGAGCATTCAGTGATCGCCTAGGAAGCGATAGATTCATGGTGTCGATGGAGAGTAGCATATCGATATTACTCATCCTTTCTAACTGGTACGTTAGAAGTTAGAAGGCACTAATAGCGAGTTTCCACGTCCCTAACGGTTTTACAGTCATACCCGCCCGCAAAAGCAATCCTCGCTGGCCTCGCTATTCTTTTTGCCGTATGTGCTGTTCATCCTTGTGATGTCCAAGTAAACCAGGCGTCCAAGGGCGTAAATTCCAGCATGACACACTCGTCGACTTGCTCGAGTCCATTGAACACTTTCTTGTGTCAAAATATATACCCGGATCCCTCCTGCGCCCGCAACGGATGAGACAGTGATCAAGATTATACTGGAACTGCTTTCCACGCTCGCTTTGGCTACCAAAGAGCTCAAGCATGGGCGATCGAGTGAGTACGGTTTCGCAGACGTATTACTTTGTTGAGCGCAATGTAGTTAAGTTCTTCAAGTAGGAGAGAAGAACGCCGAGGCAGATTCGACCGAGTCAAGACGAGGCTCGGATTACCGCAGCTCAGACTCTCGAGAATATGATGGCAACGCATCCGCTGACGGCGGCCGCGAAGCCCTCGGTACATTCTGTTGGCAGCAAGCTCGTTCCGGGTCTAAAGGAGCGATAGAAATCTTAAATCAAATGGCGAGCGACAAGAAAAAGTTGAAGCGTCCGTTATTCCCTAACGTTGTAATTGCTAACAGGACTCACTGAAATTGTTCCGTAGGTGATAAATTGCGAAGAGGTATCCAACGTTGGCTCTCTCCCCCTGATTCATGGAAGGATTACAACATCGCCCGCAAACTGCGGCACATCGGGACTGGGGTGTGGTTCCTTCGAGGAGAAACGCTCTCGGAATGGAAATTATCTGGACCGAAATCCCTCGGATCCATAGCAAATGTCAGTTGCGGCCGAGCGCTTCCCCCTTTCGTAGCGGGCGCAGAGTACGTTAATCCTTCGATATTTTTATCTCGAGACGTCTCCAGATGCGCTCATACAGCAGTCTCAATGTGCTCGATGATAGTGGAACTAGCTGACACTAAGGTCTCGGCCGCTTAGCTTCACTTAGCGACCTTGCCGACGTCGCTCAGGAAGGACGGCGATTAAGGTGTATTAGGCGTTTCAAGCAGCCGAGACTTTTCCTGATGCCTCTGCAAATCCGGGCTCGCGCCAATCACTCTGTTTTTTACGGCTTTAGGGAGTTCCTACCACACTCTGCCTTCCCATTTCTATTCGACCCACCGCGATGGTGCACAGAATCCCAGTGACGATGAAGTTGCCCAGTGTCTTAAGGATTTGTTGGGGCTCCCAAGACAAGCTCCGGTCTATCTGATCACATCCGCTATTCCGTCCCCTCGCCAGGAAGTCCTAACCCCTGTGGTGCAGCTCATGGAGTCGCAACTTAACAATCTGCGTGTATGTGTCACCAGCCGATTCGAAACCGACATCAAGGGTCTTGAGCCTTGTTTTTTCTCTTCTCATCCGCCATCTCCTCCCACCATGTGTCTCCCGATCATGCTCACATACCCAAGCCACGATTGGAGAGCCTTGTTAGACTATTGTCATTACTACACCACCAAAGATATCTCAGGTTTTTCTCATCCGTGAAGTTCCACTCCGTTTCCGTACACGACGAGAGCGGACAAATTGAAGATATCGAGAATTACGCCGGGTTGGTCGTCAACGGATCTAAAGAACCGAAGGTGGAAAGCGTAGGATAAGCAGCTGGTGATCGACCTTCTCACAGCACGCGCCGACGGCATGTAAGCAACCAATGCTTAATTTGTTCACAACTCTCGTTCAGACCTATGATGTAGGTTCCGTTGGGTTTACTGTCAGCTATCTTTGCGGTTGCCAACCAGGATGTACCCTGCATGCCCTGGCCGAATTGCTAGAGACTCTCAATGAGACATACGAACGTACGATGCCATTGTCGTCCTTCCGCGACGCTGCGCTCCTACGCGCTAAGACGGTACCTTGCGGGAGATCAACAGGGCCTACTCGGAATTTGCCCACCGACTGTTTCAGTGTGTTGCCGTCGCTTCCCGGTCGCTCCATGTCGAGGAGCTGGTGGAGTTTCTCGCATTCGATTCCGGAATTTTACGAGGATTAGCATCCCCTAGAAGCGGTGCTGTCCACATGCTCCACACTACTTTCCCTTGTCAATGTCGACGATTCGGCAGTCATACAGTACAATTTTCCCTTCTCAGTCAAGGTGTTCTTGACGTCTAGTACCTGCTTCACCGAAAAACGTGACACTACATCTTACCGTTATCATGGACATCTACGCATTCCCTGGTCGCGCAAGCATGTCTTGGTATTTTACTACACCTGGATGAAAATGTCACGACAGACAGCCTAGACAAATTCACTCTCGCTAAATACGCCGCCGAGCACGAAGAAGGGATGACAGAGCCGTCGTCACCCCGTAGAGACCCCTTACATTATGCCGCTTTTTATGGCCTATACACTATAGTGAGGCTTTTGGCTACTAGGCAGCCACAGAACGTGCATTTTCAACACCCCTATCGGCATTCAACTCCGTTACATATGGCGCCGACGTGTCAGCCAAGCGCAAGGACGGGTCGACTCCGCTGCATGAGGCGTCGTTCATCGGCGACACGGATCTCGCCCAGTTCCTCCGAGTCGTCGAACATGGTGCCGATGTGTCAGCCGAGCGCGAGGACGCGTCGACTCGGCAACGTCTGGCATCATCTCGCAGTCATGTGGATCTTGCACAGTTCTTCGTTGATTAAGGCGCAAATGCGATAGCTTAGGCCGAACCGCAGACCCAGCAGCCCACATGTACAACAAACGATTACATCCCAGGCCGTGTTGGCGGACGGATATTGTTCTTTCTAGAGTTACTGTTGTACGAGGTCGCAATACATACGAAATCATATTCTTCGTCGTGGGTGACAAGGGTATCTCAAACAGAGCCCACAAGGATAGCCAAGTTGCAGCATTTGGGGAGGTAACCATTGAGCCCCATTTCATGCGTGCTGGGAATCTTGTATGCCTAGCATTTCAGGAATGCAACTATCGTTCATAGACTCACGGGCATGGCTATCGTGAACATATTGGCCCATTGGGCCTTGTCCGGTAAACGTTTCGCTCTCAATGCTTAACACTGTTTGCTTGTGTCATGTTGGTATCAGACCGTTGGTGTATCCGAATAAAAGCTCTATTGTTCTGCTCAGAGCGGACACTGAAAGTTGATACGCTTGCTGGATTGTCTTGGACATTCAATAAAGGAGCAGCTGAGCCGTGTATCAGATGGTTTGCCCATCATTTTGGACAGCAGCGTGGTGTTGTGAGCTGTAAGAGGGGGGTAAATTCTATGAATAAATACGATAAAAGTAATCCAAATATCAGCAAGCGATTAAGGAAGCGGAAGATGGTAGGTGTCTCATACAAGTTCTAGTGACATGCACTAATAAGTGATAAAGGTGTGAGGTATGTCTAATTAATCATCACTTGTGTAACTAGTTAGCAAAGAATTCATTGCGAGAGACTCGGATACGCACTCAGCAGGTTCCCGTCGAAGGAAAAGATCTATTGCTGCAGAGAACGTAGCAAAAGCCAGGCCACCTCCAAGTGCGCCTGTTGGTCCAGAATGGCGCGCGAGAATTCCCCCAGCGACAAAACCAGCAGCGACGGGGTTCACCATGTCATTGCGGGCTCGATACTGCCATGAACCAGACTGTCAATGACAAGCGGGAGCCAGTAGGATATGTGCGAACCGATTCAATGACGCACTCGATCCCCGCGTACAAAGCCCCGACCTTCCCAAACCCCTTTCCACTCCTCAACATGCCTCGACCCATATCTTTGAAGATTTCCATCGTCTTCTGTGTGGTGTTCAGGTTCTGCCGTAGTAGCGGGTCCTCGTACGCAAAGGACGAAGACATCAAGGAAAAGAAGCCACCAGCAGCAAAACCTGATAGAGGTCCGAAATCAGGCAGGGAGGTGCGAGAGTGAGAATAGGCATACCGAAGACGCCAGCAACAGCCGTTTTTCCGAGGCAAGATTCCATCCCGGCGGACATGTAGTCTTGGTATTTCTTGATCTGCGACATGTTCGCGCGATCTTCCTCCGTCATCCCCGGGGGGAGAGGCTCCCTTCCTGCCGGGAAGACAGGAGCCAAAAGAGGGTGTTGCATTGCGATCCTTATGCCGTGGGGGCTCTGCGTGAGGTGTCGATGCACACGAGGTCGCGGCACCAAATTTACTGGAACGGTCCGGCTCGGCCCGGCACTCGTTTGAAATCTCGACCACGACAAGTCCCCGTCTTTTTTAACCACAGTATGCAGACACCGATATACTACCCGAAAGCTGAGTTTATCGAGACAGTAAGTGCCACAAGTATTAATTAAGAGACACTATTTACTTTGCGATGGTCAAGGACACGGGCAACAAAGTCTCGCGCCGTGCCACGATCTCAGGACCTCAGAACATCATCCTAGGCGGGAAGACGATCATCTCGAATGGTGCCATCATCCGAGGGGACCTAAAGCGCGCTGGTCCAGGACATGCCGTGGTTATATCTTTAGGCCGTTATTGTCTCGTGGGAGAGGGATGCGTCATGAGGTGCGTCTCACCCTGTTCCTTCCGTTGAGTCTCCGAATCATCCGTCCGACGCATCGTGGCTCATTCAGGCCGCCTTACAAGACCTACCGCGGCACATTCAACTATTATCCAATGAAGATAGGTGACTTTGTCCATATTGGTGCCAACACCATCATAGAAGCGGCGACCATTGGCAATCATGTGGAGATTGGGAAGAACTGCGTGATCGTGAGTGGCCTTCTCTCGTTCGACTCAATTGGCTTCTCACATTCTCTGTATCCTCAGGGGAAATTCACTATCATCAAGGATTGTACAAAGATCGCTGATAACACCATCATCCCTCCCAACACGGTCATCCCGGCGCTGACTCTCTTTGCCGGCTCTCCTGGTGCGCGCGAGTGTACCATGGGAAACAGTCGATCTCATGTTTTCTCGATATAGGTCATTTTGTCGAGGATCTTCCAGAGTCTACGCAAGAGGTCGTCGAAGCACATACCAAGTCGTTTTACACGCGATTCCAGCCTGCCGAACGCTAATGGATCACATGTTTCTACTGTCCGCTCGGGGGTCATCTTCCGAGTGTCCACACATGTAAGTCAGTGGTCCGCATTCCGCCCTGTTTCTACGTCATTGTTTTCTGAAAGCTTGCCGCTAATCAGGTTCCTACTTCCACAGTTGGCGTCATCGACGTGCTTATCACCGGATTACATTGACGGAGATCGGCATTCTAAGCACGGGGTTAGAATGTGGGATCAGTACAGTAACTTTCCCCTTCGGGAGGAAAGGCAATCCCCTACAGTGCCACCATTTTCTTTTCATACCTCCCTATTTCAAACTTCGACCACTGACGGGGACATAAATTTGACAGTAACCGAGGAAAGCGCGAGACGCTCCGTAGATAGGATCGAGTATCGAGAGGCGACGAAAATGATTTTCAGTAAAGCCTGACGTCCCTGAATTCTGCAAGTGACGAGGTTCGTATGAATACTTGGCGACAAAAATGCAAGAATGCTTCAAGAACAACGCACACGCAGCATAGACCCGGAATGGCTTATTCTCGGCACTGGAGCACGTCTGTAACATTCAGGCCCTAGGCGTGGGCGCCGGTTATCCCCGTCAGGAGCCTGTCTCGTCGAACCGTCATCCCGAGCTGGATGTGCAGAGAGAACAGTAAAGTTGATACTCTCAAGTATAGACCCTACGACTCGAGAAAGCGGTGAAGCAGCTTTCTCAAATACTGACTCACCATCCTGCGTCCTCGCCTGAGGGCGTTGTGCAAGAGCTGGCTCACTGTGAGTGTGAACCGAGCGCAGGACGAGCTTTGCTTCGATTACATGCACAGCGTCATGTGGTGCTCTTCTCCACTCTGAAGGTTTACTTACACTCATTTACTGATAGTGAAAACAGACTGTTCCGCGTTGGGAAGGATTTACCCGCAGAAATTAAAACAGCTGGCCGTTCTCCAGCAACTCCTTCACGGGCGTTCTTTGCAAAGAAATCGCGGATCTAATCGGCGCCGCGCCGTCCATCCCTGGCCATCGAGTACGATGTCGATTGTCCCTCAGACTTCACAACGCCAGTGGGTGGTACGTCAACCCTGCTTCTCCGTACTGCCAAATACCGGGCAAATCTTTGGTTTGGATATCGACCGTGATGGACGGCTTTGCCGGCCTACCCGAAACCGGATTAGCCAGCTTTCCAATGGGCGAGTCGGTCCCTACATACAGTATAATGATCCGTACCTCTCGCTGAGCGAAAATTGAGTGCTTAACTCGAAGTTGCGGGGTTTCGGGCCTCGGCCGCGCAAAGGTCCGTCAAATCCGATTCCGTTATCGTTAGCGCCGGGGAACTCAAGACAAAGTCGAACCGGTAAATCGTCGAAGCGGAAGAGGATAGATTTCTCAAATGGCTCGGATTAGCGCTGACCTCTTTGTAACATCTAAGGTCTTTAGCAGACGTGTTGGCTTTCAGAGAACGCTGTAGTCTAAAGTAAGGCACTGGCAGGAAAAGACGATGATATCAGTGTGGGGATGACATGCCATCGTCATTCAGGCCTTGGCATATCGCCGTAATTTATCTTGGAGTCGGTGCCACCAGTGGCAAGATACCCGTTTCCCCTTCCCGCTTCTGCGTCTTGGCATTGCGATTCGGTTGGCGCGGGCCTTGTTTCTTGTCCAGAATTTTACGAAGCCCTCCGAGTCGGAAGTCCCTTCTCCTCGGTGATAGTGCGCTTACGCTACGGTCGTGGGCTGGAGGCGTCTCCACCGAGCTTCATGATTCGCGCTTCGGTCGTCCTTGTCATTACCGCTCTATCCCCGCATTTTCTTTCTCAAGAGCGTCTGTCGTGATGTACCCGTTAACCGAAGAATGACACAAACTCTCTTACAGTTGACTCAACAAACCGTGACGTCATTCGCCGAGCTGACCGAGCTGTGACGCCAACACGCCTGCGATAACCCGTCGGGGTATGCTTGCGTCATTACAAGGCTTTCCTATCGACTTTCCCACTCAATTATCCGGGTTTTACCTATTGCCTCTATTTCGGCGTTTGAGTACCACCTGCCTCGGCGCTAGTGGGTGGGAAGCTGCATTCTCAACGGGATTCCATTGGTCCGGGCTGGGACGCGTGATACCCTCAATTAAATTTATCCTCGCATTCCGCATTCCGCATGCATATCATTCATTTACGGCCTGGATAGCGTCTCGCTACACGTGGACTCCGCCGTGCTTCTGCTTCTATGCATGCCACAAAGATTCTATGAAAATCAAGAGACGACCGGTCATTGCTTAGCGCTTAACCCTCGCATTACGACTTGCGGACGGTCAGTGGCTCTTGGCAAAATTTGCACCCCGCATCGTCCTTTTTCCGACAACGTCCCTCGGACCTAGTGCGGATTCACTCGATGACCTCTGGTATAAATGCGAATTGGCCTAGGACGATTTTGCAGCTGACTTTCGAATCACTCGGCCCTCTTCAGTCTTTCGGCTTGCAACTCTTCACTTCACTTCCTCTCCAATGGCCCCCGGAATCAACTTCCCACCCGCTGACGCCACCGTCTTAGTTCACGAGACTCTGGCACCCCCAACTACCTATGAACCCGTAGAGGGCGCGGCGCAAGGGTCCCTTTCGTCTGGCGTTTACTATAACCCTCGTCTCGACCCCAAAAATTATCTTGAGGGCCCGCTCTCGTGGAATCCGGCCACCCGGCTGAGGCAGATGCTGGCACGCCCTGGTATTGTGGTAGGTTTCACTGCGTAAAGAACGTATATACCAGCATGGGGCTAACCATGCAATCGCCAGGTTGCCCCAGGTATCTGTGATGGCATCAGCGCGCGCTGCGCTTTAGAAGCAGGCTTCAATTGCCTCTATCAAAGGTTCTTCCGTTTCACTCCCAAGAGCTGCTCCGATGCTGACGCATTACATCCACAGTGGTGCAGCTACTACTGCATCTCGTCTTGGTCAACCCGATTTGGCAATCGCCACCCTGAACGATTTCGTTGAGAGTGCCCAGATGGTGTGCAGTCTCGACCCCACCGTCCCTGTCATCGCAGACGCAGACACCGGCTTCGGGGGACCTGCCATGGTCGCCCGCACCGTCACCCAATATGCACGTGCGGGGGTCGCAGGATTGCACATTGAGGATCAAGTTCAGACAAAGCGCTGCGGCCATCTACTCGGAAAGCAAGTCGTCTCACGAGAGGAGTTTGTGACGCGCATCCGCGCCGCCGTCATCGCGCGCGATTCCATCCCTGGAGGATCAGACTTTGTCATCATTGGGCGCACGGACTCGGCGCAAGTACTCGGCATGGACGAAGCCGTCGCCCGATTGAAAATTGCGGCCGACGCTGGTGCCGACGTGTGCTTCATCGAGGGCGTGAAGTCTAAGGATCTTCTCGAATCGACTGTGCAAGCTCTTGCCCCGAAGCCAGTAAGTTTCGAGGCCCACAAGTAAAAAAAAAAAGAAATACTTAATTCGCCGTCCAGGTCCTCGTCAATGTCATTTCTGGTGGTCTCACCCCATCCTTTACTACGAAGGAGGCAGAACAGATGGGAGCCAAAATCATCAGTAAGTCTCCATCTTTTGATGGCGAAGAGGTTAGTATGCTAAATCGACGCAGTCTTCTCTCTTGTATCCTGCGTGGCAGCTGTGCATGGCATCCGCGCTGCTATGAAATCACTAAAAAAGACGGGTACAGACTTCATGTCCGCCCAAGGGATGGATCCAAAAGCGTTCTTTGAAGTCATGGGTATGTGACAAGTGATTCGAAAATTAAGAATACTATCGTCTAACATGAGAATAGGCCTCCAGCAGGTCGTACAGTTGGACGCGGAGGCGGGTGGAAAAGCGTTCGAGGTTGTATGATAGTTCACGGGATGTCTCAAGAGATGTGATTGCGCATATAACATAGGGTCGGGCATTCTTGTATAGAGTCTCATTCACGCACACATGAGTATTTTTCGCGATCACGTGCGTGATTCCGTGGCCATGTGTTCGGTTCCGTCCCGGCCCGTGCGATGGACCCCAAGTCCGCGGTCTTTGTTATTTCAGTAAGCCCATGGAAAAGCCTATCTCAGGGAAGGTTGTCGCGACACACAACTCGAGAAAGAGCTGCTGGATCATTGTCCACGGTGTGTGCGCACGCAATGCAGAAGTCATCATGCTCACAGCTTCCCCAGGCAAAGTCTACGATGTCACAGAGTTCCTAAACGGTATTCTATCTCCGAATTGACCCCCATCTTCTTTGTTTACACCCTTTCCTTCGTGGCCTTCTCTCAGAGCATCCTGGTGAGTGTATCGCCAAGACCTTCGCCGACGTCCTTAACCATGTCGTCTAGGTGGGAGTAAGATCATCTTGAAATACGCCGGGAAGGATGCTACGTATGACAATCTGCGACCTTCTTACAACTGAGCCAATGCGGGCACAGCCAGGAATACGAACCGATACATCCTCCAAATGCCATCATCGATAACCTCCCTCCGGAGAAGCAGTGAGGACTCTCTGACGCTTACGAGGGTAGGCAATCGCTGAGTTTTAACTAGCCTAGGGCCAGTCGAAGAAGGCACGGCCGTCAAGGTCGAAGTCAAGGTAACGGAAAGGGAGAAGGAGCGCTTGCGACGTGTAGAAGTACGACCACCACTGTCTGAGATTCTCAATCTGCATGACTTCGAGGTGCGACGTCCTCTCCTTGAGCCTACTCGTTTCCATCTAACTGCTATCCGAGGCCATTGCAAGACTCACGATGCCTGAGAAGGCATGGGCATATTACTCTTCAGCCTCAGACGACGAAATCACGAATCGCGAGAATCACGCAGCCTTCCACCGGTCCGTATCAAGCTGGCTGACCTGCACCCGAGCGCTCACACATACTCCGATTCCTCAGGATCTGGTTCAGGCCACGGATTCTACGTGACGTAACGAAAGTAGACTGGTCTACGATGATTCTGGGTCACCCATCGAAAATGCCAATATACATTGTCAGTACTGGAGTGCCTGTGCGACTTGCCGCTGACATTTTTGGACAGACCGCGACGGCTCTTGGAAAGCTCGGCCATCCCGACGGGGAGCTAAATTTGACTCGGGCCGCAGCAAAACACGGTATCATCCAAATGGTTCGTCGCCACGCGTCGTATTTCACTTTCAGTTGATAAATAGTTGGCTTAGATACCTACTCTGTCGTCGTGTTCTTTCGACGAGCTGATCGATGCCGCTCAACCAGGTCAGGTGCAATTCCTCCAACTGTACGCGCCCGTCCACGTCGAATTTATTTTCACGAGCTTTGCTTACGAGCCACAAAGATACGTCAACAAAGACCGCGACGCGACGAAGCGCATTGTGCAACACGCCGAAAGGCGGGGTACCAAGGCGCTTTTTATCACGGTTGATGCCCCACAACTTGGCCGGCGTGAGAAGGTTGGCTCGTCAGTTGAGTTTCAGATACCTGAGTTAATATAGGAGGACAGGACATGCGCATGACGTTTGACGCCGCCGATCCTCATGAGATCCAACAGTCCAGCAGTGACCAAGTTGACCGCTCCCGAGGCGCCGCAAAGGCGATCACAGTGAGTTGCGCGTTGGATGGGTGGGTGGCTAACGACAATGGAACTCCAGGGATTCATCGACCCGGGCTTGAAATGGGCTGATATTCCATGGTTCAAGAGCATTACGAAAGGTAATGTCTCTGCCTCTTCCGCTCCTCCAATATGATTTGACCGAGTACCAACCATCAAAGTTCCACTCATCCTCAAGGGCGTGCAGACATGGGAGGACGCTTTGGAAGCGTACGATCAGAACCTCGCAGGTGTTGTCCTGTCGAACCATGGAGGGCGTCAACTCGACTTTGCGCGGTCCGGAATCGAGGTCCTCGTCGAGGTTGTCGAGAAGTTCAAGAAGAAACGTGGCATCACCTTCCCCAATGATCGGTTCCAACTCTTCGTTGATGGGGGTGTCAGGCGTGCGACAGATGTCTTGAAGGCCGTTGCTTTGGGGGCCACCGCAGGTGCGAATCTCAAGCGTTGTGGATGGCAAGCGAGGAGGTCGTGGCATCTCATTTTGCTTTTCAGTGGGGATAGGTAGACCGTTCTTGTATGCGTTCTCGACGTATGGCGTCGACGGAGTCGATCACGCCCTCCAAATCTTGCAGGTATGTTGGTTGGCCAAGTACTTCTAGCGTTTCGCGACCCTGACTTTCGGATCATTTCTAGGATGAGTTCGAGATGAACCTACGTCTCTTGGGTGCCCAGACTATTAGAGACGTTGTTCCCGCCATGGTGGACGCATCCAATATTCACACTCATCTGGTTGCTGTCCCACGAGACCAGCTATATGACGCAAACTGTACGTGTTTGACGAACTATTCGGGGCGAGGATTGACTGGTCTCCAGATGAGGGTATGCAACATGCGCGTCTAAGGGATATCAAGGCGAAGGCGAGACTCTAGACCATATCCACGACCACGTAGTACCTTGTTTTTTAACAATGGATTTGCCTGTGCTCGAGCACTAACAAATGTTATCAAATGTTACTGGAATTATACGATCGGGTATTTGAATATTGAATACCAATCCGCCCTGCTATGCTACAGTGCGTATAAGACACGATAGATAAACGCTCTGGGCGTGAAAATTGAACTGTGGAGCACGGACGTCTCCGGCGTTCGATTGATCCGCCATGATCGAGTCAGTCTGCCGTCTTCTCCCCACCGCGCCACCAGGGCCCGCCGCTGCTCATCCAAGCGGCGACCATCCACGCCTCGTGGCGAAAAGCAGCGACGGCCTCGGAGTCGGCATCCCTATCCGCGCGCCAGGCGCGGAGCTCCAGGGCGCGGGCGAGGGCGCTGAACGCCGCCGAGCACCCCGCGTGCGCCGAGGGCTGTGCGGCGAACGCCTCGCGGTGGATGAAGATGAGCTCGAGATACGCGCCGCACGTCGTCTGCAGCTCGTCGGCCGCGTCCGGGTCGTACGAGCGCGTGAGGGCCTCCAGGAACGCGCAGGGCGCCGGCGTATCCGGCGCGTCGGAGGAACTTGAGGAGGCCGTAGTGTCGGACTGGTCGAGACGGTTCCGGGGATAGGGGGAGAGAGAGAGAGAGAGAGAGGGGGGGAAAGTGCGATGTTAGTAATAAGAAACTACTATGGGGGGGAACGATGTAGGGGAAGGACGTACTTGTGCTTGGTAGTTCCCTGCGTCGTTCATTTGGATGTCGGAGGCGGTGGGTGTGGGCGCTGGGTCGTTTGTCTGCCTCCATACGCAAGTCAGATTTGGTTGGCAAGCCCGCCAGGTAGGGCGGATCGACGGGGCCCACCCTGATCCTTTGTTGCAAGCTGAGCGAGTCTAGTAACGCCGCCAGTTCAATGTCAAGCTGGGCGTGCGGGGTTACTCGGAGATTAGCATCGACGGACATCAGAAAGGCGGAGAGGAAGTGTGGAGATATTCACCTCGGACATGGGGTGAGAGTGGGTGGGGTGGATGGGAGAAGGCATCATGACCATTGTCTCCATTACGGGCAGCTTGCTATGATTGTAGTGTTAGGCTATTGTCCGTAAGGTCGTTAAGGCCGCAAATGAGATAGATAGTGGTTTCTTTTTTTTTTCTCAGAGGTCGGATAGGTCTCCTTTTATCTCGAGGAGAGGTCGAGTCACATCACGAAAAAGGGAACACGCGCGTGCCGCGCCGTGAGCTCCTGACAGTGACACGAACACGCGGGATGGGATTGCCTCGCCGTTGCCACGCCGTCTGCAACGGTCGGATCAGGCGTGCTCGGCTCATGGGCTTGACAGGGCTAAACCTGAGGGGTTTATGGGCAGGCATGACTTGACGGTGGAAATGCCGCCCGTGATGATCAATGCAATGTGACGATCAACTAAGGATAGCACACGAGGCAGACTCGGAGGCGATGGTTATCGTAATTCCACGCATCTTCTCACACCTACGTCACTCTTCTCTCGGTTAAGACCATCTAACGCAGCACACCGCGCACAGCCACGCATACGGTTCCGAAAATCGCGACCAACGACTCGAGTAGTTCCCAGACACATGTAATAGTGACGACCAGCACAAAGCCGACAAACGCGAAGCACGGATATATACGATTTGTTCAACAGAAGCGACTGACAGGGCCGTTGCGTTCTTTTGGGCATCATCGACATCATGATCGTGGTTGGTGTCAGCGTCATCGACAGGTGCCCCAACGCATGGCATCATCGCATCATCGCGCGTAAGTTGAAAAACGACTCGCGCCGCATGTCCGTGTACAGACCTGCCGGGTGATGCAAGAGCGCAGCGAGGTCGTCTGTGACATCCGAAACCAACCAAGATCTCGCCCCGACAGAAGTCGTGGATGAAGATCCGGTCGGTGGGCATAGGAGGCGGGTGAACACTTGGTGCGGCCTCGTGTTCGACGTTCGACATCCTCTGCGAACCTTACGTCCGTCCCCTAGTCCGAGGGCGGAGGGCGTCTGCGAGCCGGTTACTACGATCGGCTCTGATACGTGTGGGTCCGCGGGTCCAGCATCCGTCAGCTGTGGTAGTGGCAGCCCTAGGACTCGGGTTTCCGAGGTCTGCTTGTGCATCGCTTAACCTGTGACGGATGGGTACAAGAGACCCTACGTAGCCCTACGTATGCCAGGGCGGGTTGTTGCCCAAGGTCGCTTGGTTAATGGATTTTAAACGAGGGACCCTTACCTGCCGCCAAGTGGAAAGATCAAGGCACCAGATAGCGACGACAGGGTCAGTTTGCTAACTAGATGCCGTGTTCCCCACTGGAGGCTAGCGTGAAAAGCAAACTGACATGTCTTGTAAAGGAGTTAGCCTGTATGTGCCTTCCAGGTCAGACCTAGACAACCTGACGTATAGTAGATGCTCGTTGGTTGCAAAGGATCAGTCCAGATTTGAGTAACGTGGATAAATGTATGCACCTCGACAGCCTTCGACAAGGCTACTCTCTCTCTCGAGCGGTGGCCACTATGAACTTGTTTTCATCGTGCTCAAGGAGAATACAATTCTTCACAGATATGAGCAACATCCTGCGACAGGTGGAGGCTGATCTGGCTGTGAACTAGGATCTGCATATATATATGCACAGGTTGAAGGAACAAGCGACTCTCAGGGTGGAGCGCACTAGAATCCATGAGGTTTGCACTAGCCGGATGTCAAGGATGGTCCACGGCGCTGCCCATACACATCGTCAGTTATTTCTTGAGCGTACTTGATCAGTGGGACCAATAACTTTTCAAGTTATTGGATTGGTATAACTTTGGCGATGCGGAAACACCAAGGGTTAATCACTGGGACGTACCAATGACAAACTTGAAGGTTGAACAAACGGTTGTGTAAACTTGTTGGGTTGCTTCTTATGGAAAGGGAGTTGCCTTTTCTGGAGGGCCAAATCGAACCGCAGTTCTATATCCAACTAGCGCGAATGCCCTAGTGAAAACTTGTACGATAGGGAAGGCGAAGTCCGACATGAAAGGGAGAACGTGTAAACAAATGACAATGCAGTCAGCGGACTTCCTCGACGCTCGATGCAAGCTTTATGTGTCCTTCACGCAGGATACCTGGTATCGTTATCAAGTTGCCAGATTATATTGTCGTGCAGCCGCACGGTCCCAGCGGACCAGTTCTTAAAGTTCACGCCAATAACCAGGTAACAACCACAACAATTCTTTCCGATTTTCAGTCACTAAGCACCGGTACCATGTACAAGCGAGTCATGCAAGGTATGAAGGGCGTGAGAATTTGGAGAAAGTGGCACTGTTGGTATCTTCAATGCAATGCCGCAAAGCCGAGGGTGATGCAGAAGCCGACGCATGCACTGGCAAAGATAGCGACAGGACGCTCGAGCACGGCCCACGCGTAGGAAACAATTCCCGTAACAACACATATGAAACCGGCTAGGGCGAACATGGAGCATACGCTGTGGCACTTGTTCAGCATGCGTACTAAGGCCCTCGCATTTTTCTCCGCGTCTACCTTAGGGTCGCCGTCATGAACAGGGCCGGGGACACATGGCACAAAAGCGCTGAGATTGAAAAACGACACGCGCCTGAGGTCGATCTTGAGCAAGGGTGGCTCTTCCAGGAAGGAGGTCAGTGTGGTAGTCAGCGTCGAGAACAATGGCGGCCATCCGACGAGAAACGGTGTGAAGGGCGAGGAGGTGAAAGAATGGGAACTGTGGGGATGGGGTGTGTGTTCAGCCCTCCTGTGAGAGCTCGAGTTCCCGGTCTCTAAAGCGGAAGGAGTCCGCTGTTGATGAGCAGAAGTCGACCCGGCAGGTGCATACTTGGAGTAGAGGGCGGTGATCGGCGACTCCGAACTGCTGGTGGTTGATTGCTCGCCGTTTAGCCTGTAACGGATAAGGACAAACGACGCAATGTAGGCGAGAATAGCTGGGAAAACGGGCAAGACCGTCAATTGGCATAATAGTGGATTTGTTTCGAATCGTTACCAGCCGCTGCGTGAAATACCAAGCCCCCGACCAACGACGCAAGCATCACTCTGCCCGTGGTAGTGCGATTATCCTTGGAGGAGGCGAGAGAGAACAACACACTGTCGATAGACGTGAAGAAACTGGCCTGCGTACACGCATTGCATTGAAGGATTCCTTGCGTCAAAGGCAAGATCTGGTCACTTACATAGACGCTAATTAGCTGCAACCGGTCGGACCATATTTGAGTAATCCGAGAGATTGTATGCAAATCAGCAGCCAATGCCATTTGGGCATGGTCCCGAGCTGTGAACGTTGAAGTTGAAATGTGAATAAGCTGAAGATTTATGCTATGAGTCTCTACTTGCGCCGCTTTTCACTCGCCGGAGTATCAGCAGGAATACGTGGCCTCTCCCGTGGCCTCTCCCTCGAGGAACGACGAGCACCTATATGCGCATGTTCCATGCAGTGTTTGGATGACATCAAAAGGACGGGGAACATACCGTTGGCCACGGACATGGGAAGTCGATTAAGCCGGGTGGAGTGGAAGTGTTGGTGGTGGAAAAACGAAAGCGAGGCCACGAGGCAATTCGTTTTGTTTGAAATTGCGTCATTCAGGGCGCAAGGATATCGACCTGTCCTGCGCGCTTCTTGCCAAACGATCGAGACGTGAGTATACAAAGTTCGGGTTGATGATTTGAGGCGGACAGAATTTCCTCACAGTGCAGACGATGAGCGTCAAAGCTGGATCAGTTAATGCGATGTAGATCATCTGTGGTGATAGCAGGCTGTGAAAACACTGAGAACTACGCAAAGACGACGGTCATGGCCAGCAAGGCAGTTTCCACGGGAGCGCTTCTCCGGAGATTCCCGACGTTTTCTGGTCAACCTATTTCCTTGTATGATTATCACACCTGTTGATTCTGGGATAGAGCCTCCTCGATGTGAACATGGAGTGCCATGCGGGTGCCAGCCTGGATTCTTTTATTCTGCGTCTCGTTCAATCTGCTCGCTTCTGTTGCCCTCGTACTCCGCAGGTTGCCCCTCCAGAGCTTTTCCAGCCTTTGTTGACCCGCTGTTTCTCCTGTGATGCATTTCTCCATACTTTTCGTTCGTCTCTGTCGTATTTTCAGCTGTGGTCAGCTCACGCTCGCCCTCTTCAGGTTGTCACCAGTGCCTGGACGGTGGCCACTAAGAACATCGTCATCACGGTTGGGGGTAACACCACCGACAATGGGACGACTACTTTTGTTCCTCAAAGAGTAGATGCCACCCGTGGCGACGTCGTCGTGTTCAATTGTACGCTCCTCCCATTTCTATCATTGTCAAGATCTGACAGTTGAAAAGTCACGAACGGGAATCACACTGCAACCGAGTCGACTTTTAGCGTCCCCTGCATCCCGGCCCACGAAACGAATGAGACAATCAACGGCTTCGACTCTGGCTTCCGGAACACCCAGCCTGGCACAGTCGGCACCATTCTGACCGTCCCCATCACCGATGAGAATGAGAATCACACCTTCTGGTTTTATGATTATAATACGTGCGGCGAGGGCGGCGTCGGTGTTATCAACAACAATGAGTCGTCCAGCGAGACACTCGCTGGCTTTTCGGTGAGTATGGCTTGCCGTTTTTACTCCGCAACTCGCGGCGTTTCATCTTTCTCACACCCTTATACGGGACAAGCCGCTTACGCATCACATCACCTTTCCAGCGAAATGCCATCCGTCTGAATGGTACCACCTCTTCTGACGGTACCGGTACCAGTACCGGCTATCGGACGTCTTCTGCTACCCGGCCTTCGCCTTCAGCTAGTGCACGCAAATCTGCCTCCGAGCGCGCGTTCACTGTCGGTGCTATTGGCATCGTCCCACTGTTCATTGCGGGTCTCTTTGTCTAAAGCACGTCACTTTCACGGATTGTCGGTTCTGACTACTCTTGTCGTGGAGTTCTCTGGGCCGTTAGGCTCTGCTACACCTATCTATGTTTGTTGACGTAAATGCGTTTACATTTGCGCATATATCTGGTCGTAGGTTTTTTTATATTGCTATTATGTTTCCATAAGCGCCACGGACATTTCTTGATGTCGTAAAGATATTTGTTTACTGCCGATGTTGTCGAATGAGCTTTGGCAGGAATTGGGAAGGGGGGTGTATTGGTGATGAACTTGCCTAAATTGCGTTGCGGGATGGAGAACTCACAAGGCATTCACATGCGCGTTTCTATGGTATCTTAGGTTGAGACATGCGCATACGAGGAAGACGTTGTCGGCATAGGTTATGTACTTTGGTTGCCTTAAGCCATGACAGGCCTTAAGCCATGACAGGAAACTGCGATCATAGCCTGGTGGAACATGAGTGGCGTGCAAATCCTGTACTGTAATGGATGGGGCTTCGTTTTGATTCCGCTCATCACAACACCGTTGGTGGATAACCCGTTGCGTATCTGGCACCGCATAGCTGCCAGTTTGTAAAGGTATCGAACAAGCGCTCTTAGTGCTTCCAGCTTCCCAGGGATAGTGGATGGAGCCCAAATTGGATGATCTCCATGAGGTCACGACTAGAGTCTTGTAAAAGGTTTGCTATCGGCGACAGGCTGGAGATCTAGCCTGAGATCTCAGAATTTAGCCATCGACTCGGACATGGACAAGGAGAAGAATGAGGCGCCCATGACGCAGATGTCAGTCTTAACGCATCTCGATTCACCACAGAAAAGAGTTACGGGAGAAAGGGGTGCCCTACGTCGACCTTGCTACGCATACTTTCCTCTCCATGCGAAGGCAGCGCGTCTTACCGAAGGAGTAGTACTGCGGAACGGGTCCACAATCCAACCGAGGATTTCGAATCCCCCACCGGACTCGATCGCGATTACCATGGGGAGGTAAGTGGGGAGACTTTATTGGAATAAGGTAGAGGCTGGTGAAAGCAGGGCCCGGGCGACGAACAAAAGGGCGGTATTCGAATGCACGCGCGACGGTCACGCGATGAAGAAGCTCGCGGGAAGTTCAGCCAGTCAAGGTGTTGTGCTTGAAAACAGGTCAAATGCTCGTCCTTCGGCAAGCACAACACTACAGGACAGCACGCTACTACAGTAGAGATGAGCTCTGATTGGGGGAAGCATCTGTTTTTCACACTCCGCTCGGATCATTCCGCAAGTGATGGAACTTCAAGATCTCAACATGAATCCACTTCGTGAAGTTGCTCCCACCTAACTCGCCGCGTGAAATTTCGCGCTATACGTCTCGCTCACCAGGCTAAAGGCTAATTAGTCTGAAGCTGGTAACTCTGACTACTAGGCATGGACCGCTTCAGTTCATGATTACAGTCCAGACGAGGTTTCAAAGACTTGTCTGGACTGAAATCATGAACTGATAAACTTGCATGTCTCTCCATGGCGCATCACCTACTTGCCCTTGCTACTAGTGCTGTGCACATCCCTGCTACTCCTGCATCTATCACGTACACTATCATCTATAAAATGTATCCTGAAATTTTCTACCCGATGGCGCCGCGCAACTCAGTCCCGAGGATCTGTCGCCGCTATCATTATCAGCACAATCCGCCTCCGTCGCACCCCACCGAGTTCGCGGGGGAGCTTCGCCGACGCCTGCGCGGCGTGGAAAAGCGCCGCGGCCTTTGGGACAAAGTGAAAAGCGTCGCGTGGCGTTTCATGCGTGAGTGCATGTCTTTCTCCGCGAACTCGATGACGCTGACACGACATTCGTGAAGTCAAAAAGGACGGGCAACCTCTGCGCAGTCCGGACTTCCCGGTTGCGGCGCCCTCGACTCCCGTCCCCCGCGTTCGCGAGGTCGTTCCGGACATTCACATCGCCCCGGCTGGGTGCCCGGATTACCTCCTTAGCCCACCGGAGCCCCAGGAGGATGGATTCCTCGTTGTTCCCATGCGCACTTTCCGCTCAAGGCCCCGACGCCAAGAGAGACTTCCCCCCTCCCCTTCCCCTTCTCCGGCCCCGCGCCCGCGCCCGCTTCCGACCCCACCTGGCCGGCCGTCGTCTCCGATTCCGAAAATCTTGTGCTGCCCGTGGGCGAACAGTCCCTCTGAGGAGTCTTCGCCGACTACAACCTTGGCTGACTCCGACGTCGATGACGGCGCCGCTGAGGCTCGCTTCTTTACCGAGGTCGCACCCTTCCTGTTCTTGACGATCAAAGAAGACAGTTACGAAGACGACGATGAGTCGCAAGGCTCGGATTCCCCCGACTCCTCCAATGACGCCGCGTCCAGCGACGAGGCGCCGGGACCCGAGGATGGCACCATGACATTGGATGAGACCCAGGCCGAAGCGGTCCAAGACGTCGCTGGCGACGTCGAGTTCCTAGAAGAAATTGGCTTAACCCCACAAGCCTTCACTGCGCTTCTCGATGGCACCGACATCCAATGGAGTGAAGACCAGGCGGATCAGAATTAGGCGCTTCCGTAGAGGGGCGCCCCAAAGGAAAAAGGTAAGTGAGCGAGGTCATTGAGCGCAGCGTATTCTCTAGGCACGACACCGGCTTGCACGTCAGTACGGGCCACCACAATTATCGGTTTCTTTGACTCTCGGACTGGGCATCTGGCGCGGTAAGGACCTTCATCAGGGACCAACGGGCGGACAAGGACCTCAAATCGACGACTCGATTCGACTCGACTGCCACATGGGACTTTGGACGGCATCTACTGGATGATGGGCCACTGAACGCTGGCGTGTGGTCGGTTGTTATCCCTCGGCCAGGACGGGACTGTACTGTCCGTCGGTGGGGAAGTGCCCGAATGAGTCCAGGTACGTCAGCATGGTCTCACTGCCACGCATAACAGGACGATCTTAAATTGTCCGGCCCCACAGTCAAGTTCAGATGCTTCGACTAGGCGGGATGACGTAGAGGTCAGACCTGTCTGCGGCTCCCTTCGGCAAGGAGCTGTGGGCGGCTTGTCTCTGCGTCGTCGCGCGGCCTTCGACTCGATCAAGCATCGGTGCGCCCCCTTCCCTCTTGTCTTTTTCTTCCGTCACTCACGTGCTGTTCGATTACCTAGCAAGTCCCGATCGAACCATGGGAATATATTTCTGTTGCGAATATCGGTGCGTCCTCTCTAAGATTCTGGCTCACGGTCACATCTAGAAGCTGCCCATGGCAGCCATGGGCTAACCGGCGCAGCGCAGCAGCGTAGGGGTCGGACTTGTCTGCAGTTCCCTTTGGCAAGGAGCTGTGGACGGCCTTCCTCTGCATTGTCGCGCGGCCTTCGACTCGATCAAGTATCGGTACGCCCACTTCCATTTTGCCTTGCGCTAGCAGCGTCACTCACGTTGTCCTGGTGTCAGCGAGCGTCCTCTTCTTCCCAATTCTCTAGATTCCGGCTCACGGTTACATTCGGAAGCTGCCCATGGCGGTCATGGGCCAACCGGAGTGGCGGCGCAGCAGCGTAGGGGTTGGACTTGTCTGCAGTTCCCTTCGGCAAGGAGCTGTGGGCGGCCTTCCTCCGCGTTGTTGCGCGGCCTTCGACTCTATCAAACATTGCGCCCACCTCCCTCTTGTCTTACGTTAGTACCCCCGCTCACGTGCTTCTGATGTCAGCGGGGATTTGGTTACCTAGCAAGTTCGGATGAAAAGCGGGTTGTGGGAATACCTTTCTGCTGCAAATTTCGGTGCGTCTTCTTCTTTCAATTCTCTCTGATTCCAGCTCACGGTCACATTCCGAAGCTGGCCATGTTAGCTACGGGCTAACCGACACGGCGCGGCAACGTAGGGGTTGGACTTGTCTGCGGTTCCCTTCGGCAAGGAGCCGTCGGCGGCCTTTTTCTGCGTTGTTGCGTGGCCTTCGACTATCAAGCATCGGTGCGCCCACCCCTCTTGTCTTACGCACCCCTGCTCACGTGCTTCTGATGTCAGCGGGGATTCGGTTACCTAGCAAGTTCGGATGAAAAAGCGGGTGGTGGGAATACTTTTCTGCTGCAAATTTCGGTGCGTCCTCTTTCAATTCTCTCAGATTCCGGCTCACGGTTACGTTCCGAAGCTGGCCATGTTGGCTATGGGCTTACCGACTCGGCGCGGCAACGTAGGGGTTGGACTTGTCTGCGGTTCCCTTCGGCAAGGAGCCGTCGGCGGCCTTCTTCTGCGTTGTTGCGTGGCCTTCGACTCTTGCAAGAATTGGTACGCCAAGTCTGATTTTACTTGAGCCTAGTACCTCCACTCACCCATTTCCGACGTCAGTTCGGTTTCAAATACGAGTAGCAGCAAGTCTTGGTGGGCAAGGGCGGTGTGAGGTTTCTTCTGCAAATACAGGTGCGTCCTCTCTCCTCCCCTTCTTTGCCCCCATCGACGTTGCGATCTGACTATTTCGTTTATCCATAGTGCTGTCGCAGTCGTGTCGTCGGGGTGGTCTTGGCCGGCCGCCCTGGTGGCGCGTTTGTGATGGCCGTGTGACGCGCGTTATCCGTGGTCCTGTGAGTCATCCATTTCATCGTCTGTCTGGCCCAACGTGGTGCTCATGGTTTATGTAGTCCCTCAAGTCCCTCAAAATGCAAGTCCGATTGGGTTCTCGGGTCTCCGTGGCTTGGCTTTGGTTCTGTACTGTACATGCTCGTGTTGATGTCTTGTGTCTGCGCTTGTACCTCGCTCTTCTCTGTTGCGCCTATTTGATTGGTTACGGACCATACCGGATTATGACATTCGGTGCTTCGGCCGCTCTCTCCCATCATATGCAGGATCATGAGGCGTTTTTATTTCGTATAAGTTCTCTGTGTCCTTTCTCATTGCTTCATCTTCTGGGTCTACGTCTTGTACTGCGCTGCTGGTCATATGAGATAAACCAACGTGCTTCTCAGCACTTTATTGTGACGGAATTCCAGCACGGGAAGAAACGTCGTAGGCGGAGGTCACCCAGCGGCGATGCAAACACTCGGCCGCAATTCTCGACTCGATTGTACGTAGGGGTTTGAAAGACGGCATGCGGCTACTTGCGGCTAGTGTTTGTTTCTAGTTTCGCCCCATGACCAAACCAACACCTAAACCGTGTCCGCCCACGATTTCATTTCCTTTCAACTTCGCACAACTCTCCCTACGTCTCCAACTGATCAGAATTCGCATCTTCTGTCTTCAGTTCCATGGAAATATTCGACGCTGTCTCGGGCCAGTACAAGAAGCTTACGGGACAGGATCTACGCACACACCTGAGCTGGGAGGCGCGCATGATGGCGGCAGCTGACTGGTGATCACAGCATCCATGAGTATATGCTCAATCTGAGATGTGTCCATCATATCCAGCAGAAATCCAGAATGAGTAAAATCCGACTTACAATTCTGGGGATACTCGGAGTCAGGCCCAGAGACGCTGGTCACAATATTCTGGTACGTGTCATCTTTGTGATGACCAGACAAACACATAGGGAGATCGCAACATCCTCAATGAGTAACAAGAACTCACTATCCCCACGTGTTGTCGATGCAAGCTGCTTCGCGAGTATGAGACGTGATGAAAGCATCAGCCCGAGATATCTTTGACTTAAAATCCGATGCGTCAGTGGCGGTCATAAGCACCGATCTCGTCCTCCTGCAAGCAGACGTCTCTCAGCTCGTTCAGACATTCGATCATCTCCGCGTGCCGATAATCATATCGTACCTATCGATGTTTACGACGTCGAGATATGCACCGGTCTCGCGCACAGGTCCTAGTTCAAGAAGGTGTCAGTCGACTTGCCGCGCACAAGTAACACTGTCTCCCAAGCCGGTATTAGCGTAGCTCACGACATCGCCCCCGATCACATGCGTCAGGTCTCTCCTGGGCAGAAAAAGGGTGATAGGCTGAATGGAGAATCGCGCTTGGAAACGGAAAGGTGGTAGGTCGACGTATGCAGTAATGCTTCCACCGGCATTGCCCGAGTCTGCTTCACCGCGGGGAATGGCACACAGTACCTAGTATCCTCGGGCTGGGAATTTACCCGTAGGGGTAAATGACAGCAGAAGACATTTGTCATTGATTCATTGGTCTCGCGCAGTCTTCGCATTTACAGTATCAACCGATTTAAGCGTTAGGCCTCTAGTAGTGTATATGTCGATGTCGTACCTCGTTCGCAGATCAAGCCGAGTGCCTGGGGATTGAGATCATTGAGTCGTACACAGACAAAGGGAGGGGTCCAAGGACCTCTCATCTGGGCTCATCGAGCGCCGCGTGTTGCCACAGTATTGGCTGCCAGCAGGTGCGTTACATCACAATTCTTTCGATGGGTGCTCTTGAGTATTCAAGCTATTCAAGTTCACCCGTGACTGCCACACTCGGCGCTTCTGCTCACTTTCTGCTCGCCATCACCTGACAATGCCATACGACTACTCGGTCCTTGAGCGCTTGAGGCCGTGTTTCGTGGCCGACGCTGCCAACCCCATCTCCATTCTCCTCAACATATCTTCATCCACGGCTTGTCCTCTTCCAATTCCCCCAGTCATCACAATGTCCACAACTAATCAAATAGCCGGCTCATCCACCGATACCTTTACCGCAATATTTAATGCTGCTTCAATCGAGTATCAGACCGTGACTGGGAAACGTCTCGACACCCATTCATTTGCCGCACAACTCGACAACTGTCATTCCCCCGATGCCATATCGAACGTTTTTTGAGCACAAGCCCAGGCTTTCAGCAAATTTCGCAAAGGCGATGAGAAATTGATGGCATGGCTCGATCCGATAGTCCATATCCTCTTTACGTTTTCAGCAACGCTTGGGGAAGGGATCGGACTGGTAAGTACCCCCATTTATTCCGTTTGACTACTATGCTACATAAATATCTCAGCCATTCTCACCTGCTACGACGGTTTTCACTGGCATCGGTGTCCTTCTCGGCGTAAGTCTCTCTTTTTAAGCTCCTTCTCGGGCATCGGCGTACCATCGAACTGTCAGGCTGTGAGGGATGTCGCGGCAAGCAATAGCAAGATCTTGCGCGTTTTTGAGCATATTCATCTCTTCCTCCAACGTTTGAACATCTACACTGGGATCCCTCACAAAGGAATTGACGGAGTTGCTCGGGAAGATCATGGCACAGTTACTTTGCATACTCGCACTTTCGACCAAGGCGATGACGGAAAGGCGTATGAGTGAGTTGATGCATCTTGCTATGCCTCTTCCTAGTTGACTATGACAGAAAAAATTCTGAAGAAGCTTGCGGGAAGGACGGACGTTGAGGATGCTTTTCAACAGTTGGATACGTTAACGAAAGAAGAGACGTCGATGGCAGTGGCGAGAACTCTGGAGGTTACGCACCATGTCGATGACAACGTTGAAGAGACGAAGGTGCTCACCAAAAGTGCTGGTGACGACATCAAGGCCATTCAGGGTGTCGCCTCCAACATTGACTTCAACGTGAAAGCGACGAAAGATGGTATGCAACTTTCCTGTCCGTCTTTTTGCACGTACTGATCATTTTTGAAAAAAGTTGCCGACGAGGTCAAACGTTTGTCGCTTCCTGACGCTCTCCATTGTTGTCCGCCAGCGCTGACATCCTGGCAGGGAACCAATTGCAAGAGAAACTTCGAACATGGCTCTCCCCTCCAGATCCGTCCGTAAATCATAATAACGCATGCAAAACTCAACACGATGGCACAGCTACGTGGTTCACCCAAGGCACTACATTCCGAGAATGGAAAGAGAACGGAAACTTGTTGTGGATT
>Ga0137397_10000454_pt1 | contig 28212 bp, 25 predicted proteins | sample czorhiz116metaG_FD_106658 | JGI IMG/M metagenome (GOLD analysis project Ga0137397, IMG submission 106658) | Vadose zone soil microbial communities from Angelo Coast Range Reserve, California, USA - czorhiz1.16 metaG | ecosystem: Environmental > Terrestrial > Soil > Vadose zone | place: USA... | reverse complement strand
CGATTCCTCCGATCCCGACGAAGTGGACCTTGACCTTCTTGTCGCGGAACACTGTGCCCCTCTCCAGGTCACGTACTGCGAATGTACTCGATTCGATCTACGATAATCAATAGCTGAGCTTGGGTGGATTCTACTTAGCGGGCAGCCGGCGGCAGGTGCCTCCCTTCCCGGACCAGTCGTTTACGGCAGAGCGAGACGCAGACGTCCGCGATCTCCCGCGCGGCCTCCGGCCGGCCCAGAAGCCCGCTCGCCCGCGCCATCCGGGCCAAACGGTTCCGGTCGCTTTCCAGCGCCCGGATCTCGGCCGCAAGCTTCTGTGCCGTCAGGTCTTTTTCCGGCAGCAGCAGGGCCGCCTCCGACTCCACCAGGCTGCGCGCGTTCACGGTCTGGTGGTCGTCTGCGGCGAACGGGAACGGCACCAGGATCGCCGGCTTCTTGCACACGGTCAGCTCGGCGATGGTGGTGGCGCCGGCGCGGCAAACGAGCAGATCCGCCCCGGCGTACGCCCGCGGCATGTCGTCGATGAACGCCACCGCCTGCGCCTTCAGGCCGGTCGGCTCGAGCTTCGCGTACCGGGCGGCGATCTCGGGCTGGTCCTTGACGCCGGTCTGGTGCAGCACCTCGAGGTGCGATCCGATCTCCGGCGCGAGCAGCTCGAGCGCCTCCGCCACGCGCAGGTTGAGCGCGTGGGCCCCCTGGGACCCGCCGGTGACGAACAGGCTGAGGCGGTCGCTGGGAGCCTTGGTGTGCAGGTAGTTGTCCAGGAAGCCGCGGCGGATCGGATTCCCCAACAGATGCGTCTTCCGCGCCGGGAACACCGCCTCCGCCTGGGGAAAGGCGATGAAGATCGCGTCCACGAATCGCCCGAGAGTTCGGTTGGTGAACCCCGGCAGCGCGTTCTGCTCCTGGATGGCGGTCGGCTTGCGCATCAGCCACGCCGCCAGCAGCACCGGGCCGCTGGAGTAGCCGCCCACGCCGATCACCACGTCCGGATCGAACTGCCGCAGGATCCGCACCGACTGCCAGAGCGCGCGGGGAACGCGGAACAGCCCTCGCAAGAGCCCCGAGAACCCGATCCGCTTGAGCGGTCCCACGTCGATGAGCTGCAGCGGGTAGCCCGCCTTGGGCACCTCGCGCGCCTCGATACCGCGCGCCGAGCCGACGAAGAGTACGTCGTTGCGGGGATGGCGGGTCTTCACTTCCTCCCCCAGCGCAAGGCCGGGGAAGAGATGTCCGCCCGTCCCGCCGCCGGCGACGAGCAGCCTCATCGCTGCGCTCCCGCGCCCTTGCGCAAGAAGCCGCCGGCGCCGCCGCTGACCGAGAGCACCACGCCGGCGGCGAAGCAGGAGGCGATCACCGACGACATCCCGTAGGAGAGGAACGGCAGCGCCATCCCCTTGGTGGGCAAGAGGGCCAGCGCCATCCCCGCGTTGACCAGCGCCTCCACCGAGAGCAGGAGCGTGAGGCCGAGCGCCACCCAGCAGCCGAAGGCATCCGGCGACGCATGCGCGGCCTTGATCCCGCGCCAGACGATCACCGCGAAGAGCAGCAGCACCGCCGAGACGCCCGCGAACCCGAATTCCTCGCCGACGATACTGAGGATGAAGTCGGTGTGCGCGGCCGGGAGGAAGAACAGCTTCTGGTGGCTCTCGCCGAGGCCCACGCCGAACGATCCCCCGGCGCCGAAGCCAAGCAACGACTCGACCGTCTGGTATCCGTGGCCGCGCGGGTCCTTCCAGGGATCGAGGAACGTGAGCACCCGCTGGATCCGGTAGGGTGACTTCCAGATCAGGATGCCCGCGATGGGGGCGGCGGCCCCGGCCACCGCGAGCAGATAGGCGAGGGGGGCGCCGGCCACGAACAGGAGCGCGAGCGTGACCACCGCCAGCACCACGGTGGTGCCGAAGTCCGGCTCGAGCATCAACAAGGCGCCGAGCAACGCGAGCATGATCACGTGAGGGAGGAAGCCCACCGAGAACATGCGGATGCGCTCCTGCTTCTTCGCCAGAGAGCGCGCCAGCCACAGCACCAGCGCGATCTTGGCGAGCTCGCTCGGCTGGAACGTCAGCCCCGCCACCCGGATCCAGCGGCGCGCCCCGCCGGCGGAATGACCGAGGCCCGGCAGATGCATGAGCAGGAGGAGCCCGACGGACACGAGCAGGAGCGGGACCGCCAGCGGCTCCAGCCGGCGGTAGCCGAGCTTCATCACGGCCAGCAGCACGGCCAGGCCCAGGCAGGCGCCGATCGCCTGCCGCTTGAAGAACCACATGGCGTCGCCCAGCCTCGCGCCGGCGTACACGGCGCTCGCGCTGTACACCATGACCACTCCGAAGGTCACCAGCGCCAGCACCGCGCCCAGCAGGACGGGGTCGTATCGCAGGCCCGGGCGCAGCTCCGACCGCTGCCGTTGTACGCGCGCTCCGGCGACGGCGGAGAAGCTCATGCGAGCTCCCGCACCAGCGCCTTGAACTGCTCGCCCCGGTCCTCGAAGTTGCGGAACTGGTCGTACGACGCGCAGGCCGGCGAGAGCAGGACGACGTCACCGCACCGGGCGCGCTCGCGCGCCCGGAACACGGCGGTCGCCAGAACGCCGCAGGGCTCGATGTCCGCCACTCCTGACAGCTCCGAAGCGATGGCGGGAGCGTCTTCACCGATCGTCAGGATCGTCTTCACCCGCCCGCGCATCAGCTCGCGCAGCGGCGCGTAGGGAGCGCCCTTGCCCCTCCCCCCCATGATGATGTGGACGTTGGCGGGAAAGGCGCTGAGCGACTTCTCCACGCTGTCCACGTTGGTGGCCTTGGAGTCGTTGATCCACTCCACGCCCTCCAGCACGCGGACCGGCTCGAGCCGGTGCGGCAGGCCGGGATACGAATCGAGTCCCTTCTGCAGGGCCTCGAGCGCGACGCCGAGATGCCGCGCCAGCAAGCAAGCCGCGAAGGCGTTCTCGCGGTTGTGCACGCCCCGCAGCGTGGGCACGCGCAGCGAGAGCTCCTTGCCCTCGATGCGCAGCGGCCCCCGCGGGTCGAAGCCGACCCGGCGGACGCCTGGCGCGGTCTTCATCTCGCGCACGCGCGCGTCGGCCTCGTTGATGGCCGCCGTGTCCCCCGGCTGCTGGTTTCTGAAGATGCGCTCCTTGGCCGCCGCGTAGGCCTCGAGCGAGGGATACCGGTCGAGGTGGTCGGGGGTGACGTTGAGCACGGTCGCGGCCGCGCAGCGCAAGGAGACGATCGACTCGAGCTGATAGCTGGACAGCTCGCAGACGGTCGCGTCCATCCGCTCGCCGCCGAGCACCCGGTTGCTGAGCGCGTTGCCCAGGTTGCCGCCGGTGAACACCCGCAGCCCCGCGGTAGCCAGGAGATGCCCGCAGAGCGCGGTGGTGGTGCTCTTGCCGTTGGTGCCGGTGATCCCGATCAGCGGCTCCGCGATGAAGCGCGAGGCCAGCTCGACCTCGCCGATCAGCTCCAGCCCGCGCGAGCGCGCCTCGGCGAAGATCGGCAGCGAGAGCGGCACACCCGGGCTGACCACGACCAGGTCGATCCCGCGCAGCGACGCGGGGACCACCCGCCGCAGCTCGCCCTCGAAGCGGACGTCGTCGTCGTCCGCCGCGATCACCTGCGCGCCCCGCGCCTGCAGCAGCCGCGCCGCCGCCGCGCCGCTCTTTCCCAGGCCCACCACCAGGGCATGTCGTCCGGCGAGGTTCATCGCAGCTTGAGCGAGGCCAGCGCGGTGAGCGCGAGGATGATGGAGACGATCCAGAAGCGGACGATGATCTTGGGCTCGGCCCACCCCTTCAGCTCGAAGTGATGGTGGATGGGCGCCATCCGGAAGATGCGCCGGCCGGTGCGCTTGAACCAGAACACCTGCGCCATCACCGAGAGGATCTCGGCGAAGAAGACGCCGTGGATGATCGCGCTGTCCACCTCGTTCTTGGTGAGGACCGCGAGCACGCCCAGGCCGCCGCCGAGGGCCAAGGAGCCCACGTCGCCCATGAACACGCTGGCGGGATAGGTGTTGAACCAGAGGAAGCTGATGCCGGCTCCGGCCATGGCCGAGCAGAACACGGCCAGCTCCGCCGCCCCCGGGATGTGCGGGATCAGCAGGTAGTCGGCGATGTTCAGGCCGCGGATGGTGGCGCCCGCGAGGTACGCGAGCAGCATGAAGGTGAGCGCGCTGACGATGGTGGGACCGATGGCCAGGCCGTCCAGGCCGTCGGTGAGGTTCACCGCGTTCGAGGTCCCCACGATCACGATGAACGCGAACGGCAGGTAGATCCACCAGGGCAACACCGGGTTGAACAGCTTCACCTTGACGAAAGGGATGGCCAGGCGCGTGTCGAGCTGCAGCGCGTGCGTCCTCCAGTCCACGCAGAAGATCAGGATCACGGCGACGAAGACCACCGTCTGCCAGAGCAGCTTCTTGCGCCCCGCCAGCCCCTTCGAGTTGCGCTTGCTGAACTTGAGCCAGTCGTCCGCGAAGCCGATGGCGCCGAAGCCCAGGGTGAGGATCAGCGCCGCCCAGACCATCCGGTTGGTCAGATCGGCGAAGAGGAGCGTCCCCACCAGCATCGCCCAGAGGATCAGCCCGCCGCCCATCGAAGGCGTGCCGGTCTTCTTCTGGTGCCCTTCCGGCGTGTCCTCGCGCACGTTGCTCTGGCCGTGCTGGAGCTTGCGGAGCGCCTCGATGTAGGTGGGGCCGAGGAAGAGCCCGATCACCAACGAGACCAGGCCGGCCATCAGCATGCGGAAGGTCGGGTACCGCAGCACGTTGAAGAGGGGGAAGCGGTCGGCATACTGGAAGAGGAGGTTGTAGAGCATCCCTACGCTCCCGCCAGCGCGTCGCTGATGCGCTCCATCTTCATCCCGCGCGAGCCCTTCACCAGCACCACGTCCTCGGGCCGCATCCGCGCCTGGACCAGCCGGACCGCCTCCGCCGGATCCTCCGTGGACTCGATGTTCTTCGCCGGCAGCCCGGCCTCCTCCGCTCCCTCTCCCAACGCCCGCGCGCGCCGGCCGAAGCAGACCAGGAGCGACAGCCCCGCTCCGGCCGCGAACCGGCCGACGTCACGGTGCAGGTCCAGCTCGGTCGGTCCCAGCTCCAGCATGTCGCCCAGCACCGCGATCGCCCGGCCCTTGCCGCGCACCAGGTGCGTCAGCGTGAGGAGCGCCGCCTTGGTGCTGCTGGGATTGGCGTTGTAGCAGTCGTCGATCAAGAGCGCGCCGTTCGGCAGGTGCACCGGGCGCATGCGCCGCCCCGGGGTGGTGGCGTTGGCCAGCCCGCGCAGGATCCGCGCCGGCTCGAACCCGAGCGCGACCCCCACCGCCGCCGCTCCGGCCGCGTTGTGTCCGTTGTGCGTGCCGATCAGCTTCAGCTCCACCAGGCGCGTCTTTCCGCCGAGCTCCAGCTCGACGCGCAATCCAGGACCGCCGTGGTGGGCAGAGACCAGGCGGACGTCGCTGCCCTGCGTGGCCCCGAAGGTCACGAGCTTGCGCCGGGAGAGCTTCGCCTGGCCCATCACCAGAGCGTCGTCGGCATTCGCCACCGCCACTCCGCGATCGCGCAGGGCGTGGAACAGCTCGCCCTTGGCGTGCGCGACTCCGGCCAGCGACCCGACGAACTCCAGATGCACGGGGCCCACGTTGGTCACGATCGCCACGTCGGGATCCGCCCACTGCGCCAGCCGGGCGATCTCGCCGAGGTGGTTCATGCCGAGCTCGATCGCCGCGTAGCGGTGCTCTTCGGAGAGGCGCAGGAGCGTCAGCGGAACGCCCACCTCGTTGTTCAGGTTGCCTTCAGTCTTGAGCGTGGGCCCCGCCGCGGCAAGCACCTCCGCGATCAGCTCCTTGGTGCTGGTCTTTCCGGTGGAGCCGGTGATGCACACCACCTCGAGGTTTGCGAGCCGTTGCCGCCAGCCGGACGCGAGCGCGCCCAGGGCGCGTCCGGAGTCCGCCGCGGTCAGGATCGCGACCCCCTTCGCGTGCGGGCGCACCTTCTCGAGCGCGTCCGCCGGAACCAGGACTCCCGAAGCCCCGCCTTGCACCGCCTGCGCGACGAAATCGCTCCCGTCGAACTGGTCTCCCCGGAGCGCGAGGAACAGCCCCTTCGGCAGCGGCTTGCGCGAGTCGGTGAACACGCCCTCGAATGGCCCGCCGGTGGCGGCGACCTGCGCCCCCGCCGCCCAGGCCGCCTGCTCCAGCGTGAAGCGCGCTCCGCTCACCGGGAGATCTCCTCCAGGGCGTGCCGCGCCTCGGTGCGGTCGTCGAAGGGCCGCTTCTCCTTGCCCACGATCTGGTAGTCCTCGTGACCCTTCCCGGCGATCAGCACCGCGTCTCCCGGCCGGGCCGCGCGCAGCGCCAGCTCGATCGCCTCGCGGCGGTCGGGGACCACGCAGTAGCCGGTCAATCCCATGCGCGTGTGCCGGGGATCGAGCCGGGTCTTGCCGCTGCGGACCAGGCCGGGCTCGATGTCCGCCAGGATGGCCAGCGGATCCTCCGTCCGAGGGTTGTCGCTGGTGGCGACGACCAGGTCGGCCCGCCTGCCGGCCGCCTCTCCCATCAGCGGACGCTTGCCGCGATCGCGATCTCCGCCGCAGCCGAACACGCAGACGATCCGCGGAGCGGCCGCGTTGCGGAGGGCGTCGAGGACGCGGGCGAGCGCGTCGTCGGTGTGCGCGTAGTCCACCAGCACCACGCGGCCGGCGCGGTCCGGCACCCGCTCCAGCCGGCCCGGCGCGCCCGCGCACTCGGGAACCACGCGGAGCACCTCGCGCAGCGGGACGCCGCTGCCGCCCAGCACCCCGATGGCCGCGAGCAGGTTCTCCACATTGTGGGCGCCGATCAGCGGGCTCTGCACGTCGGCGAGACCGGTCTCCAGGGGCGCCGCGCTCCGGAGCCGGAACCGGACCCCGGAGAGATCGCTGTGCAACAGCTCCGCGGAGAGGGCCGCTCCGGCCGCGCCGCGGACGGTGAACCCGAGCGGATAAGGCACCTCGCGGGCGAGCGCGGCCACGCGCGGATCGTCGAAGTTGAGCACCGCCGGCGCGCCGTGCGGCAACAACTCGCGGAACAGCTTCGCCTTCGCCTGGAAGTAGTCCTCGAGGGTGCCGTGGTAGTCGAGATGATCGCGCGTCAGGTTGGTGAACGCCGCGCCGGCGAACGCGCAGCCCGCGGCCCGCTCCTGGCTCAGCGCGTGGCTCGAGACCTCCATCGCCACGACCTGCGCACCCGCCTCCAGCATCTTGCGCAACATTTCCTGAAGGTCGTGCGACTCGGGCGTGGTGTGCGAGGCCGGGGCACGGCCGCCTGGCCAGCGCGACTCGACGGTGCCGATCAGGCCGGTGCCCAGCCCGCGCGCCGCGGAGATCTGCTCGATCAGGTACGCGGTGGTGGTCTTGCCGTTGGTGCCGGTCACGCCGAAGAGCGAGAGCCGGCGCGAGGGCTCTCCGTGGAAGCGCGCCGCCGCCAGCGAGAAGGCCTTCCGGGGATTTTCGGCGATCACCACCGGCGCGGAGAGCTGCAGCGGCCGCGAGGCGAGGACCACCGCCGCGCCGCGCCCGACGGCTTCGGCCGCGAACTGGGCGCCGTCCGCGTTGACCCCGGGAAGCGCCGCGAACAGGGTGCCCGGCGTGGCCCGCCGCGAATCGACCGCGAGCGCGCGCACGTCCACCGCTGCCGCGCCCGGCGGCACAGTCGCGTCGACCCCTGCGAACAGGTCCTGCAAGAGCACCCTAACTCCAAGTCCAGGGGACACGAATCGCGGCTCCGCCGCTCATCATGTCCCCTACACGGTCACGAATCGCGCTTCACCGCTCATCATGTTCCCTACACAGCTCCTCCCGGAAATACGACGGCTACCCCGGCGGCGCCAGCGTGACTTTCACTCTCGCACCGCGCTTGACAATCGCTCCCGCGCGCGGCGCTTGCGCGACGGCCCGGCCGCTCCCGCGCAGCTCCGGCTCCAGCGACGCCTGTGCCAGCCGGCGGGCCGCGGTGCGCGCGCCGAGCCCGGAGACGTCGGGCACCACCGCCTGCCCCGGACCGACCGGCACGTCCAACGGCTCCCGGGGAGTCTCGTCCGCTTCGAACCCGGGCGCCAGTGCGGAGACGAGCAGCGGCGCATTCTCCTTCACCTGCTCCGGCATCACCTCGAGCTGCCGCAGCGCCTCATGTGCGATGGCGCCCCACGCCGGCGCCGCCACGGTCCCGCCCGTCACCTCGGCGCCCTTGCCCTCCGGCTCGTCGATCACCACCAGGATCGCCACCCGCGGCGCGTCGGCCGGCGCGAAGCCGAGGAAGCTGGAGAGCCGCTTGTCGCCGTACCCGCCGCGGATCGGATCGACCTTCTGCGCGGTGCCGGTCTTGCCCGCGACCCGGTGGCCCTGGAGGGCGGCGCGCGTACCGGTGCCCTTCTCCACCACCTCCTCGAGCATCTCCGTCACCTGACGCGCCGTCTCCTCCCGCAGCACGCGCCGCACTTCCTCTCGCTCGCGCGAAAAGAGGACCGTCCCGTCCGGCGCGACCACCTTGGACACCAGGAAGGGCTTGAGCAGCACGCCGCCGTTGGCGATCGCGGCCATCGCGGCCACCGTCTGGATGCCGGTCGCGCTCATGCCCTGGCCGAAGGCGGTGGTGTTCATGGCGATCAGGGGCATCCGCTTGGGATCGGCCAGCGCGCCCCGCGCCTCGCCGGGCAGCCCGACCGCGGTCTTCTCGCCGAACCCGAACGCGCGCAGGCCGGAGATCAGCTTCTCCTTGCCGAGCCGCTCGCCGATCTTGGCCGCGCAGATGTTGGACGATTCCCGCAGCACGGTGGCGGGCGTCGCCCAGTCCACCGGATGCGTGTCGTGGATCTTGCGCTCCCCGCGCGTCCAGAGGCCGTGCTCGCAGTAGAGCAATTCGTGGGGCCGCAGGACGCGCTCCTCGAGCGCCCGCGCGACCACGAAGCTCTTGATGGTCGATCCGGGCTCGAGCTGGTCCTGGACGGCGCGGTCGCGCCAGATCATCGGATCGCGGCCCGGCTTGTTGGCGTCGAAGGCCGGATTGCCGGCGAGGGCCAGCACCGCTCCGCTATTGACGTCCATCACCACCGCCCAGCCGCCGACGGCGCGCGCGGACTGCACCGCCTTGGCCAGCTCCTTCTCGGCCGCGAGCTGGATGGCGCTGTCCAGCGTGAGCGTGACGGTGGCCCCGGTCAGCTCGGAAGGATCCGGGGCGCCGTGCTCCAACACCATGTTGCCCCGCGCGTCCCGCGTGGCCTGCACCTGGACGCTCTTGCCTCGCAGCTGCGCATCGAGCTCGCGCTCGAGGCCCTCCTGTCCGCTGTCCTCGCCGACGAACCCAAGCACGTGGCCGGCCAGCTCGCGCTGCGGGTAGAACCGCTTGGGCTCCTTGACCAGCTCCACTCCGTCCAGGGCGAGCTCGCGCACCCGCCGCGCCGCGGCCTCGTCGACGCGCCGCCTGATCCAGACGAACCGCCGATCGGGCTGCTGGAGCTTCTCCAGCACCCTGGCGCGATCCAGCCGCAGCGCGCCCGCCAGCGCGGCCGAGGCCGCCGCTCGCGCGCGCGCCGTCTCGAAGGCGGAGGGATCGGCGAACACGGAGTCCACGTCGCGGGTCACCGCCAGCGGCTCGCCTCGCCGATCGACGATCAGGCCGCGCCGGGGCGCCCACTCCACCTCGCGCCGCGTCTGGTCGCGCTGCAGCCTGGAGAGCCGGGATCGGTCGAGGAGCTGCACCTTCGCCGCCCGCAGCAGGACGACGCCGAACGCCGCGAGCACGGCAAGCCCGAGCACGATCGCGCGCACCCGCATCCACTTGCCGTCCCTCTGGGGCGCGGTCCGCACCGCATCACCTCGACGCCGTCAGGACCGACGGCCGGACGGCGCCCCCCACCAGGACCACCACCCGATCCACCGGAGGCGGCCCCATGTGCAGCCGGGTGCGCGCGAGCTCCTCGATCCGCTGCGGGCTCTTCAGCTCGGCCGCGCGGATGCGCAGTTCCTCGTTCTCCCGGACCAGCTCGCGGTACTCGGCGGAGAGGCGCGACAGGGCGTAGCCGCGCTCGGTCACACCGGTGCGCACCCAGGCGTGAAGCAGGAGCGGCAAGGCGATCAGCGCGCAGGAGAGGGTGGCCGCGGCGAAGTTGCGCAGCCCACGCCGCTCGACGTTGCGGCGGACGTTGCTGGAGGTCGCCGGACGCCTCACGAGAGCCTCTCCACCGCCCGCAGGTGTGCGCTGCGGGCGCGCGGATTGGCGAGGACTTCCTCCTCGCTCGCGTTCACCGGCTTTCTGGTCAAGACCTTCCACTGCGCGGTGCGGCCGCAGGCGCAGACCGGGAGCTGCGGAGGACAGATGCATCCGGTGGCGAGGCGGGCGAAGCCCTGCTTCACCATGCGGTCCTCGAGGGAATGGAAGGAGATGGCCGCAGCCCTGCCGCCGCGAGCGACGATCCGGGGGAGCTGGAGGAGCCAGTCTCCGAGGGCGCCGAGCTCGTCGTTCACGGCGATGCGCAAGGCCTGGAACGTCCGGGTGGCGGGATGGATGTCGCGCGGCCACGCCTTGCGCGGGATCGCCCCGGCCACCACCTCGGCCAGGTCCCGCGTATCCGCGATCTCCTTGGCGACCCACGCCTTGTGGACGGCGCGCGCGATGCGCCGGGCGAAGCGCTCCTCGCCCAGCGACTCGAGGATCCGCGCCAGCGCCTTCTCGTCCCATTCGTCCAGGCGCTCCCGCAGCGGACGCCCGCGGGTGGGATCCATCCGCATGTCCAGCGGACCTCCGGCGCGGAAGGAGAAGCCGCGCGCGGGATCGTCGAGCTGCGGCGAGGAGACGCCGAGATCGACCAGGGCGCCGTCCACCTCGGCGACCCCGATCTGATCGAGGACCGCGCGCGCGTCGCGGAAGTTGCCGTGGGCGATGGCGATGTCGCGGCCCGAAAGGCGGGCCCGTGCGGCTTCGAGAGCCGCCGGATCCTGATCGATCCCCACCACCCGGGCCCCCGCGTCGAGCAGGGCTTCCGCATGGCCGCCGCCTCCGAGCGTCCCGTCGAGGATCACCTTGCCCGGCCCCGCGGCCAGAAGCTCCGCGGCCTCACGGCGGAGCACGGTCTGGTGGGCGAACTCCGTCATTTCCGCATCGTCCTCGCGCGCGCCACCGCCACCGGCGCGACCGCCTCCTCCACGCTGCGCAGGAGGACCAGCTCCGACCCGCCGGTCGCCTTCAGGATGTTGGTGACGTACGGGTTGCCCACCGCGATCAGCAGATCCCCGCCGCGCTTGAGCAGCTCGCGCCGGCGGGCCACCAGCTCGGGAACGCCCGAGTAGTCGAGGTGGGTCACCTCGCGCAGATCGAGGACGATCCGGCCGGCCTCGGCCGCCGCGCGCCCCACCGTGTAGTCGATCGCCCAGACCGCTTCCCGGTCGAGCTCTCCGCGCACGGCGACGGTCGCGACGTTGTCCTCCCAGCGCACGCATGGCGAGCGCGGGCCCGGCGCGGGCTTGAGGGCCAGCACGGCCGCCTTCGGGTCGTTGCGGGTCGAACCGTTTCGCGAACCCTTCTCGGTCATCGTCGTCCTCACGCTGTCGTCACAGAAGCTCGCTCAACCGCTTGGCCAGGTCCTGCTGCGCCTGCTCCGTCCGCGCCGTCTTCTGGACTTCCGCCCATCGCTGCGGCGTCCAGATCTCGATGCGCTCCACCGTTCCCGCCCAGGTGATTTCCTCGACCAGGCCCACGTGCTCGCGGAGACTGGGCGGGATGAGGATCCGGCCGAGCTTGTCCACCGGGCACTCCTGCGCGGGAGCGATGAAGGCGCGCGAGAGCAGCCGGATGTCGCGGTCGAAGATCGACCGGGCCGCGACCTTCTCGGCCAGCCGCTGCCAGGCCGCCGGAGCGAAGGCGACCAGGCAGGGATCGAGCAGGTCCGGCGTGATGAAGAGCTTGTCCGCCTTTTGGGCCGCGAGCAGCTCGCGAAAGCGCGCGGGAAGGCTGGTGCGGCCCTTGGCGTCGATCGCATGCTGGAAGACGCCAGAGAACATCGGCCGCGATCCCTTCGGTGGTTGTGGCGATCCACTTCATGCCACTTCGATCCACGGAGCGCAGAGTCGGGGATCCGGTCCGGGCTGTCAAGCAACCGCCCCCTGAACAGAAAAGCAGCCGGATTGCTAGTGGTTCGGCAGTCCCCTACCCGCTTTCGGTTGGGGTATGCGATACCGCCGCCGGTACGCCGATGTAGGCGCCGGCGGAGACCGGATGGTCCTGCACGACGACAGCTTCCGGAGGCTCTTGCGGGCGCGCGACGCGATCCATGCGCGCTACGCGCAGTCGTTGCGGCTCGAGGATCTCGCCCGTGAGGCGGCGCTCTCGCCCTTCCACTTCCTGAGACTGTTCCGCTCGGCCTTCGGCGAGACGCCGGGTTCAGCCTGGTGCAGCGGCCGGGGTAGGGTCCCTCTCCAACTCGCCCCGGGGCGAGTTGGTTTCATGAAGACGAGCGGCCTCTTCCCTCCTCGACGCCGCTGTCCTACGTGACCGGGGTCGCTTCCGATCCCTGGACATGGATCTACTTACCCGCGCGCTTCGCCGCGGTGAAGATCGACTTCGGCACCATGCAGTGCACGCCTTTCCGCACGTCCACCACCTGGCTGATCCGGCAGTCCGCAGTCATCGAGGCGAGGCTGTAAGCCTCGTACCGGTCCATCCCCTTTGTGGCGAGGAAGTCCACCGTCTCGTTGAGCGCATTGGTGAACGCCTTCATGAGATCTTCGTCGAACCCGACGAAGATCCATTGCGTCTTTGTCTCGATCCGCGGCCAGGTCAGCTTCATGTCCTTGCGCACGATCGGCTGGAGCCGGATCTCCTGGAACGAGCACTCCAGCGCGGTCAGGTTCACCTCGCCGTTGCCCTGCGCGCAGTGGGAGTCGCCGGTCCAGATCAGCCCGCCCTTGAGGAACACCGGGATGAAGATGGTGGTCCCCTCGGTCAGCTCATTGATGTCCATGTTGGAGCCGTTCTTCCACGGCCGCAGCGTGCTCACCGGCGCCATGGGGTCGTCCTTCACCCCGCCCTTGCGCGGCGACGGGTCGTCCGGGTCGATGCCGACCGCCAGCGTTCCCGGGAAGGGACGGAGGGGAATCTCGATCCCCGGCTTGAACCGCACCGTCTTCGCCTTGGGGTCGATGTCGAAGTACTGCACGTGGCCTTCGGGGAAATCCTTCGCCAGCGCGCCGATGGTCGGAAACTCCTTGCCGGGCAGGTTGAAGTTGGTGCCCACCTTCTTGGGGACAATCTTGAGGATCCGGATCTCCAGCACATCGCCCGGCTCGGCGCCGTTCACCGCGATCGGGCCGGTAATCGAGTGCGGTCCGCCTCCGGGATTGGCCTTGCGGAGCTCGACGATCTTCTCCATCGTCACGCCCTTCGTGATCTGATCCTTGGCGTGCATCAGCGTCTCGATCGAGACGGTGTCCCCGGAATCGATGATGAGCTGCGGCGGCTCCTTCGGGTCGAGCCAGCCCCACTGCACCTTGTCCGGCGTGGCCTTCAGGATGTGGTGCTTGCCTGCCGCGGACGCGGCGAACGACGCCAAGGCGATCGCTGCCAGCGAGATCGTGCGCATGGGGCCCCCGTGTCCCACTCGATGTGGGCGAATCGCGAACGCTAGCGCAGCGCGCCATGCTCCTTCAACACGCTCTCCACCACCGAGCGCGCGATCGCGTGGTAGCCGCCCTGCGCCTCCGCGTAGATGCGGCCTGCCGCCGAAGGGTCCCGTCGCGCCAGCTCGGTGTAGATCGGACGCAGATACCGCATGCGCCCCGTCTCCAGGACCACGCGGCGCGCGGCCTCCACCGCCTCGGGCGCGCCGGACTTGAGCTGCAGGAGCACGAAGGTGTGGCGCAGCTCCAGGCTGCGCCGGGTGGAGATCCCGAAGCGCCGGTCGATCTCTCCGAGGTCCACGGCCTTTGGCAAGAGCCCCTGGAGATAGACCAGCAGCTCGGTCGGGTTCGCCGGATCCGCCGACCCGCTCCGGAGCTGTTCCGCGCGAGCCGATCGCGGCGTGGACGCGCCGGCCGGCAACCCGGTCCCATCCACGAAAGCGAGCGCCCCCGCGCGCGCGGCCAGCCCGGGAAGGCGCGCCTCCAGGAAATCGAGGAAGTCCTGCGTGGTGATGCTCTGGAACCGGAAGGACCCGAGGTAGCCGCGCAGGAACTCGTCCCACGCGCCCCGCCCCGCGGTCTCCTCCAGCTTGCGCAGGAGCAGGTAGCCCTTCTCGTACGGCACCGTCGAGTACGCCTCGTCGGGGTCCACCCCGCGCAGGTCGTTCCGCAACCGCGTCAGCTCGGGCCGGCCGGCGAACCGCTCCATCGCCACCTTCAGGTCGTGCATGCCGGCCGTCGCGTGCAGCTCCGAAGCCTCGCGGCCGTGCAGCGCCTCCAGGATCCGCCGCTCGGCATAGACGGTGAACCCTTCGTTCAGCCAGAAGTCGTTGGCGCTGGCGTTGGTGACCAGGTTGCCGGTCCAGGCGTGCGCCAGCTCGTGCGCGATCACGTTCACGAGCGATCGGTCGCCGGCCAGCACCGAAGGCGTCACGAACGTCAGCCGCGGGTTCTCCATCCCTCCGTACGGGAAGCTGGGCGGCATCACCAGAACGTCGTAGCGGTCCCACTCGTACGGGCCGAACAGCGCCTCCGCCGCGCGCATCATCTCCTCCACCTGCGCGAACTCCCAGGCCGCCGCGTCCGCCACCGGGCGCTCCGCCCAGACGGCGCAGCGGCTGGAGAGCTCGCGGGCATGGAGATCGCCGACCGCGAACGACAAAAGGTAAGGCGGAATCGGCTGGGGCATCTCGAAGACGTCGACGGCTTCGCCCGCGCCGCCGGGCTCGCGGCCGCGGAAGGCGGCGGCCATGAGCGCGCGCAGCCCCGAGGGCACCGTGAACCGGGCCGAGCCCACCGTGATCCGGATCCGCGGCGTATCCTGCAGCGGGGCCAGCGAGCGCGCGTGGATGGGCTGCGACTGCGAATACAGGAACGGCTGATCGCCCGCCGTCTGGGCCGGATCGAGCCATTGCAGCGCCGTGGCGGCCGGCGAGGTCGCGTAGCGGATGCGGATGCCGCGGCTTCCCGCCGGCAGTTGCACGCGCAACCGCGCGCCCAGGATCGGCTCCGGCGCGAACAACTCGTGCCGCAGCGGCGCCCCGTCGAGGGCGGCGACCTCCCGCAAGCTCAGATCGCGCGTGTCGAGATCCAGGGGGCCCGCCCCCGGCTCGCGGAAGTGCAGGACGACCTCGCCCTCGAGCACGCGGCGCGCGAAATCCGCGCGCAACACCAGGTCGATGCTGCGGGTCTGCGGCTGCGAAGCGTCGGCGAAGCTGTGGGGATCGAGGCGCACGCCGGACATCTAGCACGCGCGACGCGACCATTCCGGGGACAGCCTCCTACGCCTTGCGGCGGGCGTCCGCCAGCCAGTGGATCAGCCGGATCACCTCGCCGGTGTCCGCCACCTGCCAGCGCGCGTTCGTCCCGGTCCGCGGCGGAGCGCCGACGTGGACGGTGATCGCGCTGCGCCGGTTCAGGATCGCGAAGACTTCCTCGTCGGCCTCGCCCGAGCCGACGTACACCGGAAGCGCGCCGCGCATCCCCGCCAGCAGGCCGAGCACCGCGCGCCAGAGCGAGGCTCCCTCGGGGACCGCCTCCAGCGTCCCCTCCGAGCTGCGCAGCTGCAGAGCCTCGGCCGCCACCAGCTTGCCGAACTCCTCCGCCGCGGCGATGCGCGCCTGCGGCTCGGCGTTGCGCAGGTGCAGCGCCAGCGACCAGGTCCGATCCTCGATCGCGATCCCAGGCGCCTGGAGCGCCGGCACCCGCGAGCAGCCGCGGCGGAGCTTCTGCACCGCGCTCTCCGCCGTCTCCAAATCCGGCTCGGTCACCATGCGCAGCCCGCAGGTATGCACGTCGCTGCCGTGCACGCCGACGTACGAGAGCCGGTGCAGGCGCAGGCGGCGCTGCAGCGTCTCCACCTTGCGGCAGGAGAGCACGGCGCCACGCGTGTCGGGCGCGGCGCAGAGCCTGATCAGCGCGGCGCGCGACGCGGGATTGGTCCGGAGGTGACCGTGGGAGGCGCGCTGGGAGAGCGCGGTGTCGAACGAGAAGAACCCGTACAGCGCATCTGCTTCGGCGACGCGCTCCCGGAGATTGTCCGCTTCCGACCACAGCGGCCGGACCGCCCCCGAACGTCCCCACTCCGAGTTGCGCACACGCCCCCCTCGCCCAAACCGCCCCCGCGGACGAAGCTTGTGCATGGGTAGGTGCAGATGGGAGTCTGAGGGCGGCTCGTGCCGCAGACAGCGTGCACGAAAACGTACAGGTCACCGCGGCTGGGAGGCTTCCGCCGCCGCCGCTAGGCAGGAGAGCGGGCATACCGCAGCGGGTAGCCGCCTGCTTCCAGGATCTGCGGAACGATCGCCTCGCGCACTTCCGCGCTGTTCACCGGCGTGTACTGATGCAGCCGCGAGAGCTGCTCGAGCTGCTCGCGCACCTCGTTCTCCGGCAGCACCGCGCAGACCGCCGTCCGCGCCCGATCGAAGGCGCGCTCGCGGCTCTCCATGCAGAAGAACCGGCAGAGCGCGTCGCGGAGCTCGGGCGACTCCTCGGTCGCGAGCGTGCGCCCGAGGATCGAGTCCATCGCGTAGACCTCCACGGCGCAGTCCGCCAGTCCCGCCAGCACTTCCTGGCGCTGCTCCAGCGCCGGCCCCAGCCGGGCCGCCCACTTCGCGGCGAAGAGGAACTGCCGCTTGGCCATCTCCGCGCCCCGGCGCTCCGCCGCGAGCCTGCCCACCGGCGCCGGGAAGTGGCGCGGATCCGAGAGCTCCTCCTCGAGCCGGACCACCGCCTCCATCAGCGGCATCTCGCCCTTCATCGCGCGCTTGAAGATCATCCCCGGGATCAAGAGGCGGTTGATCTCGTTGGTGCCCTCGAAGATCCGGTTGACGCGGTTGTCGCGGTAGGCGCGCTCGATCGGGTAGTCGCTGACGAAACCGTTCCCGCCGTGGACCTGCAGCATCTCGTCGATGGTCTGGAACATCCACTCGGAGCCGGAGACCTTCATGATGCTGGCCTCGATCGCGTACTCTTCGACGGCGGCCATCATTTCCTTCGCCGAGGTGCGCCCGCCCAGCGCCTCGTCGATGGCGCCCGACGCGCGATAGCACATGGTCTCGTTCGCGTAGATCAGCGCGGCGGCGCGGGCCAGCTTCTCCCGGATGAGCCCGAAGCTGGCGATGGTCCGGCCGAACTGCTTGCGCTCCGTGGCGTAGGACGCGCCGGCATGGAGCGCCCACTTCATCCCGCCCGCCGCGAACGCTGCCAGCTTCAGCCGGCCGACGTTGAGGATGTTGAAGGCGATCTTGTGGCCCTTGCCGATCTCGCCCAGCAGGTTGCCCACCGGGATCTTCGCGTCCTCGAAGACCAGGGGCGTGGTGGAGCTGCCGCGCAGCCCGAGCTTCTCCTCCTCGCGACCGCTGCTGAACCCCGGCGTGCCGCGCTCGACGATCAAGGCGCTGAACTTCTCGCCGTCCACCTTGAGGAAGACCACGTAGACGTCGGCGAAGCCGCCGTTGGTGATCCACATCTTGCTGCCGTTGACCAGGTAGTGCTTGCCGTCCTCCGAGAGCCGCGCCACCGTCCTCGCGCCCAGCGCGTCGGATCCGCTGCCGGCCTCGCTCAGCGCGTACGCCGCGACCTTCCGGCCGCTGGCCAGATCGGGCAGGTACTTCGCCTTCTGCTCCGGCGTGCCGAAGAGCGCGATCGGGAGCGTCCCGATGCCGGTGTGCGCGCCGAAGGTCGTCGCCCACGACCCGTCGACCGCCTGGGACTCGGCCACCAGCATCGAGGTGACCTTGTCGAGTCCGAGGCCGCCGAACTCCTCCGGCACGTCCACACCGAGCAACCCGAGCTCGCCGGCCATCTCGACCAGCCTGCGCAGATTCGCGTAGTCGTGGTTCGCGAAGCGCTCGCGATGAGCGACGATTTCGCTGCGCGTGAACTCGGCGCCGGTCCGGAAGAACTGGCGCTGATCGTCGGAGAACCGCTCGGGCGTCACGAAGGGCCGCACGCCGACCGGATCGAACAGGAACGAGCCGCCGCGATCAGGCAGCTCGGGTGCGAGTTCCTGCGCCTGCTCGGCCATGGTGTCCCCCCCCAGGAATGACGCAGTGCATTGAGCCTAGATCGAATTGACGCCCTGCGCAAACCGGACCTGTGCATCGGGCATCGACAAAGCGAGGGAACAAGGCCGTCGCCCACCCGTCCGTCTTGCAGAGCGAACCGCCGTGCGGTAGCGAGGGCGCCATGGCCAGCAAGACCCACGAGCCGGTGATTGGCGACGGGAGCCTTCACGTCGGCGACCGCGTCGTCTACCCGAACCAGGGGATCTGCCGGATCACGGGGGTCGAGACGAAGCAGATCGCCGGCCAGAATTGGGAGGTCGTCACCCTCTCCCGCGAGGAGGACGGCGCGACCGTGATGGTCCCCAAAGCAAAATTGATGGGCATCGGCCTGCGGAAGGTGGCCGACGTGGCCGCCATCGATCGCGTCTTCGACGAGCTCGCCAATCCCACCACCGACCCCCAGCTCGACTGGAAGGTCCGGCACCGCGAGAACGCGGATCGCATGAGCGGAGGCGGGCTCTTCGGCACCGTGGAGGTGCTCAAGGGCCTGCACGCGCTCTCGCGCGTCCGGCCGCTGCCGCCGAAGGAGCGCGAGCTGTACGACAATGCCCGACACCTTCTGGTCGGCGAGATCGCGGCGGCGATGAACATCCCGCTGCACGTGGCCGAGGACAACCTCGACTATGCGCTCTGGCCTCCCGAAGGGATGAAGCGGAAGGGCAAGCCGCTGCCCGCGGCCACGCTCGGTCCGCCTTCACCCGCGAGGCCGGTCGGCATCGACGACGACGATCTCGGGTTCGACGACGAGGAGGTGGCCGCGGAAGGAACGCCCATCGCCGCCCCGGCCGCAGAGAAAGAGAAGGAGACGGAAGAGACGGACGAGGAAGAGGAGAAGCCCGCCGATCCCCCCGCGAGGAAGTCCGCCGCTCCAAAAGAAAAGCCCAAGGCCGCCGCGCACCGCACCGAGCCCCCGCCGGCGAAGAAGAAGACCAAGCCCCCGCCGCCGGCCGCGAAGAAGACGTCGCCGGCGAGGAAAGCGGCCCCACACAAGCCTCCCGCCAAGCACCCGGCGAAGAAGGCGGCGCCGCCGAAGAAACCGGCCATGAAGTCGAAGGGGAAGCGATGATCCGGATCGTGACGCTGTCCGAGTTTCCGCCCGACGTGGTCGACTTCGTCTCGCGGCGGCTGCACGCGGCGTACGGCATGGGATCCGAGCTGGAGGGCGAAGGCGAGATGCCCGCCAACGCGCTCGACGACGAACAGTCCGCCTACGACGCGGTCAAGGCCGTGGACGAAATGGACGACGACGTCGCGCTCTACGCCGACGACAAGATCCTCTACCTGACCAAGGAGCCGCTCACCGCTCCGGAGGGCCCGATGGGCCGCGGGCCGGTGGACGGCTACGCCCAGTACGGCGGCGGCAAGGCGATCGCCACCTCTCACGGCCTGTCGGACAGGAACGTGCCGCTGGACGTCGGCCTGGCGAAGCGGGCGGCACACTACGTCGGCCACCTCTGGGACCTGCACCACTGCTTCGACCCGCGGTGCTCGATGCATCCGGGCTGGTCGCCGGGATTCTCCGCGTACCCCGAGGTGGCGCTGTGCCTCTTCTGCCGCGAGAAGAGCGAGCGGAAGATCAAGCTTGGGTCCACGTAAGATAGGCGCTGCCGCGCCGCAGGCGCGGCTCTGCGCCTACGCTTTTTCTGCGTGTTCCCGCGAAGGCGGGAACACGCTTGACGATCACGGGGACGACCTCCGGGCCGAAGGCGGATCAGGGGCTACGTTTTGAGCCCCCACCTGTCACGGTCTCTCTTCGTCGCGCTCCTTGCCCTCGGAGCGGGATCGCTGCTCTTCGATCTGACCTTGCCGCTGCGGCTGCCGTCCGACGCGGACTGGGCCGAGGCCGCCGGCGCCCTGCGCGCCTCGGCGCGGCCGGGCGACGCGGTCCAGATCTGGCCGGTCTGGGCGGAGCGTTCGCGCCTGTTCGTCGACGCAGCGCCCGTGCTGGCCGAGGAAGATCCGGCGCGCGCCGACTACCTGGGCGTCGCGCGGCTCTGGGTCCTGTCGCTGCCGCGGACGCCGTTCTTCGCGTCGCCCGAAGGGCCTCTGCGCGCGCGCGGCGCCGTTCCGCTCGGGGCGGAGCAGCGGTTCGGCGCGCTCTCGCTGCAGGCCTGGGATCTCCGCGCACCGCCCCTCGCAGCGGATCTGACGCGATCGTTGGAGGAGCACGAGGTGGACTACGTCGCGCGGCGCTGCGTGCGCATCCCGATCGGTGGCCGACTCGAGGCGCGCGGAGCCGCGGGAACGTCGCTGCACGTCCGCGCCGGCGTGATCGGCGAGCGGGCGTACGACGCGAACCGGCCGCCGGTGGTGGTGCAGATCTTCGCGGACGGAGCGCCGGCCGGTTCGCTCGAGGTGCCGCGGACCGTGCGGGACGGAACGGGCTGGCGCCGGCTCGACGTGCCGCTGCCGCCCGGTGCGGCGGAGCGGGACTTCGTCTTCGCGATCTCCTCGGCCGACCGCGGGCGGCCGTTCTGCCTGCAGGCATGGACCACGGCGGGATGAGCGACAAGGGGCTGGCGCGGACGTTGGGCCTCGCCACCGCGGCGATCCTCGCGTTGACGCAGGCACCCGTCGGGTTCGTGCGCGACGAAGGCTACTACTTCACCGCCGCGCAGAACGTCGAGGCATGGCTGCGCCTCCTGCTCCAATCGCCCCTGCAGGCCATCGCGCAGACCGAGCGCTACTGGTCCTACAACTTCGAGCATCCCGGCCTGACCAAGCTGCTCTTCGGCGCCTCCCACCTCGTCTTCACCACCTGGCTGGGCGTGCTCCCCGACTCCTTGGCCTGGCGGCTGCCCGCGTTCGCGTTCGCGGGCCTCTTGAGCTACTGGCTGTGCCTGCTCGGGCTCGCGCGCTCGCGGGCGGCGGGCGTCCTTGCGCCTCTCCTCTTCTGGTGCGCGGCGCGGACGTTCTTCCACGGCCACCTCGCCTGCTTCGACATCCCCATCTGCGCGATGTGGGCCGGCGTGGGCGTCGCCTGGCTGCGGGCGCCGGGCCCCCGCCTCTCCGCCGCCTACGGCGTGGCGCTCGCGGTCAAGCACAACGCCTGGTTCCTGCCTCCGGTGCTCGCCGTCCACGCGCTGCTCCTGCCGCGCGAGCAGAGGATCGCGGCGCTGCGGAAGCTCCCCTGGCTCCTGCTCTCGCCGCTGGTCCTGTTCGCCACCTGGCCGCTGCTCTGGCACGACCCGTTACGGCACCTACGCGACTGGGTCGCCTTCCACCTCCACCACGTCCACTACGCCTGGTGGTACTTCGGCCAGGTCCTGCGCGGCCCGCCGTTCCCGGTCGAGTACCCGCTGGTGCTGGACGCGCTGGTCCTGCCGCTGCCCGCCGCGACGCTCCTGATGGCGGCGGGCGTCTCGCTGCTCTGGGGCTTTTTGCGGCGGCGCCTGGACGCGCAGCGCCTTCTGGAGCTGGGACTCGCGGGCGCGGCGCTCTTGCCTTTCCTGCTCACCACCACGCCGATCTTCGGCGGGATCAAGCACTGGCTCGGCTTCATCGCCTTGCTCGCGCCGGAGGCGGCGGCGCTCTTGACCCGGCTTGCGCCGGAGCGCCGCCAGCTCGCGGCCGCCGCGGCGGCCACGCTGCTGCCGGGGCTGTGGCAGATCGCGCGCGTGCACCCCTACGGGACCAGCGCCTTCGGCGAGCTGGCGGGCGGAATCCCGGGCGCGGCCACGCTGGGGATGCAGCGCCAGTACTGGTCGAACAACGTCACCGCCGTGCTTCCCTGGCTGAACCGGCACTGTCCTCCGGGAGCGCGGGTCTACTTCCACGAGGTGAACGCCGAGAGCTACCGCGCCTACGTCCGCACCGGGCAGCTCCGCGCGGACATCCGCTACGCGCCGGACCCCGAGCAGTCCGACTACGCGGCGCTGCAGTGGCATCGCGAGTTCCGCGATCGGGAGCCCGAGACCTGGAACGCGTACGGGACGCGGCGGCCCGCGACGGGGCTGTACCTGGACGAAGTTCCACAGGTGGTCGTCTACGCGCGCCCGGGCCTGCCCGGCGCGCCGTAGAATAGCGAGTAGGATTCGTGTCCCCTGGAGCTTGAATATGGGACGCTGGGACCACATCCTCGACCAGAAGCCGCGGGAGCTCCGCGACTACGTCCTCGACAAGGTGGCCGAGCAACTCGTCGACGACGTCCGCAACTTTCCCCCGCGGATCGACGAGTGGCTCGACCAGGCGCTGCAGGCCCGTTACGCGAGCGTGCTCTCCCGCGTCAGCCGGCCCGAGCTGGACACCTACCGCGTGGCCTGCGAGCTCGCCCGCGAGGAGATGCTGCGCGAGTACGAGCTGATCGATCGCTTCTGCCGCAGCGAGCAGTACCGGAGGCTCCTCCCCGACCCGCTGGAGGAGCAGACCGCGCACTTCCTCACCCGCTATCTGGTGGACTCCGCCCTGCAGTTCCAGGAATCCGCGCAGGGCAAGTTCAGCCGCCGCGACCTGGTCGCACTGATGGAGAAGGTGGAAGACCGCCTGCTGCGCGGCTACCGGCTGCGGCTCTGAGCCTTGCCCTTGCCGCCGCGCTTGCGGCACTCCGCCGCGCGATCGTGCGCCGTCTTCGCGGCCGGCGCGCCCTTGTGCGCCTGGGCCACCTCGTCGAAGAAGAGGAGCGCGTTCTGGCAGTCCCCCTGGGCCTGGAAGGACATGCCGATCTTGAGCAGCGCGTCGGGGGCCTTCTCCGAGGTCTTGTACTCCTTGATCACCTTCTGGAATTCGACGATGGCGTCGTTCCACTTCTTTTCCGCGTAGTACGTCTCGCCCAGCCAGTACTGCGCGTTCGCGGCCAGCTCGTCCTTCGGGTACCGGCTCAGGAAGTCCTGGAACAGCTCGCGCGCCTTCGCCGGCTGCCCCTGGTCGAGCTTCTGCCTGCCCAGGTTGTAGAGTGCGCCGCGGTCGGTGGGCCGCTCCTGCTCCTTCTTCTGCTGGGCGACGAACTGGTTCAGGGCGTCCATCGTCTTCTGCTGGTCCGTGGTCCCCTTGTCCAGCGCGTCGAGCCGGTGCTGGATCACCTCCAGCTGCCCGCGCAGCGCCGCCAGGTCGTTCTGGTTCTTCTCCACGTCCACCGCCAGGTCGGCGCCGCTCTTGCGCGCGGCGCGCGAGAGCTGGTCGAGCGCGTCCTGCAGCGTCTTGGACCGCTGCTGGTCCTTCTGCCGGTCTGCGGCGGTGGCGTCGGTCTCCTTCTTGAGGTCCGCGCGCAGCGCGGCGATGTCCTGCCGCATCTTCTCCCCCTCCTGCGCCGTGGTGACACAGGCGACGCTCGAGAGCGCGATCAGAAGCAGTCTTTTCATGCGGGGCTCCGGGGCGAGTTGTACTCCGTCTTCCCCCCCGGTCTGTCAAGCAACGCGAGCTTCTCGCGCCGCCGCAGCCGCTTCAGCTGGTGCTCCCGACGCTGGGCGGCGGACCGGCTCGAGGCCGGCTCGCTGTGCAGGAGCGCGAACGGGCCGCGGCCGCGGGTGTAGCGGGCCCCGCGCCCGAGGCGGTGCGCGGTCAGGCGACGCGCCAGGTCGTTGGTGATGCCGGTGTAGAGGGTGCCGTCGGCGCACCGCAAGAGGTAGACGCACCACATGGCGTCGCAGTGTCGGGGCGCACCCGGCCGGGGGCAAGTTCTAGGTGGTTTCGCTGAGCGATGGCAGCGTCAACAGAACGACAGCGTGAGCGGCATGGACGCGGGCCTCCCTCTGTTGCATGCTCCGGAGCCTTCATGTCGTCGCCCAAACGGCCCCCATCCGAGGCGGGCAGCACGCTGGCCGGCGTCGAGGACAACGCGCCCACGCCCGAGGAGGTCCCCATCCTCCCGGCCAATGGGGACGAGGCGCCTGGGTCCACGGCCGCGGTCCGGGTGGAGGGCAAAGGCGGGAAGGCCACGCCCCTGCCCCCGCCGCGGCGGACCGAGGCCACCCCGGTGGCGCCGCGAAAGGGGCTCCAGGTCTCGCTGCCCGAGGACGAGCCCGCCGCGCCGAAACCGCCGCCGCGGCGGATCGCCCCGCTCCCGGAGGAGAACCGCGGGCGCCGCGGAGCCTGGTGGGACATGAAGGAGGAGCCGCAGCCCGAGCCGGCTCCGGACGATCTGCCCGGCGCGACCGCGGTGGTCGAAGCCCCCGAGCCCGCTCCGGAACCGGAACCGGAGCCCGAGCCGGAACCGCCTCCTGCGCCGCCCGAGGCTCTGGAGCCCGAGGTGGAGCCGTACCGGCCGGTCCCCGCGGACGACTACCAGGGCCATGTGCCGGAGGGCCCGCCGCGGTGGAAGGTATGGCTCCGCCGCGCGGCCTGGACGGCGGGAGCGCTCTTCGTCGCCGGTGTCCTCGCGCTGATCGGCGGCTACCTCTACATCTCCCGGGAGATCCCCACCTTCGACTCCGTGCGCGACTACCACCCGTTCGTCGCCAGCAAGGTGGTCGCCGCCGACGGCACGGTGGTGGGCCAGTTCCACCGCGAGCGCCGCACGGTGGTGAAGATGGAGCAGATCCCGCGCGTGCTGATCCAGGCAATGATCAGCGCCGAGGACAAGGACTTCTACAAGCACCCGGGCATCAACGTCCTCGCCATCGCCCGCGCGATCGTGGTGGACGCCCTGAGCGGCCGGAGGCGATTGGGCGCCTCCACCATCACGCAGCAGGTGGTGAAGAACTTCTTCCTCACGCCGGAGAAGAAGTGGAAGCGAAAACTAAAAGAAATCCTGCTGGCCGCGCGCCTCGAGCGGAACCTCTCGAAGGATGACATCCTCTTTCTCTACCTGAACCAGATCAACTTCGGGAAGGCGCGCTACGGCGTGGAAGAGGCCTCGCTCTACTACTTCAACAAGCACGTCGAGGAGATCGACGTGGGAGAAGCGGCCATCCTCGCCGGCCTGCCGCAGAACCCTTCCCGCATCAACCCCCGCCGCCATCCCGAGCGCGCGAAGAAGCGCCAGATCTACGTGCTCGATCGGATGCTGGCCAACCACTACATCTCCGCCGAGGAGCACGATCGCGAGGTGGAGAAGCCCATCGTGCTGCCGGCTCCGCCGCCGGAGCCGCCCGGCGCCTGGTACGTGGACGAGGTCCGGCGCCAGCTGATCGCGCAGTTCGGCGACGCGGCGGTCGACACCGCCGGGCTGACGGTGGAAGTGGCGATGGACCCGAAGCTGCAGGACGCGGCCGAGGTCGCGGTCCGCGAGGACCTCCGCGCCATCGACAAGCGCCAGGGCTGGCGCGGCCCGGAGCTGAAGCTCGAGCGCGACCGGCTCGACACGTATCGCACCGCGCTCGGGCGCCGCATCGCTTCGGTCGCGCAGTCGCCGGACCAGGCCTGGGTCGCGGATCTGGAGTCCATCTACGTCGCGGCCGTGCGGAAGAACGCCTCGAAGAAGCAGCCGCGGAAGAAGCCGGAGGAGGCGGACGACACCGAGTCGGCGGCGGACGCCGCAGCGAGCCTGCCGGAAGGCAGCCTGGTCCCCGACGTACTCGCGCGCGCGGCCCGCGTCCGGCCGCTCGCGCCCAACGAGATCTACTCCGGCATCGTCACCAGCGTGGGCCGGACCGACGCGGTGGTGGAGCTGGCGCCGGGGATCGCCGGCAACCTCCCCTTCGCCTCGATGACCTGGGCCCGGCCGTTCAAGCCCGAGCGCGCCACGCCGGCGCCGAAGTCTCCAGCCGACGTGCTCGCGGTCGGAGACGTGGTGGCCGTCCGCGTCGCGCACCTCGAGACGCAGCGCACGTCGTCGGGCACGCGCGTGCAGCGGCTCGAGCTCGCGCTCGATCAGACCCCGCTGGTCGAGGGCGCGTTCGTGGCCATGGATCTCAAGACCCGCGGCGTGCTGGCGCTGGTGGGCGGCTACGACATGGCGCTCTCCTCGTTCAACCGGGCCACGCAGGCGAAGCGGCAGCCCGGCTCGTCGTTCAAGCCGTTCCTCTACGCAGCCGCGATCGACACGGGCAAGTACACGCCGGTCACGCGGGTGGACGACTCGCCCGAAGTGATCGTCGACCCGTGGACCGGCAAGGCCTGGAAGCCGCAGAACTTCGAGAAGGATCAGTTCGACGGCAACATCTCGCTGCGGATGGCGCTCGCCGACTCCAAGAACACGGTGGCGGTGAAGCTCCTCCTGGACGTGGGCCTCGACCGCGTGCGCGCGACCGCCAGCGCCGCCGGCCTCTCCAGCGAGATCCCGCAGAGCTACACGGCCGCGCTCGGCACGGGCGAGGTGGGGGTCCTCGAGGAAGTGAACGCGTACGCCACCCTGGCCTCCGAGGGCCGGAGGGCGGACCCCATCTTGATCCGCAAGGTCCGCTCGCGCGACGGCAACGTCCTTTTGTCGGTGGAGCCGAAGTTCGAGGAGAAGCTGAAGCCGGAGGTCGCCTACATCGTCTCCGATCTGCTGCGGTCGGTGATCGAGGATCCCTCCGGCACCGCGCACTCGCTCAGCGTCCTGGCGCGCCCGGCGGCCGGAAAGACCGGCACCGCCAGCGAGCACCGCGACGCGTGGTTCATCGGGTTCACGCCCTCGCTGCTGGCGGGCGGCTGGGTGGGCTTCGACACGCACGAGATGCTCGGACCCGCCGAGACCGGCGGTCACGCCGCCGGGCCCATCTGGCTGCAGTGGATGCGCGCGGCCACCGCGGGCCAGCCGGTGGAGGAGTGGCCTTCGCCCCCGCCCGGCGTCACGCAGATCCAGATCAACCGCAACACCAGCTGCCTGGCCGGCGATGGCGACCCGTACGCGGTGCGCGAGGTCTTCATGGCGGGCAGCGAGCCGACCCAGGCGTGCGGCGAGGATCGCGAGCCCGGCCAGGAGGACTGGTTCCAGAAGCCCAGATAGTGGTAGGGGGCGTCATGGCCGACATCTTCCAGGAGACGCTGCGCCTCTCCATGCCGGCCGTCGGCATCGCCTTCCGGGACGCGCCCCCAGAGGGAGTCCCCCACGCCGGGACCGGGCCGGCGAGCTGCGCGTACTGGAAGCGCGCGGCCTCGGGCGAGACGTTCTGGACCGACGCAAGCGACCACCAGAATTGTCCGATCGGCGCGCACACCCACGGCGTGCCCCTGAGCGAGGCCAAGCAGCAGGAGCTGATGGGCCTGGTGGGCACCATGGTGCAGCTCGGCTACTTGAAGATGCAGGAGGTGCCCGCGATTCCGCACCGCAAGACGCCGCTGCGCGTCGCGGTGTACGGCCCGCTTTCGGCGATGCCCTGCCCGCCGGATCTCGTGCTGGTCCGCGGAACCACGGGGCAGCTCATGGTCCTGGTCGAGGCGGCGCAGGCGGCAGGCGTGGCGCCGGACGCGCCGGCGATGGGCCGGCCCACCTGCGCGGTGCTCCCGCAGGCGCTGGATTCGAGGCGGCCGGCGATGAGCCTCGGTTGCATCGGGAACCGCGTCTACACCGGGCTGGCCGAGGGAGAAGGCTATGTGGCGCTCCCGGCAAAGGCCGCCGACGCGGTGGCGGCGAAGCTGTCGACGCTGGTGCGCGCCAACCAGGAGCTGGAGAAGTTCCACCGCGCCCGGGCCGCCGCCTTCAGCGGATCGCGGACGCCTTGATGGCGGCTTTCCCGTCCTTCTCGTAGACGGAGAAGCGCACGCCCTTGCAGTTGTGCTTGGCCACCAGCTCGGTGCGGTTCCTCCGCAGCTTGGCGACGAACTTCTCGAACGTGAGGCGATCCGCCGACTCGCCGAGCTGGACCTTCAGCTCGCAGAACTGGTCGTAGGTCTCCCGCCAGTGCGACTCGTCCGGGTCGGCCTCCTCCACCGCCGGCGGGGGCATGCTGAAGTCCTGCATCGTGACCGACGACTCCGGCGCAGGTTCCTCCGCGGCCTCCTGCGCCGGCGGGGGAACCGGCGGGTCGAGCGCCTCGCCGTAGCCGGCGTTGCCGTCGGGCTGCGCAGCGGCCGGCGGCGGCAGCTCCCAATCGGGGACCGGCTGCGGCGCGGCCGCTTCGGTGGCGAACGGAGCGACCTCCGCCGGCGGCTCGGTACCCCACACGGAGGCGCTGTCCTGGACGCCGTTGGAGCCTTCGGCGG
>Ga0137397_10000453_pt1 | contig 28240 bp, 22 predicted proteins | sample czorhiz116metaG_FD_106658 | JGI IMG/M metagenome (GOLD analysis project Ga0137397, IMG submission 106658) | Vadose zone soil microbial communities from Angelo Coast Range Reserve, California, USA - czorhiz1.16 metaG | ecosystem: Environmental > Terrestrial > Soil > Vadose zone | place: USA... | reverse complement strand
GCCGTTCTTGATGTCGAAAAGCTGGGTGATGGACTTGATCTGCGCGTCGACAACGCCTAGGTCGAAATCGGCGCGGGCGCCGGTGAAGACTTCGGCTTGCGAAACGGCATCGGCTAGGGAGTTGGCGGCGCGCTCGAGTTCGGTGCGCTTGTTGCGATAGGAATCGGCGACGGCCAGCAGAACGCGGCGGAAACCGGGGCGGCCCATCTGGTCTTCGGGCGGAAAATAGGTGCCGCCCCAAAAAGGTTTGCCATCAGAGAGCAGAAAGCCCGTGAGCGGCCAACCGCCCTGACCGGAAAGCTGGCTGATGGCAGACTGATAGCGGGAATCGACGTCGGGGCGCTCGTCGCGGTCCACTTTTACGGCGACAAAATGTTCGTTGATGATTTTGGCGATTTCGGCGTTCTCGTAGCTTTCGCGGTCGATGACGTGGCACCAGTGGCACCAGACGGCGCCGATGTCGAGGAGGATGGGCTTGTCCTCGGATTTCGCGCGGGCGAAAGCGGCTTCGCCCCATTCGTGCCAATCGATGGGCTGGTGCGCGGCGGAGCGCAGGTAGGGGCTGGCGGAGTCTTTCAGGCGGTTTTCAGGATGGTCGGTCAAGGTCGCTCACAGTTTGCGCATACGAAGAAGGAGCAGTTGAGGTCCTTCGCTTCGCTCAGGATGACACCGAAAGGAAAGCGCCGGGCTAAAGCCCGGCCTCTACACAAACGCGTTAGGACCAAATCTACTGAATCGTGTCGCCGGGGCCGAGGTCGCGGGGATCGAGCGGTTTGCGGTTCGCGAATCCTTCATCCTGGCGATGGTAAAAGCGGATGCGGTCCTCGCCAAGCTTCCAGCAGAGACAGACTTCCTGCTGATTGATGACGGCGGGAAAGTCAAGGAGGCCAACGTCGAGGTCCTTGATGAGGCATCCGGTTTCGAGAATGCGGTTGAGCGCGGACTTGAGCGTTTCGGCAAGCCGGTTGTGTTCCATACGGACCGCGGCCAGTTTTTCGTAGGGAACGATCACTCCGCCCATCATCATGATGCGGGCGGAAACCGCCGCGAGTTCGCTGTCCAGTCCAGAAAGTTTCTTGCGGGAATCCATGGCCTCAACGAGAAAAGGTTCGAGTTCCTGGCGCGCGCGCTCCGCTTCGGTCAACGTAAAAATACGCTGAGGTGGTTCCGGAGTTTCGTCCTGCTCATGATCGTCGTCTTCTTCATCTGCCATGATGATTCCGATTCCGGGGACAGTGTTGCGCCGAGAAAAGAGAGCAGGCTGGAACCTGTTCTACTTGATGCTAGCGCAAACTGAGCATGCGGTCGAGGGCAACTCGCGCATGATGGCGAGTGCGTTCGTCAACGGTGATGCGGTTCACAATGTTGCCCTCACCCAGATTTTCGAGCGCCCAGAGGAGATGCTGCGGGGTGATGCGGAACATGGTGGTGCAGACGCAAACGCTGGGATCGAGCGAGATGACTTTGTGGGCCTTTAGTTCCTTGCTGAGGCGGTTGACGAGGTGAATTTCGGTGCCAACGGCCCATTCGGTGCCTGCCGGGGAGGCCTGAATTGCCTTGATGATGCCTTCGGTCGAGCCGATTTGATCGGCGGCCTCGGCGACCTCGAAGCGGCATTCCGGGTGAGCGATGACGCGAATGCCGGGATGCTCGCGGCGAACGCGCTCCACTTGTTGCGGGGTGAAGCGCTGGTGCACGGAGCAGTAGCCCTTCCAGAGAATGATGCGCGCGTCGCGAATCGCTTCAGGCGTGTTTCCACCCAATTCCTCGTAAGGATCCCAGACGATCATCTGATCGAGCGGGATGCCCATGCGATAGCCAGTGTTGCGGCCAAGGTGTTCGTCGGGAAGGAAGAGAACTTTTTCGCCGGTTTCGAAGGCCCATTTCATGACGGCAGCCGCGTTGGAGCTGGTGCAGATCGAGCCGCCATTCTCGCCAGTAAAGGCTTTGATGGCCGCGGTCGAGTTCATGTAGGTGACGGGGATGACCTTGCGCGAATCGACGAAAGAAGAGAGTCCACTCCAGCAAGCTTCCACCTGGCCGATGTCGGCCATATCGGCCATGGAGCAGCCGGCATTGATGTCGGGAAGAATAACGGTTTGGTGCTCGCGGCGGAGAATGTCCGCGCTTTCGGCCATGAAGTGCACGCCGCAGAAAACGATATAGCGGCCTTCGGCTTGGGAGGCCTGGAAGGAGAGCTTGAGGGAGTCACCGCGAAAATCGGCGAACTTGACGACTTCGTCGCGCTGGTAATGATGGCCCAAAATCACGACATCGCGGTCAAGGCGGGCCTTCGCGGCTGCGATGCGATCGTCCAGGGCATTGTCCGGCACGAGGAGGTAAGAATCAAAGTCGCAGCCAACACCGGCTTCGATTTCCGGCGCGTGGAGGGTCGGCGGCTGGTGTGCGCCGATGAGGGTGCTGCTATCCGAAATGGATACTAGGTTGCCCATGGAGTGTGTTCTGTCTGCTAGAGGCTGTTGCTAAGTGGTCCCTGGTCCCTGCCTGGAAGCTTCATTTTCTCATACTTGAGCTCATTTTCCACTATCCGCCGATGAATACCATGGTGCGGGAGGGTGGTACGAAACCGGGCTCATTGATTCGATGCCCCTCCTCTTTTTCGGTGACAATCGAGCTGATATAGGTGACCAAATCGTCGTCGGAGGCTCCCTCGCGAAGCAGAGCCCGCAGGTCGTGATCGTCCTTGCTGAAGAGGCAGGTGCGGAGCTTGCCATCGGCGGTGAGGCGGATGCGGGAGCAATGGCCGCAGAAGGGCTGAGTCACAGGGGCGATGAGGCCGATTTCGCCGGGCGCACCATCAGCGAAGCGGTACTTACGCGCGGTCTCGCTGCGCTCGTGGGGGATCTGCTGGAGCGGCCAGCGGGCGTGGATGCGCTGGTGGACTTCGGCGGCGGGCACAACGAGGGCGCGAGTCCAATGGCGGTCGGCGTCGAGCGGCATGAATTCGATAAAGCGCATGATGACGCCGGTTTCGCGGGCGTAGGAAGCGAAAGCTTCGACTTCGTCGTCGTTGATGCCGCGGACGAGGACGGCGTTGACCTTGGCGGGGGCTAGGCGTGATTTCTGCGCGACATCGATACTGTGCATGACTGTTGAGAAGGACTTGGTTCTGGTGATGCGCTCGAATTTCTCGGGATCGAGTGAATCAAGGCTGATATTAATGCGGCGCAGGCCTGCGGCAAGGAGCCGGTCGCAGCGTTCGGCCAGCAGGTGACCGTTGGTGGTCATGGAGAGGTCCTCGACGCCGAGGGCGTGGAGACGAGCGATGTAGTCTTCAACACCTTCGCGGACCAGCGGTTCACCGCCGGTGATGCGGATTTTGCGGATTCCCAGACGGAGGAAAATCGTGGCAAGGCGGTCGAGTTCAGGCCAGGAGAGAATTTCGTCGTGATCGCGGTAGTTTTCCGGGTCGGCGGAGCGGCAATAGACGCAGCGGAAGTTGCAGCGGTCCGTGATGGAGATGCGCAAGTCGGTAATCTGGCGGCCGAATTTGTCGTGAAGGGTCATGGTCCGTTGCATTTGTTGGATGCAGTTCCCCGCTTCCTTGACGCACTGGAGCTCAAAAACAAAACCGCCCGATCCAATGTCGGGAATCGGGCGCTCACCGAAAATGTACTCATATTCGGCGTATCGCTCCTTTCCAAGCACGGGAGGCCCGGGCGTTTCCACCCAAACCCTCAGCCCTGACCATTTCTCAGGACGTCGCCCAAGCAGCCGTGGGTTGTCTCTCCCGTAGGCTGCGGGGGTCGGAGTTACAGCCATAGTCTACGCCGCCGCCCAGAAGTACGCAATTAGGGCAACAGAAAACCACGGCTAAGGACGGCCCTTCGGATTGTGATAGAGTTTTGGCCACGCCATGCGGATCTTCGTTCTAGGGGCCGGAGCGACCGGCTCCCTTCTCGCGCAATTGCTGGAGCGGCAAGGACATACGGTGTGGTGCGGAGACCGTGATCCGGAGCGCGCGCGGCGTTTCCTAGGCAAAAAGAGCACCATCGCGGTAACGAAAGTGAACGCGCGAAACCTGCGCGGAATCGTGAAGGCGGCGAAAGGCTGCCGGCTCATCGTTAACGCCTCGGCATCGGTGTTCAACGAGATTGTCTTGCGGGCGGCGCTGCGGCTGCGCGCGCACTACGTCGATCTCAGCTCCCACCTGAAGCGCCATCCGTTCAGGGCCGAGCAATTCGGCTACATAAAGAAATTCGAGGCGAAGAATCGCGTAGCACTGATCAATACCGGAGCAGCCCCGGGCTTGACGAATTTGCTGGTGAAACGCGCCGCCGACCTGCTCGACGAAGTCGCAGCCGTGCACATCCGGCTCTACGAGAGCACCGAGAGCGACGACCCGATATCCCAATGGTCGCCGGAAGTTTCGTTCGACGAGGCCGTCTCACACCCGCAGGTCTATCGAAATGGAAAGTTTCAACTAGGCAAACGATTTTCCGAAATTGAGAAGTTTCGATTTGCCGATCCGATCGGCACAGCACGCGTGGTACTTGCAGCGCAGGACGAAGTGGCCACCCTGCCACGTTTCATTCCCATGCGGGATCTGGACGTAAAAATCGGCGGGAATGAAATCGACCGGCTCAGGCGCTGGCATAAGCAAGGGAAATTGTCGAAGTCACGCGGCATGCAGAAGCAGAGATTTCCTCAAACATCTTCACCGCGGACGATTGCGAAGCTCATCCGTCAAGGGGTCCTGCAGAATGCCCGGTTTGCGGCCGCCGTCCTGGTGCGCGGCGTGAAGCACGGCAAAAAGGAAGATCAGCACCTGCTGATCCGCAGCGACTGTATGTTCCCGACGCTCTACCAAATCCGCCAGCAGGGGCGCTATAACACTCCCGTCGCCTACGCCACCGCGCACGTCGCGGCGCTCTTCATAAGGTTTTTCCCTCGGGATATTTCCGGAGTGTTCGCTCCGGAGATGCTGCCGGCGGAAACCCGCCGGGCTATCCTCGCCGGACTCCGCAGCCACAACATCCGGATCACGCACAAAACAACCATACTCAAACACACCAGTGAAGACGACGAATTCTAGCCCGGCGGCCTGGAGCGATTCGAGCCGAGGATTAGTCCGCGGAGGCGGGCTTTGCATTTCCAGAAAAGTGGATGGTGATTAGGAACCCGTTGGTCCCGTCGTAAGAAAACTTGTGGCCGTCCCCTTCGAAGGCTTCGTGTTTGCTCTTCCACATGCGGAAGCCGTCGTTGGACTGCGCGCCCCAGTATTTCAAGTTGTGAATAACAACTTCATGGCTGGAGTTATTGCCCTTGACGCGTTCAAGGATGACTTCGCCTTTGCCGTCGTTCATCTTGGCATGCGCCACACCCGTCTTTGTGTCCACGTTCCATGAGAACGCACTGGTTTGTACGGCCTTCTCTTGCCAGGGGATCGGATAAAGCTGCCCGAGTATGTCGCCAAGAGCCGCCTGCTGTTCTTTGGTGACGCTGGGATCGAAGTTCACCACCAGCCAGGAGTCCTTGCCGCTGGTCCAGTCGCTGCCCAGATCGGAGCCGATCCAAACTTTGGCTCCATCCAGCTTGACGTCCTTGTAGTTCCCTTTGTCGACCTTAAGAACGAGGTTTGCACGGCAGTAGTGCTCTTCCATATGGTGTTCGCCCATTGCCATGTGGTTGGTGGAATGATCGTTGAAATAGCAAGGACAGAACATGTCGCAGCTGCACGCTTCGATGTAGCTGGCGGTCATATCAAAATCAGGCTTTGCAGCTTTCTCCTGCGCGGCGGAGCTGAAGTAGAGTAGGCCGACAGCCAGCGCAAGGAGAGGAAATACAAGCAAGCGAGACGGACGGAACATGCTTCCCTCCTAAAGAAGTGTGTTGTGAAGGGCCCAGCCGGGAATAGAGCGAGTCTACTCTCGCGCAGTTGCCGATTCAAGTAGTCCGATCCCAAAACTGGGCGGCAATGGCCGGGAGGGAATAATGAAATTTAAGCCGTGCGGTTTTACACTTCGCTCAAGGTGCAAATCCTACGGCCGCGCTTCGAAGATCAAATTGAACGGCGTCTGCGTGGCCCGGCGGAAATGCGAGAAGCCCCCTGAGGTCACCACTTCGCGTAGCCGCTTTTCTCCCGCTTGCGCTCCGAGTGCGAGCCCTACTTCCTGCGATAGCGAGGCTGGTGTGCAAATCAACGCGGACGCGCCGTAGAAAGCGCGGCCGATGGGATTCAGATTGTCTTCAAGCTTGTCGCCGGCGAAGGGCTCGACGATCATCCAGGTGCCGTCCTTTTTTAGTGTGCTGTGGACGTGCGCCGAAGCGCCGGCGGGATCTCCCATATCATGCAAGCAATCGAAAAAGGTGACGAAATCGTAGTCCCTGCCGGGATAGTCCTTCGCTTTGGCTACTTCAAAGCGAATGCGATCGCCAACGCCGGCGTCCATCGCGCGCTGCTTTGCCGTGTCGATGGACTTGTCGTGGTAGTCGAAGCCAGTAAATTCCGATTTCGGATAGGATTTGGCCATGAGAATGGTGGATGACCCAAGTCCGCAACCCACATCGGCGACTCGCGCGCCGTTCTTCAGCTTCGCATCAACGCCAGTCAGTGCAGGAATCCATGCGTTGACGAGATTTGCGGCGTAGCCGGGACGGAAAAAGCGTTCCGTGCCAACAAAAAGTTCGTGATGGTGTTCGTGCCAGCCCAGTCCTTCTCCAGTCTTGAATCTTTCTGTCAATTTTTCTTCGGCCTTCACGGCAGCTAAAGCGCACTGAAAAGCTCCCGGCAAGAAGACTGGGCTGGATTCGTCCGCCATCGCAAAAGCCTGCTCCTCGCTGAGATGGAACTTGCCAGTGGACGAGCCGTAGGTGACGTATCCTCCCGCCGCTTGTGCGCTCAGCCACTCGCGCACGTATCGTTCGGCGGTCCCAGTGCGCTTTGCGAGTTCCACCGGGGTCTGCGGCCCGCCCGAAACAAGGGCTTTATATAAGCCGAGTTTGTCGCCGATGCGAATCAACGCCGCATTGAAAGTGGCCCCGAAATCGACGATGGCCTTGCCGAGGAATTCGTGCAACTTGTCTTGATTGATGGCCACGGTTTATGCCTCCGTCTTAGTGAAAAGATCGAGAGTTAGTGAGGAGGATTGTATGGCCGGCGGCCGGGAGTGGCAAGAAAAGAGTTCAGCAGCAGCGATTGGGCTTGGAATAGCGGCGGTTAAGCTGTTCCACGTAGAACTCAGCCGGAGAAAGAGTGCGGCAAGAACCAGTTTGTCCGTTTCTCGAACGAAGGTAACTTTCGTAGGCGGCGTCGCCGCACCATTCACGCAACCCGCGCCAAATGCGTCTTGCCATTCGGCGCGGGCAGCTTCCGTAGACGGACAGGCTAAAGCCTGTCCCACTTTTTCGCAGGCCACGCCAGAAGCGGCGCAGGAAGCGGGAAGTAGTCATCGCGGCGCGTTTCATCAATCGTCTCCGTGGGCGACGCCTGAGAAGTTAGCAGCCCAACGCGTGGCGATGTACGGCGATTCGTGAAGCACTGATTCCTTGCGGCGGCCGAGAATCGAGTACCAGTGCACCAGTGCCTCGACGATCAGAACGAGGATCATGACCGCGAGAACGGCGGTAACCGCAGCATCGAGGCGCTGGTTGAAAATGAGGCGCTGAGTTTCGGCAATTTTCTCGGCAGGAATTTTTCCGGCGGCGACTTGCGCTGCCAGGGCTTTGGCATAGGCCAGAAAGCCAATGCGTGGATTGGCGTCGAAGATTTTCTGGTAGCTCGCAGTCATGGTGATGGTCACGAGCCACGCCATCGGCAGCAGCGTCACCCAAATCCACTTCAGGCGGCCCATCTTCATCAAGATGGTGGTGGCAACAACGAGCGCGACGGCAGCGAGCAATTGGTTGGAAATGCCGAAAAGCGGCCAGAGCGAATTGATTCCGCCAAGTGGATCGACAACGCCTTGATACAGAAAGTAGCCCCACAGAGCGACGATGATGGCGCTCGATAGCAATACACCGGGCATCCAACCGGTGCGGCCGAAGGGCTTCCAGACGCGGCCACCTAGGTCCTGCACCATAAAGCGACCCACGCGTGTGCCCGCGTCGAGCACGGTCAGAATGAAGAGCGCTTCGAACATGATCGCGAAGTGGTACCAGATGCTAAGGAGGCGCTCGCCTCCAATGGTGCTGGAAAAGATTTGTGCCATGCCCACAGCAAGCGAAGGTGCACCGCCGGCGCGATTCCAAAGTGTGATCTCGCCCACTTTGTGGGCCAGATCGGTCATCGTTTGCGCTTGCAACGGATAACCCCAGCCGCTGATCGTTGAGGCGGCAGCTTCCCCGGCGCCCCCAACGATACTGGGTGGGCTGTTGATCGCGAAATAAACGCCCGGTGGCATCGCGCACGCGGCGACCATGGCCATTACGCCGACGAACGATTCAAGCAGCATCGCGCCGTAGCCGATGAAGCGAGCATGACTTTCGCGAAGGATCATCTTCGGCGTGGTGCCGGAGGAAATCAGCGAGTGAAATCCGCTGATCGCGCCGCAAGCAATGGTGATGAAACAGAAAGGAAAAATCTTTCCGGCAAAGACGGGGCCAGCGCCGTCGATGAAGCGAGTAAGCGGCGGCATCAAAACTTGCGGCCGGACAAACAAGATGCCGGCAGCGAGAGAAAAAATGGCGCCTGCCTTGATGAATGCGCTGAGATAGTCGCGCGGCGCGAGCAGCAACCAGACCGGCAAGGCAGATGCCGCGAAGCCGTACGCAATGATGGCGAAGGCCAGCGCTATACCGCTCAGTGTGAAGACGCGAGACCAGGAAGGAGAATCGGCAATCCACTGCCCGGCAACGACAACAAATAGAACGAGCGCCACGCCCATTACCGATGCTTCCAAGACGCGGCCGGGGCGAACGAAGCGAAGGTAGAGACCCAGAAGCAACGCGATGGGAATGGTCATTGCCAAAGTGAAAGTAGCCCAGGGAGAAGATTTGAGGGCGTTCACGACAACGAGGCCAATCACGGCCAAAAGAATCGTCATGATCGCTAGCACGGCCAGTTGTGCGATGAAGCCGCCGCGTTCGCTGACCTCCTCGCGCGCCATCTGGCCCACGGATTTTCCGTCGCGGCGAATCGAGCAAAACAGAATGACAAAATCCTGCACGCAACCCGCGAACGCCGCCCCGGCAATCAGCCAGAGCGTGCCGGGCAAATAGCCGAACTGCGCGGCGAGCGTGGGTCCAACAAGCGGGCCCGGGCCGGCGATGGCAGCGAAATGGTGGCCGAAGAGAACCCATTTGTTCGTAGGCACAAAGTCGCGGCCATCATCGTGGCGCTCGCAGGGTGTGGCACGCGTGTCATCGAGCGCGAGAATTTTTGCGGCGACGAAGGCGGAATAGAGCCGGTAGGCCACCAGATAACAGCAGACGGCAGCAACAACGAACCAGGTCGCGTTAAGCGGCTCGCCGCGATGCAAGGCGATGGATCCCAGCGCCCCGGCGCCCAAGGCCGCAACGGCTATCCAGGCAGTGATGTTGAAAATGCGTTTCATTTTGCCGGATTCGCCGCCGTGCTGGATTTAATGAATTGCGCGATGTCCGCCTTGAGTTTGGCGAGGGACGGCGCGTGGACATACATCATGTGGCCGGCTTCGTAGTAGGCACCGCTGAGGTGTCCGCGCAACGTGGGGTCGAGACCAAGATGATCGAACGTGTAGTCCGCGGCAAAAAAAGGCGTAGCCAGGTCGTAGTAGCCCTTGGCGACAAAAACGTGCAGAAACGGATTTTGCGTCATGGCCCCGCGCAGCGTTTCCGCAACGTTGACGTAGCGATTCTCATACGGCGCATAGTTCCATGGCCGTACACGGCCAGTCAGCACTTCGTAGGGCAAGTCACTGTCGAACTTGAGGTCGTTGCGCACATAGTTGTTCAGCATGCCCGAATAAGGACCGATGATCGCCGCAATACTGGGGTCAAATTCTGGCCGCTCGCCCGCGGCGTCTCGATCGATGCCGGTGAAACGCGCGTCAATGCGACCAACGGTACGGCGCTCGCTGCGCAGCAACTCTTTCGTGAAGCGCTGGATTTCGATGCGCAGATTGGTGCGGTCGAGGTAGTCGGGCGAAAGTCCGGTCAAGCGGGCGACCTTTTGCATGATCTCGGTGCGGCGGGCAGAAGGTAAGGCGTCACCGGTCATGAGCGCATCCGTATATTCTCCAACAGCGAACTTGCGCGATTCTTCGACGGCCTTTTGGACATCGCCGGTTTGCAAATCAGCGGAAAGCTTGTTGTGGTACCACGCGATGGCAGTGTAGGTCGGCAAATAGAGGATATACGGCAGGTCGTTGCCGGCATCGAATTCGGCGGTTTCAAAATTCAGGATCGCGGAAATCAGGACGATGCCATTGAGATACATACCGTAGCGTTGCTGCAGATAGCCGGAAAGGCCCGCGGCGCGCGTGGTACCGTAGCTTTCGCCGGCAAGAAATTTCGGCGAGGACCAGCGCTTGTTGCGCGTTGTATAGAGCCGGATGAAGTCCGCAACGGATTCGACGTCTGGCGTTACACCATGAAATTGCTGCGGCGCTTCGCCGGGAACGGCGCGGCTGTAGCCCGTCGAAACAGGATCGATGAAGACCAGGTCGCTGATGTCCAAGAGCGACACGTCATTGTCCACCAGCTTGTAGGGTGGCGGAAGGAGGCTGCCTGCATCGCCCATCTGCACGCGTCGCGGGCCGAATAAGCCAAGGTGCAACCACACAGAAGAGGAACCTGGGCCACCGTTGAAGCTGAAGGTAAGCGGGCGCTGGCTGGCGTCGCTGATGTCATCCTTAGTATAGGCCACGTAAAAGATGCTGGCCTTGGGTGTCCCGTCTTCGAGCTTCAGGAGGATGGTGCCGGCCGTCGCGGTGTACTTGATTTCCTGCCCGCCGATCTTCAGCGAATGTTTGGTTTGAACGATTTTTTCTTCCGGAGCCGGCGGCTTCTTCTCTTCTTTCGGCCTTTCGGCTGTCTTTTCTGGAGCTGGCTGCGGCGGCTGCTGGGCGAAGCCTGGATTCATTCCCAGGAAAGAGAGGGCGGCGGTCCCTAAAAAACGCATTAGCGGCTTCATAGCTGGCGGAGTTCCCTTTCGAAAGCTAGCAAAATGCAAAACTGTGACGTGCGGCATCGTATGCGAGAGTACGGGCAGCGTCAATCGTCTTGGGCGCTTTGCCGCGGGCGGCCCCTTCCGCGATTTCTTTGCGCCGCGCGAATTCGCAGATAGAATGCGGCGTTTGGACGAATCGAACTTCTAAAGGAGCGCCACTTGCGCCGCGCTGAATTGTCTACCGCCATTTTCCTGCTCTCCGCCGAGATGCTGTTGATTCCGGCTCAGGGCACCGCGCAGCAAAAGGACGAGCTGCCGCACCCGAAGACGCTCCCCGAATTGCAGCAGGCAATGAAGAGCGTACTCGACAAAGAACACGTTCCCGGAGCAGGCGTGGCGCTGGTGGCGAATGGGCAGCTCTTATGGTGTGGAGGCATTGGAAAAGCGGATCTGGCGGCAAACCGCGAGATGACCTGCGACACGGAATTTCGTGTGGGCTCGATCAGCAAGACATTCGTCGCGCTGGCACTGTTGAAATTACAGGAAGAAGGAAGAATCAATCTGTACGCCCGGTTGCAAGATGTCGCGCCGGAAGTTCCGTTCAAGAATCGTTGGAAAGCGAGTAATCCAGTTCGCATCGTGAACTTGCTCGAACATACGGCCGGCTTCGACGATATGGAGCCCAGCGAAGTGTACAATCTCCGGGATCGTTACGATTTCCCTCTGCTCGAAGTTTTCAAGCGTTTTCGGGAACCGCAAACGGTGCGCTGGCCTCCCGGAACGCGCATGTCTTATTCGAATCCCGGGAACGCGATTGCCGGCTATTTGATCGAAAAAGTTACGCGCAAGCCGTTCGATCAGTATATCCGTGAGACGTTCCTGCGGCCGATGGGCATGGAAAGCGCTGATTATCCCTTCACGGACGCAAACCGAGCCCTGCTTGCAACTGCCTACGAAGGCAATCCGCCGAAAAGCTCCGGTTATCCCTTCATTTATCTGCGGCCCGCAGGAGATCTTAAAGCGTCGCCGGGTGAGCTGGCCAAGCTCGTGCAGTTTCTTCTGCGGCGCGGAAAGGCAGGAGACGCGCAACTACTGAATTCCGAATCGATTCTGCGGATGGAAACGCCAGAAACAACATTGGCGGCGAAAAACGGCTTGCGGCTTGGCTACGGACTTTGCAATTACGCAAACGTGGAAGGTGGCTTGGTAACGCACGGCCACGATGGCGGTATCGATGGCTTTATTTCTTCGTATCGCTACATGCCGGAGCAGAATTGGGGCTACGTCATTCTGCTGAACAGCGGCAATTCCCAGCAGGCGCTCCAGAGCCTAAATCGCCTGGCTATTGATTTTCTTTCGAAAGATTTTCTAAGACCTCAGCAGCCCGTGGCGGCTCTTCCCGCGAAAGAGTTGAAAAGGTTCACGGGCTATTACGCGCCACGCGCGCCGCGAAGCCAACTCTTTGCATTTATGTACGACCTGAAGGGCGGGACGCGCATTCGTGTGATCAACGGCAAGCTGACGCGCTCCGCACTATTTGGCCAGCCCGAGCCACTTCTTTACGTCGGCAAGAACCTCTTCCGCGGAGAGAAAGACCCGGAAGGAACGACGGTTTTTTTCACCACGCAAACTGGCAATTGGGCAGTCGTTGGCGGCGGACTTGACGACATTTCGTACAGCGAGCGGAGCAGTCTGGCCCTGCCTTTTCTTCGCATCGCGCTGCTCTCACTTTGTCTGTTTATCATGCTCACTTCGTTGCCGTACGCGCTCGTTTGGCTTTTCTTGAAACTCATCGGCGCCATGAAGGATGTGCGCCACCTTTCCGTCCGCGTGGTCCCGCTGCTCGCGACGCTGGCGCTTCTCATCGTGCCTCCCTGCTTAATGAAACTCAACGGCACGCAAATCGGCTCGTTTAACTTCTGGACTGTGGGGATTTTTCTCGGTACGTTTTTCTTTCCGCTACTTTCGATCCTCGGGCTGGTCCTGATTCTCCGCGTGCCGAAGGAAGAAATCCGCCGCGCGGTGAGGATTCACTCGCTCCTCGTTTCCTCGGCCTGCTGCGTGCTCACCGGTTTTCTCTGGTCGTGGCACTTGCTGGCGTTGCGCTTGTGGGCGCCGTGAGAGTCCCTCCTGAAATTAAGACGGACGGACGGCAATGTAGCTGCGCGTAACCTTGTCAATCGAAGTGGTTCCGGCCTGGCGCATGATGGTGCGCAATTCGCGGCGCAGGATTTCGAGTACGGCCTCGACACCCGGCTGGCCAAACGCGGCGAGCCCCCACGCGTGAGGCCGGCCGATGCCAACCGCGGTCGCACCGAGCGCGAGGGCTTTGAAAATATCCGTGCCGCGCCGGATTCCGCCATCCACGATAACTGGAATCTTGCCGGCGACGCCTTCGATCACTTCAGGCAAGCTTTCAATTGTCGGGCGAAGAGTCTCTTCGGCGCGCCCTCCATGATTCGAGACCATCAGACCATCCACTCCGTGTTCCACGGCGAGCTGCGCGTCTTCGCGAGTGACAATACCCTTGATGAGGAGCTTCACGGCTACGGTGTCCCGCAGCCGTTTCACGAAATCCCAATTCATGTTCGGGGGTTGAACGGCGGTAACCTTCGAAAGATCCAGGCCATTGAGCATCGGCTTCCGGGCCGCGTATTCGGCAAAGCCCCCGGTGCCCGCTCTAGGCCTTCCGCGCGCAAAGCCCGTGTAAGCGCTCTTATGGCATGCGGAGCATTCCCTTTTATCCACAAGTTGCGAGCGGAATAAAGTTTCGCGGTTGCTCCCCTCCTGCAAATCCACCGTCAACACAATCGCAGGAGAGCCTGCAGCTTCGGCGCGCTTCACGATCGCCCGGCCAACTTCCCAGACGTTTGTTGGATAGAGCTGCTGCCAAACGGGGGTACCTGCTGCAGCCGTTGCATCTTCGATCGACGAAGTAGCGGCCGTGGACAGCATCATAAGATGACCTTTGGTCCGCGCCGCCCGGGCCACGGCGACTTCGCCCTCAGGATGGAAAGCTTTCTGAGCGCTCACCGGCGAGAGCACAATTGGCGAGGTCCACTTCGTGCCGAAGAGGCTGACGGACATGTCGAGGTTCTCGACATCGACGAGCCGCCGAGATCGAATCTGGATGCGCGTGTAACCTTCGCGATTTGCGCGCACGGTCCCATCGTCATCCACGCCGGTGGCAAGATAGCCAAAATGCGCTGGAGGCAGTATTTTGCGCGCTGCAGGCTCAAAATCCATCACGTCGAAGGCCTGGTCTGGGGAGGAGATCACTTCCTCGCTTTGCTGAACAGAATCCAGCCAGCCAAGAAACTTCTTCTCCGAAAATTCACCAGCCTCAAGAAGATTGGCAAGGGAACCGGCGAGCAAACCCGGGCTGGCCAGCAGCGGACTTGCCAACAGCATTTGAAGGAATTTCCTCCGAGTCTTGGCCCGATCGATGGCGCGATTCATGGTGCCTCTCCTTTTCTAGTCCGGCAATGAAGTGAAGCGCACTAGTGGATAAAGATCGTGAAAGATCTTAGCCAGTTCCCGCGGAAAAGAGGCATGCGTGGCCACAGAGGGCGTGAATTTGCGGCGTACGATCCACGCCAAAATCTTCTTCCAATCCTCCGGCGTGGTGGGCCAACCGTCGTGCTTCGTCCATTCCCCCTTCACCGTCGTATACCAGTAGCTTTCGTAGCGGCGGCCGAGGCGCTTCTTCTGCTTCGCAGCCCACTTTGGATCCGCCTGGATGCGCGGCTCGGCAACCACAGCGAGAGTGGAATCCTTACGTTTGCCGCCAGAATAGATGCGAAAGCCTGCCGTCACCGTGTTCACGCTGAGGCCGACGTAGAGCTGTCCGGTTTCCCGTTTGCCTGGCGCGGGAACGGAAAACTTCAAGTACATATGTGTTTTGTACAGCGTCTTGTCTTTCGCGAAGCGAATGTCCCGGTTGATCCGCGAAAAATTCGCGCCGGTACGGCCGGAGGTATCGAATCGAGAATCGAGTTCCAACGCCGCAGAGGCAAGTTCCCCCAGCAACTGCCGGAAAGGCTGAACGATGGCAGACTGATAGCGGTCACGGTTCGCGTCCATCCATTCCTTGCGATTGTGACGGCCGAGATCCTTGAAAAACCGAAACGTTTCGCGGGTGAACACGGGCTTCTTCATTGCCATGGAGCCTCAATACCAATGTGGCGCAGCGTCCCACAGGGTACACGATTCACAGGCGAGGTCAATTCATCGGCTAATCCAGATTGGCTCTTGCCGCAGTGCACCGGCAACCGCTAGTCTGCGTGAATGAGCAACTTTACTCCTACTGAAAAAACAAAAGTCCGTCGCAAGCCCGAGCGCGGCAGCTACGACCGTGAACTCATCTACCACATTCTCGATGAGGCGTTCGTCTGCCATCTCGGCTTCATCGCCGATGGTTTGCCCTTTGTGGTGCCGACGAACTACGTGCGCGTCGGCGACAAACTCTTTCTCCACGGCTCCACGGCAAGCCGCTTGATGAAAACGCTGGCGAGTGGCGCGCCATTTTGCTTGAGTGTGACGCTGCTCGACGGCATCGTCTGCGCCCCGTCGGCAACTGGCCATTCGGTGAACTACCGCTCCGTCGTCGTGATGGGCAAGGCCGAACCGGTTGAAGGCGAGGCCGCAAAACTGGCCGCCATGCGCGACTTCGTCGAGTACGTGATTCGTGGCCGTTGGGCTACGGTGCGTCTTCCAACTGAGCAGGAATTGAAGGGCACCATGGTTGTGTCCGTGCCGCTGGTCGAAGTTTCCGCGAAAGTGCGCATGGGGTTTGCGGTGAATGATGACGAAGATTATGCGGTGGGTGCGTGGACTGGCGTGATTCCGATGAAATGGAGAGCGGAAGCCCCGATTCGCGACCCGCGTGGCAACGCTTCAATTGCTCCGCCGCCAAACATCCAGCAGTATTCGCGGCCGCAATAGCCCGCGACTACATCATTTATCGCACCGCGCCAAGCGACATTGAGTCTTGAGGATCTATTTTGATCGCGACCCGGAGAATGCCGACGCCAGCCCCAGCGCGATGAGCGCTCCTCCGGAAACACTTCGCTGGGCACGGCGAAGGCGCAGGCTGCCGCGAATGCGTTCGGCCACGGTCCCGGCGATCAGAGCGTAAACCGAGTCGCTGCACCCGCCCATCAGCGCAAACAAGATTCCTAGTTGCAAGATTTGGAGCGTGACATGTCCGCGCGTTGGGTCCACAAATTGCGGGAGGAAAGCCAGAAAGAAGAGCGCCGTCTTGGGATTTAGCAGATTGACGAGCAGGCCCTGTCCATAGATGCGTATCAGCCTCGTCTCTCCGGCTTCGGCTTCCACTAGCTGCTCATCATTGCGCCGCAGCGTCTTGATTCCAAGATAGATCAGATAGGCTGCGCCGAGATACTTTACGAACTGAAACGCCACCGCCGAAGAAGCCAGCAGCGCGGAAATCCCCAGAGCCGCTGCAACCACATGGCATAGCGTTCCGGTCACAATGCCCATGACGGAAACAAGACGCGCCGCGCGCCCATGTCCTATGCTCCGGCTGACCACGTACGTCACGGCGGGGCCCGGGATCAACAGCAGGATCGCGGCGCCGGTTACGAACAATAACAGCGAAGAATGGCTGATCAACATAGGGTAGGGGCTCATCCACAAGTCAGTTGCAGCCGCATCCGCCGCCGCAACAACTGCCGCCTCCGCTAGAGGACCCGCCGGATGGCTTGGCCGAAGCCCCGTTGCTTGACCCATTCGCCGTGCTGAACACCGAAAGCTGAATCGCGTTCCTGTTGCCTGCGCATTTTGGACAGGCAATCTCCTGCGTTTTGTTCAACACAATCTTCTCAAAATGCGTCTGGCAATCCTCGCAGATGTATTCGTAAATCGGCATAGGAAAATTATAACGCTAGTCCGTTCAATATCTGTAGCCCATCTCAATAACCATCCATGCCGCGAGTGGCATGCAAACGCACCAGAGAAAAAGGGCGCGTCTCAACCTTCCTTTGCCAAACACGGTGGCCAAGAGAGCAAGAGTCCACGCTAGTGCGCTTAGCCAATTCAGGATGACCCAGTGTCGCGGCGGGGGGCTCGCAAAAGACTGTGCACTAGAATCGAAGCCCTGAAACAGAAATCCGGAAGTTACGAGGAGACTCAGGGTTGCGGAGTACAGTCCCAGCGTTAGAAGTTTTGCCCGCCAACCACCCTCCATAGGCCCAGTATCAACTTGACCCCGCACTCGCCAACCGTAGGTCAGGCAAATCGCTGGAAGGCTCATGAAGATTGCAACGACGAACATTACCTAGTCCTCTAAACAAACTGGCTCCGGCTTTCGCCGGAGCCAGTTACAAATCTGAGACTCGGATTGGATGCTTAGTCGCCGGCAACGGCTTCCGCCGCCTTCTCGTCCGTCTTGGCAGCGGCGCCGCTACCGTTGGAATGCTCGTTGCCATTGGAGTGGCCATTGCCATTTCCGCTCGCCGGGGCGATGGATACCGGCTTGCCCGCGTTCGCGAAATTAGCCGGCACCGCCTTCGCGATGTCGCTGACCGTCCCAATCTGCACGACTGCCGGCTGAGGCTTCTTCAGCACCAGCTCTTCGTAAATCGCGCGAACCTTGGCCTGCTCTTCGTAGGCCTTCTTGCGGCGAGCGCGATCTTCTTCCGCCGCGGTCAGCGGAACGTCGTGCTCGAGGTGGCGAACGCGCGCTGCGTCTTCGGAGTCAATCTTCAGGGAGTGCTCGAAGCTTTCGAGGTTGACGGTCTTGCCCTTCGCGTAGATTTCGTGCTTCCCGTGGTTCTTGTACCACTCGGCCACAGTCGCGTTCTTATGCATGTTTTCGATGATCTGCCGCCAACCCACGCCGGTGTTGTACGCGCAGAAGCTGATCTCGCCCTGCTGCGTGGCGTAAGGAATGATGCACATTTCCGTGCGTCGGAAGTCGTAGTTGAACAAATCCTGGAACCACATTCCAGCAATGAACAGGAAGTTCCAAGGATCGGTTTGGCGGCGCTTCATGGCGTCCTCGTACGTACGCTCCGGAGAAGTCCGGCCGTACTTCTTCTCCGCGCCCTTGGTCAACGCCCAGGTCTTGTCAAATTTCTTGAAGAGGTCATACAGTTTCAACCCCACGGGTCCCCGGAACGGGTGATAGTTCTTCAAGAGGGCCATGGCCATCATGAAGTTCGAAAAATTCTTGCCGCGGGCCGCGTCGGTAATTGCTGTAACGTCTTTGGTGAGCTGTTCGGCGTCCAGGAATCGCGGAACGGGAGCCCATTCCTTCGTTTCCTTGTTGATCATCAGCGCGGTGCCCACGCCGCAGTTCGGGTGGCAGCCGCAGGAGAGCGAGCCCCAATTCGACTCTTGTCCCTTGACCATGTCCGAAAATCCCGCAAACGTGCTGATGAACGAAATCGGGAACCAGTCGCGCGTCGGCTCGACCTTGCCCACCTGGCTGCTCACATCCTTCGCAAGGTGCGAAAGCGTGTAGCGCTGGCGCAGGCGGCGCTCCGGAGTGATGTCCTCGTCGCGCCCGGTAAAGGAAACCGGCTGGAAGCTGACAAAGGCGATCTTCTTGGGGTTCTCCATCGCAAACTTCACGACCGTGCCCACCTGGTCGTTGTTCACGTTGTTGACGATGGTCACCACCAACACGATTTCGATGCCCGCTTCGTGCATGTTCTCGATGGCACGCAGCTTTACGTCGAACAAGTTGCCAATCTGCCGGTGGCTATTGGCGTCGTTACCGATGCCGTCGAACTGCAGGTAGGCGTAGCGCATACCCGCCTCGAACGCCTTCTTGCAAAACTCCTTGCTCTTGGCAAACTCGATGCCGTTGGTTGCGGCTTGCACGCTGTTGTAGCCGATCTTGCGAGCGTAAGCGACTGCATCAAGGAAATACGGGCTCATGGTCGGCTCGCCTCCGCTGAACTGCACGGACATCTGGCGGCGCGGCTTGATCTTCAGCGCGTTGTCCAGGATTTCTTTGACCTCTTCCCAGCCCAATTCATGCACATAGCCAACCTGGTTGGCATCCATGAAGCAGGGGTCGCACATCATGTTGCACCGGTTGGTCAGGTCGACGGTCAGTACCGACCCGCGGCCGTAACGCACGGTCGAGGAACCATGCTTATGCAGGTCTTCGTCGTTGTGCGCGGGAATGTCGCGTCCGGGGAACTGTTTTTCAATCCAGCTGAGGAACTTGGAATCGATGGCCATCATGTCTTCGTAGTGGCCGTGGAGCGGGCAATCCTTCACCATCCAGACCTGCCCGTCGCGCTCGATGATCTGCGCCTTGATTTCGCCGACCTTCTCGTGCATCAGGTCGCGCCAATCTTTCTTCCCGGCGATGATCGCTTCGCGAGCTTCTTTGACGCACGCTGGACAAAGCGAATCCGTCTGGCGCGGGAAACCTAGCGTCGGCTTGGTCTTCTCCCACGATTTCAACAGCGGTTTATCCGACCACTTCGGAGTAACCGAAGGATTGGGATTGCGCTTGTTGAAGAACTGGATAGTGTCAAAGGTGATCCCAGCCGTCTTGCACACCACCCAATCAAACGTCCTCGCGATTTGCGTGCCTACTGTATTCGGCATAAACCTCTATCCTCCACTTTCAAAAATGCCTGCCACTTAGCCTTAAGTTATTTCGAGCCCATTCAATCGTCAGAGCCAAGCCCAAACGACTGCCCCCGGGCTCACTTTTGTGTGCCTAACAACCGTACCACGTACATTGGATACGTCCAATAAGCCTTTGGACACCTGTAGTTTGACGGTTGCCCGGGGTGGACGCCAGCAGGTTGCAGCGAACGGTCAAAATTAGGGGTTAAACGGCAATTGGGAGCATCCAACGGTAATTCATCGAGTCCCAAAAAGGGGTTACTAATAGTCCGAATGGGCTGGAACTCCCCACTTCCGCGGAAGATTCCTGCACACTTCCGCGCTGGCTTTTCTATTCGTTAAGGGCGGGCCGGAGAACGGCAATGACAAAATGCGCGAAATTTGACGCCCCTTCATCGAGTTGCAGCCAACGCACAACGCAGTGCTCGGCGAGATATTTCGCAACGCGCGGTTCCGGTATTCCCAGATGCTCGGCGAGCCGCGGCTTGATCGATTCCACTCCGCGCCGGCTGGAACCGCGCAATAAGTTGCCGATGGCGATGCGCAGTGTCTGACATGCTTCCACGTAGTAGTAGCTCGTCAGATCCGAATCCGTCAGCACAAATACGCCAGGTCCTGCCGGCGCGCGATCCGCTTCTTCCAGTTTCGCGGGCGGGCAAGTCATCAGCCTGCGGAATTGCATTTCCAACAAGGAAATCCGGGAAGAGAGTCCGGGATCGCCATAGCGGCCCTTCACGCTCGGTCCACCGGGCTCCCCAATCGGCTCGACCGGCAGGCTGGGAATTGCGCGGCTGTGCGTCGCTCGAGGAGGAGTCGGCTCGGCCGATTCCTCTGGGACCGCTGGAGGCAATCCGCGACTGGGCGCTTCCGCTGATGGCTGACGTGGAGCAGCTATCGCTTCCCTCCCGTTGCCGCCTTTGCGTCGGTTCCTGCCCCCACGGCGTCCCCGGCGACGGCCTTTTCTCTCCGGCCCGGCGGATACCGGCGTATTCAATGAACTTTCTGCTGCCTGCTGGATCTCGCTGGTGACTGCCACCGAAGACTCGAGCGCTTCCGGATTCTGTTCGAATGGCAATTCCGGGTCCGGCGCCGAATCCGGAGGCGGCGTCAGAGCAAACTCCCCTGTTGGCGGCGTCCCCGCTTCCAGCGGGATCTCACCGGGCGCACCGCCAAGACGAACTGCCGCTTCCTGCGCCTTGGTTTTCCAATCCGAGCGGCGGAATCTCTCCGCCGCGGCGGAATACCATTTCGCGGCATCGGCATTCAGCCCGGAAGTCTCGAAATACTTCGCCAGTTCGAACGCCACCATGGCGTCTCGTGTCTTCTGGTAAAGGTTTGAAAGTTGTCCCGCGGGATCCTTGCTGGTGCGCGCGCGGCGGATGCGGGCGGTAATCTGTTTCCAATCAGTCATAATTTTGCTTGCATTGTAGCAGCGGAACGCCCCTATCGGCCAGCAAACTCCGTTTGCGTCGGGATAGCGTTACTCTTTACGTTCAACATGCGTTTGCCGATTGACGGCACTAAGTTTACTCAGTATTCTTCCGATGTCCCTCTTGGAGGCGTTTGATGACGCGCCTGCGCGTTGACCGTTCCACGGTCGCCAGTAAAACTGACCGTTCTGCGGTCACCAGCAGCATCGACTGTCTTTCGGTCGGCAACAGAATAAAATATCCTGCAGTTAACGAACGCATTTCGATTACGAAAAGCCTCCTCGCCCTGCTCGTTTCTGCTTCTCTTGTGACTGCGCCCGTCTGGGCCGCTCCTTCCTCTTCGCTCGGAACTGTCGTCTACGCCGATCGCGCCCAGGTTGGCGCCGCGCAGGCGTCCGTCGGCACGACTGTTTTTAGCGGCGACAGACTCAGCACCGCGCAATCCGGCAGCGTCCAGGTCCGCGCCAGCGCCGCCCGCTTGCTGCTCTCCAGTTCGAGCAGCGCCACCTTGTCTCAGGATGACACCACCCCAGCCGCGACGCTGACAGGCGGCTCGGCCACTTTTTCAACTGCCAATTCGAAAGCTTTTGCCTTGCACGTTGCTTCTGCCGTGATTCGCCCGAGCTCCAACCAGCCCACCATCGGGCAGGTTACCGTCTTGAATCCCAAGGAATTGATCGTCAAGAGCACGCGCGGGTCGCTCAGTATAGCCGTCGAGGATGACGTGCGCGAGATTCCGGAAGGCGCGGCCTATCGCGTCGTTCTCGATCCTAATGCTGCCGACCCGCAAGGGCCACGCGGCGCAGGCAGCAGGGGTTATGGCAGTCCGCCGATCAAGGCCGCCAAGAGCCGCTTCATCTGGTTTGCTGTCGGCATCACCACTTTCGTCGGCGTCTGGGCCGTCCACGAAGCTTTGGAAAGCCCCGACCGCCCGTAATCTGAGTCGGCGCCTCGCTTTAGTCCGTTCGACGGCCGTTCGTCTTCGCGCCTCGCAAAATAATTCCAGGACCGGATCCCTCCCTATCCCTCAATAGATGCGATACACGTCCATGTCCATATTCGGATTTGTATTGCCAGGATTCCCGCGGAAGTCAGCCCAAGCCGCGAATCCTCGACCTGTACGGTCTACCGCGGCGCCGGTGTAATCGCCGATAAAGGATCCTGCGAACGTGATGTACGGATTTGACGAGTCGGTCGTTAGGCGCGTCTCGCTCCCAAAGGCATCCGATGAACTTCGTGCTGCATAGTCCAGGCAGACGGGACCAGGGAGAAAGCTGAGCGCGTGAGTTGTCGTGTCCTGCACCTGGGCGTGGCAGTCGTCACTGTCCGGAGAGTAGGCGCGCGTGTAATACGTGACGATCAGGCGTCCCGCATTGAAGCCCACGGCGGAATAAACCTTGTCGGTGTCTCCCGTGGTGATCACTTGCGGCGCGCCCCAAGTGGTGCCGTTCGAAGAGGTGATGAGCTTTACCTGATTGGAGGTAGGCCCAACGAACTGGCCGCCCTTTTCAAAGCCGCAACTGGCATTCGCCTGGTCATCAGTCCAAGTGATTCCCATGTGACCGCTAGTGGGATCGATGTCAAAACTTGGAAAGCTGTTGATGCGGAATTGTTCTCCGCTCAGAGTCTGCCGGCCCTGCGCGACGTTAATCGGATAACAGTTGTAATCGTCGTAGGCGCGAGCGAGCTCGGTGTTGGTGAAGGTCTTGCCGCCATCAGTCGAGCGCGCCAGGATGATTGCATCGCCGAAGAAATTGGTACTCGGCGTTGCCCCCTCGTAGGTCACATAAAGAGTTCCATCCGGCGCCACTTTTGCCTGCGAACCCTGATTAAACGGATGCGAGCCATCACTGACTTTCGTAAAGTCGGACCAGGTATTCCCACCATCGTGGGAGACGGACATCACAATGGGCGAACCGGCAAACCCCTGCAGGGCTCCTCTCGACTTAAAACGTGTCCACGTGACGTAGACTGTGCCGTCCGGCCCCACCGTAATCCAGTCCTTGTCATTAAAAAGCTGGTTCGCATCGGTGAAGTGTACCATTTGGGGAGCGCCCCACGTCATTCCGCCATCCTGCGAGGCGCTCACGGCCACGCCGCTGGCGGTGCTGCCCTTTCGGAAGTTGCAGTTCAGACCAACATAGTACAAAGCGCCGTCGGGCCCGAACGCAAGCACCGGGTCGCCGCAGGAACCCACGCGCGCGAAGACCCCTTGCCCGCCGGTCGCTCCGGTGCGTCCCGGAAGTACCACGTCGGTGAAAGTCTTCCCCCCGTCCATGCTGACATAAACCGCATCCCCATCGATGCGGTACTCGTTGGCGGAGGTGACCACGTTGTTGAGGTTGGTCGGGTTGATGACGATGTTCGACTCGTTTTGCGGGTTGTAACAACTCGTGCCGTCCGCAAAGAAGAACTTTGTGTCGCCCATGATCGCGTCTGTAGTTTGCGTGCCGGCGAACGGTGCATACAGGGTTGTCGTGCTGCTAAACGGGGAGAAGCGGCAGCGCGATACAAAGACCTTTCCTGAGGGATCGGGACGAGCGGCCATCGCCGCTTCAAATTGCGCGGGGGTAAATAGGCCGTCATCGTTGCCCGCCAGCGGATCGGGGGCCGTATTCTTGAAGCGGTTGCCGGAATTCGCCGCTGCTGTGCATGCAAATACCGACACTACCAGGAAGATTCGAAAGAGTTTTTTCATGAGACAGACCTTTCCAGGACTCTCTGCGAGCTTACGGGACGAGGCAATTTGGTAACACGCCAGCCAAGATTCTGTCAAGGTGCGGCGCATCATGTTCCGCAGGCGCCAGCCGCTGGACTGAAATTCGGCCGCGCTTCATTTCAATCCTTATACGGATCGAATTCGTTGGCTCCGGCCATCGCAACGCCTACGGGAGTAAGAGTATGCAAAATCCGAATGCTTTCTCCGTGCTCGACAAGAACTTCTGACAATCGCTTGTAGCAGTCCGGGGACTCGTCGAGCCCTGCTCCTCGCAATTCGACGTTTGCTTTCCTGAGCCATCCTTGCATCATTTCTGATGTCACCTTACCCGGACGAAGTACTTGTCCCGTTTTGCGATCTGTCTTGCCACGGGCTTCCATCCGCCCCATGACTCGGCCAGCGCCATGAACTGTACTGTAGAGCGAGTGCTTGGCTTCTTCGTTCTCAACGCCTTCGAGGATGACAGACGTTTCGCCCATAGTTCCGCCCACGAAACCTTTCTGGCCCGGGAATGCTGGCGTTGCTCCCTTGCGAACTACCCAATACTCTTCGCCGCCGTGAGTCTCTCGCCAGGCAAAATTGTGATGGTTGTGAACCTCTTCGAGAATGGAAGCGCCGAGGAGTCCGGCAACCTTCTGGCACACCCAATCTCTTCCCGCGTATGCATATGCGCCGCCGAGGTTCATGCACTTGATGTATTGACGGCCGAGATCGCTATTGGCAGCGATCACGCACGGATCGACATCCATGCCGTCTTTCGCTCCAGCTTTCTTCAAAAACCAGGTCGCAATCTTGTGTCCCAGTCCTCTTGATCCGAAATGCACTCCGATCCAAACCCTGTCACGCTTGTCCGTGAAGAGATCAACGTAATGATTTCCCGAGCCAACCGTCCCTAGCTGTTCGCGTGCCATCTGTTTCAGAGGGGCAGCGGCTTCGCACTTCCAGGCTGGACTTTCAAACAATGGATGGTCTACCTGCTCAGCGTTACGCCGTCCAATTCCAAAACTAATCGTCTGCCACACGTCATCCATGATCTTGCTGATATCCGCTCGAAGTGCAGAGCCAGGCATATCCAGCAAGACGGCCTTGTTGCCACAAGCGATATCGAACCCAACGCCGCTCGGGCTGATGGAGTCTTTGTAGGCGACCACTCCGCCGATTGGAACGGCATAGCCTTTGTGATGGTCGGCCATCAAAGCAACTTTGTCGGCTGTCTTGGCGCAAGTCTTGATCTGGCTGAGCGCACCCTCGTCTGGTGGACCCCACACCGGAATGTTGTCGATTAGCCGCACTTACTTCTCCTGGCCTCCGTGAAGCTTAAACTGATTCAGTCTTAACACAATCGGGTCCAGCAAACGAGGGTGCAGCGCGTTCATCATTTGCCTCTCGCCATCTGCGGCGTTTGTTCCCCGATCTTCGCCGAGTAAAGGATAAATTTAAACGGGTCTGTGTTCTGATATTTCTCCATCAGCTTGAGGTAAACGAGCCGCTCGGCCTTGGCCACAGACTCGCTGTGCTCGAACCTGCTTCTGCACGATTCGAGCAGCGAAGCCGCGAGTTCGTATTTCCCGTCAGCCGCCAGGCGTTCCACTGTCTTCGCGAGCTGTTTTTCCGATAGACCGAGGTAGTCCACAAGGAGCTCCGCGCGGTCTGCTCGCCCGAGATGGTCGACACCTTGCATGTCCGCCTGCCAATAGCCGACGTTCTGGTCGTAGAGGCGGTCAATAACGTGTTCGCGCAGGATGAGATAGGGCAGATACACATCAGGATTGCCGCTGAGCAGATCCGGAGGAATCAGGTTCGCTTGGTGAATCACGGCTCGCTCATCCCCGCGGCGGATGGCGCTCAATACCTGCTCGCGCAGCCACCCGAGGTCCGTCTTGAGCTGCACCAGCATGGCCCATGATGCGAAATTTCGCGTAAGGGGCTCGTGGCCGTGCAGCAACTGCCGCGGATGCTTCTGTACAACGATGTCAATCGCATCGAGCAGCCCCTGAAAATCACCTTCCTCAACAAACGGCGCCCCCAAATAAGGCATGATGAAATCTCCCACGAACAGCACGCCCTGGCCGGGCAAGTGAATGAACATAGCATCGTGGGTTTCTCCTCCTTGCACGGGGATCAGCTCGATACGCGTTCCTCCGATCGTGAGTTCGGTGCGATGTTCGATCGTGATGTCCGGCTTGAAGCTGCGTACGTCTTCAAGGTTGAAGCGTTCGCCGAAGAAGCGCTTACCGAAAATCCCGGGCGCGTCGAGTTCACGAGCAACCTCTTCCTGGTAATTGCTCCTGGCGTAGAAACGCAAGCGCGGATTCAAGGTCCGAAAATAGGCGTGTCCGCCAATGTGGTCCCAATGGGAGTGTGTAATGAAGACCGTCGTTAGTTCAGGCAGCCTGGGCACATACGCTCGCAGAGCTTCGTAAGCGGACTTGGCGGAGTCAGGCCGCGTCCCGGCGTCGATGCCGATTAACTCTCGCCCATCGTCCGAGACCACGAAATAGTATTCCGTGAACTCAAAACCAGAGAGTGCGAATACTCGGCCCGGAACGATCTCGGCAATGCGCCGCGGCGAAAAAGCATGCCCGTACAGTACTTCCTCCGAAAAAGGAGTGGTCAGCGTAATTGGCTTGCTAAAGTCCGTGTAGCCGCTTCGCCGCAGATAGTCTTGCGCCTTGGCCTGCTCGCCGTCAGCGAGGGCCAGCTTTCCGACGTGATAGTAGACTTCCCGCAGCCACCCTGTTTGTGGCGCTTTGTCTATGTTCTCCACGCACCAGGCTAGCTCGTTCTGCGCCGCTATCCTCCGATGGAAGAAGGTGGGAAGTTGCGCGTCCACGACACCCGTAATCCAGTTCACAACGAAGATCTGGCCTCCGGATAGCTCCTTGGCTTGTTCCAGCATGGCGATCGTGCCTTTCACGTAACCGACTCGGTGCAGCAACGACACGGCAGACGCATGCTGGGCTCGCAACAACCCAATGGCGCTCAAATACAGCGCCTTTTGAGCGTCCGTGAGGCGGGGCCCGAATTCCTTCATTCGCGCCGAGAAGAACTCTGATCCCTCAACCTGTAAGTTGGCATTCGAATACTGCCCCATCAGTAGAAACAGCAACTGCGGATCCCGCGGTGGTGCCACGCTGTTTACGGCCTTCAAATACTCAAGCTCCGGGGAATGGGAGCCGGACGGAGAGTTAATTCCGCTGCTCTCGCTAACCGTCATTCCTCGCAGAGTGGCGAGGAAAGTGCCAAGCAAAAGCGCGGCCAACAAATACATGGAGATTCTCATATTGGGTTCCTTTCACTGAACTACTCCAGTTAGATGTATCTACATCTATTTCGTCACAAACATTTTCATGCTGCCTTCAAGCTTTCCGTCATCCGCGATACCGTCTCTTTCATGCTCTTCCAGCCGTCATCCCCTAGTTCTTGCCTCAGTCTTTGTTCCGCCCGCTCCCAGCGCGGTTGAGCATCCGCCAATTGGGACTTGCCCGCCCGCGTTAGGCCAAAGAGCCGCTCCCGCCTATCTTTTCCGCGTCTGACCCAGACCCACCCCTGCTTACGGATAAGCCCCAGCGTCCGTGTCAGCGTCGTACTATCCATCGCCAGGCCGGCGCTTAGCCGTTTTTGATTCGTCTCTCCCGTCTCAGCCAGCGCCGTGAGTACACCGAACTGTGTGACCTCGATCCCTGCCTTTCTCAGCTCCTGGTCATAAATCCGCGTTACGATTCGCGTGAGGCGGCGCAGGTTTTGGCATGCGCACGGCAGTTCAAAAAGCGCGCCCGCGGGCGGCCTTTCAAAAGTTTCTTCTTTCATATTATATGTATATACATCTGTTATCCCCGATTGTCAAGCCGGTTTTCGGGGGCCGACGGACCGCTCGAACGTGATCTGCTGCGCGACCATTCCGCCGATTGAGAAACCGAGAAGATCGACCTTCGTCAATCCGATACCATCGATGAACGCTTCCGCGTTCTTCGCCATGCCAGCAAACGCCGTCGGCACTTCGCCGGTCGAACTCGCGACACCCGCAGGGTTACCGATTCCGTCCACCAGGCACCGAATCGGACACGAGCTTTAGGGCTGCTGTCGCACAATCGACGTGGTTCTGCACCGTGGGCGCCCCGCTCACCCCGATCGCCCCGACAATTTCTCCGTCCACCTTAATGGGAAACCCTCCCTCGTACGCCGCCACACGCGAAAGCGTGGGGATGCCGGCCAAAAGCGACGGGTCACCCTTGATAAAGTTGAAAAAGTCCTGCGTGGGAACGCCGAACAGAGCTGTATACGCCTTATTCTGCGCAATCTCGATGGAAAGGATCGGGGCCCCATCCATCCTGCTGAATGCCTTGAGATTGCCCCCGTCATCGAGAATCGCTACGTTCTCGCTGACGCCAATTTCTCTGGCTTTCGCCACTGCTTTATCCACCATTT
>Ga0137397_10000452_pt1 | contig 28268 bp, 19 predicted proteins | sample czorhiz116metaG_FD_106658 | JGI IMG/M metagenome (GOLD analysis project Ga0137397, IMG submission 106658) | Vadose zone soil microbial communities from Angelo Coast Range Reserve, California, USA - czorhiz1.16 metaG | ecosystem: Environmental > Terrestrial > Soil > Vadose zone | place: USA... | reverse complement strand
GGCTTGCGGTTTCTCAATCCCACTGAGCGCCTTCTAAAGCACATTCGCTTAAATTCAGCTGAGCAGTACGGCGCGGAAGTTCCGGCAAGAGGACAGCGCTTTCTTGAAGCTTTATCGAAGCGCGTATCCAGCCTGGCCGCGCTAGAATCGAACCCGTGGGCTTCGGATGCCTCTCTTGATTTCAAATCAAAGACCGAGGGATATCGCTCTCACAGCCTTCTCGATAGTTCGGTCAATACCGCTCGACCGCTCCCTGCTTCTGTGAACTCCACAGATTTAATATCTCTCCAACGGCACATCGCCGTCTGCCGCAGGCAACTAATTATCGGCATGCTGCTTGGAATCCTGTTTTCGTCCCTGGTTGCCATCCCTGTCTTCAGCTATTTTAGCTCTCGAAATCGGAGCGGCAGTCCCCAGGCCGCGGTGAGGAACGATATTCCCGCTTCTGCCAAATCGGAAGCCGGGCCTGGGGCAACGTCGGGTAATGCAAATGTCCCTGCAGCGTTGAATATTTCCACGCCCAAGAACGTGCATCAATCCGTTGCCACCCACCCCTATCCTGATTACCCTGCGAAGGGCAATTTGCCGTTGTCTCCTTCACCCTTTTTGGAAGGGGACCGCGCGCCCACTGCCGTATCGAGGGCTGTTCAACTCCAAAAGGGCGATACAACTGTCGCGAGAAAGTCTGGGGCCACACCACAACAACTCTGGTCCGCAGTTCAGGCAGGAGATACAAACGCGGCCGTGCTACTTGCTGACCGCTACTTGCGTGGCGATGGTGTACCGGTGAACTGCTTGCAAGCGCGAGTGCTGCTGCTCGTGGCCTCAGAGAAAAATAATCCGGCCGCGACTAAGAAGCTCCACGAATTAGACAAAAATGGATGTTCTTAACTCTGCCCGGCGCGCGGGCCAGGCTGCGACCTGAGACTGACGGCGATCCTTCCACGGCTCCGAGATTCTGAATGTCCAAACCTTACGGATTTATAGTAAGGTGGCTGATACGGCGGAGGCGTGTTCATGAAGCAAAGAATTGTTGTGTCGGTTGCTGTCTTTCTAGTGTTCCTCTTGGCACTCATTTTGGGCAGGGCAAACGGCCGCTCTGAAACTCCCGAACAAGAAGTCCGTAATTTTGAGCAGCGTGCCAACGCCGCCTACGAGGCCAACGACCTGCCAAAGTATTTTTCGTTCTACGCCAGCGATTTCACGCAATATCTTCCAGAGGGTCGCACGGATCTGGCCGCCTACAAGAAGGAGTGGACTGATTACATTGGGGAAGGGAATCGCGTCGAAAAAGTCCAGCTTAGCGACATGCACATTCAAACCGGTCCGAGCGGCGATACCGCCGTCGCCAGTTACATTCTCCACGTTCGCACGAAACTGAAAGACGGAAAAATCACGGAAGAAGACAACCAGGAATCCGACGTGCTCTTCAAACGGAATGGAGAATGGAAGGTCGTGTTTCTCCACTATTCCGCGGCGCCAAAGAAAGACGCTCACTAATCCCCGGTATCTGGAGTCCCGCAATGAGCAACGAACGCGATCGTGAACTTGGAATGGACCGCACGATCACGCGGCGCGATTTTCTAAATGGAATTGCAATTGGCGCAGGCGCAGCGGCTGCCGAAGGACTCCTGCCAAGTTTGGCGTGGGCGGATGCGGGTGCCGGAATTGCTCCACAAGACCGGCCCGAATACTACCCGCCGATGTTGACTGGCTTGCGCGGCAGCCATGTTGGATCCTTTGAAGCCGCACACAACTTACGCGACGGCAATTTCTGGAAAACGGCGGGAAAATCTACGGACACGGCCGAGTCCTACGACCTTGTGGTTGTAGGTGGAGGAATCAGCGGTCTTGCCGCAGCCTATTTCTGGCGTGCTCAAAAACCCGACGTGCGGATTCTGATTCTCGACAATCATGACGATTTTGGCGGTCACGCCAAGCGCAATGAATTTCGCTCGGGCGGCCGTATGCTGCTCGTCAACGGTGGCACATGGGCCATCGAGTCGCCCGTTCCGTACAGCAAAGTGGCTCGAGGATTGATGAATGATCTCGGCATCCATCCCGCCGAACTCGCCGAGAAATGTTATGCGCGCGAAACATACAAGGTACTGGGGCAGGGAGTTTTCTTTGACAAAGAAACATTTGGTTCGGACAAGCTCGTCACCGGCGCGCCGGGGGAATTTGGAAATCCCACTCCGGAAGCAATGGCGAAATTTATCGCCAGTTTGCCGCTGCCGGAGAAGGTTCGCAACGACATCGTCCGCCTGGAAACAACAGACCAGGATTACTTCACCGGCCTGACTTCCGCCGAGAAGAAAGATCGTCTCTCACGGATTAGCTACAAAAAATATCTTTTGGATGTTGTGAAGGTAGATCCGCGCGTACTTCCGGTCTATCAAAAGCGCACTCACGGACTCTTCGGCGTAGGCATTGACGCCGTGCCCGCGCTCGATTGTTGGGTTCTCTTCCTTCCTGGCTTCAATGGTCTAAAACTTGAACCTGGTCCACATCCGCGCATGGGTTATACGCCGCGCGGTTACGCGTCGCCCAGGGAGCCGTACTCCTTTCATTTTCCGGATGGCAATGCATCCATCGCCCGCATGCTCGTGCGCAAACTGATTCCCAGTTCTACGCCGGGAAGCATGCCCGAAGACATCGTCACAGCCAAAGTGGATTACAGCCAGCTTGACCGCAGCGAATCTCCTGTTCGAATTCGGCTTAGCAGCATTGTTGTGGGCGCACGACACGTCGGCGAGACAGGCACCTCCAGGGAAGTGGACATCACTTACCTGCGTGACGGCAAACCCTTCACCACGCGCGGCAAGTCCGTCGTCATGGCGTGCTGGAATATGATGATTCCGTACCTCTGCCCCGAATTTCCTGAAAATCAAAAAGAGGCGATGCACTACGGCGTAAAAATTCCACTCGTCTATACGTCGGTCGCGATTCGCAACTGGAAATCGTTTCAAAATCTGGGCGTTCGCCATGTTTTCACTCCGGGCATGTACCATCACGAAGTCGGCCTCGAGCTTGCCGTAAACATCGGCGACTATCATTCGCCGAAATCACCCGACGAGCCGGTAGTGGTTCGCATGGAGCGCACGCCTTGCTTGCCGGGACTTCCAGAGCGCGATCAGCATCGCGCTGGGCGCGGCGATTTGCTGTCGACTTCCTTCGAGACATTTGAGCGCAACATTCGCGACCAGCTTGGCCGAGTGTTGGGTCCGGGCGGTTTTGGCCCAGCGCACGATATTGACGCAATCACCGTCAATCGCTGGCCGCATGGCTACGCATACGAATATAACTATCTCTTCGATCCGGAATGGCCCGAGGGCCAGAGTCCATGCGAGATCGCGCGCAAGCCGTTCGGGCGAATCGCCATTGCGAATTCCGACGCGGCTGCGGCTGCCTACACCGACACTGCAATTGACCAGGCGCATCGCGCCGTGCAAGAACTCTTATCGGCGTAAGGGAAGCGTGTGAGGCATTGCGGGAACAGTCCAGAATGACAACGGAAAACGACGAGAGAAATTCCGCGCAAGACCGGGAACTCGGCATGGACCGCCCGATTACGCGCCGCGATTTCCTAAATGGGGCAGCGATGGCGATTGGCGTTGCGGTAATTCCGCAGGGCGCGATCCCCGTGGCCGCGCAAGACGTCAAGACACCTCATCCGGGCTCCAATCCGCCCATCTCAACAGGCCTACGCGGCAGTCATCCCGGCTCGTTCGAAATCGCGCACAGCCTTCGCGACGGCACATTCTGGAAAACTGCCGGCAAGCAGATAGACACAGGCGAAGTCTATGACCTGATTGTCGTCGGTGGCGGTATCAGCGGACTCTCCGCCGCTTATTTCTTCCGCGAACGCTTTGGCCCAAAGGCGCGAATCCTCATCCTCGAAAATCATGATGATTTTGGCGGCCACGCGAGACGCAATGAGTTCCATCTGGGAGGCAAACTTCAGCTCCTGAATGGCGGAACGATGCTCATTGACAGCCCGACGCCTTACAGCAAGGAAGCGGCGGGACTGATCACCAAACTCGGCATTGACCCCGTTGCGTTCGAAAAGAAGTATCCAATCCACGATCTCTATTCTTCGCTTGGTCTCGGCTCCGGTGTTTTCTTTGACCAGCAAACTTTTGGAGTAGATCGCCTCGTCACCGGGGCTCCCAGCGAGTGGATGGAATCCGAAAACGCCAATGCAAAAAGCACGCAATGGTCCGAGTTCCTGAAAAAATCGCCTCTGTCCGATTTAGTAAGGCAGGACATTCTCCGGATCGAAACGGATGCGACTGACTATCTTCCCGGTCTAACGTCCGGGGAGAAAAAAGACCGCCTTTCGCGCATCAGCTACAAGGATTTTCTGCTGAAGATTGCGAGAGTCGATCCCGGCGTGATCGCGTTCTTCCAAACGCGCACCAACGGCGAATGGGGCGTTGGCATTGACGCTGAGCCCGCACTCGATTGCTGGGCATTAGGTTTGCCGGGCTTTCAGGGAATGAATCTCGATCCCGGCGCCGCTCCGCGGATGAGTTATTCGGCGGCGGGCTACTCTACGGGAGGCTCGCCGCGCTTTCATTTTCCCGATGGTAACGCCTCCATCGCCCGATTGCTTGTCCGCGAACTGATACCTTACGCCGTGCCAGGCCATTTCGCAGAGGATGTCGTAACCGCACAAGTTGCGTACGATCGCTTGGACCACTCCGCGAATCCCGTTCGTATTCGGCTGAATAGCACTGTCGTTCGCGCGCAAAATGTGAGCAGCGCTAAAGCCGAACAGGAAGTTGCTGTTACTTACGCTGCGAACGGAAAGGTTTATTCCGCGCGGGCAAAGGGCTGCGTTCTCGCGTGTTGGAATATGACAATTCCGTACCTGTGCCCAGACCTGCCCGAAAAACAAAAGGAGGCGCTTCACTATCTCGTGAAAGTGCCACTGGTTTACACGAGCGTTGGCTTGCGCAATTGGACGGCATTCCAGAAACTCGGAGTTCATTCCATTCAGGCGCCCAGGGCGTACTGGAATTCCGTCAGATTGAACTGGCCGATTGATATTGGCGATTACAAAAGCCCGCGCTTGCCGGAAGAACCGATTCTCCTGCACATGAGCCGCACGCCTTGCAAACCAGGCTTACCTGCACGCGAACAGCACAAGGCCGGTCGCATGGAACTCCTCATCACATCGTTTGAAACATTCGAGCGCACGATACGCGATCAACTTGCGCGTTCTCTTTCCGCCGGCGGTTTCGATCCGGCGCGCGACATCGAAGCAATCACCGTGAACCGCTGGCCACACGGCTACGGGTACGAGTACAACCCTCTCTTCGACCCTCAGTGGCCGGAAGGCGAAGCGCCACACCTCATCGGCCGCAAGCCGTTCGGCCGCATCACGATTGCAAACTCTGACTCCGGCGCGACTGCTTACACAGACGTTGCCATAGACCAGTCATTCCGCGCCGTCGCGGAGCTGTCTTAGCCGGCTGCCGTTCAATTCCTACCGAAATGCCTGTAAGTGAAAAATCTAACCGGCGCTGGTGAATAGTTTCACACCGCCTTATTCATGCGCCCATTTTTTGTCGAGCCCTCTTTTGGCTAACTTCCTGAAATCAAAAGCACTAATTCTCCGCAGAAATCACGAACAATTTGGCACATCGGGTGCACCTCCTTCTTCTATCCCAGTAAACAAACCAGGAGGCAGTATCCATGAAGAGCATTTCTCTTGTCCGCATTGGCGTGTTTGCTGCTTCTCTTGCGACGCTTGCGTCGAGCGCGTTTCCAATTACTTTTCAAGCGGCGCCGCCGAAGCAGGGAATGGCCACGGTGAATCAGTCTGCATCCGGCAAAGTTTCCGCCGTTGCGAATGACGGCTTCTCACTCGACGTTAAGGCGGGAGACGCTTCATCCACATTGCAGTTCGTGGTGGACGCAAAGACAAAAGTCACCGGCAGCGTCAAAGTCGGCGCCACTGCTAGCGTCGAGTACCGTACGGACGACAAAGGAAGGAACATAGCCACTTCTATCGTTGTTCAAACCAACGGCTAGATCTCAGTCGTATTTCAACTAAACAAGTGAACCCAAAACGGGCCCCGGAACTCCGGGGCCCCGCTTATTCTTTCGCCCACAAAAAAACAGCTATCCGTCTTTAGTTCGAATCGCATTTGTCGCCGTCTGCATCCTGTAGCAAATTGAACTCAGGCTCGCCTGCCGCAGCGGGTGAAATTTGCCTCGTTTGGGCCCTTGCTTGAAGCCGCAGTTGCAGCCACACTGGCAGTGCAAATTTCTGCAAAAGGCGCCATTCATGCCCAGACTTCAAACGACCGAAGACCGTCGCCTGGAAGATAACAAAGTACGAAAGGGCTATTGGAAACGCTGGGGACCATACCTCTCCGAGCGCCAATGGGGCACGGTTCGCGAAGACTACAGCCCGGGCGGCACTGCCTGGGAATTTTTCCCGCACGAGCACGCGCGTTCCCGCGCTTATCGCTGGGGAGAAGACGGCATAGCAGGCATCAGCGACCGCCATCAGATGATGTGCTTTGCGCTTGCCTTGTGGAATGGCCGCGATCCCATATTAAAAGAGCGTCTCTTCGGCCTCACCGGCAACGAAGGCAATCACGGCGAAGACGTCAAAGAGTATTACTTCTATATGGATTCCACGCCGACGCACAGCTATATGAAGATGCTCTACAAGTATCCGCAGGCGGAGTATCCGTACCGCTGGCTCGTTGACGAAAACAAACAGCGTGGCCGCTCTCAGCCAGAATTCGAACTTCTCGACACTGGCGTTTTCAACGAGAGCCGTTACTTCGACGTCTTCGTGGAGTACGCGAAAGCCGATGACGAAGATATTTTCATCCGCATCACGGCTTACAATCGCGGCCCGGTGTCGGCTTCCCTGCATCTCTTGCCGACACTCTGGTTTCGCAATACCTGGTCCTGGGGCAAGGATTTGCGAAGGCCCGTAGTTCGCAAAGCGACCGATATCCCCGGAAGCCTTTGCGCGGAGTTGCAACACTGGCAATACGGCAAGCGCTGGCTACTATGCGCGGGCCAGCCGGAAATGCTCTTCACTGAAAATGAAACCAACAACGCGCGACTTTTCAACTCGCGGAATCGCACGCCATATGTAAAGGATGCGTTCCACGAATATGTGATCCGCGGCAATAAAGACGCGGTGAATCCTGCGAAATCCGGCACGAAGATGGCTGCTCACTACACGATGGAAATCGGAGCGGGGCAATGTTCCACCATAAAATTGCGCTTGACGGACATTGAGCCGCTAAGCGGAATGGATCCGGAATCCTCGATGGTCGGCATTATCACTTCGCCCGGCCACGCTGACCTGCCGGAGGATGTTCCTGGTACAAACGATTTCGGCAAAGGCTTTGATGCCCTCTTTTCTGCCCGAATCAAGGACGCGGACGAGTTTTACGCGTCGCGGATTCCAGATGAACTTTCGCAGGATGCCAGGAACGTCATGCGCCTGTCTTATGCCGGCATGTTGTGGTCGAAGCAGTTCTACCACTACGACGTACAGACCTGGCTTGAAGGCGATCCCGCCGGGCCTACACCGCCCCCGGAGCGCAAGAAAGGCCGCAACAGGGAATGGACGCAACTCTATAACGACGACATCATCTCCATGCCGGATAAGTGGGAGTATCCTTGGTACGCCGCGTGGGATCTCGCGTTCCACTGCATCACGCTGGCCCTCGTTGATCCGGACTTCGCCAAAGAACAGCTCATCCTGCTTCTTCGCGAATGGTACATGCATCCGAACGGCCAGCTTCCTGCATACGAATGGGCTTTCAGTGACGTAAATCCTCCTGTTCACGCCTGGGCCGCCTGGCGTGTTTACAAAATTGAGCGCCGCGTTCGCGGTGTCGCGGATCGCGCCTTCCTCGAAAAAGTTTTTCACAAGCTGCTTCTGAATTTCACCTGGTGGGTCAATCGTAAGGACCCTGACGGTGCGAACATTTTCCAGGGCGGCTTCCTGGGCCTGGATAACATCGGAGTCTTCGACCGTTCCGCGCCTCTTCCTACCGGCGGCCATCTGGAACAATCCGACGGCACGAGCTGGATGGGCATGTACTGCTTGAACATGCTCGCCATTGCACTAGAGTTGGCTAAGGAAGATCCGGCCTACGAAGATGTCGCCAGTAAATTCTTCGAACACTTCGTCCACATCGCGCATGCGATGAATGATTTTGGCACCGATGGCGTCTCTCTGTGGGATGAGGAAGACGGTTTCTACTATGACCTTCTGCAACTTCCGAACGGGGAAGAGCACTATCTCAAAGTGCGTTCCATGGTCGGTTTGATTCCGCTCTTCGCCGTTGAAACGCTTGAACCGGAAATTATAGACCGCTTGCCCGGCTTCAAACGTCGCATGCAGTGGTTCATAGATAATCACTCGGCCATGCCGGAACACATTGAAATGACGCAGCGTTCTGCGCGAGGCGTGCGCAGGCTGCTCTCGCTTGTCAATCGCAAACAACTCAAGCGCATCCTTTTCCGAATGCTGGATGAAACGGAATTCCTTTCCGAGCACGGCATCCGAGCCCTTTCTCGTTTCCATCACGAGCATCCCTATGAGGTTTACGTGAATGGCAACGTCAATCGTGTCGACTATGAGCCCGCCGAATCTTCCACCGGCCTATTCGGCGGCAATTCGAACTGGCGCGGACCGATCTGGTTCCCAGTGAACTATCTGCTCATCGAATCGCTGCAGAAGTTTCACCACTACTATGGCGAAGACTTTAAAGTGGCTTGCCCCGCGCGCACCGACAAGGAAAGCGATCTCTGGCAAGTCTCTTCGGAAATTTCCAAGCGTCTTGGCCGCATCTTTCTGCGCGGCAAGGATGGGCGGCGTCCCGTCGCCGGCGGCATTGAGCAATTTCAGTTTGATCCGCATTGGCGCGATCTTGTGCTCTTCCACGAATACTTCCACGGGGATAACGGCGCCGGCCTCGGCGCCAGCCATCAGACCGGCTGGACCGGACTCGTGGCAAAACTTCTTGAACAGAGCGGTGAGTGACGGCGCCGAAAGCAAAACCGGTTGTCGCCTTTGACCGAAGCATCTGCAATGACTTTGCAGCAGCTTCGTCCCGCGAATGGCTCGTCACCAACGGCATAGGCGGTTATGCTTCGGGAACGATCGCCGGCTGCGCCACACGCCGCTACCACGGTGTTCTTCTAGCCGCGCTTAAGCCGCCCGTCGGCCGCATGCAAATTGTCGCCGCGCTCGATGAGATCGTCAGCTGCGCGGGAGAAAACTACGAACTCGCGACGCACGAATGGGCCAGCGGCGCAGTCGCTCCTCAGGGATTTCATTTCATCGAAAGTTTTCGCCTCGACGGATCAATTCCCGCCTGGGTTTACGCGCTAGGCGACGCGCACCTGGAAAAACGCGTCTGGATGCGTCAGGGCGAAAACACCACTTACATTCGTTACAAGCTGCTTAGCGCATCCTCCACAATCCGATTCCAGGCAAAGGCCCTTGTCAATTACCGCGACTTCCACAGCGCAACACATGCCGGTGATTGGCGCATGCGTATTGACACTATTCCGCAAGGCGTTCGCGTTGCTGCCTACGACGGCGCCGTCCCGTTCTATATGAAATGCACGGATGCGGCCACTGAACCTCAGCACATCTGGTATCGCGATTGTTTCTTCAGAATCGAGCGAGACCGTGGCCTCGACGACCACGAAGATCACTTGTTCGCCGCTCAATTCGGTGCGTTACTCGAACCGGGCAAATCGCTTACTCTCGTTTTCACGACTGAAGAAAATACGCTCCTCGACGGCGCCTCTGCTCTTTCCGAACAAACCGCTCACGATTCCGGATTGCTTGAAACATTTGAAGAGTCTTCCACCGGCCGCAAAGCAGATTCGTCACCAGCGTGGCTGCAACAGCTTGCTTTGGCAGCGGATCACTTCATCGTGAAGCGCGCACTACCTGGCGATCCTGATGGCCACAGCGTCATCGCCGGCTATCACTGGTTCGGTGACTGGGGCCGCGACACAATGATTGCCCTTCCTGGCCTCACCCTTGCAACCGGCCGCCCGGAATTTGCGCGCGAGATTCTTCTCGCGTTCTCCCAGTTTGTTGACGGCGGCATGTTGCCTAACAATTTTCCTGACGGAGGCGGCAAGCCCGAATACAACACGATCGATGCTGGTCTGTGGTACTTCGAGGCTGTCCGGCAGTACGTCGAAGCCACACACGACGTACTGACCTTGCAAAAGCTATTCCCGATTCTCGCCAGAATGATTGATGCCCACGTTGCTGGCACTCGCTACAACATCCATGTTGATCCCGCCGATGGTCTGCTCTACGGCGGCGGCCCTGGGGTGCAACTCACTTGGATGGATGCCAAGATTGGCGACTGCGTCGTCACGCCACGCATTGGAAAGCCTGTCGAGATCAACGCTCTCTGGATCAACGCTCTTGAATCCATGGCCCAGTTTGCGAGTGCACTAAAGTCGCCAGCGGATCGTTATCAGTCGCTGAGTTCCGTCGCAAGGGGAAGCTTTCCGAAATTTTGGAATTCCGCGCGAAACTGTTGCTACGACGTAATTGATTCCCCGGGCATCGGGAATGATAGCTCCCTGCGCCCCAATCAAATCCTCGCCGTTTCTTTGCCGTTCAGCCCGCTCACAGTAGGGCAGCAAAAAGCCGTGGTAGATATTTGCCGCGCTGAACTTTACACACCGTACGGCCTGCGCAGCCTCGGACCGCACGACCCCGGTTATAAGCCGCAATATCGTGGCGGACCATTGGAACGCGACGCTTCCTATCATCAAGGCACTGTGTGGGGTTGGCTCCTCGGTCCCTTCGCGCTCGCTCACTCTCGCGTATATCAAAATAGCGCTGAAGCGCGCTGCCTTCTTGAACCGCAAGCGCACGTAATAACAACGTACGGTCTTGGCTCATTGGCGGAAGTATTTGATGCGGAAGAGCCATACGTGCCCGGTGGCTGCATCGCACAGGCTTGGACCGTTGCGGAATTGATTCGCTGCTGGAAGCTGCTTTCCTGAAAACGAAACCGCTCTCGCGAATTTCACACGCCGATTTTTTCGTATAGCTCGATCAAGACTCTCTCGTGCTCCGGCGTAGCAACAAGAAAAAAGTTCACTCTTGTCCCATCAGCGCCCGGTCGCGCTTCGGCGTATGTCGGCGTTATTCCAAATTTCTCACGCAGGATTTGCGTTGCCCGATCTATGTTCGTGCAAAGAAATTCCACCTGTTGGATTCCCTCGCCAAAGCGCGCCAGATACCGCGCAATTGCTCCTTTGCCACCGGCCGTTTTCGATGTCAGAACGTCTAGCGAAATACCGCCTGCAAAGTGCAATTCGAATTCCTCGGCATCTTGATCCGGCGGTACTTCAGCAAGACGTGGGTTGCCGCTCGCCTTTCGTACCTGTTCAAATGTGGCGGTTCTCACGGCGACGCCAACCGTCATCTTGGGAGTTGTGCCAAGCAGGGAAGTCAATTCGCCATCGTTCAGCCAATCTTGTGTCGCTCTTTCGGCCAAGGAATGCCCAGCGCGAAAAATCTCTTCAGCCGCAGCCTGTCTCCCTGCGGGATCCCCTGAAGCCAGGCGCTCAATCTGGTTTTTCAGTTCCATGGTATTGACGTGAAAATTGTAACGGAAACTCTCTCACTCAATCTCCTTAGGCTTTGAAAGAAGGGAAATAATAGTCGCCACGGCCAATATGCCAACCACGATGCCCAGCGAGCCGAGAACGGAAATGTGCAGCCACGGTTCCGCGAGCATCTTCGCTCCGACGAACACCAGCACGGCGGCTAGCCCGAACTTGAGGTAGGTGAGCCGGTCCAGCACGCCCCCCAGCAAGAAATAGAGCGTCCGCAAGCCCAAAATCGCAAAGACATTGGATGTGTACACGATGAACGGATCGCGTGTAATTCCGAAAACCGCGGGAATCGAATCCAGTGCGAACGTTACGTCCGTCACCTCAACTACAAGCAAGACCAGGAACAATGGCGTCGCGTATCGTTGGCCTTGTTGGCGCACAAAAAACTTCTCTCCAGAAAACTCCTTGGTCATTCGCAGATGCTTCGCAAAGAAACGCACGATCCAGCTTTTCTCCGGATGCTTTTCCGCCTCCTTTGCGAACATCATGTGGATGCCCGCATAAATCAGGAACGCGCCAAAAACGTACATGATCCAGCCAAATTGCTCGATCAACTCCGCACCGGCTGCAATCATCACACCACGCATGATCAGCGCGCCCAGGATTCCCCACACCAATACGCGATGCTGAAATTCCGCGGGCACACCAAACGTGCGGAACAAAACCAGGAACACAAACAGATTGTCCACACTCAACGATTTTTCAATCAGATAGCCTGTAGAAAATTCGAGCGCTGGCTGCGGTCCGTAGAAGTGATACACGCCGACTGCAAATAATGCAGCGGCGCCAATCCACGCCCCGCTCCAAAGCAGCGCTTCCCGAGTGCCAATTTTGTGTGGCCGTCGGTGAAACACACCAAGATCCAGAGCCACGGCAACCAGCACAAAAATGTTGAATTCAATCCAATGGAAGGGTGAGTTCATCGCTCCGTCTGATTTTACCGCGCGGAAACCGCCACAGCGGACCGGGCCTGAACCGGACCGCCGTCCTCTAGTGTACGGCTTCTGGCGCTTTGGAGGGATCGGCCGCGTTCAAATTTGTCAGTTCGATGCGCGTTGTTTTGCCGGCTTCGATGGTGATGGGAAGGTCCCACTTCAGCCGCGAGTCGCCCGCGCCTGCATCGAGGTCAAGAGTGCTGACCCAATAGCTCCCTGCCGGAAGGCGTGGCAGGCTGGCGCGGCCTTCCAGGTTCGTGTCCACTTTTGCCACAAGATATTTTGTTTGTGCCTGCATCGGTGCCTGTTGTCTTACGCGGCGCTTGAACGAATTCTGCGCCTCTGCCCACTTCCGCGCGGGATTGATCCCGTCCATCTCCAATTCAATGCCCGCCACCGTCTCCGGATGGCCTTGAATGAATTTTTTCAGAGCAGTGAAGTATTCCTGATGCTGCTTCTCGTATTTTTCCGGATTCTCCGTTTTGTCGGCATCCTTGTATTTGGGTTTGGGAATTCCGTTCGTAACGCCGCCGCTGTTTGACCGCTGATACCCGAGCAAAAATTCCGGTATGTGAAGAATGTCGTCTGCGGTAAGCAACTTGTCCAAACCCGGCATCGTCAAATCCAGAACCTCATGTATTTTTAGCCACTCCCGCAATTCCGGAGAAAGCTTCAGTCCAACAATAAATTTTTCCCTGTCCGGCGCGCCGTTGGCCTCCACAATTTCGTGCTTGATATCTTCGTAGCTCTTCGTGAGTACATAAAAGGTAAAGTCGCGCACAGGTTCCGGCTTGGCCGCCGTCGGACTCACGTATGCCACAAACTCCAGGGCCCCTGTCCCCGTCGCACTCTGTGCGGAGGCGACTCCTGCGCCCAGGCTGAGCACAAGGATAGAGCCCAAAGACAAATCTCTCAGTATTCTCATGGAGTTTATCCTAGCAGCGTCAACGCCCGTTGCCGCGGGCGACTTCTTGAAGAAATTCGTATCTGCCATCCTTGCTTACCCGCACGGTCGCCAACCGGTGGTCTTTTTCAAACGCGTCGAATCCTTCCTTCAGATTCGACCAGAATGCAATCAATTCAGGCTGCCCCATGTGCGTCTTGGCTAGTTCCCGAAATCCCTGTTCACTCATTCTCGCCGGGAAAATTTGAAGCGGAAGATGTTTCGCCCCGCCATCGCGCACCAAAACGGCAAGCCAATAAACCTCCTTGATGCCGTCATCGGTGATAGGAATGCAACCGATGGAAGCACAATTCCCATGTAGATAAATCGTTCCTCCGAGGTTCGTGCGTAATCCTAAAATCCGGTCGGCCGCGTTCGGATAGTTAATGTGCATGCTCAAAAAGAAGTTGCTTTGCGGATTAAAAAAATCAAGGTCGTAATATCCTTCTGGCACCTGCTCATCGCCGAAACGCCGCTTTGGCCCAAGCACGCCGGACGTCGCACAAATGCCGTAAGACTTAATCAGCGTGTAGGGGCCAGATTCCGAACTCGCCGCCCAAAGTTCCAAAACCCCTTCCTTTTTGAGCGCGCGCAGCAACATGGCCCGTGGTGGATAGACGAGCCCTCTCGCCTCCAGCATTTTGCGCAATACCCCGTCTTTTTCCTGGCTCGCTGTTCGGACGCGCGGATAACGCAACTGCTGCTCTCGAATCGAGCCGCGCGCTGCCGTTTCTTGCCGAGCCGCCCATGGTGAGTAAATCGCGCCTGCCGCCAGCGCCGTCAAAACGATCGCTGCGCGCTTCATATCAGAACAGCCGATATGTAGTTTCCACCGTCACCCATTCCGTGATCGCATGCCGTCCTGCATCGCGCGCTGGTTCGAATCTCCACTGGCGAACCATATCCATTGCCCGCTCGTCCAATCCAAGTCCCAAGCCCTTGATGATTTTCACTCGCCCTGCTCTTCCATCCGCGCTCACCAGCACGCGCAGCGTAACCGTTCCCTGCAGTTTTGCTTTTCTAGCTTCGTCGGTGTATTCCGGATCGGGGCAATACACGCACTTCACCGGATAAGCGCCGCTTCCAGGCCTTCCGTCGCCGCTTTCTCCTACTCCATTATCCTCGCCGGTGCCCATCGTGTTCCCATCGCCGTTGAATCCCATCCCGTCTTTCTTTCCTGGCCCGTTTGAATCGTTCCTCTCCTTCATATTCGGCAGACCAATCTGCGGAACATGTCGCACATCATTCGCCGTGACGTCAAAAATTGTCGGTTCAACAGGCAGCGCATGCTCCTGGTGATCCGGCAAACGTGGATGGATCACCACGACATTGGATCGCGCGGCAAAATCTCCGGCGCTTGGCGGCAGCTCACCCAAATGTCCACCCGATCCATTTGTCCCTCCGGCTTTCTGCGTGCGCGCAGCCACTTCTGGATTCCAACGGAGCAGTGGTTTGCCCTTTCCCCAAATCTCGTAGGACGGCGGCAGCTTATCCACAGCCTGCCGTCCCAGCAGCAGCAGCGCCCCAATCACTAACGCGTGCACCAACGCAGATGCCGCTTGTCTGCGTCTTGCTCCAGGCTCAAGCTTCGCGTCCAGCAACTCGAACGCGCCCGCGCCGCCCGGCATCGCCACTCTTCGCAAATCAAAAAACGCCCGCGCATTGTCCTTCACGCGGCTGAGCCAACTTTCTTCATTTGAGTTTTGGAAAACGCTGCGCACCCGCACCGAAAGGGAATTGCCCATGGCCCGGCTCCTTTTCCAAATTTGTATTTGGCCCGACGAGCCGTTGCCGCCAAATGCAAAAGCGGCTCACGTTGTCATCTGTGAGCCGCTAAATCGCAAAATGGTTGCTTGCGCTGTCGTTCTTGGTTTTCTTAGAAAAGGCGGAAACTAACTTCGATGGGAACCGACGTCCGCACCGGCTTCCCACCCGGTCCGCTCGCCGCCTTGCAACGCCACGTGCGAACGGTCTCGATGGTCTTTTCGTCCAGACCCAGCCCAGGGCTTTTCACGACGTGTACGTTCGTCACGCGATCATCGGTCTCAATAATCACTTCCACAACCACGATGCCCTGATACTTTGCTTTGCGAGCTTCTTCCGAGTACGGTGGGTCCGGTTTGTAGTAGCACGTCGGCACTCCAACACCATTCACGCCCGCGCGGAATGCACCGCCGCCCGTTCCGCCTCCTTCGCCAGGACCAAGTCCGCCACCGGTTCCGCTTCCGATGCCGGTCCCGTTGCCATGTCCCAGCGAATCAGAAACGCCATTCGCCAGCGGATCGCCAAACGTCGGCAAATTCGGGCTCGCCACTTTCAAATCGGGCGGCCCAAGTAGAGAGGGATCCATCGCCAGCTTTGGATTCGGATTCTCCGGCCTCACCTGAGGCGGCGTGAACTGCGTCATCTTGAATTTCGGCAGCTTGCCCTTGTTCACCGGCGTCAGCGTGTGATCGTTTGCGCCACCACCGCCGCCCGCCTTGTTCGCGCCGGCAGGCAGCTTGGCAAGGTAGTCCGAAATATCAAGCGGTGTGACGTTTGTCTTTTCTACTGCCTTCGTTGATCCCGTCAGATTCCAAAGGAACGGTACCAACATCAGTGCGATCGCACCCGCATGCACGCCAATCGAAATTATCTGAGTCCAGCCGAAGTTCTCATCCTTCGACCAGATTTCCTTCACCTTAACCGGCCTAACCTCAAAAGGAAGCGGAGCCTGCTTTGCCGGAAAGAAAAATTCCTTCAGCCGATCGCTAAACCCGCCAAAACTCGTTCCCCAGCGATTGGAAAGCTGCCCCTTTGTCGAACCTTTCGGCACGGGTTTCGAACTGAAGAATTCGCCCAGGTTAGCCCAAAACCCGCCGCCATATTCCGCAGGCATCAAAGGCGACTTCATCTCCCCGCGGAACTTAATCGGCTTTTCAAATAGAAATTGTTTCAGGTTGGACCAGAAGCCAAAGTCTTCTGCTTTCAGATAAGTCGGGCGTGTGAATCTCGGCACAACATTGGCAGGCACCGCGCCAGCCGAAGATGAGCCAGCAACCGGCTTCTTTGGAATCGCGTCATCTGGAACCAGCTTGAGATAAGAGCCCGTCACTTGTTTCACCCTCTATTTGGACGCACAAAAGCCCGCGGGGTATCAAACCGTTACGATTCGGAGGGCCCAGGATTGGTTGCACGCTCGCGACGGCTGACACCACTTAGCTATTCATTGTAACATACGTAGTTACACCGCTTTCCGATGTTTCCCGCCGTGTTCTCTGGGAAAATGACTACCTAAAGGGGATTTGCGCTCGCTCTAAAATGGCCGAACCACTCGAACTAAAGAAGACGCTCAATCTGCCCAAAACTGACTTTCCCATGAAAGCCGGCCTGCCCCTGAACGAGCCTAAACAGCTCGCGGCTTGGCAAGATGCGAACCTCTATGAAGCCATTCTGTCCGCACGTAAGGGAAAGCCGCTCTTCGTTCTACACGATGGTCCGCCTTACCCTACAGGAACGATTCATCTCGGCACCGGACTGAACAAAATTCTCAAGGATTTGATCGTCAAGACCAAGTCCATGGCGGGCCATTACGCCCCATACGTGCCCGGCTGGGATTGCCATGGCTTGCCCATCGAAACCCAGGTCGAAAAAGAGCTCGGCGGCAAAGGAAAAGTGCCTCCGGCCGAATTCCGCCGCCTCTGCCGCGAATTTGCCACGCGCTACGTCGAGCAGCACAAGCGCGATTTCAAGCGCCTCGGCGTCTTCGGCCGTTGGAACGATCCCTATCTCACGATGAGCCACGAGTACGAAGCCACCATCGCCAACGCGTTCCTCGATTTCATCGAAAAAGGCTACGTCTATCGCGGCCGTAAGCCGGTCTATTGGTGCATTTACGATTCAACCGCGCTCGCTGAAGCCGAAGTCGAATACGAAGATCACAACAGCCCTTCGATTTGGGTGAAATTCCCTGTAGTCGGCGATGGAAGCGGAGAAGCCGCAAAAATCGGCGCCGATGTAAGCGCCGTCATCTGGACCACGACGCCGTGGACCATTCCTCACAACCGCGCGCTGGCCTTTCATCCCGACTTCGAATATGTGGTCATCGAAACAGAAAAAGGAAAATTGCTCCTCGCCGCGGATCGCGTCGCCGCGTTGCAAGCGGACTGCGAAATCAAACAAGTTCGCGTCCTCGCAAAGCTCAAGGGCCATCACTTCGAGGGCATGAAGTTTCAGCACCCGTTTCTTCCGATTCAAGTTCCGGGCGTTCTTGCCGGATACGTCACGCTAGATCAAGGCAGCGGCATCGTGCATACCGCGCCCGGTCACGGCGTGGACGACTTCAACACCGGCCAAAAATACAATCTCGAGACCGTCGCTCCCCTCGACGATCGCGGCGTTTACACCGAAGGCTTGCCCGAATACAAAGGCAAGGATGTTTTCACCGCGAATCCCATCATCGTAAAACTCCTCGGCGCGCATGGCGCGCTGCTCGGTCATCATCCCTACAAACACAGCTATCCGCATTGCTGGCGCTGCCACAACCCCGTCATCTTCCGCGCGACCGAACAGTGGTTCATCAAAATGGATGAGACCGGGAAGGGAGAATCCAAAACGTTCCGCCAGGAAGCCCTCGATGAAATTCACAAAGTGAAATGGATTCCTGCTTGGGGCGAAGACCGCATGTACGAAATGATCGAACACCGCCCCGATTGGTGCGTCTCGCGTCAGCGTTTCTGGGGCACCCCCATCATCGTTTTCTATTGCGAAGGCTGCGGCAAACGTCTCGAAGATTTCAAAGCGCTCCGCAACGTCATCGAGTGGTTCAAAAAAGAAGGCGCCGACGCCTGGTACAAACATTCCGCCGAAGAGTTGCTTCCTGCAGGGACAAAATGTTCCTGTAGCGAATCAAAGTGGCGTAAAGAAAATGACATTCTCGACGTCTGGTTTGATTCCGGCTCCTCCCACCTCGCCGTGCTCAAAGGCGATGAATGGCCCGCCGACGTTTATCTCGAGGGCCCCGACCAGTATCGCGGCTGGTTTCACAGCTCACTGCTCATCGCAGTTGGCGTAAAAGATCGCGCACCCTACAAAGGCGTCGTCACGCACGGCTGGACGCTCGATGAACAGGGCCGCCCAATGTCGAAATCCCTCGGCAACTCCATCGAGCCCAACGAAATCTGTGAAAAGTGGGGCGCCGATCTCCTCCGCCTCTGGGTCGCCTCGGTCGAATATCAGGCCGACGTGAAAATGAGCGAGCGCGTCATGACGCAGCTCAGCGAAGCCTATCGCAAAATCCGCAACACGTTCCGTTTCGCACTCGGCAATCTCAATGACTTCGATCCATCAAGAAATTCCGTTGCCAACGATCAACTCGAAGAAATGGATCGCTGGATGCTCGAACGCACCGCCGATCTCGTCAAAAAATGTCGCGAGTGGTACGCCAACTACGAATTTCATCGCGTCTATCACGCCATCCACGATTACTGCGTCGTAGATCTGAGCGCGTTCTACTACGACGTCCTTAAAGATCGCCTCTATACTAAAGCGCCGAGCAATCCCGCGCGCCGCTCTGCGCAAACCGCCGTGTGCAAAATCTCCAGCGCCCTCGTCCGCCTCGCCACGCCCATCCTCGTGTTCACCTCCGAAGAAATCTGGAAATATCTGCCGAAGGCTGCCGGCGATGCATCTTCGGTTCACATTTCGCTGTTTCCGGAAGAGGCCGAGTTGCGCGCGGGCATTGCGCCCGCACTGGTCAACACATGGGAGTCGCTCGCAAAAGTCCGCGGCGAAGTTCTGAAAGCACTCGAAACAGCGCGCAACGACAAAAAAATCAATTCTGGCCTCGAAGCAAAAGTCCTGCTCGGAGCCGATCTGGAGCTCAAGGCAAAACTAAAAGCGCACCTCGCGCAATTGCCCGGCCTCTTCATCGTCTCTCAAGTCGATTTCCTGAGTGCTGGCGTAGGCGAGTACAAATCAGACGTTGTTCCGTCTCTTTCCGTGACTATTCAAAAAGCCGACGGCAAAAAGTGCGACCGCTGCTGGAACTATTCCACCCACGTCGGCGAAAATCCGCGTTACCCCGCCATCTGCGAGCGCTGCTCCGCCGCCCTCGCCGAAATCGAATCCTCGATCGCCGCCTCCGCATGATCTTTCCGTCGCGACTTCGCTGGCTGCTTCTGACATTGTTCATCGTAGTAGCTGATCGCGCCACCAAAGCTCTCGTCGAAGCCCGCACCACCGAGGGCTGGCACCACGAACTCATCCACAATTTCATTTACTTGGTCCACAGCAAAAATCCCGGCATCGCCTTCAGCATGTTTGCGAACTCGCATTCTCATCTTTTGCATTTCGGTCTGATCGTGCTTTCCCTGTTTTTCATAGCCGCGCTCGCTTGGCTTCTCCTCACCAGCAAATCCGTTACATGGCGCAGCCTCGCCGGTCTCGCTCTCCTCATCGGCGGCGCTGCCGGCAACCTCACAGATCGTCTTGTCCATGGCGCCGTCACCGACTTCTTCGAGGTCTGGCTCGGCACTTACCGCTATCCCGCATTCAACGTCGCCGACTCCGCTATCACCATCGGTGCCATTCTCGTTCTTCTTGATGTACTATTTCCTTCGAAGAAAGCTGGCAATCCCCAATAAAATATCGATTAGGTTGGAGGCTCGTAATGAACCACTGGAAATCTGGCGTGCTTACGCGACGCGATTTTCTCGGAACCACTCTCGGCGCAGCCGCAGGATTTTCCATCTACCCGACCGGGCATCGCCTCCTCCGCGAATTTCTGGACGCATCCACGCCCTTCGCGCCCTATCAATTCCCGAAAGATTTTCTCTGGGGCTCCGCCACCGCTTCCTATCAAATCGAAGGCGCATGGAACGAAGACGGTAAAGGTGAATCCATCTGGGACCGCTTCTCTCACACCGTAGGCAAAGTAAAAGGCGCCGACACCGGCGACATCGCCTGCGACTCCTATCACCGCTACAAAGAAGACGTCGCCATCATGAAGCAGCTCAATCTGCAGAGCTGCCGCTTTTCCGTTTCCTGGCCGCGGATTCAAGCTAACGGCACCGGAGCCGCCAATCAAAAAGGTCTCGACTACTACAAGCGCGTCACGGATTCGCTCTTGGAGGCAAAAATTCGTCCCATCTGCACGCTCTATCACTGGGATCTTCCGCAAGCACTCGAAGACGCCGGCGGCTGGCCCAATCGCGATCTAGTCGGCAAGTTCACCGACTACACGCAAATCGTCGGCAAAGCTCTCGGCGACCGCATTACAGACTGGTGCATTTTCAATGAACCGTGGGTCTTCACTTTCCTCGGCTATGCATGGGGCATACATGCTCCGGCGCGAAGCAGCCACAAAGATTGCATGCGCGCAACGCACGTCGTGAACATCGCGCAGGGCCAAGCGTTCCGCGCGCTCAAGGCAATCAATTCCAAATTCCAGGTTGGCACTGCGTTCAGCATGGCCAATTGCGAACCGGCCACTTCCAGCGCGGAAGACAAGAAAGCCGCTGACCGTGCTCACGCTCTTGGCAACGTCTGGTTCGTGCATCCCGCACTCAAGGGCGAATATCCGAAAGCATTTCTGACCGAGGGTTCCATGGGAATGATGGACATCAAATCCGGCGACATGGAACTGTGCAAAGCGCCACTCGATTTTCTTGGCATCAACTACTACCGCCGCCAGCTCGTTTCCTCTGCGCCCCCGGGGGGCGACGGTACAGGCGTCCACAACTTCGACGGCCACGAAGGTTCCCTCACCGATTTTGCTTGGGAAGTGTGGCCGGACAGTTTCCACGATCTCATCGTGCGCATCAGCAACGAGTACAACAAAATCCCCATCGAAATCACCGAAAACGGTTGCTCGTACGTGGACGCGCCGGACGAACACGGCCGCGTTCCCGATCAGCGCCGCATTGAATTCTTGCGCGGCTATCTGAGCGCGCTCGGCCGCGCCATTTCGCACGGCGCCAACGTGCGTGCCTACCATCATTGGAGCCTGCTCGACAATTTCGAATGGGCCGAAGGCTACACGCAGCGCTTCGGAATGGTTTACGTGGACTTCCGTTCACAAAAGCGCACGATCAAGGATTCCGGCAAATGGTACGCAGAGCTCGCCAAAACCGGCAAGCTCGCTTAGCCCTGTTCCGAGGCTGCAGCAATTCTGTGCGCTAGCGTTTAAGCGATTTGCGCTTCTTATCGCATAGTTCCTTCGCATTCTTCGGAGGTCTCTGTGAAGCATTTCCTTCTGGGCGTTTTGACTACTCTGGTAGTGCTTGCTCTCGGAACCTACGCCTACCTGCGACTCGGCTTTTCCGAAGTTCGTGCGGACCTACCTCCTGGCAAGTGGGAGTCGGCCATCATGACCCGCGCGGTTCATGCTTCGATAAGAAGGGAAGCGCCTGAACAACCCAATCCAATCGCACCCACGGACGAAAACCTAATTGCGGGCGCGAAAGTCTATCTGAATGGCTGCTCTGGCTGTCATGGCACGCCGGGAAAACCAAATCCAAAGGGTGGTCAGGAACTCTTCCCTCCTGTTCCGCAACTCCCCGAAGTCGGCTCCACGCTCACCGAAGCTCAAATCTTTTGGGTGACCAAGCGCGGCATTCGCCGCACGGGGATGTTCGCAAATGGGTTCTGGAGCTCGGACGAAGACATGTGGCGCGCTGCTGCCTACATCTACCGCATCAAGTCGCTTCCCCCGTCCGTGCAGGCGGCCGTCATTCAGCTCGCTGCCACCCACTAGATTCTTCTGTTGCGCTGAAAGAACAACACTCTGCCTCCCCCGAAACCCTGCGGTGCCAAGCCGCGTCTTTTATTCAGGTGGCGGGTTAGACCAATAGTCCAGAAAACAGTCCAGTGCGGAGGCCAAAATGAGGCGTCTTCTCGTACTCTCCTTGCTCTTTGCTTCACCCCTTTTCGCTCAAGATTCCCAGTCCGCGGCTCGCGCCGCCGCTGGATGCGGGCCCGATAACGTTCAGTTCGACGTGAGAGTGGACAAGAGTCAGCATCCATCGCCTCAGCCCGAATCAGGCAAAGCGCTCGTCTATGTTTTTGAAGAAGAGCGTTGGGATGGTGACAAAACAAAGATTGGCGCCGTCACCACACGCGTAGGTTTGGATGGAGCCTGGGTCGGTGCGAATCACGGCCAATCATACTTCACCGTTGCCGTTGATCCCGGTGACCATCGCATTTGCTCCGCATGGCAATCTTCACTCAAGCGCTGGTCAAAACTCGCTTCCGCCGCCAGCTTTACCGCCGAGTCGGGCAAGATTCTTTATTACCGCGTCATCGTGGACGAAAGAACGACGCACCAGCCTTCTATTCGCCTCGAACCGGTTGATCCCGCCGAAGCGTTGTTGATTATCGGAAACTCCGGCCTCAGCTCTTCGAAGCCCAAGAAATCATAGTTGGCTGTCGTTTTGTGTACTGGCCGGTCTTTAGACCGGTTCAGTTTGCTTCGAGCAAGAGACTTCCTGTGAAAGTGACGGCTAGTTTCGCCGTTGGCCCGGTCACTGTGCCGTAGTCCTTTCCATTCACGTAATCCGTCACGTGATACGTCTTGTTCGCCAGGCCGCGCAATTCCACTTCGCCGCTCCACTTTCCTTCTGTCCCCCCACCTTTTCCGGGCGGCTCTGGAGCGAAAAACGCGTAATACATCGCGCCATTCTTTTCGATCGCATACCCTTCCGGCAAATCGTACCCGTACACGTATAAATCCAGAAAATCCCCCTTCGAAAGCATCTTGGCGTTGTAAAGCCCAATCCATTTCTTCCAATGCTCTTCCTTACTCGGATACAAATTCACGTTCTTGAATTTCGGTCCCTGGTCCGGCCAAGTGAATTTCGTTCCCAGCACGCCGCCCGTTCCCAACGTCGAGGCGAAATCATCTCCAACGTCTTGCTCATCTCCTGTGTTTGCTTTTGCAATCCGCGTCAGTTCCACATGGTCGCCGTAAATCGCCGCATTCGGCCCAAGCAACGCTTTGTACATTTTGATCCGTCGTCGTACCTGTACTGAACCCACGGGATCAGCCGTGACCGCCTGATCCATATACCTCAGCCAGGCAAGGCTCGGCGGCGTTCCGCAAGGGCAGCTTTGCGTCACACTGTCGGCCTTCAGCGCGCGAGTCGTTTCAAAAATCGTCTTGTACACTTCGCCCATCGCATAAACGGAATCCAGCGGCGATTTGTGATGATGCTTCGGGTTGTAGCAACGTGGCGTCGCGTAGATGTTATCCAGCTTGTGCCCGTCAAAATCCCAATCGCGAATAAACCGCTCCGTCACGTGCTTGTAGTATTCCTGCACTTCCGGCACTGCGGGACACAACGTCGCCAGGTTCCGCGTCATCCTCGCCGGCTTGCCTTCTTCGTCCAGCACCAGCCAATCCGGATGTTCCTTCACTACGTCGGACAGAACGAACTTATGGTCGCCATATTTATTATGGCCATCCTCGACCGCCAGCGGCAGCCACCAGATCTGCACCTTGATTCCTTGCGTGTGAAAATCCTTCACCATCTTCTCGATCGCATCTCCGCCAAACGTATCCGTGCGCGGCTGCCAATCCCCATAATTGTTGAACCAACGGTCATCCAGCGTCGCCCAATGAATCCCCAGTTCCTTCAATTTCGGAATCGTATCCGTCATCTGCTTCGGCGTGACGTTCGATTCATATCCCCACCCGCACCAGCTCACTGCATAGTTCTCTTCGTTGTTCTTCGGTTTCGAAAGACCTTCGCGCTCCACCGCTTCCGACCACATCTTCAGTGGCTCGTAATAATCGCCGTGATAAACCATCACAAACGTTCGCGGCGTCGAAAAGGCCTCCCCTGGCTTCAGGGTGACGTCGGCGGGAATCCGCACTCCACTCTCAACGCGCCCATCCGCCGTTGTTTCCGTGGGAATCGAAATCGCCAGCGGCAACGTCTCAAGATGTCCGATCGCCATCCCAACATCGCGCGTCCAGAACGCCACGACCGGCACTCCTCCGCCCACGCGCCCCAAATCGCCTTCTGTCTCCACCGGCGCCCCAAACGGATTCTCCTGCGAAAACTTCGCCGGTATTTGCAGCACGTCATCCTTACCCCACTTCAAGCTCGCTCCAAAAAACGCCCACATCTCATGCGGCTTCACCCCGCTATCCGCCAGGGCCGCATTCAATTTGTGACGTTGCAGAGTCACATCCTTCAGCGCGATTTCTTTGCCACCAGAATTCTTGTAACTCGTCGAAAGCAGCGCCAGGGAAGAGAAGTCGTCATAAACCTCCACCGTCAACGTCTCATCCAATCCCGTGCTCGCGCTGTGGCCTTTCACTTCGACATGCTTCCCCACCGCGCCAAGCTTCCCAAACGCTTCATGAATCTGCGCGTGCTCCAAATCTCGCACAAAATCCGCAACAACTACTCTGCCGCTCTTCACCGCGACGCCCGGCTCATTTCCCGCTTCATCCAGCGATTTTCCTGTGCTTGCTTGCGTCAGCAAATTCCCATTCGCAGTCAATACAAACTCCGCGATCCTTGTTTTTAGATGAACCCCGTCAGCCCGTTTTTCGGCCAGGACCGCCGAACCCTGCTTAAACTCTAGATGGGTCGCCTGTTTCTTCTCGCTCTTGCATCCGCCGGCGACCGACACAGCCACAAGTGCCACAAAAACAAAACTTGACGCCAATATTCGCCGTTGCATCACTTTTTCTCCCCGCGGTACTGTGCAAAAATCTCCTCCGCGTTCCCGTGATACACCTTCTCCAGAATCTTGTCCGGCAATCCCACTCCACACGCCATTCCGCCTCATTTCCGCCACGGTTCCTCCATTGAGGACCACTGCTCAAACCGAACCGCCTGAGTCTACTTCCCATCGCAGTAAAACGAAAGAAAAAGAAGTAAAACGAAATCACCCTCTTTTGCGTCGGCACGTGGCCTATTCTTCTTTCTTCTAACTCTCGTGTTACCTTGTTTTAGGATTTTGCCGACAACCTTGGCGTGCGGCGGAAACTCCATCTCCCATGAACCCACTCCAGGCCATCAGCCTCGCTCTGGGCGCCGGTTTTTCTTCCGGCCTGAATCTCTACGCCACCGTGGCTACTCTGGGATTCCTCGAGCGCTTCGGCGTCATCCACCTTCCTGAAAAACTACACGTCCTCTCTCACCCGATTGTTCTCGGTTTTGCCATCGGCCTCTACATTCTGGAATTTCTCGCCGACAAAGTTCCATACCTCGACACCGTCTGGGATTTTCTCCACACCTTCATTCGCCCGCCCGCCGCCGCCGTCCTCGCATTCGGAGTCTCCGCCGGTATCGGCACAGAATGGCGCTGGGCCGCCGCGCTTCTTGCAGGCGGAATCGCCCTCACTTCGCACGGCGCCAAAGCCTCCACGCGCGCCGCCGCTAACACCGTTCCCGAACCCTTCAGTAATTGGGCGCTCAGCATCGGCGAAGACCTTCTTGCCGTCTGGCTAACCTGGTTCACGACCGCGCATCCCATCCTCGCGCTCGTGCTCGTCGCACTTCTCTTGCTTCTCTGTTTCTACCTACTTAGCAAACTCTTCCGCTTCCTCCGCAACACTCTCCAAACCCTTTAATTTGGAGTGCTCGGCTCTATCCTCACAACCCGTCATTTCGAACGGAGCAAGCCAACGCTTTCTCTTCCCTATCGGCTTCCTGCGAATCGCTTGGCTTGCGGAGAGAGAAATCTCTCTTCGCCTTCAGAATTCTCTGGAGACTTACCTGGTATACTTATCCACCCACTCCAAAAACGTCTTATACCAAAACTGGCTGTTCAGCGGCTTCAGCACCCAATGCCCCTCATCCGGAAACACCACCAGCCTTGACGGAACTCCCTGCCGCTGCAACGCGCTAAAAAACTCCAACGACTGCGTGTACGGCACGCGATAATCTCTCTCTCCTGCCACAATTAGCGTGGGAGTCTTGTATTTCCCCAACGCCGTCGCATACGTCATCGGTGCCCACCTCTTATAATTTTCCGGGGCACTCCACGGCGTCCCCTGCATATCGTGCTCTTCAAACCACAACTCTTCCGTCGCATACATCGAGTTCTTGTCCCAAATTCCCGCGTGGCTCACGATCGCCTTAAATCGGTCCGTGTGCGTCGCAATCCAATCCGCCATGTAGCCGCCGTACGAACCCCCCGCCGCCGCCATTTTCGTTCCGTCAATGAACGAATATTTCGCCAGCGCCGCGTCCACGCCGCGCATCACGTCGACGTAAGCTTTTCCGCCCCAATCGTTCGTTATCTCGTCCGTGAATTTCTGCCCGTATCCCGTTGAGCCGCGCCGGTTGATCATCAGCGTCACGTAGCCCGCGCCCGAAAATACCTGCGCGTTCCACCGGTATCCCCATGAATCTCCCCACATCGTCTGCGGCCCGCCGTGCAACAGAACCAGCAGGGGATATTTTTTCCCCGCCTCGAATTTCGGCGGCTTGATCAACATCGCCTGTACTCGCGTCGCTTCCGCTCCTTCAAACCAGAATTTCTCCGGCGCATTCATCTCAATCTTCGCCAGCGCCGCGTCATTCTGATGCGTCAACTGCCGCAAACCAGTTCCATCGCTCGCCGCCGCAAAAACTTCCGCTGGCATAGTCAAACTCGCCCTCGCAAAAACAAACGTTTTCCCGTCTGCGCTGATGGAAACCGCTCCATTGAATCCGTCAATCAGCTTCTTTGGTGTCGCCGCGGCCCGCGGCGCCATTTCATAAATAGGCTCAAGCGTTTCGTTTTCAGCGCCAAAATAAATCACCTTGCTATCCGGCGACCACGCCAGATTCGCAGCGCTCCGATCGAATGACGTCTCCGTCAAATTCTCATTTTTCCCAGCAGCCCGGTCGTAAAGCATCACGCGCCACCGGTCCGATTCATATCCCCCGGTCAATTGAGCGTGATATGCGATGTATTTTCCGTCGGGCGAATAAACAGGATTTCCGTCAAATCCCGGCTGCGTCGTAATCCGCTTCGACGCACCGCCGTTCACCGACACAACAAACAAATCTCCGTTCGTGCTGATCGCTTCCACTTTGTCCGTCACTGCCGTGAAGCAAATCTCTTTCGAGTCCGGCGAAAAATTAATGTCTTGCGGTCCGCCCCGCTCGTCCGGCGGCGCATCGTAATTCGCGCCCTCAGTCAAATCCTTGGCTGCACCGTTCCCATCGGCCGCAACTACAAACAAGTGCGACCGCTTCCCCTCATTCCAATGCGTCCAGTGCCGGTAGAGCAGCGCCTCCGCTACATGCGCCTTCACCTTGTTTTTTTCTTTTTCCTCATCCTTCTTTTTGTTGCACTCGTCATCCTTGCATTCCGGATACACGCCGGATGTGAACGCAATCATCTTTCCGTCCGGAGACCACTTCACTAGATCCGCGCCCGTCGAAAGCTTCGTCAGCGGATGCGGCTCTCCGCCTTCCATCGAAAGCAAATACACCTGCGAATCTCCGCTCCGCCCCGAAACAAACGCGATCGTCTTTCCATCCGGCGACCACACCGGAGACGAATCTTTCCCGCTCTGCGTCAGTTGAATCGCCTCGCCACCAGACGTTGCCACCAGCCAGATGTTGCTCGCGTTCCGGTTCGCCTCCATGTCCGGCACCGCCGTCGTGTACGCCACCCATTTTCCATCAGGCGAAATCTGCGGCTCGCTCACCCGCTGCAGCTTGATCAAATCGTCAAAGGCCATCGCATGCTTGGCCGCGTCTTGCGCTCTAGCACCGCTGCCAAACGCGCAGCACGCCGCTGCCACAATC
>Ga0137397_10000450_pt1 | contig 28312 bp, 23 predicted proteins | sample czorhiz116metaG_FD_106658 | JGI IMG/M metagenome (GOLD analysis project Ga0137397, IMG submission 106658) | Vadose zone soil microbial communities from Angelo Coast Range Reserve, California, USA - czorhiz1.16 metaG | ecosystem: Environmental > Terrestrial > Soil > Vadose zone | place: USA... | reverse complement strand
ATCAAACATCGCTCGGCCGCTCTCGGTTCAGTCAATTTTTCCTTCGGTATCGGCGCTATCATCAGCCCGATTCTGGGCGGCATGTTGCTGAGTGTTTATCAGAGCTGGCGCGTGCCGCTGCTCATATTCGCGCTGCTCGGTTTCGTGGCGATCGCGGCGATCTCTTTCATCGTGCGTCCCTGGTTCACCGAAAGCTACAGCGCTGCCAGCCAGCACGCGAATCTGGGAGGCGCGTCGGAACTTGTCAATAGGAACACGATTCTCTTGACGTTGATGAGTGTGATCGGCGGCCTCGTGATTTACGGCTATCTCGGAATGTACCCAACATTCCTTCGCGAAGGTCTTCGGTACTCGCCGGCAGCTGCCGGATCGGTCATGAGCCTTTATGGACTCGGAGCTCTGGCGTCGATGGGGGGCGGATGGCTCGGCGACCGCTTCTCGCCGCGCATCGTCCTGACCGCGGCATTCTTCACCGCAGCCGTCGTCGGCTATTTGCTGTTCCATACTTCGGCAATGCTGCCGCACATGATTCTTTCATTCATCTGGGGCGTCGTTGTCAGCGGAATGATTTATGTCAACCTCGCCGGCTATCTGGTCAAATCGCTGGGGAACAGCATGGCCAGCCGCGGATCAGGAATCTTCGTAACCAGCCTTTATGGATCGGCATCAGTCGCCGGGTATGTGATGGGTTGGATCGCGACCAATGCCGGATGGGGAACGGCGGGAGCGATCCAGCTCTCTCTCTTGTCCCTTATCGCCGGCAGCCTCGGACTGGCGCTCCGGGCGGACAAGATGTCGTGAGGGCACTACGACCGGATTACTCTTCGTGTTTACGATACTCGGCTTCCTTGGCGGAATTTACTGGGGTTCCTCCTCCTCTTATGAAGGATGTTGGTGTCCAAAGTGCGAGGGAACGATCGTGGATTCCTCCCCGCAGGAAAGCGGCTCTCCGAAGGCCCGGCGCCGCCCGACAGGTCGACCTTAATTTCGAAGAAGTGAGGCCGTTTGTCGGGGATTGCCTAAAGTCCGAACAATCTCCGATAAAAGGCCTCGGACCGGCGTTCGTCAGTTCGTCGCTTTGGCAGGCATGTCGTTGCGGTAAATGACACCGCCCTTCATGACGAAGGGAACATTCATCATTATGCGCATGTCGGCGAGCGGATCGCCGGGGACTGCGATGATGTCGGCGAAAGCTCCCGCCTTGATGCGGCCCACCCTTGGACGCAGGTAGTCGTTCAGAAACGCGGCGGCATTGACCGTGGCGGTCTGCAGCGCCTCGACCGGAGTCATTCCCCATTTCACGAAGATTTGGAACTGCATCGACTGCTGGCCGGGGACGCGTCCCAGTGGACCGTAGTCGCCGCTGCCAAAGACCTGCTTGATTCCGGCTTGATGCAGCCGCTTGAACGCCTTCTCAGTCAGCTCCATGCGGGAGTGCTGGCCTTCGGTCCGGCGCATGTCGCCCGTATGCATGTTGCCGCCACCCTGGCCCACACCGGTGTAGGACGTGGTCGGGTTCTCATTCTCCAGGTCCCAAAGCGTGTGCATCACCATCCGCTGGCTGCCGTCGGCCAACGGCTGCTTGAAGAGCGCAACGACCTCGTCGCTCAAGCCGACTTCGCCCTTGCAGCCGACAGTGGGATGCATCGGAAGATGAACGCCGGCGCGGAGCGCGTCGCACATGCCCTGTCCGCCGTAGGCATGGACGGCGACCTTCAGGTTATGCCGATTGGCTTCGTCCACGGCGGCCGCGATCTCGTCGTACGTCAACGACGGGATGTTGATCATTCGACCGTCGGGATAGAACGCACCCCCGAAGCCGGCGATGTCTCCGCCATCTTCGATGTCTTCCGTCATGTACACCTTGATCAGGTCGACACCGTACCAGGCATGTTCGCGAACCAGACGGCGCCCGTCGGCGGGGGAGTAGAAATTGGAGCCGTTTTCCCAGTGCGGCCGGCCCGCGGTACTGAACGGTCCCATACCGAAGTTCTCGATGAAGGTCGATGGCGCGGGGTACCTGCTGTTCACTCGCGGATTCAGATGCGGGCCCGACACTTCCATACGGGGTCCCGGAATCCAGCCGCGGTTGACTGCGTTGCGATACTCAATCGGCGCCCAGGAGTCCCCCGATCCCATGTCGACGAGCGTCGTGTAGCCGCCCTGCACGTGCTGCAGCGCGAGTGGAACTGCCCTGGCAAACAGCGAGGCCTCGTTCGGCATGCGCTGGGTGATCGAATCCATGATGTGGACGTGACCGTCGATCAGTCCGGGTATCACCGTCGCGTTACTCAGATCGACAACTTCGGCTCCCGCCGGGATCTGGACGAGATTGGCCGGCCCCACCGCGGTGATCATGTCCCCGCTGATCAAAATGACCTGGTTGGTCAGCATACGTCCGCCTTCGGAGTCAAACAGCCGGCCGGCGCGAATGGCGCGCCCACCACGCGGGGTTTGCTTCAGGCCGTAGTTCGAGAGCCCGCGCTCGATGCTCAGGGGTTCGGCCGTGTAGATCGGGCCCTGGTTGCGGTAGACGCCCTGACCACTGTCAAGACCCTGGCCCCCACGAGCGCCTTGCCCACCCTGCCCACCCTGCGCTTCCTGCGACACGAAAGTGACTGCGGAAAGCCCCACAGTCAGGACCAACGCGATGCCCAATCCCCAAAGCGTTTTGTGCGATATCGACATGGTTATTCTCCAGTTATTAATAAAGTTGATGCTCGATCAGAAATTGTATTTCAGGCCGAACTGGATGATTCTCGGATCGTCGGCGGTCGTGATGCGTCCGAACTGGGCACCGCTGATGTTGCTGTTCGGGTTCAGGAAGTTGGCATGGTTCAAGACGTTACTCGCTTCCATGCGGAACTCCAGAGTCTGCGCCTCAACGACCTTGAACGAGCGCGCCAACCCGAAGTCCACGGTCCAGTTTCCCGGACCGCGCAGCGTCGCGCGGCCCGCAGTGCCCAGCGTGCCCAGAGCCGGTACCACAAACGCATCCCGGTTGTACCACCGGCATGTGGGATTGCTCGAACGCAGGTCGGTCTTGCACTGGTTGCCATAGACGTTGTTCGACACCAGGTCGGGCCGCTGCGCGTTCACGTTGCCGCCGGTACCCGAACTTTCGCCGGTGAACGTGGGGTTCTGCCAGGATCCGCTCCGCGCCCGAAGAATTCCCGACACTCTCCAGTTGCCGAAGATCGTATTCGCAGCGGTGTTTGCAAACGCCGGCGTATTGATCACGGTCGTGGAATTGACAATGTGCCGGTAGTCGTCCCCAGCCGAATTGCAGTTGCCCCGATCATAAGCCCGGTTCGCCGGATCGTTCCAGACTCCGACGCCGGACTGTCCGTGCAGCAGATTGTTCGCCGGGTCGCTGATGCAGTGGGACAACGTATAGTTGGCCGTCACAGAGAAATTGCGGCTCAACCTTTTGTTCATGCTCAGCAGCATCCCGTGGTAGCTGCGCGTCCCGCTGAAGTCCCAGGCGTTCACATAACCGTATTTCGAGCCGCCCAGCGCTCCACTCGGATCCAGCAGCGTCAATGTGCGGCGCGCGTTCCGATTGGCCCCGGCGGTCGTGGAGCAGGGCCGGCCGGCCCCCACGTTCAAGGACGCCCTCCTGCCGTTGACAGTGGCGAAACAGTTCCCGCTCGAGTCGCCGACTCCGGGAATGTAGACAGCGGGATTCAAGTCCACGCCGCCGTAGAGATGCGTCATCTGGTTGCCGAGGTAGCTGACCGACACCAGCCAGTTGGGAGCGACTTCCCGCTGGATCCCGAGATTCCACTGCTGCACATAGGGCGGCTGCGTGTCGGGATACGTCATCGCATACTGCCCGGCCAGCGGATACGGCGAGTCGGCACCCGGCACAAAGGGGAAGGGACTGCCGCCGGGGTACCTCGACCAGGGATCGTCGAACGAGGTGTTGTCCACCTGCGCGAAGCCGGCCCACGGCGCTCCCTGTCCAAAGGTGATGCCGAACTCTCCGGCTTGTGTTTCGTAAAAGATGCCGTACGCGGCCCGCACCACAGTCTTGCCGTCCCCGACCGGATCCCAGGTCATACCGACTCGCGGCGCGAACTTGTCCCATTTGTTCGTGATCACCGTGGTGCTGTTCCCGCCGGCGGGGAACTGCGGGTCACCCTCATAGAAAATCCCGGCCGGCGCGTTCTTGAACTTCGGCGTCCTGACGTTTGCCAAAAACTGGTTCATATCGAAATGGTTGTTCACAGCCACCGAAATGCCGTCATGGCTCCGCTCGAACCGCTGCGCCAGATACGGCTCCCATCTCAGGCCCATGCTCAGCGTCAGCCTGGGCCGCACCCGCCAGCTATCCTGCGCGTACAGCCCGAAAACCTTCGTTCTCATGGGACCGATGTTGGGAGCGCCCTGCTGCAGGAAGGTCAGCTGACCCAACATGAAGTCGGCCAGCGACAAGGAGGTCACTACAGGATTGAACTGCCAGATGCCAATGGTCTGGCTGAACGAGGCGCTGTTCTGCTGGAAGGCCTGCCAGTTGACGCCAAAATTGAGCTGGTGGTTTCCGGTGATGACACCTAAATCGTTTGCCAGCTGGAATCCGGTCTCGCGGTAGGCGCTCGACGCTGAGGTACGGCTCCCCACGGCGAAAGCGTTCGCGACAGTGACAAAGATCATGCCGTCGAGCCGCGGCGACAGGTGCCACGCTTTAATCCCGAGGTCGTCGACATCGAAGTACGTCGGCTTCACTCTCTGGGTCGCTAATCGATTCCAGCTGGCATGGAACGAGTTCACCTTGTTGCTGGCCAGAGTGATCGTGTCGGCAAAGGCTCCAGCCTGGAAAAGATCGTCTTTGCCGGGAATGGCTGTTGCCAGGGCGTTGTCGGTGAAGTCTGTGCCGACGGCGGCCTTAAAGGGATACGCGAAATAGCGCCAGAACATCGAATGATTGTTGTTGAGCTGGTAGTCCACCTTTGTCACGTACTGACCCTCGTTGTTCTTGAGCGGCACGCCAAAGGTCGTGTTCCCGCAGCCATCTGTAGGCGTGGGCAGCCGCCTGGCCATGTTGACCGCCGCACGACTCAACGCCGTAACAGGAGCGACATTGTTGACAAACGGCGCCGGCAACGTGATGTCTCGACCCTGGCAGGCCGCTGACGCGAATGTCCGGAAATCGCCGTTGATCATGGCCGGCGTGGGTACGATTGCATTGGTGGCCGACGGAGACCGGCGGTCAGCCGTTCCCTGAAATCCGAAGAAGAAGAACATCTTGTTCTTCGCGATCGGCCCTCCGATGGTGCCGCCGAATTGATTCCTTTTCAGCGGGTCTCGCTCGTCTGAGAAGAAGTTCCGGGCGTTGAACACCGCGTTGCGCACGAACCAGAACGCTCCGCCGTGAAACTGGTTGGTCCCGGACTTTGTCAAAGCGTTGATGGCGCCGCCCGAGCGGAACCCGTACTGCGCCGGCAATGCGCTGGTTTCCACTTTGAACTCCTGGAGCGCATCGGGAAACGGCAACGGCAAGCCGAGATTGGCGCGCGTCTCATTATGGCTGGCGCCGTCAAGCATGTAAGAGTTGCCCCGGTCCGAGCCTCCTGCGATCGTGAACCGCGCGACACCGGCGAAGCTCCGGGAGGTCTGAGTCTCCACAGCCGTCTGGGCCGCCGCCCCGACGAGCGCGATCAGATCCTGCGTCTCGCGGCCGACCAGCGGCAAGTCCAGAATCTGCGTGTTGGTGATGACTTCGCCAACACCCGTGGCCCGGGTTTCCACCATGACCGCGTCGGACTGCACTTCCACGGTCTCGGCCACCTGTCCCACTGCCAACACCGCGTTAACGACGCGGGTGGCATTCACCTCCAGGATGATTCCGGTCTGAACAAACGTCTTGAATCCAGGCAGGGACACCTCAATCCGATACGGGCCGACCGGCAGGTTCGGCAAAATGTAGGCGCCGCTTTCGTTGCTGACGGTGGTCCGGCTGATACCGGTCGCCGTCTGCGTCGCCGTCACTTCCACTCCGGGAATCAATGCGCCACTCGGGTCGCTGACCATCCCGTTGATCTGGGCCGTCGCCTGACCCCAGACGGTCACGCAACTGAGTGTGCAAACCAACAACGCACAAAAGAGATATCTCACCTTCATTGAAAATTCCTCCCTTGACCACCAACATCCACAGCAGCCACGACACACGCTCGGCCGGCGTCACAACTGTTGCCCAGTTTTAAAAAACTAAAATTGACCCACGATCGTGCAGTTGGCGGGCAGCATAAACCAAAACAGGGGCGGGGGACCAGAGGAATGGATCGAAGCCGTAGTCGCGATACTGGCGGCGACGGCACAAAAGGCACCAGGCTGTCTGCCCTGGTGCCTCGTGCGTTGGCGTCCGGATCGATGAGGTGTCAAAAAGTCGCAGTCGTGAAGGTCGGCGTCGTAATCTGCAAGGTCAGCTCGTACCCCTTTGCGCGCATCAGTATCGGCTTCCTGAAAATCGGGTTGAGCTCGAACCAGATCTTAGGAGTGTTGAGTGTCCGTGTGCCGCTTCCCCAGTTGCTACTGCTGTCGAACACAACAAACCCAGGATCCCGGATATTGTGGGCGGTTTCCCACATCGTCGCGATCAATACCAGTTTTCCCGTACTTGGCGGAACGGGGACCGAGACGGCGGCGGTCGCGGTTGGAAAGTATGTTTGACCTTCGAGCATCGGCGGCAACGTCAATACAAGTTTCGAGTAGCCCGCATAGAACTCCAGTTGAGGATATTCCGTGGGATAACGGATGACACCGCCATTGAAGTCGTGCACGCTCAAGCGCCGCACCTGTGTAATCTGGACTGTAATCTGCTGCAACAGGTTCGGAAACCTTGGCGGCCGAATGAAATCAAAATTAACGGATTCGAGCGATGGAGCGTCCGAAAAGCTGCTAACGCCCAAACGGTTGCACAATGTCGGATGGAAGACGCCATCCGAATCGGTCGTTCCTAATTTCTTCGAACTGGTTCCGGCACCGAAGCTTGAAAGTGCTGACCGGATCCTGCTGTCCACGAAGCCTGGAATCACGTTGTTCCACAGAATTCCGAACAGCGTATCTTCAAGCAAACTGTGATCGTGGTCCATGTATGCCGGTGCGAGGACCGTAGTCACGGTCAACCCGCCTGTTCCCGTTTGCCAGCCCGCACAAGCCATATAGAGATCGATGGACTGGCTGACCGTGCGCGAGAACGGATAATCGAAGCACACCCCGGAACATCCCCAAATCTGGGACAAGTTGTAAATCATAAAGTACGAGATCAGCGCCTGGTTCTCATTCGGACGATCCGGATACAGGGTCTGGGCGAGCCATGGCGAGTACCTTTTCTTTGTAACTGTGATAATGGCGGCGGAAGTTGGACGGGGAATGAAGACCCCGTTTTTCGTGCAGCCCCAAATGCATTTATCGTTGTCGTCAACTCCCGTGGCGCGGAAGCAGGAGGCTGCGCCTGACTTCACCCGCGAGTAACAGCTGTTGTTGTCGCTGATCGCCTGGTCGATTCGCCCAAACACTTCGGGCGTTATAAAACTGTCTATCGTGATGGATGTGTTCCCCGACGCGGCCGGCGGACCTTGCGGCGGCGTTGGCGGATAGTAGTTGTCGTAGTTATATTGGGCATTCGCCGTGACGGCCCCACCTGTCAAGACGGCGATAATTACGAAAACTGCGGCGATTGCCAACCTGCGGATGACTTGATTTTGCATTATTTCTCTCCCTTTTATCTCTATTGCGATGTATTCCGAATCCGCTGTCGTCAAGGCAGCCGATGTTCCATTGTTTGAATCTTCGCAAGAACACGCCTTTGACTCGCTAAATCACTGAAAAACCGAATGCGCGTGTTGAGGATCCGATGGGCAGGCGGGCTGCAATCGAAGAACGACCGATCTCTAACCATCATTCCGATGGTGTTGCATCATCAAGAGGATAGAACCTCTCCGTTCCGACGAATCGCTACCGCGATGGGCAGCCGTATTGCGTTGCAGGCAGGTATGAGTGTGCTGAAAATCGCGACGGCCAGGGAAATCGACGCGGACAGGATCACAGTGTGCCAGGACACCTCGAAACTATGAATGGCACCCAGGGTCAGGGCCTTCACATCTATTCCCGCATAGAGACAACGCGCACCAAATGAGCCGAGCAATCCGCCCCCTAAACAGATCACTGAAGATTCGGCGATCATCATTCCGATGACGTGGGCGGGCGCGAAACCCAGCGTGCGCAGAACAGCCGTCTCCGCCGTGCGTTGACGGATGGACATTGCCATCGTGTTTGAGGCAACCAGAATCATCGTGAACAGGACGGCACCCGAAATACTAAGTACAAACAGACGCACATTTCCCCACATGGACATCACTTCGACGATGAAGACCGATTCGGCTTCGGTTTTCGTAGGCGCCGAACTGTTCGCAAACATCGCATCGATCGTTTCACTGATCGCCGGCAGGTCGCCCGCGTCTTTCGCCATGATGAAGAAGGTTTGCGTCGCGTTTTCAGGAAATAATTCGTTGAGGTAGTCCCAGTGCAAATAGAAATTACCGTCGTTCCCGCCGCCGCTGACGAATCCGACGATCGTGGTCTCCACGTCAACAGGAAGAGCGGCGCCTTTCAGCGTTATCCGATCCCCGACTTTCCATCCGAATCTGGCTCGGAGCAACGTGCCGGCAAGAGCGGCGGTGCGGTTGTGGATAAATGCGTCCTTCTGCTCCTCCGAGTCCGCGTGGGTCTCCGGATAAATATCAAAAAGACGATCCGCATCAACCGCATACTGAGCGAAAAAATTTGCAGGGCTCCTGTAGACTCCACCGAGCCATTGCGCCGCCGCTACAGCCTCGATCCCATCGATGCGTCTAATCCGGTCACGATAGGAAATCGGTATAGACACGCCGAGGCTGGTTGCATTCCGAATCACGGCACGTCTCGCAGCATTGGGCATGGGCGATGGGCTTTCCAACTTGTCGAGAAGCGTCTTCAGCGTCGAAATCAAGAAGAGCGACATGCTGATGCTCATCATGGTGGCCACCGCGCGCCGGCGGTTTCGAAAAGCGTTACGGGCGGCGAAAAGCATCAACTTTGTTAACGGTTCCATGCGGCAATTTCCTCGGAACGACCTTGAAGGCCAGGCAGGCGGATGATCCGTAGTTGCTTCAACAGCCAGATAATGGGATAGGCGGGATCGAACTCAAACCAGCGCACGGCAAAGTGTGCCTTGCCTGGGTTCTGATGGTGGTTGTTCTGGTAAAGCTCCCCCATCATGAGGAAATCGATAGGAAGCGTGTTTCGGGATTTGTCGCGGATCGAAAAGTTCCGGTAGCCGTACCGGTGACCGCACCAGTTGACAATCGCTCCGTGGATGACACCCATCAGGAAATGAACCGGCAGCAAGAGAAACAGCCACGCTGATGGAGCAAAGCGCCAGTAAAACAAGAAATAGAGCGCGCCCCAGAGCACCCGCGCATACATGGAGTCGGCAAACCGATCCAGCGCATGCCATTCCGGAACGTCCGATGCAAATTCCGGCGGCGGCGCTATCGTCCGCCTCACAAGCCCCGCGTAGTGTAGTTTTGTCTGCCACATCATCCGGAAGGGATCGCCCGAGAAATGCGGAGAATGCGGATCTTCGCCGGTATCGCTGAACGCATGATGCATGCGATGCAAAACCGCATATGCTCTGGGAACAAGAAACGAAGGGCCTTGTGACAGGACAGTCAGGAGGTAAAAGAAGCGTTCGGCAAAGGGGGAGAGAACGAACATCCTGTGAGAACCATAACGGTGCAGGAAGAACGTCTGTGAAAAGAGGGATAAGAACCAGTGAGCGATAAAGAAAATCAGAATTGTCATTTGTACTGCATACCTGCAGGTTCGTGTTTTTGGACAATTTTTAGCCGCGAATGACGCCAATTACGCGAATGGCGTGCATTAAAAACTCGTTGAAGCACGCCATTCGCGTAATTGGCGTCATTCGCGGCTAAGAATCCGTTTCGTTGCGGCCACGCTGCCATGAAACGGACATCGCGATTGGGTTGTTCGAGCGCGAGTCGCGGGTTCGGATGCCGGCCCTCTCCGGCTAAGCTTCAGTTTTAGCACGTTGTCTTTGGGCAATAGCGTCACCCCGAGGTCCAGTTCCGGCTCGCGCTCGTCCGCCGGTGCGATCTCAAACCGTCTCAGCAGGTTTGCCAGCACGAACTTGCTTTCGATCATGCCAAACGTGTTGCCAATGCAGGTTCTCGGCCCGCCACCGAAAGGGAAGTAGGCAAACTTCGGCAGCCTTGCCGTGAATTCCTCGGTCCATCGCTCCGGCCTGAAGCGTTCGGGCTCTTCATAGTAACGTGGCGACCTGTGGACGGCCCATTGTGGAATAACCAGCTCGCCGCCGGCTCTCACTTCCATGCCGCCGACCTTGCAAGTTTCCACGACGGTGCGACTGATGCGATACGCCGGAGGATACAACCTCATCGCTTCTCGCAGAACCTGATCGATGACCTCATCCTCATCGCCAGTTTCAATTTGCTTCGCGAGCTTCGCCGCGATTTCCGGATGCCGCGCGAGCAGGTACAGCGTCCAGGTAAGAGCCGCAGCGCCGGTTTCATGACCCGCGAAAAACATGGTGACGACTTCATCGCGGATTTGCTGATGAGTCAGAGGCCGGCCCGAGTCGTCTGTAGCCGAAAGCAGCATTTCCAGGAGATCATTCCGTTTGGGCTGGCTTCTTCTGCGGCGGATCATCGTTTCCACGAATCCATCGATTGCGTCCATTGCCTCGCGAAACTTCCGAGCGTATGCGGTCGGCAAGCGCGAAGGATCGATCACGAAGTCCGGCCTGCCGAACGCAGTGGACGCGGTGCGTATCAATGCGAAGAGAATACCGCCGAGCGAACCGATCCATCTGGAGTAATGCTCGTGAAAGCCATGGAGGGCGAAGGCAGCCTGGGCAATCAATTCGCGCCCTGGCGTCACGTCTTCTCCGAACAGACTCGACGCGAGCGCTTCGAAACAAAGGTCTGTCATGTCGCGATGGATGTTGCGTTCTCCTCCAGGGCCGATCGACGCCAGCAACCGCTCCGTCGCCCGCTCCATGCTGTCGCGGTATTGCTCCACGCGCCGAGTCTGAAAAGCGGGTTGCATGATCCGTCTTTGCTGTCGCCACAACTCGCGATCGGAAGTGAGCAAACCTTGTCCGAATCCCCGCTGCGTGGCCCGCAGCCCCGCTGATTTGACGAAGCAACGGTGTTTGCGCACCAGTACATCCTCAATCATCAGCGGGTCGGTGACGACGTAGATGGGCAGTCCGAATAAATGCGTCTTCACCAGCCCCGCAGTGCGTTCGCAATCCGAATAGAAATCCAGCGTGTTGCTTCGTAACGCATAAGCGCTGCCGCTGAACCATCGACTTTTCATTCCTGCTACCTCCGCTTTCCCATCGAGGCAAAGTGCAACCGGAGCGCCAGCAGGAGAGCAGCGCGCGGCGCTTCAAGCAATGATCCAAGTGGTTGATCTCAATAAACGATTTGAAGAACAGGCAACAGCGGGACGATGCAGGTCGCGCGTTCGCGCGCGCATCAATGCCATCGGAACGATGGTATTGACCATCAAGATGATGTTCCGCGCTCTTGCGCGGCTTGCTTTGCCCCTTTAGGAAATTCAAGCACTTGCGTGCTGGTACTTCCGTTGCGTTTTCCGGTGGGGATCCAATGGGGGGCCCTCGTGTGAACAGTTGCAGAACTACACGGCGTAGCCGATCAAAGGTTTACTTCAACTACGGCGCCATTCCGTTCTGGAGCATGCACGTGGCGGCGGTGTGCGGCGTTATCTGGTGCGGCTGTTCGTGGTCTGGCGTGTTGTTGGCCGCGGGGATGTATTACACGCGCATGTTATTGCTGAGCGCCGGCTATCACCGATATTTTTCGCACCGGAGCTACCAGACCTCACGCGCATTCCAACTCGTGCTCGCGGTGCTCGGGCAGACATGCACGCAAAAAGATGCGCTCTGGTGGGCAGCAAATCACCGCTGGCATCACAGGCATTCGGACGGTCCCGAGGATTTGCACTCGCCGCGAGCCGGCGGCTTCTGGTGGTCCCATCTGGGCTGGTTCCTCGACGGCCGCTGGAAAACCACGGATAACGGCGGCGTTGCCGATCTGGCGCGTTACCCGGAGCTGCGCTGGTTGAACCGGCCAAGTATGCAGCTCGCGCCCGCATATCTGGCGGCTGCGCTTCTATTCATCTTCGGCGGCCTGCACGGCTTCGTCTGGGGCGCACTTGTTTCGACGGTGGTTCTCTGGCACGGCACCTTCACGATCAACTCGATGTCTCACCTCTATGGGTACCGCCGTTTCGACACGCGAGACGACTCGAGAAACAATCCGTGGCTGACTCTCATCACCCTGGGCGAAGGTTTGCACAACAACCATCACTACTCTCCGGGCTCCGCGAATTTCGGACGCCGCTGGTACGAGGTCGATGTCACCTATCAACTACTGCGTCTCTGGGAGGCTCTAGGCCTGATCTGGGACCTCCGAGCTGGTAGTGGCAGTATCGCGACTACGGATTCCCCTCCTTGCAAAGGCTGAGCTGTCCAAAATAGCGCGCGAAGCGCATCCGAATTCCAGCCGCGGAGCGGCGTGAGAGTGTAGCCTCGGGCGTAAGCCCGGGGTTCTGTGCGATTAACGATTCAGCCCCGGGGCGAAAGATTCCAGAGATTCTTTCGCCCCTCCGGGGCTTGAAAATCCAAAACGACAGCTGCCCCGGGCTTGCGCCCGCGGCTACACTCTAGCGCCGCTCCGCGGCTCAATAAGGATGCGCCTCCGGCGCGCCAATCTATTTCCGGCGAGAGTGGCCAGGCCCAGAGGTGGAAACAGACAGTACTTGATGGGCCGGAACAAGGGACTCGTGGCCTCGGTGAGAGCGGGAAGAATTAATTTGACGCGCACGAAGAGAGCTTAGCTTGAAGTACTTTCTACTGTAAAGTACATTTCAGCGTCGTGTGGCGCCGGGACACGACTCAGGGAACAATTCGACTGCTGCGATCTGCTTCGCTCAGGTTGCCGATCATCATGGTCGCGGCCTTGTTGCCGTCCTGGCAGATGTATTCCTGCGATTCCGTGCCCGGACTCCATCGAATGAAAAAACCGGTTGTCCAGGTGCGCGTGTACGCTCCGGGATCATCGATGGTCACTTCGATCTTCATGTCATTGAAATCTGTGCGCGTGAAACGCTCGATCAGGTGAAGCCGGCTCGTGTGCGGCGCTCCTTGCCTTTCCATCCAGAATTTTTCGTTGAAGCCCACCGTGTCCACGACCAGCGTGTCTCCCTCCCAGTGGCCAACCGAGTGTCCGTAGTAACTGGGAATCAGATCCATGGGATGAGGCCGTCCATCCAGATAAATGATTCGGAAGCTCTGCGGGCCGGCAACGTCGAAGATATAGACGGTTTGAAGGTCGGGTAAATCCAAAAACTCGGTTCCGCCCGGAGTGATGAACTCCCGCGGGCCGCCCGACGGCTTGCATCGCGTATGGGGTTCAAACAAGTTCGCTTCGCGATACTCGTACAAGGCCCGCGCCCACGGCTGGAAGGGGACTTCACTCTCCTTGGGTTTCCCAGGGAACGGCGGTCCGGAGAACGCTCCTCGGCCCTGGCCATCCTTGATCGCGGGATCCGTTTCAGGTTCGGCCAATATCGGCCGGCCATTCGGCACCCAGATGCCCTTTTCCCCGGCAAGCATGCCAAGCCTCACACGGCCATCCGGCCAACGCGGGGTCGGTTTTGAAGGCGCTGGTTGCCGTGGGCGATTCTGAGCGGCCAATGGCAGTGCCAGCAGGAGCAACACCAGGGCAGCGACCAAGCGGTATCGCACGTGAAGCCTCCTCTGTGTCAGTCGACGATATTACCCTGGCTGGACGCTGCACCCAGCTTTTTGCCGGTGCTGGCCATCGTCACGCTCTTGGCGTTGACGTTCTTGCTGCCGTTCTTGGCCAGGCTGCCATCGACGATCACTTCGTCTCCAATCTTCATCGTTTCCCTGGTCCATCCTTGATTACGAAGGCCGTTCGGACCGCCCATCTCGAAACCCCAATTTTCGGTCGTGCCGCCTTCAGTCTTGATGTTGAGGTAGAACCACACGTGGGGATTCGTCCAATCGATCTTCGTGACAGTGCCCTTCATCGTTACCGGCTTCTTCACATCAAACTCAGTCGCAAAAGCATGGTGCGCGATCAGCGGCGCCGCTGACAGAAGCAAACTGGAGATGAGAATCAAACAACCAATGACGCGTCGCATTAGCGATTCCTCCTGTAAGCAAGTTGAGGAATTCAACCACAATACCGGCGGTCATAGACCGCCGGTACAGGTCGGTCAGCGCTCTCGGCGCATTTCCCCAGCCCGCTAATTTTCACGGTCTGTTGTCCTGGCAATAATACGGCGGAAGCTCTTCCCCCGCAACCCATTGCAGATTCCAGCTGCTGAACCAGGTTTTGGTATAGGCAGCGGGATCATCAACGGTGACTTCGTACTTGAGCGTGTTGGAGTCGGGCCTGGAGATACGCTCGGTCAGATGCAGTTGATCGGTATGTGGGAGGCCGCCGTTGCTGAACCAGAACCTCTCATTGAAGTCTCTCGTATCCACAAGCAGCGAGTCTCCTTCCCATCGGGCAAGCGGGCGGCCGTAGTAGATGGGGAAGTCCTTGTCATCTTCCTTCCGAGCGCGGCCATCGGTGTAAATCAAACGCCAATTGTGATTGCCGCTGCCGATGAGGACGAAGATTCGCTGGTTCTCGCGGTCCTCCACGAACTGAATTCCGTAGGGAAGCTGGAACTGCCGCGGGCCGCCGGGCGGCATGCAGTAGAGAAACATGGGATCGTCCTTCAAGAAATTACGCTGGCGAAATTCGTAAAGGCTGCTGGCCCACGGCTGGAGCGGAGCTACCTTGTCGATGTCCGCGATGTTGCGCAACAGGCCATCTCCGTCCATAGGAACATTGGCGCCGGCCTGCACCAGCGCTATCGAGCTCGGGTGTCCCCAATAGCCCCTTTCGCCGGGCACTGGACCCAGCCTCGGTTGTCCATCGGGCCAACGCGGCGTCGGACGGGCGGGCGGAGCGTCACGCGGAGGCTGTGTGCTCGCCGACACAAATACTCGCTTGCCGGTACCATCGACGACCACCGAGTTGCCCCATGCCTGTTTGCTTCCGTCCCGAGCGGAAATTCCCTGCACCGTGATGGTGTCGCCAGGCTTCAATGTGTCGCGGCTCCAACTGCTTCTCTGAAGATCGATGGGACTTTCCAGCTCCACGGCCCAGTTCGTCACGCCACTCGAGTCCCGGACGTTCATGAAGACGTGAACGTGAGGATTTGCCCAATCGACTTCAGTGACGGTTCCCCGGAGCGTCACTGTCTTGCCGGGGTCGAACTTCGCTGCGATCGGGTGATGAGCCGACAGGGGCATGATTGTCAGGAACACGGCCATGCTCATGGCCAACAAACCAAAAACCCCGTATCTCATGCTTCCTCCTGGCCGGCAAATATACACTTCGAAACCGGCCGGCGAGCAGAATTTCTTCGTGTAACAAGTCATTCACACAGTTTTCCGCCCGCCAATGTTGCGTCATTCGCGCAATTGGCGGGCTCAGGGTTTACTTGATTTAACAATCGCTCATTCAGGTTATGCCGTAGTCTAATCTCTCTTATGAAACGAATCGGTCTACTGCTCCTGCTTTTCGCCGACTTCGCTTTTGGACAAGGGACATCGCTCCCCGCCGCCGTTCGCTTTCCTCAAATCGCCGTCGGCGGTGATCCTGCCGGAGCGAATTACACCGCTCTTCTTCAGATCGTCAACAACAACTCCGTCGCGACGACCGGACACGTGACTCTGTATGCCGACGCCGGAAGTCCGTTGCCTGCCCTTTTCGACGGGCAGGGCCCGCAATCAGCAGTCGATATTTCCCTCCAGCCCGGCGAGGCCCGCCAGATCCAGCTCACCATGAACAGCACGATCAGCACCGGGTGGATGGACATCTCGTATTCCCCTTCCGAGGCTTTGACCACGCTCATTCTGCAGTTGCGTTCCGGAACTGCGCTTCTTTCAGAAATTGGAGTACAACCGGCCGATTTGATTGATGCAGCCGATCTCTCGGTAGAAACAGACACCAGCCTCAACACCGGGCTCGCATTCGCGAATCCGGATACTGTGCCTATCGGCGTTTTCGTAACGCTCTGGGATCCATCCGCGGGAACGCGGCTGGCAGGCACTGTGGTTCAATTGCCGGCGAAGGGTCACATTGCGCGATTTCTGACCGAACTTTTTCCAGGTGTCGCCGGCATCGGTCAGATGCGGGCGGAACTCTCGATCGATTCCTGTTCCGACACTTCCTGCAACTTTCCCGGCGCAGCCGTTGTCACCACTGCTGTGCGGCTGAACGGTGATCAGTTCACCACGATTCCAATTTCATCCGACACGACAAGCGGGGAACAGATCCGGATTTTGCCGCAGGTGGCGTTCGGCGGGCCGGCAAACGGCCTGAATATGAAAACCGTGTTGTATTTCACCACCAACGTCACAAGCGGTGTCTTTGGCAAGGCCGATATCTTCGACAATGATGGAAATCCGCTGTTCGCATCCGCCGATGGCGCGGCCCCTGCATCGTCAATCACGTTCACGGTGAACGGCAATCGCGTGAGCCGGATCGTGCTCGGCGGCGATGAGACGCTCCGCAGCGGCTGGATTCGCCTGACGCTTTCCGGAAACGTTCATCTGATAACCAACGCGGTTTTTCAAACCTTCAACGGCGGGAGCCTCGCTTCCGAGGCGAGTGTCCTGGAGTCCCCTCCCGCCACGCGAGGCCTGATTTATGTGAAAAGCCAGTCCAATCTCGGAACTGTCGGCATTGCTTTCGCGAATTCTCAGACGACCTCGAACACGATCACGCTCCAACTGTTCGACCGGCTCGGATTCCCATCGGCAAGTCAGAATATTACACTGCCGCCCAACGGACACCTGGCCCGCTTCATAACGGAGATCTTTCCTCAGCTTGCTTCACTCACGGATTTTGATGGCGCGCTCTCCATGCGCAGCTCGACGGCATTCTCAGCCCTGGCGCTGCGTTTGAGCTCCGGGAAAATTGCGACGCTCCCTGTCGCTTCGAACGGAATGTACCGGCCCTCCATTACCGCACTCCGGGTCACAACGGCGCAGAGATCGCCTGCCCAGGTGAATTTCGAGATCGATCTCACGGATTTCGATTCCGATGCCGTTACTGCCTCTGCAACAGCGGTTCAGGCTTTGGCTGGAGTCGATTTCGGAGATGGAAACGGGGTCGATGTCGGAGCCATCAGCATGGACGGGACGGCGCTGCTCAACAAAACTTCCGGCACGCTCAAAGGCACGTTTCAACCACCCGGCGTCTCAAGCATACCGAGCGGCCAGCGCGCCGCCTTCTACATCGTGATCGCGGATTCAACCGGCAATGAGAGCAACGTCGTCGGCATCCTGATTCAATTCTGACGGAACGGCTTAGCTTAAAGTCCGGATGAAGCCTGAAACCTTTGTGTCTTTGTGTCTTTGTGTTTAAACCACAAAGGCACAAAGACACAAAGGTTTCAGGCTTCATCCGGAAGTTAACCTACCTTTTTGTAGACGTAGCTTGCTCCTCGTCCAATAATAGGCAGCATCACTGGTCACATGGGAAAACTCGTCGTCGCCATTCTCTTGTTTGCAACTGTTTCGGCCGCGGGGCAGACTCCGGCGCCCGCCTACAAAGCGCCACGTCTGGCGGGAACGGTAAACCCCGACTTGAGCGGCCTCTGGCAGGCGCTCAACGAAGCAAACTGGGATGTCCAGGCTCATGCCGCACAGGCCGGTCCGCCCGAGTTCGGAGCGTTGTTTGCGCAACCCGCCGGACCGGGGATCGTGGAAGGCAATGAGATCCCGTATCAGCCATTGGCGCTGGCGCAAAAGAAGGACAACTTTGAAAAACGGTTCGTTCGTACGAACTCCGACGGTGTCCGCCTCGAGCCGCTGGATCCCGAAGCCAAGTGTTACCTTCCGGGCGTGCCGCGTGCGACGTATATGCCCTTTCCGTTTCAGATCATTCAGGGGAACAAGAAGATCGTCATTGCCTATGAGTTTGCGAGTGCGACCCGCATCATCCCGCTGGAGAAGGTGGAACCGGCTCTCAACGAGAGTTATATGGGCTGGTCTGCCGGCCGCTGGGAGGGAGACACATTGGTCGTTGATGTAACCGGTTTCAACGATAAAACGTGGTTCGACCGGGCCGGAAACTTTCACAGCGACGCCTTGCATGTGATCGAACGTTACACTCCCGCCGGCAGGGACGTCCTTCGTTACGAAGCCACGATCGAGGATCCCAAGGTTTTTACACGGCCCTGGAAGATAAGCTTTCCCCTCTATCGCCGCCTCGACAAGAATGCGCAGTTCATGGAATTCAAGTGTGTCCCGTTTGCGGAAGAACTGGTCTACGGGCACCTTCGCAAACAGAAGTGAGGAACTATGCCTATTGCTGCACGACTGATCGTGGTCGGGTTACTGCTTTCGGTACCCGCCACGGCTCAACAAAAAAAGTTTCGAACGCCATGGGGCGATCCTGATCTGCAGGGCTCGTGGTCGAATGCCACAACGACGCCGCTCCAGCGGCCAGCGAAATACGCGGGCAAAGAATTTCTGACGCCGCAGGAACGGGCCGAACAGGACAAGGAAACCGCCATCGGCACAGACAAGCGCAGTCCGCGCGGCTCCGCGGAAGACGTTGACGCGGCCTATAACAACTTCTGGTGGGAGCGCGGTTGGTCCGACGGGCGGACCTCGCTCATTTATGATCCTCCGGACGGACGAATTCCGGCCTTAACGCCAGAAGCCCGGAAAAGACAGGCCAGCCGGAATGAAGCGCTTCGCACCGACGGTCCGTATGATGGCCCCGAGGATCTCGATTTGTACACGCGATGCATCATCCGCGCCCCGCTGCCGCGTGTTCCGACGGGATACGACAACAACTACGAGATCGTGCAAACGCCGAAATTCGTAGCCATTGTCCAGGAGCAGATGCACGAGACACGCATCATCCCGCTCGACGGCCGTCCCCATCTCGATCAGAGCGTGCCACAGTGGCTTGGGGACTCTCGCGGCCATTGGGAAGGCGATACGTTGGTTGTCGAGACGACCAATTTCAGCGAGCGAGCCACCTTCCAGGGAGCCACGAAGAGCCTGCGACTGGTGGAGCGATGGACGCGCGTAGCCGACGACCACATCGATTACCGATTCACCGTGAGCGACCCGGCGACATGGACGAAGCCCTGGTCGGCAGCAATCACCTGGAATAAGACCGGGATGCTCTTTGAGTATGCCTGCCACGAAGACAACTTTGGCCTGTACGGCATTCTGGCCGGGGCACGCGCCCAGGAGCGGAAGACCCGATAGGAGGCGACAATGACACAATCGCGCCGGGAATTTCTGGCATCGATCGCCGCGGCTGGAGTCGGTGCGCTTCTCCCCACAAGCATTCGAATCGACATTCACCACCACATTGTGCCGCCGAGTTTGCTCCAGGCGCTTGGTCCGCAGCGCCTGGCGGGCGCTTCGGCGAGCTGGACTCCTGCAAAGGGTCTCGAGGCCCTGGACCAGGGCGGCGTGTCCACAGGAATGACGTCGATCGCGCCGGCGGGCGACCCGTTCAACGACCCATCGACGGCGGTCCGCCTTTGCCGCGAATGCAATGAGTACGCGGGGCGGCTGGCCGCGGATCATCGCGGCCGGTTCGGCGTATTCGCCAGCCTGCCTCTGCCGAATATCGACGGCAGCCTGCGCGAGATCGAGTACGCCTTCGATACGCTCAAGACGGACGGGATCGCTTTGTTCACGAGTTACGGCGACAAATGGCTCGGCGACCCCGCGTTCAATCCGGTGTTCGAGGAACTCAACAGGCGCAACGCCGTCGTCTACACGCATCCGAACACCGCCAACTGCTGCAGAAATCTGCTTCCCAATGTCGGTGATGGCGCCATCGAGTGGGGCACCGATACGACCCGAGCGATCACACAGATGATTTTCGGCGGCGCTGCCGCGCGCTACCCGAACGTCCGGATGATCTTCTCGCACGGGGGCGGCACAATGCCATTTCTTGTCGAACGGTTTGCAGGGATGGCCAGGTCGGCCCAATTTGCGCCGAAGTTTCCCCAGGGATTTGGCGGCGCAGCGGCGAAGTTTTATTACGATACGGCCCAGGTCGCCAATCCCGCGGCGATGTCGGCGCTCAGCAAGGTCGTTCCAGTCTCGCAGATCGTCTTTGGCACCGACTACCCCTTCCGCACTCCTGCGGAGCACGTCAAGGGTTTGAAGGAATGTGGCGTGTTCCGCCCGAAGGATCTTCAGGCGATCGATCAGAATGCTCTAAGGCTTTTGCCGAAATTCAGGAAAGAATGAGTTAAGCGCTGGAATCTGTTTTGTCGATGGACTCGGAGCGATGCGGCCCGCAAAATGTCCCGGTCCAAGCAGAAGAAGAGCGAAAGTCTCGGCAAAATCGCCGGCGGGCGTATTGTAATCCGAGCACCTGTTGCAACCGAACCAGGGAGTCGCCGGGTTGATACCGCGCGACTTCATCCACTTCTTTCGGCTCTCGCTGGTATTGCGCGTGACGTCGATCGCGTGCCCCAATTCATGCGCGATGTCGTATGCCAGCAGTTGTAAATCGTCCTCGGGCCGGGCGTAAACCTCGATCCTGTGTCTGGTGGGAAAAATCATTGCGCGAAAGCCGCGCCGCGGAGGCATGAAAACGATCTCGAACTTGAGGTTTTGCCAGGGAAACGCAATGAGAGCGAGCGCCGCCTCTTTCCGAGCCTGCTCCGACAGTGCTGGAATTCGGGCGTCCGGCACATCCGTTTTTACTTTAGTGGCGCCGGCAACCGGCACAGCAGTTCCGAGACGAAATGATGCAAGGAATATGATGAGTACGACTGTTTTCCCGGTCCCTTGCATGCGGACCAAGAGTAAGTTTATGGCTTAAACCGCGGAATTGGGTGTTCACCTTAGTAAGGAGGGGAATTTTACCTTAGCCGGGATCGCCTCCGGCAACGATACGTTCACTATACAGCCGCGTAGCGGCGACAGAATGTTGCCCCACGCGTCAGCGTGGGGTATGCGTTGCAATTGAAGGTTAGCCCCGCCAGGGGCGGAAGATCCTTCAGAACCATCTTTCGCTCCGTGTCCGGAAGTTACTGACCGAACGACGATCCGGCGAACAACCGTTTCCCGTCAGCGGTGGTCACCACACGGGAGTTACAAGTATTACTGCCGTTCTTGGCGCGAAAGCCCTCAATACTGACTTGCTGTCCCGGCTTAAGCGACTCTCTGCTCCAGCCTTGCCTGGTCAGCGTGTTTGGGCTGCCGCCTTCGCATTGCCAGCGCGTAACAGTGCCGCCCTCATCCTTCATATCGACGTAGATCCAAATGTGCGGGTTCGTCCACTCGACCTTGTCCACCGTTCCCTTGACGATAACGGTCTTTTTCGAATCGAACTCCGCCGCAAATGCATGATGCGCGACTGCCGGGAGTGGAGCCACGAGAAGTCCTACGATCAACGCCGCCAGCGTTGCTTTCATACCGAGCCTCCAATAATTTTTGTTTGTATGCAATTGGGTCATTGTATGCACCGGGAGTCGAAATTTGTGATGATTCCTTTTACTGTTCATTACCGGTTTTATGAGTGTCCACCAGGTGCCCTTCCAACAGGTCCTTATTGTTCTCCATACACCACCATTCCATGAGCTCCTCGCCCGCTTTCATGCGCGACCACACTCGAGTGTTCTGGATTGGCTTCGTGTACGTCTTCGGATCGGTCCACGTGACGACCTGTTCGACGTGATCTGCATCGATCAGCCGGAGGCGTTCGGTGACCCGCAACTGCTCGCTCGAAGGATGCTCGGCGGTGTCGATCCACGTCTTGCCGTTGAAGCCGGTCGTCTCGATGACCAGGGTGTCCCCTTCGTATCGGCCAACTGAGTATCCCAGCCACGATGGGTCCTGATTTTCGGGAAGCTTCCGGCCATCCGTTGGGACCACGTGAAACACATTATTCGACTCGAATAAAAAGGCCAGCCGTTTTGGCGTCTGCATGATCTCGATAGGATATGCCGTCTGCATGGCTCGCGTATAACCCCACGGCAAGCAACGGGCCGCGTAGTCAAACCTCGGACCGCTCCATTGTTCTCGTCCCCAGGCGGTGTAGGAAAGCTCTCCCGAGCCTTTCTGAACGCACCCCTTGGTCGGAGCGCCGCTACCGCACGCGTTGGAATCCCTGGTGATGTCCAGAATACGTGGGCGGTCCCATATTCCGTTGAAGTCCGGCTTGCCGTCGGCAAGACGCGGAATGTTCTGACCGGAAGCCGAGACGGACGCCAGTACGGTCGCAAGGGCAGCCGTCGCAATGATCGACTTCCATGAACAAATTCTCATTTCGACACTCCTTTTTGGGTTTAGCGGAAAACATATTAACCCAAAAGGCGCCTTTCCAATCACTAATCACTGATGGCGAGAAAACCACCAGGCCAGGTTCTTCGCGCGGATCTGATCGACAACATCCTCTGGAACAAAGAGCGAACAGATCTCCTCTTCATATGCCCAGCCCGGCCCGTCCAGAGTGATCTGGTACTTTTCCATGGTTGGGTCGAAGCAGACGAGCTGATGCCGGATCAGAGTCTCCAATCTGCGTTTGGCTTCGCAAACATATCGCTCCAGGTCGGGATCCGATTGTGCCAGGCCGGCGCCCCATCGGATTCCGGACGTGAGAGCAGCCGCGAATGTATCGAGCTTTCGCAGCTGAGCACCCGTGGCGATGGGGACATTCCCGCCAAGCGCGGTGTTGATGTATGCCGAAGTATCAACTGTATTTCGGTAGAAACAACCGGGAACGTGACCATATGCCGAGGCGCCGAGCCCCACCAGGTGTGAGTTCAGCCCGCACCGGATATGCTTGAATGCGTCATCACCGCAGCCGGAGCGAACAAACCGTCCACCAGGCCGAGGCCTGTACGAGAGTTCTTTCATCCTGTCGCGAAGCCGGAGCCTGCGGTTAACGCTGCAATAGGAATCCGGGAACCTGCCGTTCCGCTGGCGCAGCCGTTCCACATACCAGGTAACCTGCGCCGGGCGCAGCGTTGCGATCCGGTCGATATCATTGTCGAGGTCTTCGTCTGTCTGACCGGGCATATCCTGCATGAGGTCGATATTGACAACGTCGATTTCGTGAAGGAGCGTCTGCAGTATCTCCAATGTTTCGTCCGGACTGTGTGTTCGACCCTCGCTGCGGAGCGCCCTTTCCGAAAACGTCTGTACCCCCACGCTAACCCTCTTTGCACCGAGATGCTTGAGCAGTCCTATTTTCTCCGGATTCCGGATCAGCGCGTTGGGACTTGTTTCGACGCAAATAAGCGCATCTGCCGAGAATGCGAAATGATCTCTCAGGTGTGCAAAGAGGGTCTCCAGCTGGATTTCCGACAAAACCGTGGCTGTTCCCCCTCCGATGTAAAGTGACTGCACCTCCGCGTTGCGCAGATTCTTTCCGATCATCTTCATTTCGTCTGTCAGCGCGCGCAGATAGATGTCGAGGCTGCTCGTGGAGTCCGAGATCACGTGCGTCTCATAAGGACAAAACGGGCACGTCATTTCACAAAAGGGCAGATGAACGTACAGGCCGACAAGGGGAATGTCGACCATGTTCGCCAGCACAGAATCCGGCGAAACGGAACGCAGGGCATCGAGCGGAGGATAGGTGACGAACGTGTGACTTCCTCCCAGTCCGGTCCATGCCCGGGTTATGCCGTCGGATGTAAGTGCATCAAAAGCGGCTCGAGAAAACATATCAGTTGCTCTTGGTCGCTCCACCGTTCGGCATGGAGAACAAAACGCTCTTGCCGGAATAGGTCCACATCACGTGGAGCGCCTCGGAGTATTCGACGGGAGTGTCACTCCAAAATCCGTGCGGGAGATTCGACCTGAAGTGCAGGCAATCACTCTCGTTGAGCATGTCCTCGTCGGCTCCGAGCTTGCAGCCGATCGCGCCGTCCAGAACCATGAAAAACTCTTCGTCTCCATGGCTCAACGCAATCTCGCCGTCACTCTCAACAGACCGTTCTCCGGCGTGTGCTACTCGGACGACAGCCGATTTGTTCCTCCGTCCGAATCTTGTAATCATCGGCACGATTCTCTTGGTGTGATAGTCCTTCGCAAGATCCACGTAGACATACGGCAACGGCTCGTCCTGCGCCCATCGATCGAAGTCTCCGCGGTGCGCGGTTCTTTGAATCACCTTGAGAGCGGCCGCCGACGGCCACTTTCCTCCTTCCTTGATCAGCCGGTTGCGCTCGCGTTCATCCTGGAAGATTCGGTTGATTTCCTGATGAATGCCCTGAAATTCCGCGTCAATCGACTTCTTCCGGCGAAGCAGGCTTGGAGCACGGTGGTCGGTCAACAAATCTGAAAGGTCCGAGACCCGCAGCATGGAAGCGATAATCAGGAGCTTGTCCAGGCTCGGTGCGCGCCGGCCCGATTCAATTTGCCGCAGCTCGCTTTCAGGCAGTCCCGAAAGTTGCGCCAGCAGTTCCTGCGTCAGTCCGCACCGGGTCCGGAGCGCCTGAATTCTCAGACCAACCATCCTCCAGTATTCGGATTCACGATCTTCGGTGTTCCGGTCTTCGCCGTTCGCCTGCTGTTTCGACTTGTAGCTGAGCCGCATGCCCCCACGTGTGTACAAGGCCTGCGGACGGACGCCTTGCAAATCCCACAGTATGGTGACCGCCTTTGCAGAATCACTTTGCGCGGTTATCGAGTGCGACAAAAATTCAGGAATGTACACGGCGTCGCCGGCCTGCAGTTTCATCGGCGTGTCACTCGAACTGGTGTGAAGTTTCAATTCGCCGTGGAGCACATACAGGAACCTTTCACTCGGAAGGAAGTACGCCGGGGTGGGAAGCTTGCCCTCTGCGGAGAACTTCGTGAGCAGAAACGGAAACATTGTCCGCCCGACAAAGCCACGGCTCAGATCGACGGCCGTACAATCCGGAAACAACTCCCGGATGACTTCCGGTGCGTCACCACGGCGCCGGATGCAGAACAATATCCGCTGGCTCTTCCGGATGAATCCGGAGAGTCCCTCCGGCTCCAGCGCAGCCACAATCTGTTTGAGCGTTCTCGACGGAATTGTACGATTCGCCAGACCTTCCGACAGGATGCGTGAAAGATAGGAAGTGCTGATTCCGGCCTGTTCGCAGAGAGCCTTCCTGATGATCTCGCCGCTTTCAAGGCGTTTTCGGATCCCCATCAGAATCTGATCGAGAAGCTTTGCCGAAATTCTGGATGTTGGTGTTTGCTGCCGGCGTTCTTGCATTGCCTCTTGCCCTTTTTGAGCCAGTCGTCGATTTCTTGTCATTCTCACGTCCCCCCGGAGCTCGAATGCAGCGAAATTTACTCAGTTCGTCCGATATCAATCGCGGAGTAAACAAGTACTTCTCAACAGCTATTTGCAGGTTATTGCGAAATGTTGGATCTTATCAGTACATAAAAGCAACACATCTCTGTAGCGTACCCCGAAATGTAGTCGCGGGCTTTAGCCCGCGTTCGTCCACCACGTTTCTGCACAGCTTGACCCATACAACTCGAGGAACCTATCATTGCGCCATTCTAGATGGGGGATTACAGATGTCCTTAGCTGCACGCATCATAGTCTGGTGCCTGGCCGGAGCGAGCATGGCGTTGGCCCATCACTCGTTCGCCATGTTCGATCAGACCAAGCCGACCACGCTGACTGGAACTGTTACGGCGTTTGAATGGACCAATCCGCATGCCTACATTGAAATGGACGTCACGGATGAAAAGGGAGCCGTGAAGCATTGGAGCGTCGAATTGGGGAGCCCCAGCATCCTTATGCAAAGTGGCTGGAAGTTCAAGGATCTGAAGCACGGCGACAAGGTGACCGCTCGCATCAGCCCTCTGAGAAGCGGCCAGCCGGGCGGATTACTCATCCAGGTGACCTTGCCCGACGGACGTGTGCTCGGCAACGGCCCCGGCAGGGGCCCACAGGCACCCGCGCAATGATCGCTCGTGTTGTCTTCCTTATATTGATCGCGGGCGCGGCTCACGCGCAGTCCAGGACGAATCCTCCCGACTTCACCGGGACATGGGGCCCGTATCGAGCCGGCCGCGGCGCCGATCCGAAGCTTGCTCCGCCTTCTGCCAGTCCGGTTTCGCTGAAGCCGGAGTACGCCAAACCTTATGAAGCACGCCGCGCGGCTGAGGCTGAGGCCAACAGGCGCGGCGAACCCCTGGCCACTGGCAGCGCGCTCTGCGTGCCCTACGGTGTGCCGTCAATGATGTCCGTTGCGGTGTATCCAGTGGAATTCATCCAGACGCCGAAGCAAATAACGATCATCGCGGAAGCATTCAGCGAAGTGCGCCGGATCTACCTCGACAGGCCGCAGGCCAGGATCGATGAAGTGCCTCCTGGCTATTATGGCCGTTCGGTCGGCCGCTGGGATGGAGATACCCTGGTGGTCGACACGGTCGGGATCAAGGAATCGGTGCAATACCAGCGGATACCCCACAGCGATCAAATGCGAATCACAGAGCGGATACGATTCGTTGCGCCCGATATCCTGCACGATCAGGTCACGATCGAAGATCCTGTGACGCTCGAGAAGGCGTTTACCTACACCCTGGCATACCGCCGCATGCCAAATTACGAGATGGTAGAGTTCGTGTGCGACAACAATCGCGAATACGTGGATGACCAGGGAGTGGTGCGGCTGAAGGTGCGCGAGAAATGAACTGCAGCGGCGGTCTGTGACCGCCGACGAGCTGGAGGACAGTATGAGCAAGTCACGGATCGGTCGAAGGGTTGCGGCGGAAGCTGTCGCATTGATCTTCCTCGTCGCCGTATCGGATCTGCCGGCGCAGTTTCAGCCGCCGGGTGCGCTCGGTGCCCTGGCGCCGGAGAATCTGGCCAAACCTCGTCCGAAACCGCCGTTCGATCTGACGGGGACATGGTTGCACGGCGGCGGCGCCGATAACGGATTCCGTTTCACGCCTCCCGCGGGCCTCAAGCTCACTCCGGAGTCCCAGGTGCACTACGACGCGGCTCGAAAAGCCCAGTCGGAAGGAAAGGTGTACCGCGACGACATCGGCCAGTGCTGGCCGGCGGGCTTGCCCGTCATCATGACGCGTGTGTGGCCGATCGCCATGATTCAGCTGCCCACAGCGGTCTACATGATCAGCGAATTCATGAACAGCCTGCGCGTCGTCTACCTGGATGGACGCCCTCACACCGACCCGGACATCGCTGTGCCGAGCTTTAACGGCGAATCCATCGGGCACTGGGAGAACGATACGCTCGTGATCGATTCGAAATACTTCGTGCCTGACCATCACTGGATCGATTCGGGAATTCCGGGAAGCGATGCGCTGCACATCGTCGAACGGATCAGGATGATCGACCAGGGAAAGACACTGTCGATTGAGTACTCGTTCACCGACCCGAAGAGCTGGGAGGGGACATGGAGCCTGACGAAGCGATGGCGGCGAGTGGACGAGCGGGACATCGCTGAAGTGTCGTGCCTGCCCGATCTCAACGATCACATGCCGACCACCCACTCGGACGCAAACGTCCGCTAATGCACCAGTTCGCTGAAGGGAAGGGTATTAAACACAAAGACACAAAGGACACAAAGACACCAGAGGGCCGCATCATTGTTTTCTTTAATGCGGCCCTCTGGTGTCTTTGTGTCCTTTGTGTCTTTGTGTTTAAACTCAGAAATTCAAACGAGCATTGAACGTAAACCTTCGATTCGCTACCGGAAAATCGGCCTGCGCTACACCACCGGTCGGATCGGCGGCTGTGAGTCTCCCGAAGTTGGGGTTGTTGATATCCTGAACCACTCCGCCGGTTACAAAAGCCCAACGCGGATTGTTCATCACATTGACCGCATCGACGCGGATTTCGAACTCTTTCTTTTCAGCGATCCGGATGCGCTTGACGAGGTTCACGTCGAAGCCGGCATGCGTCGGTCCTTCGAGCCAGGTGCGGCCGAGAGTGCCGACCGTTCCAGGCGCCGCATTCGCCAGAACGATATTGCCGTTGGCATCGACAAGGGCCTTGTTGCTGAAGGCAGTTTGCAGAGTCTGCGATGTTGTGACGCTGTTCTTGAACGGATCGTCAACCTGCCTGTATCCATCGAAGTAGTTGGCCCCGCTCACTCCGGGCGTAACCTTGCCGGCGCTCTTGGGGAAGTTGCCCAGGATCATCGGCGTGTTAGCGGT
>Ga0137397_10000448_pt1 | contig 28316 bp, 47 predicted proteins | sample czorhiz116metaG_FD_106658 | JGI IMG/M metagenome (GOLD analysis project Ga0137397, IMG submission 106658) | Vadose zone soil microbial communities from Angelo Coast Range Reserve, California, USA - czorhiz1.16 metaG | ecosystem: Environmental > Terrestrial > Soil > Vadose zone | place: USA... | reverse complement strand
GTCACGCTGCGGAGCGGCGCCGCCGTGCGCGGGGTTATTATCGACGACGCTGCGGCGGATGAGGATGACGGCGGTAACGGCGATAGCGACCGCGATGATCGTCGTTTTTCTTTCCAGGTCCGTGTCTCCTAGTTTCTCATTTTTCTTTGATCGCGTTGGGCTGATACTGATTTTATTTTGTTTTCCCCCCCGCTATCTGCGGACGTGATGCAGACCTATCTGGACGCTAAGGACGAGACGAGCGGCGAGGATGCGACGGACTCTGATGCGACGTTTCTCAGAGCCACGCACATTATCTCCGCCCTCCCGCTCCCGGTTCTAGATTCAATTCTTCAAACACCGGTTGGCGTAGCAGCGAGCACCCACACGACTGCGATTGCGAAAACGACCTCCCTCCCGCACCTCTGCGCGAACCCGCACGCATCTGTCACGGTCCTCAACTTCGTCTTCCGCAATCCCAGCGGTGCAGAGACGACGCCGCTGCACCCGCCCGGATTCGGTTATCTCGTCCCCCGCCCCGAACACGGGTACGGGTACGGGTACCATCCTTCGTGGACATCCACGCCAGGACAAGGACCCGCATCAGAAGCGGAAACAGAAGCAGGAGCAGAGCCAGAGCCAAGGTCGGAACGAGAAGAGACGCCGGGGCTGCTCGGCGTCGTGTTCGACACGGCCAGCCTGCCAGAGCAAGACGACGACGCGACGACGGCGGCGTTCACCAAGCTGACGGCGATGCTGGGTGGGCCGTATCAATCCACGTGCTCGTCGTCGTCGTCGTCGTCGGACGCGGAGCTCGTCGCGGCAGTGTTGCCACGCATAGCCGAGCATCTGGGCCGCGCACTTCCGCCGCCGGTGCACTACGCCGTGCACCGGAACGAGGAGTGCATTCCGACGTACCTCGTGGGGCACACCGCTCGCATGAGGGAGCTGCGGCGGGTAGTGCGCGAGCGATGGGGCGGACGGATGAAGGTCGTCGGCTCGGGCGTTGGGGGCGTCAGCGTTGCGGATTGCGTCAAGGCGGGACGGCAGGCGGCGTACGAGGTCGGTGCGCAGATTGGAACCTGAACAAGGGGGTATATTATACAGAAACATACAAAGGAAACTCGCATGATATGGATGCAATCCGAAGATCTTCCCGCAAATTATTACACTAAAGTCTATTAAGACGTGATCACCACGACTCAGGTCGCGACACTCGACGGACAAATGTGATGTCAAGGTGAACATAAAGAGAGTTCCTACGTGCTCCGTTCTCGCTGCCTCAGCCCATCACGTATTGCCTGCTCCTCACAGGGCAGACTAGTGACCCCCATCACGAGCTGGCCTTCATCATAGGATAACCCCGATCCGATCGCAGGATGCGGCGTGAATTCGGAGACGGATGGCGCGAGTTTTCGCCGTAAGGGCATCGCGACGAGGATGGCCACATTTAGCATACGAGGATCGGAGACAGGAGGTGGTTCGGGGGGAGCAGGTGGTACGGGGTATTGGCTTGCGGCTGAGCGCTCGGCTCTCGGGTAAAAGGGATACGCGCCGCGGAACCACGCTTGCGCCACCGCGACGTGGGGCTCCATCATCATCTCCGGGTGCAGCGGACTCTGCTGCGAAGCGTCCGACGTCGGGCCATCATTGGCCCACGCGGTGAGGGGCTGGACGCAGCGGGTCGGTTGGGCGGTATGATACGTGAGTGAGGACGCCATGAGCGAGTTGCATGAAGACAGATATTTTGTGGCGGCTCGACTGTTTAATCATCGAATTTTTGGTGGTGTGTATGGAGGACTCACGCGCCAGTTGCACACGGCTTTGTCCGGAGGCTCAAGGACGTGGTGGGGATCGTCGTCGAGACAGATGTCCCATAATTTGGGCTTGGGCCGCTTTGCAGTGCTGCGCCTCGGCCTGGAGGACGATGCGCGTACGGGCTCCGAGATGCGGGGTGGCTTTGAGCTCAGGTAAACGAAGAAGATGAGGCAGATGAGAAAGGAACAGATGAGAGCTATGGAGGTACGGCTGAACCCCTGGGCATGGCCTGTGCTGTCACCGGGTTGAGAAGGCGACGCGGACTGACGGTCCCCAGGTTGTGACATGGAGAGAAGGAAGAGAAGTGCGAGAGGTTGGAGCGCGAGTTGAAGTACATATTGTGGGTACAGCACTGTATTGAATTGGAAGAGAGAGTAGAAGAGACGATGGAGTGCCTTTCGGTCTTTTCCGCTTTGGGAGCCGCGTCGACGTTGACTTTGACTTTGACTTTTGCGACTTTACATCCATGGCAGACGCTGGCAAGTTCCCCTTTCCCCTTCTCGTCGTCCTTCTTCCTCATCTTTTTCCTTTCAGGCTTTTTCAAGGGCACATCTGCCGACCAGGATCGCCGCTTCTCCGATAAGGAGTTAAAGCTCCTCAAAACAATCAAGTTTCCTCCACAGTTCGATACAAAGGTAATTATTCCTATCCGTTTCCTCTCCTCCTCTACACTGTCAAACCCTTTCCTCCAGGTAGACATGCGCAAGGTCAATTTGCAGGTCATTCGACCTTGGGTTGCCAAAAAAGTCGTAGAGCTCGTCGGTTTGGAGGACGAAGTGCTCGTCGAGTACGCCATGGGCCTTCTCGAGGACCAGTCCCGACCAGTGAATACATTTCACTCATTATTACCCCTTACATCCGCATTGATGATGTCGTGAACAGACACCTGATCCTAAAAAGATGCAGATCAACCTGACCGGATTTCTCACAGATTCCACACCCGCATTTATGGTCGCCCTCTGGGACTTATTAATTGAGGCACAGGATTCCCCTGCGGGCATTCCCCGTAGCTTCGTGGAGGAGAAAAAAGAAGAGATGCGACGTGCCAAGGAAGGCGATGGTCGCGCACTGGCTGAACGCGAACGCAGGCTGCGACTCGACGATGTACGTGATCGCGAGCGGGCTGAAAGGTCAGAACGTGGTGGTGGCAGGGGCCGAGGGCGTGGTAGGAGGGGCAGAGGTGGAATAGGAAACGATTCCAGACCGGATAATAGAACGAGGGATAATGGCTGGAGCAGCCGAGGAGGAGCCGTGAGCCATCTTCCAACCCTTCTCACGAGCAAAAATTTCTCATCTTCTGTGCTCCAGCGTCCGCGGTATCGCTCTCCTAGCCGTTCTCGTTCGCCTCCGGCGCGGGGCAGGACTCCTTCGAGCGATCGCTCTTCTCGTTCACGTGGCCCTACCCGTCGGTCTCGTTCTCGCAGTCCAATTCACGCGCGTTCACTCACCCCGTCTCCGCGCCGTCGATCACCCTCACCGAGGAGCCCGTTGTCTTCGCCACCGCGGCGACGGCGACGGCGACGGCGTTCGCGATCGTATTCACCTCGTGACCACGAGCGGGATCGCAGGGCTAGAGGGCGCGACAGCCGCAGCCCGCCAGCGCGTCGCAGACGGATCAGCCCACCGGCACGTGGCCGTACTCCCAGTCGGAGCCCAGACCACAGTCGTCGCAGACGCAGTGTAAGTCCTCGTCGCAGCCGAAAGCATCGCTCGCCGTCGAGCGAACGGACGTCACCACGCAGGAGAAGGGGTGAGAGGGAGCGGCGCGAGCGTAGGAGCCGAAGCAGGGGCGCTGAAAATGGAAGGTACGCGAAAAGGCCACCTAGCAGGAGTAGAAGCAGGACTAGGAGTCCGAGTCCGTGCCCGTCCCGCGGAGAAGGTAGGGGCAAAGGAGGAGATTTAAGCTCTCCGAGCGGGCCTTCACCGGCGGGGATCAAGATCAAGGGACAAGCTGAGGTTGAGCGGCAGAGAAATAAGGCGGGGGAGGTGTGTCATGCGCTCCACGTGTGTCGTACGGGCCCGGGAGTGCTCATTGGAAGTGCCACAGGATCGGGATGACGAAGACCTTTCTCGGCGAGAGAGCGAGCTCAAGGAGAAGGCGTTACGCAACAAAGTCGTTCGTACACGGAGAAGGACAACAAGCAATCCGCCCGAGTCGTTTGGCCTAGCGTGAAGGGCCCTAATTGAAGCATCTGATTCGACTTGGACGCTGTCAGCCGAACGCCATATGTCTCCGCGGTGTTTCGCCCTACTTTCCGTCTTCCTTTTCTTGTGATTTGATCTAATTTTCAGTATTAGTGAAAGCCTGTATGTGCTAGGGCTCTGACTAAGACCATGCGTCATGATTATCAGTGTTCCCTTTTTCCCCGAAATTGCCGAGCAGAGACCTTTTTTTAAAGTGAGTTTCTTGGCGACCCTTCTGGTACAGTAGACCTCGTGAGGATCGCCCCCTTCTGTTCTGACTCTTGCGGGGATGACAAATAGCAGAAGAGTTGCGTTGATTGTGCCAGTGGTCGACTGTGACTGATAGTCATCCCCTCTAAGAACGAGAGCGATATCAAGATGCCTCGATTATCGCATCGTGACTCGAGAGGAAGATTGATCGAATACGTAGTGCTGTATCATACGTACTCGCTGAGAATGACTGTAGCTCCTCCATTCCGGAAGTTCGGGCCGAGTCACAACGTTGGGCGCTGAGCGCTGAGCGCCGAACCTCAATCGATTGCATCCCACTGGGTATTTTGATCCAAAACTTCTTTTAGGTTTCTCAAATGAATGTGGCGCGGGCCTAGAAGTGGGCGACGACCCTGCGTGTCAATAAGCGCGCAAGAATCGACCGAGCGACCAGCAACGCCACCCTTTTTGCAAATTGTTTGATCAGAAACGGCACGAAATGACGCCGAACCGCGCCGATGGAGAGGGGGGCAGTGTCTACTGTAGCAGTTTTTTGTTTTTTAAACACCACCGGGGCTGGGCGAACAACAGTGCGATTACACCAGCATCCCTATTCGGCTTCGTTGGTATTTGAACCCTTCCCCCTTCCCCGTCTCCTCTTTCCCGCCCCTTCTCACCGACTTCGGACCCGTTCCGTTCCGGATAAGCGGTGCCCAGTGCCCCAAGATATCGCCACGGATCAATCAAAGGACAAAGGAGAGAACAAGGAAGCGCAATTATTTTTTTTCGTCGGACTTTTGGGCCTGCTTGCACTGCCGGTAGTAGTGGCAGACCCCACATAATCGCGGCCGCGTTGGATTTGATTGCCTATCTCTCTCCACTCCACGGTCAGCCAGCCAGCCATCTTCTTTCTTCTCTGTAGATCTTTCTTTCTTTTTCACTACCGACGTCGCTCCCCCGAACGTTCGAAGAACAGCCCAACGGCCACAACCCTTGTTTTTCTGTCGTGTTCCGCTTTCGGTGAATTCATATGGGAGACGCGGAAGTCGATCTTGACTCGATCATCGATCGCTTGGTCGCAGGTGCGTGGCACTGGGCACTTCTTCCTCCTTTCCCAAACTTCTATACAGTAGTACCCGTAAAGGTGCTACACCCGGTCGGCGGTTTGTTCTCATGTCCCCTCGCGCGGCCGTTCAGGCGGTGTCGTTTATAATTTGAAATACTCGCCACGTCCTCTTTCTTTCTTCCGAGTCCCGCCTTCTTATCCGCGGCCTAATCCTACGATCCTTTTTCACGCCTCCTATTTTCGTAGATGGATGTTGGAGCGAGCTAACATCCCTCTTTTCTTTCTGAACAGTGCGCAGACACAGACCGGGAAGATCGGTGGACCTCGAAGAGTATGAGATCAAGTACTTGTGTACCAAGTCTCGCGAGATCTTCATGAGCCAACCCATGTTGCTCGAACTAGAGGCACCTCTCAAAATTTGCGGTGCGTACGCTCACATCTTTTCCGACGCGGCATTGCGCCGTCCTTGATGAAATCACCGCACGTTGATATGACCCCCACAAAGGCGACATCCACGGGCAATATTTCGATCTCCTGCGGCTGTTCGAATACGGCGGCTTCCCACCGGAATCGAATTATCTTTTCCTCGGCGACTACGTCGACCGCGGCAAGCAGTCGCTCGAAACCATATGTCTTCTGCTGGCATACAAGATCAAGTATCCCGAGAATTTCTTCTTACTCCGCGGCAACCACGAGGCCGCGAACATCAACCGGATCTACGGCTTCTACGACGAATGTTCGCATCGCATCCCCTTTCCGTTTTGGCAACAACCGACTCGGAAAAACTGACACTCTCTGGCGGCTTACGTGCCGCGTTCACCCTCGTTTTGTGTAGGCAAACGCCGTCACAATATCAAGCTATGGAGGACCTTCACGCAATGCTTCAACTGCCTGCCTGTCGCCGCAATCATCAGCAAGAAGGTGTTCGCGATGCACGGGGGTCTGAGCCCCGACCTGCAATCCATGGAGCAGATTGTCCGCATGGCGAGACCGACGGACGTCCCAGAAACCGGTACGTTTATGACAACGACCAGGATCAAACCATACGTATGTGCGGAACGGGAGGTCTAGAGCTTTCGCTCTTCCCCCCTCCCGGCCGCTCATCCGCTCATCCTTGTTTTCTTTTTCCTTTTTTTAAAAAACCTTTCTTTGTGCCCTGCTTTTTTACCCTTTTCGTTTTTTTCATAGGCATCCTTTGTGACCTACTCTGGTCTGATCCGGACGAAAACATCATGGAGTGGTCGGAGAACGATCGCGGCGTATCGTTCGCGTTTGGCCCAGACGTCGTATCTCGGTTCTTGCAAAAGCACGATCTGGATCTAATCTGTCGAGCTCATCAGGTGCGTGTCCTTTCCTTCCTCACCCCCGTTAGTCTCGGTCTCCGTTCCCGCACATCTAACTTTTGACTTTGCCTTGCCTTCCATATAGGTCGTAGAGGACGGTTATGAATTCTTCGCGGATCGTCAACTCGTGACGATTTTCTCGGCGCCGAACTACTGCGGCGAGTTTGACAATGCTAGCGCCATGATGGACGTGGACGAATCGCTCCTCTGTTCGTTCCAGGTGCGTCGACGCACACACACCCCTCCCCTCCCCTCTTCTCCTACCTGTTGTTCCTTTTTTTTCTATCTTTTTTTTTGGTTGCCCTTCCGTTGGGCTTTCTCTTCTGACATTGCCGCTATGCACAATGCGTAGATTCTTAAACCCACGAAAAGAAGCTCAAAGCACGATACCCATCCCGCGCCCGCGCCGCCCCCGAACAGAGCAGGTGAGTCGGGTAGACATGGCGGTAGTGGCGGGGGCGGCCCATATGGGCCGGTTCGCTTGTGACGATGCACGCGCGCGGGGCTCACATGTCATGTTTTTCACGACTTCACCGTTATGACTATTACTATCACCACCCACTCGACCTCCCCGCGCCCGCTGTCCTTTTTTTTTGCTCGTCTTGGCCTTGTACGAGTCTTGTTACCATTCGCGCCACCCCTACCCCCACATTCCCATGAATCCATCGTCGCATACGTATAGATCGGTTACATCATAATCTCTTCTTCCCATTGGCGCAGCGCTACTCTGGTTACCTACTTTTTGTGTTCTTTCTCGTCTCGGCAGGCAGGGGGCATGTCATCGTGTATTTTGATGTGCTCACACATCAAAATTCACTGTAAATGTGGATGTACGTTCAAACCATGAGATAGGAAGAACGGGTCGCTGAAGTACTACATGTGCGGTTACTCGTACACAAACTCGTGAAAGAAAGAAAAAGGGGGGCATAAATAGCATAAGGGCAAGGCTCGATGGAGGGCGAGTGGTACAGTAGTCCGTATTGAGTCGATCGCGGGGAACGTGATGGCAACACGCGTCACCCAATCGGGGGGTATGTTAGCGAATGAAGAAGCTGTGGATGACCGCGAGCCCGCACGCCGCCGCAACCATTACGAACCCGAAATAGTATCCCGACGGGTTTCCTTGAACGGTTGTGGACCATACCTGACGGGCGTCGTCAGAAAGCTCGGTAGGAGGTATATGGAGAGGGGCAGCCACGTACATAGCCGCCGAGGAGGGGCCCGAAACCTCGCGCAAGGGATACTATGCTCTGCGCGACACCATTCGCAAAGCCGACTATTGGCGGAGGAGACACTGAAATACAAGTTGTTTTTTTTTTTTCTTTCTAAGTCACAAGGACGGCAACGACATGGTCAGATGGCGTACTGTAGTTGAGAAGGATCGACACCGAGGTGAACGTAAATGTCGCGCCGCAATATCGCACAACCCTGCGAAATTAAACGCGAGTCGAGTCTGAAATCACGATACGTGAAAACGAGTCACACTTACGTGCTGATGGTCAAGGCTTGTGAAGGACAAGGACGGCGCGTCTCGTGAGCAAAGAAGCCACTAGGCGAACGAACGATGAACACTTACGAATCATGACGATGAGGCTGCCACCGCTCTCGGGGCTGGCGAGTAAACGGTATAGCGTAACAGTAACGTATCCCGGAATGAACAAGAGCGTTCCCAAGCGGAACATGGCCAGGTGAGAGAATCGTCCCCTTGGTGGTCTTAAACCAACCGCATTAGATACCAGGAGGAAGATCAAGTGCCCGATAAGTGACGCACCCAATGTTGCTAAAGGACGCCCCAAGGTCAGAGGATCAATGCGAGCAGTTGAATAGACGTACGGGTAGAGGTAGAATTGGAACGCGATTTGTGCAAGGCACATCAAAGCAGCTGTACATGACAGTTAGTAGAACGAAAGCATGACGAATGCCATTCGCTTACTGAGCTGTGAGAAGTCTCCTGCGGTAAGGCCCAGACCCCCTGATTCAAACTTCCTGCAAAAACCCATTCAGAGTTACATCTGGCATAAGACGGAAAATCGCCCTCACGATACAACGTAGGTCAAAAACAGCATGTCGTGCGTGGTCGTGTGTAAGGCAAGCCATCCGTACTGGAAAATGATGGCAAACGGTAGCTGGCTCATCAAACTCGGCTTCTTTTCTTCAACCGTCGGCAACACATCCACACCTTCCTGCTGTTGAGAAGAATCGGGAGCGCTCAAAAGTCTCTGGGCCTCTGCGACGGCCGGGGGAGTCCTCACGCCCGAATGGGCGAAGATGGCGGGGACAGTGTTGGAGAAACGACGAGGGGGCGAAAAGACTTCGTTTGACTGTCCAGGGGCACCGTATTGCAGCGAAGAGCGACGCCGCTGTGGTGACAGGGCCGCTCGCTGCTGCGGGGTCGACGGGCGGCGGAACGGCGATGCGTGAGAACTGCGGCGCGTATCTGCCATTGAGGGCGGTACCGCGCTCGCAATACGCATTCCCCTCTCGACGGCGCCGGAATCTTCGACACCGGCGGGAACGTTGTCGTTCTGGTCGTCACCGTCAGCATCAAACACGCTTTCGTAAGGTCCCTCCAGTTCCGCGTCGTCATTCTCGAAAACTTCTTCGTTGTCAACATTCATCGCGGCAGCAACCCACAAGTCCGCAATGTTCGTGACGGCGTTCTCGTTCGCCATTAAGAGGCGCTGCGCGAAACTGAGTTCACTGTCTGCTCCAAAGCTTCGTGGGCCGCCTTCTCCGGTGATGGCTGTCATGTTGCTCGCTCGGCGACGAAGATAGCTTTGACTGCCTCGTCGATAAGATGCGCCAGACATATTGCTCCCCAGTCGCGAGCGGAAGCTGAAGGCTCTCCCACCAGCGCTATAACCATACGCGTATCCGTCGGCGCGACTGGTACGGGGGAAAGGACGATTTGCGGAGGTAGACTGGGACAGAGGAACAGGTGTCGGGGATGTCGGTTCCGGCACTCGGCTGGCAAAGACACCTGAAAATGTGCGCGACGCCTTGCGAAGACCATCGTATAAACTCGCTTTACGCGGGATTGTGGCTATCGGACTGGATGGGAGCGATTCCTCTTCAGGAATGGTCGGATGAGTGGCATCCGTGATCTTTTCGGGGGGCAGACGAATGGCACCCTCGCGTGGGCCACCGTCTGGACCAAGGAAAAGGGACAGGAGAGCACCTGGTAGTGATATGGGTACACGCGTAAGAAACACAGCGCGGGAACGCACCTATCATAGTGACGGAAGCTGCGATAGAGGTGGGCAGCAGGTAAGGATAGTTTACGAAAAGAGGGAGCTTTCCGAAAACATCGGGCCACTTTTGTGCAGGAGATTCGACTGTTTTAAACGGGAGTGGTAAGTTCATGGCCGGTGGGAGGAACGTTTAAGGAACGCGCGACTGACAAGTACCGCCAACAATGGCCCCAGCGACACCACCAAGACCCCAACAGAAGCCAAGGATAGCATATGCCCTTCCCTCGTTGCTGGGATCCGAAATGACCGTGACGCACCCACGAGCAACGCCCATGGAGCCGGCAAAGACGCCTTGCATCATGCGGATGGCGATGGCCTGCTTCAAGGTCGTCGAGGTGCCAAAAAGGGCGCAGGTGAGAGAGCCCCCAAGGAGCGAGACAAAGAGGACGAGACGTTGGCCGTGTTTCTCCGCGACGGTGGCCCAGAGGAGGGACGTGAGGAATTGGGTGAAGAAGAAGGTGGAGACAAGGAGACCGGTGGCAAAGCCGACATCGGCTCCTGGGGAAAACTCATCGAAACTTTCGACCATGAAGAGAAGGAACGGCGTGGAGACGTTGGCGGTGAGGAATTCGCTGAGGAGGGTGATGGATAGGACTATCATTGGTATCTTTGGGAGGGGGGTGGCGTACGAGTCGCCTGGTTGTTGCAACGCGCTGGGTATCGGAGGCCTTTCTTCTGGAGCCGGAGACGAAACCTGCGTGGGCGCGGACAGAGGCGAGCCATCCCTGTCCGCGAGCGAACGATGTCTGGATAGGATGCTGGGATGGCGAGAGAGTATGTGTCGAAGTGGGGAGATGCTGGACGGCAAGCTTGCGTTTTCGTTTTGATCGCCGCCGCCGAATACCCTCGTCGTGGTCTGATGGGTGGGCAATTGTCCGTGGTGCTCTGGTCGAGAGTCAGAGCGAGACATGGATCGAGTCGAGTCGGGGCAAGGAAACAAGGTCTGGTTGTAGTTGACAGCTGAGCGTTAAACGCATAAACGCTAAAAGACACGCTCTCTATTATACCCTCGCCCACATGATTCGCCTTCGCGTCGTCCGTCTCGCAAGGCAATATCACAACCCATCTCTGCCCCCGCAACGATTCGACATACTTTATTTTGGACGCGACGAGTTCTCGTGTCAAGTATTTGACAAGCTTTACACTGCCACAGGTTGTGGCAATTCCGTTGTTCGCGTTCCCACTGAGCGAGTAGTCTGGCAGATGTATGGCACGACATTCTCATCGCGACCCAGCCGGATCAAATGATCGGTAGAAAGCGGGATGTTCTCTCAGTTGGTCCGTCTCGCTACCTCTTCACCCGCGTCATTCAAGCCCGTCGTTAGCCCCGTTGAAGACATTGGGCCACAAACTCAGAATCCCGGTGACCACCATCCCACACCTCAGGTCCCAACTCAAGACGTGGACAGTATGGCGCATTCCCCCTTTCCTCGTTCACATCCGTTAACTCCACCCAGCCTCCCCCACCTTTCCACCCCCTACCGGTGGATGTGGATGGGACGCCACCTTCCAATCGCCTCCTTCTCACTGCATCTTTCGGGCGCATCCTTCCGTCGAGCCTTCTTTCGCTTTTTAGACCGACACACACCCTCAACGTACACCCATCCGCTCTACCGGCCTACCGCGGTCCCGCGCCCATCCAGCGGGCCATCCTAAATGGAGAACGCGACACCGCCGTCTGCGTCATCGAAATGAAACGTCGCGGCGGCATCGATGCGGGCGACGTTCTTGGACGCGTCCCCATCGTACGAGTCCACTTCATTTTTCCCACCCTCTTCCCCTGTGTCTCTGACTCTTTTCTCTTTTTGCGACTCCCTCATGCGGGGGCGCACGGTAGTCCATCCCACCCGGCATCGCATACGGCCCGCTTCGCGACGACCTGGCGCAGAAAGGCGGAGAGCTCCTCGTCTCCGTCCTTCGCTCCATGCTAAGCAGCACCGAACGGCGCGTTCCCCAAGCCCCGCTCACACCCGACACGTCACACGCACCATTCATCACCGCGGCCGATTCGCAGCCCGACTTTGCGCGCGAATCGGCGGAGGACGTCGTCCGTCGCCATCGCGCGCTCGCGCACCACAAGCCGCTGACGACGTACCTGCCCGCCGCGACGCGCACGGTGCAATTGCACGACCCGTCCGTTCTCCCTGTCCCTTCCCAGTCTAGCGCTGTGGTAGGTGACTGGCCGGGCTCCGCGAGGTATCACGGCCCGCTGCGGTCGCTCGTCGTGCGCTGCGCTCAGGGGTCCGTCCTATGCGTGCCGACGCTCAAGTCCGAGTTCAAGTCGCTGATGCCGGCAAAGTCGTGGTGGGATGGCGTTCAACCACACTGGAAGGATCCGGACGGGTGTATCTTGTTCACGAATCCCCCCGACTGATCATAGTGCTTAGAACTTACTCGTTCACGCAAACGTCCCGGCACAACAGAGGATGGTGAACAGTCGATCCGCTAACTCAAGAATAAGCCGGCCTTGCGTCGCTGCCCCGGAGTTAGCACCACCGTCCGGTACAAGTACCAGTACTATTTCCCAATCAGATGTACGAATTTGCTTGGAACTGGCATGAATTTATCTGATCCCTCGAATCTTCGCCATGTGAAAAGCCAAAGTTAATATCATGTCATTGTAGCCTCGGAAGACAAAGCCTAATGAAATGAATGAGGGAGGGGCCGGGACTGGCGCAGGCAATGGCCAGATCTTGCATCAATCGACGTGCATCAATCGCAAGAAGCTTATTTCGGCTGCGCCTTATTGACACCGATTTGGTGGGTGGAAACGAGGCACATTACAGAAGCAGCAGGGCATGCACCGATCTATCCACAACTATCTGTGACTTTGTCGCGAGGAACATGTCACACCGGGCACCCAGTTCCGCAAATGTACAAATCAAATAAGAGCTTCAGCTTCATCGCAATCGCAGTCTAGAATAGGGAAGATTGTTGGTACATAAATCGTGTCGCCAGTCGATTCGCCTTCCCATCAACGTACATACCAAACAATGCAATTTGTATCCTACAACTGTGCCACAGTGACCTGCACATGTTATACAAATAAAGCAAAAGACGATCTCGAAAAGGGCCCCGAGGGAGGAAAAAAACGCACTTTCGCAATTGACTACCGTGACGCCCGCTTAATCCGATCCGTGCTTCAACTTCTCGCCCACTTCCACCTTTTCCTTGTTCCTGCTCGCCTTTCCGAGAAGCACTTTCATTTCTCCCCTCACCTTGTTCATCACGCTTGCCTTCTTGTGATGGCTCGCGTCAGAGTCGCTACTGGACCTTCCTTTCCGCTGGACGGGGGCGCTTCCAGGCTCGCGCTGCGGCAGCGCCGTTGCTGCACCTTCGTCTTTCTTTGGACTCGTAGGTTCTTCGGCGGCGCGATAGCTCTCGTTCTTCTTTTCGGGACTACCCTTTTTCTTTTCCGCCGCCACCTCCTCCTTGAACTTCGAGTAACCTGGAACGTTCTGGACAAACTGCTTAAGAGCTCTACTCCCATGTTTGGCAACTAGAGCCTCTCACCTTGGCATCCGCCTCTTGGTCATCGGGTTCCGGAATTTTCCGTGCTGACGCAGGTTCTTGCGGATCGACTCTCTGGACCTGAGCCCCCAGAATCGCGATACCTGCGATGGCGCGTCTGGCAGACTCTTGCGATCCTGTAGAGGCGGCAGATCCCGAGAGCTCTTCTGAGGTCGGCGCCCCTCTCCGTTCGTCCGGAAGCTTGGCGACGGAGGTCTCGCTGCTAGTTCCGGGTAGGGGACCTACGCCATCGTGGTGCTCGTATGGCTGGACGCCTCGCCTTTCCTGCGAAGGTAATGACACGGCAGGTGGCCTTGCCGCGGGTTTGCGAACGGATCGATCAGGTTCGCCTGGCGATTCCGAGCGCTCGTCGGGCAGCTTTGCGACAGAGGTTTCGCTGATGGACCCAGGTAGCGGGCCAACGCCGTCATAGTGCTCCCCCGGTTTGGTGCCTTCTTTCTCCGTAGACGGCAACGAAGTCTTTTTGCCCGCTAATGTCTCGATTAGAGCAAGTCAACATCCAACAATAAAAAATGACGTACACAAGTGCCTAGGAATCGCTGTGGGAGGGTTAGGTTGCTCCAGGCTCGGCTCGGTAATGTTTTGTCTCTGAGCTTGGCCGGATGTCCCAGTAGCACTTGCCTGCTCACGAGGCTCACGAGGGAAGGCACCTGGAATCTCGAGTCCAGGAGTGGAAGCCGGCGAGTGTAGAGCGGGCGGGAGAGTGCTAATGTTTGTTGTCGTCTTGATTGGAGGGGAGTAGGCACGCGGACTAATGTCGGGGAAGGAAGAAGCGTTGTCGACGGGTCGACTCGAAGGGTGTAACTGTGGGGGAGTGGGCGAAGCACTTAGGCGAGAATCGACTAGGGAGGCCATGGAATTCAAAGTGATTAGCCCCTAACTGTTGCGCTCTGTGCTATTTGAGGGTTTTTCGATTCAAGCTTTGGATCCGCCCTTGGTACAGAGTGGAGGTGAAACGTCATAGGTCAACTCCACCTTGGTTCCGTCATCTTGATCACCTGAACGCAATAATCTCCGTGATCGCGCACTTCCCTTTTCGTTGGCTGCTGCTGGCATTAATGCGTCGTAATTACAACCTCTTTAAACTACCCACATCCTTGAGTTACAGTGTGAGATTGAATGTGTAATGCAAGGTGGCAACGAGACGAATGAAATATACTTTTGACGTACTGCGACGATCTTTCCGGACGATATACGACGAGAATCCGAGCAGATAGTAAATGTTGAAGCCGGTAAAGCTTCTACGATGGAGGCAGGGAACACAACTGTCCAGTAGTCGAGTGGCATTGCTCAAATGGAAGAGGCTGGAGCACTGACAAACCGTCAAGGGGAGCAAGGTATGCATTATTGTCAAACGAGAAGCCAGTGTTGTGATTCGACTGTAGCACGTCACGAAACAGTGCACATTCTTGGTGTTGACGCTCATACGACAGCGCGCTGGAGGTAAACTGTCCATGACTACTCAACGCCATCTTGGTAACGTGTCAGATATAACGACGAAACATCGAACACTAGATGTGCTTACGGATTCTGTGTGCGCCTGCGCCGCAGAGTTGACCGCCCTCTGCGGAGCGTACAATGGCAAGATCATCCCCTGCTGATTAAGCCTCACGTCACGTGCATTTAGAGGACGGTAGTTCAGATGGGAGGTTGAGTTCGTCGCCAAGTTGCCCACGCGGTCGTGCCATTTGAGGTGCAAGGCAAGACCGTTTGGAAGTTGGAAGTCCCTGGGGCAGAGGGGACACGCATACAATGACTTTTGTATCGACAGGCCAACCGGTGCAAGAGAAGGGCGAAAGGTTTGTGCTCTCTCGGGGATGACCCGTATTGGCACGGCCGGCGGCAGAGGACTACATCCATACCCATCGAACCGGGTTGTTGAGTCGTCAAGTCCCTGCGAAGGGACGGAAATCGCTGGGTTGGACGGGTCTTCGAGGTACCTCTGCGTTGGAAGGGGCATAGAAGTGGGAAAGAGGTGGGAGTGTTGCATGCAACGCTCGGACCAGTCACGGCCAACGGGTAGGCGTAGAAAGGCATCTTCTGGGTTGAATGCCAAGACGGGTTGAGGAACAAGCAGGTGGTCCTGGCCATCCATCCCTCGTGACAATGAATACGATGGAGGTAAATCTCCATACTTTCGATATTCCTCAACATGCGAAAAGCCGGTGCCCTCGTATGGCGGATCCAGCCTAAACTCGTACGCATACATTTGTTGGGGGCCAGTAGCGGGAAAGGGCACGAGAGGAGGAGACTGAATACGGGCTCGTTTTGTGCGGGTCTTCCTTTTCTGCTCTACCGCGTCTGGAGAGAGTATGTGCTTTGCTGCCGATCGAGCGCGGTGTGAACCTGCGACCTTGCATTCGGTAGTATCGGGATTCATCGAGTTATCGAGAGGAGGAGTTGTACTGACAAGTGGTATATCCATTGCGGTGAATGGGTTGGCGCGGAAGACGTCTATCATATGGTAGGGAACACCGGTAGTCCAGCGAAGATCCTCTAGCCCACCCTCCTCAATGGCAGGAATAGCCGGTTCTCGAGATGATGCAGCGTCGAAGGCACTCATCTCGACACAAGAAATGCGCTGATTGGAGGGTTCGTCACTGGAACTGGCGGTGATGGCTCCAAAGTTACGGCAGATGGGTCCAGGTAACGAGAATATTGGTGTTTGCAATTGGTCGGATGTGCTCTGCCACATATTGAGAGATGAACAGGACAGGGAAGCAGGTGAAGATGAAGGAGTGTTTTCAGGAGATAGAGGGATGGCGTCGAGGTGTTCGATTTGGATAAGATTGAGGGTAGTGTGATCATTATCGGTCAGAACGTTAAAACGGTGGTCAAGAACAACGTCTGAAGGGACGTGGAACATTGTGTGTGAGAGAAGGCGGCAAACGGAGATGGCCTAAATGCAGGGCCGAGGGATTATACTTATGAGGCTATCGGGAAGTTAACCGCAAGGTGGGCGCTCGACCGACGGGTAGTCGAGTCTATGCGTTAGAAAGAATCAACTTGACACCGGGGAGGCAACATGAGGGAATTAATTCCGTACCGAGTAGAGGAGGGGAAAGGATCTTCTTGCTGTTTGATCAGCGAGAGTGGCCCTTATATTGGGGCAGCACCGAGAACATGGCCATGGCGCGATCTGTAGCACGGAAGACTAGGATTCCAATGTGTAGAGCACCGATTTGAAGGGATCTGTTCTCTTGGAAAAAGGAAACATATTCCATGCTACCGCTCACCACTCGCCGGCAATTCTACTTAAACCCATTCTTACGCTTCCGAAAAAAATGTTCGAGCCAATCAAAGGGACCGACGCTCGGTGATGAGCCATCGAGCTGTCACGGATTGTAGAGAAGTCAAGCCTCTGCTAGGCAATGGCCTACCCATCCGACGTCATTCGAGGGAAGAGAGTGGAAAACTGCGGTACGTTTCACGAGGATCATGGAGGTAGGGCCTTCCAGGTGACGGTCAGTGAGGTTATTTGAGGTCATAGACTGGTTCCTTCCTTGGGCACGGCCAAGGCAAGTGAACTAGTGGCGTTCGTGAAAGTGGAAGCACGGCAAAGGGAAACCCCATCGGCATCATGGCACAATCCTCGTCGCGGTTCGTCGGAGGTCGGATCCGTGATTCAAGTCGGCTAGCCACTGGTGATTGCCCTCGTGCATTGCCGGGCCGATCGATGAACTAACAGCGAGTTGATCTGTGAGGACGCTGATGGGGTAGAACCGTGCCACATGCTCCAAAATCTATCAATAAAGAAGATATGCGGTTTCCGTTCCGGTGAAAAGGAGAGGGGAAAAGATAAGGCAAGATAATAAAAAATACCATCCATCGAGGTGTGTTGTGTATGTTCTAGAAGCGGTCATAGAGAACTGGAAGTTTGGAGCGGGCGATGGGCAAGTAGAAGAAGTCACCGGTGCTCAAGGAAAAGGCCGTTAGTCCGGCTGCAGGACATTGGTCACAATGTGAAAGGAGAAGGGGGCGAGAAAGGTCGCGATATCAGAGGCAGTACGCCCACGACATCAGACCTCAGGCCTCAGGATCTGCGAGCCTCGCGGCGTATCAGCGGCGGATCCAAGCTCTATGGTGTGAGAACGTTCCCTGTACTACGCTGGAAGCAGACTCCATGTGGAGAGCAGCATAGAGCAGCAGCTGCATGAATCAACCCATTTTTCTGATGACGTAAGGCAGCATCAGCGTGGCCGCGCGCGATGGCGAACGAAAAATTCAAAGGCAATGAAGGCCAACTACAAGGTAAGCGTAAGTGCGATTACATTCGACTCTTTCGCTCATTCCAGGTCTAGTTCTCAAATCTATGTGGTACTGTGTATCAACAAGGAAACATTATATTCACTCCCGACGGAAATGCCGTGCTTAGTCCTGTGGGCAACCGGGTATCTGTGTTTGATTTGGTAAAGTCGGTAATGGTTTCAGAGCTGCGCTCGCCGCAATCAACTCACAAATCCATTGCACAGTAACAAGTCCTTCACCTTCGCTTTCCAAAACCGCAAAAATATTGCCGCCATCGCCCTTAGTCCGCATGGGAACATTTTGATCAGTGTCGACGAGGGTGCGGTCAAGACTTCGTCAGTTTTCCACCATGTCCACTCATTCCCCACGACCACACAGACGGAAGAGCTCTGCTCGTCAACTTCCGCCGGGGTGTCGTCGTTCACCATTTCAACTTCAAAAAGCCAGTCAACGCCATCGAATTCTCGCCCAATGGATCGTTCATTGCCGTGACACACGATTCGCACATCCAGGTTTGGAAGACTCCCAACCACCTTGTCCGCGAGTTTGCGCCGTTCAATCTGCACCGAACGTATACGGGACATCATGACGAGGTTCTCAGTATAGAATGGTCACCGGACTCGCTGTACGTCGTGGCAGAATAATTTGGACCGGGATAAACTGACAACCAGATGTCCGCAGATGCTTCATCACCACATCCAAGGACATGACCGCACGCTTATACACATTGGACCCACTGGACGGCTTCCGACCCATGACGTTCGCGGGGCACAAGAATGCGGTTCTTAATGCTTATTTCTCCTCAAATTCGAAATCAGTAAGCGTCATGTAGGATTCTTCGATGCATCCTGCCAATCATTGTGGTCCTATCAGATATACACTGTCAGCCGTGACGGTGCTGTTTTCGTCTGGAGAGCCAAGGCATCCGACGCTCCCTCTGATGATGACCGCCATTCCGACCGCGCGTCAACTGCTCGAGATCCTTCGGTTGCTCGCGTTCGTTGGGGTATCCATCAACGGCATTACTTCAACCAACCCAACACAAAAGTCGTTTGCAGCACTTTCCATAAGGCCTCAAGCCTGCTCATTGTCGGGTTTTCCTCTGGAGTCTTCGGGCTCTGGGAGATGCCCACATTCACAAACGTGCATACGTTGAGTATCTCCCAAGAGAAAATATCATCCGTTGCTGTCAATCCTTCTGGCGAATGGCTGGCGTTTGGTGCTCGCAAGCTAGGACAATTGCTAGTCTGGGAATGGCAGTCGGAATCGTACATCCTCAAACAACAGGGTCACTTTTTCGATGTCAACACGCTCGCGTATTCTCCCGATGGGCAGTATATCGCAACAGGGGGGGACGATGGCAAGGTCAAGTTATGGAACACTCGTTCTGGTTTCTGTGTCATCACATTTTCCCAGCACACCGCCTCAGTATCCGCCGTCCAATTTGCTTCGCAAGGCCAAGTCTTATTCTCTGCCTCACTTGATGGGACAGTGCGAGCTTTTGATTTGATCCGGTACCGCAACTTTCGAACATTCACCTCACCTTCGCCAGTACAGTTCTCATGCTTGGCGCTTGATCCAAGCGGCGAGGTCATAACTGCCGGCTCGACGGACTCATTCGAGGTTTTTCTGTGGTCCGTTCAAACAGGAAAGTTATTGGACATTCTCGCCGGGCACGAAGGACCTGTCAGCTCGTTGTGTTTCTCACCCACAACCAACGTTCTCGCCAGCGGATCCTGGGACAAGACTGTGCGGGTATGGGATGTCTTCAGTCGTTCACATGCCGTGGAACCCTTCCAACTTAATGCAGATGTCCTTTCGCTTGCTTTCCGGCCTGACGGCCAGGAGCTCGTCGTGTCAACGCTCGATGGGCAACTCACATTTTTCTCGACCAGTTTGTCGAAACAAACCAACATTATCGAGGGAAGGAAGGACATCTCTGGTGGTCGCAAGGCCGACGACCGCGTAGCTGCATCTAACAACGCGTCTAGCAAAGCGTTCACGAGCGTTGCTTGGAGTGCCGATGGGTCCTGCGTTCTCGCAGGCGGCAACAGCAAGTACGTCGTGCTATATGACGCCCGCGAGGGCGTTCTCATACGCCGTTGGCAAATCTCCGAAAACTTGTCCCTTGACGGAACCGAAGAATTTCTTGATAGTCGGCGCATGACCGAGGCGGGAAACATCGACTTGATCGACGACCGCGGGGAAGAGAGCGACCTCGGGGATCGCGTGGACGTCAGCTTACCTGGTGTGCAACGCGGGGACCTTTCCAATCGTCGGTACAAGCGGGATTCTCGCACGAAGTGTATCCGGTTTTCTCCGACGGGCCTCGCCTGGGCAGCGGCTTCGACAGAAGGACTCCTCATCTACTCAGTTGATGACGGCCTTTCATTTGATCCTTTCGACCTCTCCGTCGAGCTGACACCTCAATCCGTACTCGCAACGCTCCAGAAGCAATCCTATCTTGAGGCATTGGTGATGGCTTTCCGGTTAAATGAGAAGACAATTATCAATCGGGTCTACGAAAGAATTCCTTACGATGAGATTAGGCTGGTTGTGCGGCAACTACCGACCACCTATGTCCCGCGACTGCTTGGAGTTTCTGCGGAGGTGCTAGAGCGGGGACCGAGATTAGAATGGGGGCTTCGTTGGATTCGGGAGGTGCTAAGTGCGCACGGACGGTGGATTCGGGAGCGAAGCGTCGAGCTGGCCAGCGTCTTGCGGGAAGTCAAACGGGCTGTGAGTTCGTTCGAAGGCATCGTGACCAAGCTGTAAGTCTACTGCCATTCATATTTTTGCCACGCCGACCTGACTTGAATTTTTTTATAGGTGTGACGAAAACACGGCGACACTGGCATACCTCATTGATCAGTCGAGTGTGAAAGAGGATGCTGAAGGCAAAATGTTGCTCGATAACTCTAGTGGGCGCTGACATTATCACCCGATTTCTCGCGACCAAAAATGTGACCGTTGGCACAACCGCTGTCAACTCATGCCCGTCTAACGCCGGAAGAAAAGCTCTTTTGCGGAGAGCGTTCATCTCCGGTAACGGACGCTGGTGGTTAGGAAAAGGGGTAGCAAAGAAAATGGTAACGCCTTTTGCAGGAGGCGAAGCAAGGCTACTCCTGTTTCCACTTGTATCTGCAGCATTTTCGCTAATGATCCCTGACACTGTTGCCTCCAATGACTGGCCATCAACAAAGATACGTTATAATTCAGAGAGGGTTGCGAAAATGATCTGTCTCACCTTCCCGCGGACTCAAGCATGAGCTACTGTTTCAAGCTCATATATGTGTGTTGATGAGATGGCATGGCAAGTGGAATTATGTAATTTTCCAAACATATATTGGCGGTTACGAGTACCACGCCAAAGAAGATGCTTGATATGAACGTGTGGGCATTTTCATTTGTCTCCGTGCTATAATGGTAAGTCGCCGCTTTCTACCATCACGGGGTCCAGGACTTTTGTGAGTTTCAGCCTGTTTCGCTGATATCGTACTGATGCCGAGAATCCCGCTCTGCAGATTTGCTCTAGCGTGATCTCATCTCGCTTTGTCCCACGGACCCCATGGTGAAAAAGCGGAGATTCGCTGCGACGAGGAGGACCGTTAGCACCGTCAGGACTCGAAGATCCATTGTGTATGCGCTGAACGAGAACGAGGTGGTGCGAAACGCCGCAGGGGGAGGAGTGCTCGTGCCTTATCCGTAGAAGCCAAGCGGACCTAAGGTTCGATGCGAAGGCGAAGCAAGAATCGCGCATTGACAGGGAAGTGAATAGGGGAGAATCGGGTCCCCAGATTGACGGAAAAGGTAGTCCTGATACGCCAATCGGTAACTGGTCTTCCTAAATCCCGCCAAATTTCGCGATCGCGTTTGAAGAAGCAAACCCCTGATCCATATGTTTTAAAAACTTGGTCAACATGAGGGTTTCAATTCAATCGACTCCCACTTCCCTCTCATACCTAACCCGCGCCCATGGTCGACTGGCATTCGCCCGCAGAGATTGCCTACGACGCCAGTAGGGTCATTTCCCCTTCTAACGTCAATACACGCCGCTCATCTCAGCCAATGCAGAGGTTTTCTCTAATCTCATCCACGTCCTCTTTGGCCTTTACCTGTAAGCACCTCTCTGACGCCCGTCAAACCTGTCGCGCTTATCCACCGCCTCAGCTGGGAATTTTGCGTTTCTCTTGATTTCGATTATGTCTTTATTTCCGGCAAACGCAAGTATCGATGGCCATTGGTAACGTGTCTTTTTTTCATCGCAGCATCTCGCGCTCTGATGTGCGTCTTCTGCGTCTTCAGACATTCTATTTCATCGGCCGTTATTGCCTGTTAGCGTCTTTGACCGGCGTGTGCGTCTCCCTGTACATGTCAACACCTGTACTCGCTAAAGATCACGCAGTATTGTCGCGCTCAACGTCGAAACGTGCGTATGCATTCACATTCTATCATCCCTCAATCATTTACGAGCCCATACCAGAAAGCTGAACTGTCAATCCCTGTATATTTTCAATCAGGTATCTCGCACTAGTATTATCTCATCCCCGAAGTGAGCTCACTGTCATAGTGTATGGGTAACATTGCCATTGGCATGGCCAGCGTCAACCTCTCTCTCAGAACGTAAGTAAATTCGAATTTGAGCATTATGGTGTCTTATACGTCTTTCTGTCTGTCGTCCATGTCTGCAGAATGGCTGTGTGGAGACAGAAGTGGTACATCGTCGGCCTGTTGGTCTTAATCAGCCTCGGACACTGGTCGTTATTGCTTCACGGCATCTTATTGACCGCAGCATGGTTTCCTGGTCAAGGATGTGTCATTACGTCGACAGATAGCAAGATTCTCTCCGCTTCATTCATCTATGGCATGGCCTTCGACTTCGTCGTTCTCATCTTAACAGGGTTCAAGCTCCTCCGACCTTTAGGGACCAAGAGCCACCTTGTAGACATGATGTTCGCAGATGGCTTATATTACTTCATTATTGCGTATGCCCACGAAACGTTGCGTCGATTGTGGCTTCGCCTTTTGCTGATCCGTGTTTCCTATAGCTTCCTTTCCAACTTGATTGCCACGGTGTGTCAACCTGTTCTTTGACATGCGGAAATTTACAATTTACTGAGCTCCTTACGTAGACCTTTATGGTGCTTGATCTAAACCCAGTTATGTCGATCATTGCAAACGTGCCAGCTGCGATTGCTTCCACAGTGCGCCTTACAGAATTGTCTTGTTGAGAAGTCATTTATCGACATTTATTCAAAAAGATCGTGGCTTCTCGCGTGGTTCGCCGTTTGGCAAACTTCTCTTCAACAGGCGTGGAGATGTTCTCGTTAGTCGCGTCTCATATGTTGCTTCGATAATCGCTTAGTCAAATTGCAGGACCACGTTGAACGGCTCAGCCGGGTTCCGATCTGCTCAACTAAGCCCCCCACCTCACGTTTCCATCACAAAACCACAGAATAGCGTTCATGTTCAGGTCAGTTAGTTTTTTTTTCACGTATTCGTGGAGAATTGCCGGTATACTGGTGCATTCTTCACAGATGAAGACTTTCTCAGAACCCACGACATATGGCGCAGAAGGACGTATCGTCAAACCTGGTGAGCTGGACCCTGAGGCGCAGCAATTCAGTAGCGAGCTCAAACACTATCCGAGTTGAGATGTGGCGCGCGACGTTTCTATGATTTATTTTCTCATGTTCCACTGCGTCAAGCAGATGCAGCACCCTCTGGACTATCCCCATACAGTTCCATTGTCGTATCTGTTTCAATGAATGGTTACCGTCTAGATGAATCAAATTTCAACTTTTGCAGGGAACTTGTGTTTAAGCGCCGACCAGTATCTGATTAATAGGCGCAGAGTACTTGACTTATGCAGCACCAAGCCTTAGAGTCGGTATCTACTCTGGACATGAAAACTCTCTGGGATCTTCCATAGTAAATCTGTTCTCGGTCTCTGCAGGTCAATAAGCTGAACTTACATTCCTCTAGGTTATACTGCGAAGCCATTAATCATGGGGCGGAAACTCGTCTTTCCAGTGAGGCAAGATACCAACTCGTCACACCACACCAATGAGACTACGTTCGGACAACCTGTCTCATCCACATCACGCTCGTACACGCGCAGGGTTGCAGCTCGGTGCTACAGTTGTTGGGCCACGACTCTGGCTCGTGCGTTGCGGGGTTCTGCGTGCTGGTGCGACCGGGTCTGTTCGAGCACTTCATGTTAATTAGTGAGCCCCTTCACGGGCGCCCCATCGCACGGTACCACCGGAGGGCCGAGGAGAGCCCAGCATTGCGATCACGCCTGTCGCGCGTGGGGGTCCTGGGGGCGTTGCGGCGATCACGGGAAGATTACGGAACATTGTGTGCGTACTATTCGACAGCCGAGGGGAACGCGGACGTATACGGACACGAGGAGCCGGAAAGATTTTTGCGGCGGAGCGTTCCTGTGCGCTTATCATCACGTTGAACTGCGTGGTAAGGATAAGGGCGTTGACGACGACGACTGCGGTCAGCACGAACTGCCGCTGTTGCCTTCGCCGGGTCGTGGTCGTCACTGCTGGCGATTGTGAAATGAAGGCGCTCGCGGAGTTCCGGAGTAATATATAGTGCGGTTGAAAAAAAAGTGGACGCCTGGGGGGGGCAGGGGGGATGCGCTAATTGGCTAGTTTGCGCGGATGATGAGTTTGCGAGATGTACAGTGCGTCGCGGCGAAGAAATCAATGGTGAAATGGAAAAGGTATCAAGAGATGGAAGATGGCCGTGCAATTTTTTTTTTGGGAGAATGCAGTCGCATAAACCCGCATTGTTCCCGCACTGTTTTCGTTGCAGAGGAAAGGGGATCGGTATTGGCATCAGCCGGGGTGAGCAAAGTTTGTGGCTCGTGATGGGCGAGGGCGCAGCAAGAGCGGCCTGCGGTTGTCCTTCGCCGAATCTTTTTTTTTTTGCTTCTTCGTATGGCGCCGACATGCGGAACGGTGCGCAGCCCCATTTTTACCTCACCGAGACCGTTTCTGATACGGCGTTCGTAGGACGCATCGAAATGGAAAGTTTCTATTTTGTTAGATGGAAAGGACGAGCTGTGCAGAGCATTTGACGAGGTGGCGGGGACGTCGGGCAAAACAACCATGCGACGTAACAGTACTTGAATAGCAACAGTGTTCCTTGCGATGCAGGACGTGTGGTTGGTGCAGGTGGGGCTCGATGTCTTCAGTGAATGGGGTGGCAATGCGCGGTTTGTGCATGCAAAGAGACAAAATTGCTGCTTGTGTTACCCGCTCACAGCATATATTTGCCGATGATGTACGAGAGAGCGGTGAAGGTGAAAACCCGACCCGAGATGGCCTGTGCCTTTGATCCTATCGCACCGCTTTGAAATAAAGATACGTGCCAATTGAAGGGCGGTTGAATCTCAGGATCTGAGAAACTATATAAACAGTTATCAAAATAGCAACACCCCCCACCAGTTCTCCTCCACGTTCCTCTTATCCTCTTCGCATCATGTGTGGAATTTTTGGTTATTGCAGCTACCTCAAGCCAAAAGTACGTCTCTACGATTCGTTTCGATCTTCTGCCGTCCGTCGTCGCTGCTGCGAGGGTCATTCGTTACCCGTCAGCCTCGCGACCGGTATCGAGCACCTCTCTGAAAACATTGCGCACCCCGCCCCTCTGACAAACCATACAAACTGACTCTGGCCTCCTTTTCAGGATCGCAAGGAAATTTGCGACATCCTCTGCAACGGTCTCGCCCGTCAAGAGTACCGTGGTTACGACTCTGCCGGCATCGGTATCGACGGCGACACCCCCGGCGACGTGTACTACTTCAAGGAAGTCGGCAAGGTCGCAGGCCTTCGCCAGCGCATCGCCGCCGCGCACGTGGATACCTCGAAAGTATTCAACTCGCAAGTCTCGATCGCACACACCCGCTGGGCGACCCACGGCCCTCCCTCGGTCGTGAACTGCCACCCGCTGCGCTCCGACCCGACCAACGACTTCATCGTCGTGCACAACGGCATCGTCACCAACGCCGCCGCCCTCCGCCTCGTTCTTCAAAATCGCGGCTACAAGTTTGAGAGCGAGACGGACACTGAGGCCGTCGCCATCCTCACGAAATATGTCTACGATTCCCAACCAGACAAGCGCATCACGTTCACCGAGCTTGTCAAGGCCGTCCTCAAGGAGCTCGAGGGCTCCTTCGCCTTTGTCTTCAAGTCGAAGCACTATCCTGACCAAGTCGTCACCGCTCGCCGCGGTTCGCCGCTTTTGGTCGGCGTCAAGACGGAGAAGAAGCTCAAGGTCGACTTTGTCGATGTGGAATTCGCCAGCCAGGAGCCCGACCAGAAGATCGTCGAACCCCGTGAGTTGTGAACCCGCCCGGATGATCCTCTTTCCAGCTTTCTGACTTGGCTCTCAGTCTCTCCTACGACGTCTGGTGGCTTCCTCGCGCCCCCGATTGTCAACCCCAAGATCATGCGCACACAATCTCGCGCGTTCATGTCAGAGGATGGCCTTCCCCAGCCTATCGAGTTCTTTGTTGCATCGGATGCTGCAGCGATCGTTGAACACACCAAACGTGTTCTCTATCTCGAGGACGACGACATTGCCCACATCGCAGAGGGAGAGCTGCATATTCATCGCCTTCGTCGTGGCGAAGATGGCCACCAGACCCCATCTACTCGCAGCCTTGAAACGCTCGAGATCGAGATCGCCGAAATTATGAAGGGCAAGTTCAGCCACTTCATGCAGAAGGAAATCTTTGAGCAGCCCGAGTCCGTCGTCAACACCATGCGTGGTCGTGTCAACTTCGATACCAATAAGATAACCCTCGGCGGTCTCCGCGCATACCTTCCCATCATCCGTCGCGGACGTCGCATCGTTTTCTCGGCATGTGGAACCAGCTACCATTCTTGTATCGCCACTCGCGCCATCTTTGAAGAGCTCACCGAGATCCCAGTCAGCGTCGAGCTGGCGTCCGACTTCCTGGATCGCAAGACGCCGATCTTCCGTGACGATGTCTGCGTTTTCGTTTCTCAAAGTGGTGAAACTGCCGACACCATCATGGCAATGCGATACTGCCTTGAGCGCGGTGCCCTGTGCGTCGGTGTTGTCAATACCGTCGGCTCCACCATCTCGCGTGAGACGCATTGCGGTGTTCATATCAACGCCGGTCCCGAAGTCGGTGTGGCTTCTACCAAGGCGTACACTTCGCAATACATTGCGCTTCTTATGATGGCTCTCCAACTCTCCGAAGATCGTATCTCGTTCACCGAGCGTCGCAATCAAATCATCGCCGGTTTACACGCTCTTCCGGGTCAGATCCGTTCTGTTCTGGATGAGGACAAGGCGCTAAAGGAGATGGCCGAGGGTGTCCTCGCAAACTCGACCAGTCTTTTGCTCATGGGTCGTGGTTACCAGTGCGTACATGTTCGAAAGACATGTCGCGGCTTAACTGATGTCCTTCCTTTTCTAGGTACGCTACGTGTCTCGAAGGCGCATTGAAAATCAAGGAAATTAGCTATATGCATTCAGAAGGTTCGTCGGTTGCAAAAGCCTTGTTTTTGAGCAGCGATTGAGTTTTTGACTTAAGGTATCCTCGCTGGCGAACTCAAGCACGGCCCGCTCGCGCTTATCGATGAGAATATGCCCGTGATCATCGTCATGACACGTGACTCGCTTTATCCCAAGGTCCAATCTGCCTTCGCCCAGATTACTGCCCGCAAGGCGCAACCTATCGTGATATGTAACGAAGGTGACGAGGGCATCTCGAGGGATGTCAAGACTATCCGTGTGCCGCAGACCGTCGACTGCCTCCAGGGCCTGCTCAACATCATACCCCTGCAAATGCTCAGTTATCATCTGGCGATCAACAAAGGCTTTGACGTCGACTTCCCTCGAAACTTGTGCGCTTTCCCCTTATATTCGCAGTATGGCTCTGACCCTCATTTTTTAGGGCCAAGTCGGTCACAACGGAGTAAACCATCAAATGAATCGAGCGCTGTCTTAAAAAGCTGTTGTACAGTAACAATCTCCATACCGTCCCTTCATTACCCATTATGTCGTTCTTTTTGTTCGCGATCTTGTATCAAGCCGCATGGACTATGTTATACAATGGACGATACACGTGCTGGCTCTATAACCCTGCGGAACTACTTGCAAGGAAGAGGGAAATGAATACGGTTCAGTACAGAGATGAGAAGGGTAATGATCTCATAACGTTCGGAAAAAAGTGTTCTCTATACTAGCAAATCCCTCGGGCGCGTTCAAGAGCCAAAAATCCAACCAAGCGCAGAGATGAGTGGCTGTGTTAGCAGAGACGCGAACCCCCCAGCCGTGTCCGTATTTGTCGTATGCGCAGGTGTAGATGCGGGAGCAGGCGTAGGCACGGGCGGAGCTGCAGGCGCAGGAACACGCGTATAAACAGGTGTAGGTGCATAAGCACGATCACGAGCAGGCGGGGGCGCAGGGGCGAGTGGATGGGCACGAGCACGATCACGAGCGGGCGAAGGTGCAGGCGCAAGTGGGTATGTGTGAGCAACAGGAGTACGAGCAGGCAGAGGTGCGGGTGCAAGTGAGTGTGCAGGAGCAGGAGCGCGAGCAGGTGCGGGTGCGGGTGCGGGTGTGGCTGCATGGGCACGGGCACGAGCGGGCGCAGGTACAGGCGGGGGCGGGAGCATGGGAGTGGGAGCGGGC
>Ga0137397_10000447_pt1 | contig 28456 bp, 39 predicted proteins | sample czorhiz116metaG_FD_106658 | JGI IMG/M metagenome (GOLD analysis project Ga0137397, IMG submission 106658) | Vadose zone soil microbial communities from Angelo Coast Range Reserve, California, USA - czorhiz1.16 metaG | ecosystem: Environmental > Terrestrial > Soil > Vadose zone | place: USA... | reverse complement strand
GTAGTTGCTCAGCTGACCCCTTCAGGTCGCTACTTCAGGAGAACTCGTTCACTGGCTGTGCGTTGTTCACATCAGGTGAGCCCGCTTTTACAATCTCGGAAACCGTGTCCTAATCAGCATACAAGCCTCGGAGAACTGACGTTCCTACATTACTCACGGCAGAACATATTCAAGTTTTGCGTGCCTAGCGAGTTTTCTATCCTTTATTCAGCACGCTGTGTATGGAAATCACGGAAAACTGGAGCGCAGAGACGCGCGGGCACCAGGGAGCTCGCTTCCCAAAACCATAGGCAGGTCTATTGGCCAAAGTGAGTTTCTCCTGTCGTTCACTTTTGTCAGACCGGATACTTCGCTTTCGATTCTCTACCTGCAGTTCGAGACTGGAGTCTTGGCACAAAATTAGTACGCTGCAGAAATCATTCTTTGCGAATCTTATCGAGAATTAAACAGATGCCCTCTCTGTTGTGGTTTCCAAGGGTCAATACAGAACGCAGAGTGCATCCGCGCTGAGGCAGAGCTAGGAACCGAAGCCAGAGACCAGCTCGCCGGACGCTAGTTTCACTGCGGCGTTGGCCCCGCTGTTCCGTCTCTGCCCCCAACCCATCTCTGAGCCTACCCACACGTCTGCATCTTTCGCACTGCCTCTTCGAGTTTGACCGGGCCTCCTACCACGGTTCTTGTGCTGAAGCCCCCACCTATGCCCCGCAGTTGGCAGCGTTGGCAGCCCTCTCCCCCATACTCGCAGCCTTTGTGGTGCCGAGGGATGTTCCAGTCCACTTTCAAACATACTTTCTCAGAAGACGATGAGCTGCCCCATAGACTCGATTTTGGCACCCCACAACCTGACTCTTGCTTTGATTCACTGGTGCCTGTCCCACTCCTATAATCTACCAATGTAAATGTCCCACACAAAGACCTACGCCTAAACTTCGCAACAGTGCTCCAGCTCGTCCGAACCCTGTGCGCGCTCGTGGCCATCAAAGAAACCGTCATCAAAGGCGGTTCCAGAACTGGTCAACAAAATGCGGGGTAGTGCGGGCAGCCTGAGAGGCGTTCAAGTCGCAGGAGCAGCAGTGGTGCCGGGACTAACTTGTCTAGGAAACAGCATCTTCCAGATATCCGTAGGGCGTGAAAGTAATTTCTTTGAAATAAGTTGCCGTAATCATCTGATCACTCACTTAGTTACCGAGCCGGTCTCTTTTTTGATTCCGGCAATTCAACCCTGCCAGTCACGGTCATTTTTTTTGGCTTCCGACGCTCGCCTTGGCATCACCACATGTCTGCCAGACGATTAATTCTCCGGCCCTCGTTCCTCGATCATGCATCGATCATGGGCTAAGGTACTTTTGGTAAGATCGAGTGGAATACTGTTGGCGCGGGCCACAAGCACTTTGTAACTGTACGTGCAAATGAGTACGTAACACGACGATCACGTGTTGTCTCATTGCCATAACGTAAGTAACCGACTCCCATCCCGATCTACTACATGCAGATTATTGGCCCCCGAAAACCTGACTCACGAGGGGTTGGAAACACTCACATTTGGGCTGTGATTTGCGCCATGCAAGCGGTGTTGAAACATGAAATGCTGATCGAAGGATTATTCTATTCCCGGGAAAGAAACCAATCTTAGTACGAGTGCATTTGCACTGCCAGTGGCATGCCCCTGCAAGTCCCACCATGTCGTCACTGATAGATATGTGTCCTGAAGACAGACCATGACATGATACGTAATGACTTGCGTTCTCGAATGCTCTTGTCTGACCAGCCAAAGGACGTCAACCTCCATAGGACTTCTGCAGAAATCATGGCACAGCACTCAAAACGTACGAACCTACGTTTCCAGGTTAAGGGGGAAAGCTAAAATTTGACTGAAGGTGTTAGGAGGTGTAGTACCTGACTTGATGCTAGGGCGCAAGATTGGCTGAAATTTCGCTCTAACTCGTTCAAATCTTCGTTTGACATGAGCGGCTCGCGCATCTGATCATAACCCTTCTGCCAGTGTAGCTTGCACGGCTAGACCAGAAAGGATTTCTCAGCTGCACATAGTTGAAGCTTGTACCTCCGGTGTTACGTCTCTTCCGTCCAAAAATCCATACGTCCGGACTTTCATCTGAAAACCAGTAACCATCCATGCCCCCACGCAGCAGTGTATCAACGGAGATTCCAAGCACCGTTATTCCAATGAAGGTAGCTGGTCTGCGGTTCTCATCATCTGATCAGACGATTTTCAAGTTCTAGAAGATACAAACAGGAAATATTGCGGACACTCAACGATGATGGTCGTCGATCGTATGCAGATACCTTGATAGGAAACATAGAGGCGGCACAGCAAGACAGTTTCAGACAGGGCGTCGAGGTAAACCAAGTGAACCCAATCAGGGAGTCCACCTGACGTTGGCCTATATATAAAGAGGTGAATCGGACAGCTACATCTCATCCCCAGTTCTCAGTCCATCACTCATGTCTCGCAAAGTTGCATCTAACACTCCTCTCGCTGGCTTTCCTCAAGGAATCTTCCTTGACGACCTGACCGATCGTACGTCACTTCCAACATCAGGACTCGCCCCGCCGTTATTAACACTTGCATCCATGTGTTAGGCAATGTCGGGGATTGGCCCAAAGAGCAGGCCATCGGCAGAATATCCAAGATTGTCGTCTGGGCTGAGGAGATTATCGATTCCATCAGGATCACTTATGAGATGAAGAGTGGCCCGCCCAAAACCGTCAAACATGGTGGCGATGGTGGGACGATCGCGCTAGAGTACAAATTTTCAGGTAATCTTTATTTTGTTTTTGGGTGTTCAAAATTTGCTCACTCTCGTAATTGCAGCAAACCAGAAGCTCGTTGCTGTTTATGGTCGCCGTCTCAAGAATGAGGGTGATTTTGGCAAGAGAAAGTACGTGTCCTGGATTATTGGCACCCATTGTATTTACACTGAGGTATTTTCGTCATCCAGCATCGTCCAGTTGTCGTTCGTGATCGCAACGGAAGGCGTTGAGGATAGTCGCGATGCTGCTACGATTGAACTCAAAAGTACGATTTCATATCATTCTTATTTTCAATCTATAACCGGTTCTCGACAGCTGTTTCTGCGGACAAGGTGAACGCTCCCAACGTCCCCTTTGATTTCTCTTGGGCTCTTGTGGGAGTCACTTCGTACACTTTCCGGCCAAGTAAATGACCCACACTTCACGTCAATACCTTTGCTAATGTTGTATGCAGGTGGTCGTCCTAATGCCTACTTGCAAGCCATAGCATTCTCCGAGGTTTTGGATAACCCTGATACCATCGTCTGATTCCCGATGCACCACGGGCTTATCCAGTCGAGGATTGAATGTAAATTTGGCAATGTTGTCTGATGTTATAGTTGCCGTCTGCCTCTCGTCGGTGTTTAGTGAATATCAATATGTGAACCTGTGAATTGCGGGTAATCTTGGCGGAGCGAGACCGTTGCAGAGGACGTCGCATATTGCCCTGTGATTCTATAAAGAGAGAAAAGTGCAACCGGCTCGTCAGTTTTATGGCTCATCGAGGGGCGGGACTCAAAATAATTCGGCATCAGTATCTGCCAGTCACTGGCGGATATTGATGCGGAATTATTTTGAGTCAGTGGCCCGTAAGAGTGCAGTAGCCGAGACTGTCGGGACATACACTTCGAATAAGTGGTTATACCTCCTTCCTCGATGCGTAATTGGAAGTCACACGGCAGCACAGGCTCACCGATGGTGCCCTTGGCAAGCTCTGCCTCTGCTGGTGGCAGTGAGAACGACGCGGGTTGTCGTACTTATGTCACGATGCCGTCGTCGAGTTGGGTGACGCCGATGTCGACGTCGATATCAGCACCTGTGGAGGCGGGCGCAGTGTCGCGAGAGGGGCCCGAATGGGGACGTGGTGGTGGCGGCCATCATAGTACGTCGCGGAGATGCTCAAAGAGCATCGCGGAGCTATCCGCAATCATGATCTAGACGCGCGTCCGGTCTGAATCTTGGTACCTGTGCTCACGGAGGTGCAAAGAGAGGAAATGAAGCAGCAAGGTGTGAAAAGAAATGAGAGGGAGAGTAGAAACGTCGAAAAAAGAAAGCAGGGAAACGAAAAGGGTGGGTAGGAAGTGTTCAAAAGAAAGCGAGTTGACGCAGTTGAATTGAAGGGGAGGAGGGTCACCAGCAGGTGTGTTGTTAAGAGCCATCTGATGAAATATCCCGAGTTAGTCAAGTGGGCTGCTGGTACTCGAGCGGCTCGCAACAGCTCAGCTGGCATCATGATACGTTCCAGAGTCAACGGCTTAAAACCTCTGGATGAATTATACCTGCAAATAGGTCATCTGTTCTCTTAGAGAGCACAGATTCACCCTCCTCTTCCTCCGCATGCTCACGAAAAGTCGAATAATAACGTGTTTGGGGATCTATGGTGTTGTGGGAAGAGAAGGGTGGCCGCTTTCAGGCACGTGTCCTCTATACCGCGTAAGATTACTGCAACCCATTTTGAAGTAAATTTCACGCATTTGCCACCGTGACTGCCCTCAAAACAGCTGTTGACCAAGACAAACATTCAATTCTTTCATTCTTTCGAAATTTCTGTTCACAAGTTACACTATCGCTGACTCGGAATAGCGACCGTAGACACAAGGCAAGCATGAGCATCAGAGAGTTTACAAAATTTAGATTGGTCCGGCAGCCAAGCTCAAGACCTCGGTGAATGCTATGCCTTGCAAATAGGCATTAGGAAGGCCAGCTGCAAACAACGTTAGCAGAGATATTGACGTCAAGTGTGGGTCATTTACGTGGTTTGAAGGTGTATGAAGCGACTCCCACGAGAGACCAACTGAAGTCGAATTGAGTGTTGGGCTTAGTCGCGTCTCCTGCAGTAGCAACTGTCGAGACCCGGTTAGAAATTTACAATGCGAATGACCTGAAATTATACCTTTAACAACACATGAAGGCGGATCCTTTGGATCGGCGCCCTTCGTTACAATTACGAACGACAACTGGACTAAGCTGTATGACAAAATCACATTAGCTTTAAATAAAGTGATGTAAATAATCTAGGACACATACTTTTTCTTTCCGAACGGGACAGGATTATTGAGCCGGCGACCATAAACAGCAACGACTTTTTGATTAGCTGTAATCCCAAGGGAGTAAGAAATTTTGAATGCTCCAAGACGAAGTAAAAATTACCATTAAGTGACACATCTAGAGTCACTTGTCCACCGCCGCCACCATGTTGGACGGTTACGATCTTAGAGTCCGACAGCAGATAAGTGATCCTGACGGAATCGATGATGTCTCCGCTAAAGACCACGATCCTGGTGATTCTGACAATGAACACGTCTTTGGGCCATTGACCAACTAATATAGGAATGCAAGTGTTAAAGCGGCAGGAGTCGCCTTGATGTTGGAGATGACGTACCAGTGGTTAGGTCGTCGAGGAAAGTGCCGGTATTATCACCAGCGATACGGGTAATAGATGCAATACCGTGAGCTGCCATGAGTGAAGAACTGAAAACTCGGTAGTGAGATGAGGATGAGATGGAGTTGTCCTATTCACCTCCTTATATACAGCAACGCGGATTATGGACTTCCTGATTGGGATCACCTCGATGCTCTATACGATCAGACGGTCTCTCTCTCACCTGATAATTCTACTTGTCGTTTCACATTTACATTTCCGCAATTCTTCTAGAAAACCAACTCATCAAATGGTGACAACCGCAGACTAACTGCTTGCATTGGAAGACGGGCATGTCATGATTCCGGCTGTGTATCAGTGGTAATCCCATCCCATGATGATGGGATGGGTTTGTCACTGAGACACGGCTGTTCGAAATAGGGCTGTCATGTGAAGACGTCCTTGACTGGAGTGATGGAAGTTCGGGCATACAAGCTTCAGCTCCGTGCGATTTCCGTGCGATATTAGCCTCTGCGCAAGCTATAGGTGGGATATAATCAGACGCCCAATCCACTGATGTCGAACGAAGGTTGGACAAAGTTGAGCCACGTTCCAACTGCTTCATCCAGACTCAGATTTGCCCTTTAACTTGAAGACGTGGGATCATATCGCTTTGGGTATTATGACTCTGCGAAAGAACTTAGGCGTCCACGTCCTTTGACTAGTTAGGCAAGGGTGTTCTGGAACGCAAGTGGGACATGTGCTCGTACTTTGGAAGATTGATTCCGCAGTCCATGTTGTTGGAGTGTTTCACATTCCAACACACCCTTGCATAATTACTTTGCACCGGCACTAGTTTTCCTCCGGGGATTTAGAATTAGGAAAAGTGCCAATGCCGCCAGCAAGTAGGGCGCAAGACGTCAAGCAGATCCTGCAGTTGGCAGTGGACGTTACCTTCGGAGCCGTTCCTGACGGACGACTGGCAGGTCAAATTGTAAGGTAGCCTTTGCAGGGGCATCAAAGCCGGTAAAAGTACCCTGCTTCCTTGGTAAGATTTCGGCTTTTCGAAGCAAGTGCTTCTATTTTGAGAAACCTTCCCTGGAGCGCGAGCCGCCCAGGAATAATCTAGTTGCAGGTGAGGATGGGACTCCGAGTCAGTAGCGTTCAACTTCAAGCAGAACAGACCATGAGGTCGTCATGTGGTGACCTTCCAACGCTATGCTAAGCACGAAAATGTGCCTACTCAAGTATTGAGAAAGGACTTGAAAAACTCCCATAATCAAGAGAACAGGGCCGGGGAATTTGATCGCCCGGCGGACATGTGATGATGCTGGCATTTCAAGCTGTCGGTTTCGCTGACAGGCTGTTGCGCCTCGTCAGAACTGCAATAAGCGGATTTCACGTTCGTGGATTCATTTCCATGCGACCAACATCATGAGCGCATCGGACATACACTGATTGTGCCCCTGATAATAATCTACACATGGAATCATAACATCGGCTGAGACCCATTCTACTGGGAAGTAGTGCCATCACGACTCGGGCCTCGCTCGGTACCGGAATCTGAGTCGAGCTGCAGGCATTGAGTTTTGCGCCACACGTAACGCTGGGTACTAAGAACGCTACACATTATCCTACCTGTTGAGGATCGCTTGGTTTCTCTGTGGCCAACGCAACGTTATTGTGCGAAGAACTCGGAATCCCAAATGCCACGAGTGATTAATCGAACAAGAAACCCACCACTGGCGGCGCACTGCAGAGTCCCAGACAGTCGACCGGGGATGCGCCATCACTGGCAGCTCTACATACAGTATACTCGCCCTGCCAAGCACGGGCTTCTTTGCCCGCCGCGCCACTGTCGTGAGTTGACCCTGTGGATCTTCCCGGTTCTTCTTCGGAAACTTTGCCTGAGGAGGGTTATTGTGTTCAGATGTCGCCCTTGGTTGAATTCAGGGGAGACTTTCCCATTCAAATTCCAGGCTCCGCCTCTTTTCCGAGTCTTCTGTCAACTTCACTCATCTTCATGCGCTCCTTTTCACCAACTAATCGTCTCGCCTCCCGTGTCACATCGCCAGCGCCAGCTGCTAAAGTTATGGACGGCTGCGTCGGATGGGCTGAGGTAGCAGCACAGCAAGGTGCGTCACGGTGTTGCCAGACAGGACATACTAGGGTGTCCTCGAGGATGAAAACCCGAGCGCGGGCGGCCACTGGAGCACGCGAGGACATTTGAAGGGACTAATGTTGATTTTATTCTATATTTGACTGGAATAAATTCATTGTGTTTATGCACAAGTTTTATGAATGTATGGACATCGAACTGGGTCAGAGCGGATATCCTCACTGCTCACAGGGCCCAGTACTAGTGCGCGTATTCCGAACTTACTGCATTCAGGCTTCGTTTCTCTGAGGGCCCCCCACATCTCAAGACACTCACTTCCACGTGCAGCCGTCACAGTGCCGCCTCCATACGGCCATCCACTCGGTCACCATCCACTTACTGCTACCATCCACTTCACTGGCAGCCACCAGCGCCACCAGCTGTATTCGATCAATGAAAGGCACGCCACGTGACTACGTGATACAGTACTAGTGCGTCGAGTGTGCTCGCGTCCACCGTGGTACGCATAGGGTTCTGGCGGGTCGACGTGGACAACGCGGAACTCAGGCTCTTTCAGGATGCAGACCGGGTAGATGTTATTTTCGATCACGAAATAGGAATGAACTTATGCGCTGGATTGTAGGACATCGCGGCGCACCCGTGACTCGGCTATGACCTGCACGTGCGTAGGGTGTGCCAGCGCCTTCACGTCCATCATCCCTGATCTTCAACTGAACCAGCAACCAGCCTCCTTCGCCTCCACTAGGTGCCGATATCAACGCCCACGTCGATTCGTCCCACCCGAACTCGACGACGGCGCATGCATACGCAAACCAGTGGTCTCTTTGACCACTGGCAGCCGAAAGACATGACGTTACTGTTACCCGCACCATTGGCGGAGGCCGAGCTTGGGGTGCCGTCAGCGAGCTTGTGCCGCTGCGCGATTTCCGCATCCGCGTCAAAGCGTGACTCGGAGGTACTACCACTCATTCGAAATGTAAGTCTCATCAGTTTCGTCCAACGCTTTACAGACCTGACTCAGGCCAAATGCGTGTCTCTACTATGGTCGGTTGTTGCTGCTGCACTCCGCATCACGTGTAGTAACCAGTCAACCTCGCGATTGGTACCGAGCGCCTCTCCAGAACGACGCGAATCATTGCGCATCCTGTCCCTTCAACTAGCCATAGACTGGCTGGCAAACTGTTTTTCTCTCTTTACGGAATCACAAAGAAATTCGCGATGTCCTTTGTAACAGTCTGCCAAAAGTTAATCGTAGTTACGATTCTGCCGGCCCCACTATCTATGGCGATGCGCTTGGCGAGCATCCTTCAAGGAGAGGCAGGGTCACGGTCGCCGGACTTAGCGTCTCGCCGCCACAAGCATGGACTCCTCGAAGGCGTTCGACTCTCAAGTCTCGATCACTCGCAGGCGTGGGCAACCCACAGCCCACCCTTGTGAATCCCGCTGCGCTTGAACCCAATAAGCGACTTCATCATCGTGCAGAGGCATCGTCACCATTGCTACCGCCCTCCATCTCGTTCTCCGAATCTGTGGCTACACGTTTGAGAATGAGACAGAGGCCATTACCATACTCGCGTTTTATGTTTCCGACTCGCCAGCGGACACGCACATCACGTTCACCGAGTTTATCATGGCCGTGGGACGTCTTTCAGGACGTCGAGGGTTCCTTCGCTTCTTCATGTTGAAGAACAATCCCGACCACGTCGCCACTGCCCGCCGCTTCCGTCTCTTTTGATCGGCGTCAAGCCAAAGGACAAGGTAAAGGCCAACTTTGTTGATGTGAAATTCGATGACCAAGAACGTGCGCGCCAAAGTTCACTTCAACTCGGCCACCTTCCAGCAAGCAGGCCTATCAGTGCACCGAAGTCACCATCACGGATTCTTCCAGCTTCCACTCCAACAGTCACGGCAACATCTACCTTGACACCACCTTTAACTTTGTTCCGAGGATGCCAGTACGCCCTCGAACCTTGTTTTTCAACAAACACCAACCTTACCACTGCCAAACTGCCTTAACCTCGGCACCTGAGTTCTCTTCAGCGCTTGCACCAATACCGACACCCACAACCTTCCTTCCAAAGCCACAATCATCCCCGATGCTATCACCACCCCAACGTCCACTTCAATGCCCACACCAAATCCGAAAATTTCCATCACACCCTCTCCAGCACTTGATATCATACACCAAAACGCGTCGACTCGTATCCTTATTCCGTTGCCCCAGTCTCTACGAGAATGGCGTGACACAAAACGGTTATGACCGTTGACATGTGCGTATAGCAGCACGTGATTTACACATCAAACACGTAAGAACTCAGAACTGAAAAGGATTTCCTTCGGTGTGCCCCCGAAGCGAGTCCCTTGACTTGCGCTCTCCAAGCTCTCGTAATCTCCTTCGTCGCTTGCCATTTACTCTCGGCTCTACACTGACACGCTCTTGCTCCATCAATTCGCCGGCCTGGAATTTCGTCTCTTCGGCGCTCTGCTTCGTTCCATTTGCCACGGGCTCCCAAATCGACGGTAGGCAAAGGGAAAACATGACATTAGAGAGCAACTTGGCCTAAAACCTTGGAGAATCCTAAGCCTTGCAAATGGCTATGAGGCAGATCAGCTGTGTACTATGTGAGCAGAGGTATTAACTTGAAGAGTGGATCGTATACATGGTTGATAAGAGTATGAATTGGCTGCCACGAGAGCCCACGTGAGATCGAATGGGGTGTTGGGTTTATTCACTTTGTTCATGGAAACAGCTGTCGAGAACCTATTTATAATTTGAAAATGCAAATGACTTAATCCATACTTTGAATTTCAACTGTAGCGGCGTTCGGACTATCCTGGTGTTACGACCACAAATGACAACTGGACTATGCTGAATGACGAAAATATATCACTTCGACGTAAGGGATGTCAATAATCTAGGGCGCATACTTTCTTGTGCCAAAAACACATTCGTCCCTGAGCTGGCGACCATAAACAGCGACGAGTTTTTGGTTTGCTGTAATTCCGAGGGAGTAAGCAAATTTTGAACACCCAAAATGAGATAAAGATCGCCAGCGATTGGAAGATCGAGAAACATGCCTCCACCATCGCCACCATGTTGCATGGTTTTGGCCGCACCGCTCGTCAACTCATAAGTGATCCTGAGGGAATCGATAACATCGCCAGAATAAACGACGATCCTGGAAATTCTTTTGATGGCTAGCGTTTTGGGCCATTCTCCGACATCATCTAATGTGTGAATACAGGCGTTCAAGTTACAGCAGCAAGTCAAGTCATGACTTTGGAAAGGACGTACGGTCGGTTAGGTCGTCTTTGAAAGTTCCCTGAGGGGCACCAGCGAGACGCGTGTTAGCTGCAACCCCGTTTAACAAGAGTGAAGAAGACTGAGAACTTCAGTTGGTAGTGAGGCCGCGGCGACCATCCTAGTATTTGCCTCTTTATAAACAGCAACGTGGGTTCTGGGATTCAGGTTAACGTTACTTCGCCACGATACTCGGTCTTTCTCGTACTGTACCCCTTCCATCCTCTCACCGGGGGATTCTCCATTTCACGTTTTCATCTTCGTCATCCCCGCTCGTAATTTCCGTCGGAGCTACGGAAGTGTTTCCTATCAAAGTATCTGCATGCAATCGATGGGGGTACTTGGCAAAGGGTTTCGCAAAGAATCATCCCAATAGTCACCCGGGAGTGCCGTTCTGGGAAGCCTTGAAGCCAACTGATGGAATGATGAGAACCGCAGACTACTAGCTGCTTGCATTGGAAGATCGGTATTATCTCCCCAAATACGCAACCGTAAGAAAGCATCGATGACCGCTGGTTTGGAACGTGAAACGAGCGTATACCAGCCGGCAATCCTGTGATTTGTTCGAAAGACCGACTCGGAATAAGGTCATTGTGTGAAGGCGTCCTCGATTGGAGTGGATAAAAGTTCGGGGGGATAAACACCAGGTCCCCGGAGCTGATGCAGAGAGGCTTAGTACTTTGCGTTTGGAGCAAAGGTCGGATGCCGATGCCACTCATGTTGATTGGAGAATCGGTCAGGGTTGAGCCAAATTATAACTGCTCTTGCGCCCTAGCCCGTCGCGTACACGTTCTAACTACTTCGGCCAAACTTGAAGCCTTACCACGACTTGAAAACCTGGAATCGTATCGTTCTGAGTGCTAAAATTCTGCGGAAGGAGGTCTCTGGGATTCCGAGTCCTTTGGATAGTTTAAGTTAGCACAAACACCAAACGGTCATGATGAATCTACGCGTGGAGTATCCGAGAATGCAAGTTGTTACCTATCGCGCCATGATCTATATCGCGCAAATGCATAGTACGAGGCGCTGATTCAGAGAACCGCGCGCCGTTTGTGAGGTGGAATCAAAATGTTAGTGCTAGTTTCTGATCCCCGTGAGTCAGCTCACATGATACGTGCAGATTATCTAGCCCTCAACGAGAAGGATGGGACTCGGTTACAGTACTAGCCTGTCTGTGGTAGTTGAGGCAGAACTGAGACCGTGCCAGTGGTACGCCGGGTGCGGGTGAGACGAGGCGAAGTTATTATAGAAGCACGAGATCTCTGATAGGCTGCCACTGGACTCAGCTCCTGCTCGGCTTAGCAATATCTGCTCGACCAAATGCGCCGCTGCAGCCATCGAGTTGGCATCCGCACGTAACGCTGGAACTGGGACGGCCGAGCTAGTTCGGTACGCGATCATGTAAGATACTTTATATCCTACGCTTAGCGTTCTGTACGAAGAGCTTGGAATCCCAAAAGCCACGAGCAATAGATTAGAAAGAGAACACCCACACCGATAGCGCAGAGGCAACGTGCGCCCCGGATAGGCAACCGACATGCGTCTTCCGCCACACCTGTTATCGCCCATGTAACAGCGCCAAGGCAAGAGCTTCTTCATCCTCCAGTGCCGTGGATCGAGATCCCCGTGGACCTTCACGGTCCTTTGCGGGGAACTTCTGCCTCTTTTGCGGTGGGGGGTCATTGTGCTCAGATGTCGATCCTAGGTCAAATTCCGGGGAGACATAACCATCACCCGTGGCATCCGCCCCTGCAAGTGTAGGGCCATCGGCGCCATCACCATCCAATCGTTCCTATTCCATGTTAGCAAAGGAAAGAATGGGTGGAAGGCGGGAAAAACACCTACAACATGCTCCGACTCTTTTCGCTTCCTCGTCCTCTCCTTCCTCTTGTCCCTCGCCTCGGCTTTGTCTCTTCTATCGACTTCGCTCATCTTCATGCGTTCCTTCTCACCAAACGATCGTCCTGCCTCCAAGGCCACCCTCTTCGCATCGCTGACGCCAAATATGTCCTCTACCGCCTTCATCTCGAGTACTTGGTGGGCGACCCCATCATCGTCGAAAATAAGGCGTGTTGGTGTTGCTCCGTATTTGAGTTGCCCCCTCTTGCTCGTCGTTGCTCGCCGGCGGCGATTCGAGATGTTTTCTTCGACTGGGAGGGTTGATGAGGTGGAAGGAAGGTCGTGATCGGCACGTTTGAGTGTGATGAAGTCCTCTTCGGAGCCAGAGGCTTCCGAGGCGTGATCAACAAGTCTATTGTAGTGACCTGAGAGCACGCCGTGATTCTTACGCTCAAACATGCGGTCATATTTGGTGCGGACGCGGGTCTAGCCACCGTTAAAGAGTGTGACGTGCGAGAGAAAAAGTGCACACCTTTGCATTTTTTTCTTGCTCCTTTACTAGAGGAGGTTCATCTTGCAAGGCGTCCATGTCTTTCTCGTCAGTACTGTGTTCATCACTTTCCTCAACGCCATCGCTAGTACCGCTACTGTGTACGTCTCCCTCATCTTCTGATGGCGGGCCGGTAGGTGCATGTGGCGCGTTCTTTCGCTCTTTTGCCTGAGCACGGCTCAAAAATCTGATTTTGGGGGCGCCAGCGAGCCCTAAAGAAGCCGCAAACGCCTCAACAGGCAATCCCTCGACATTGAAGATTGACTTGTCGTGCTGAAGGTGCACCGACCGCACGTATGATACCAGTGCTCGCTGGGCGAGGTATTTGAGGTCAGGATCTTGGAAGGCAAGGCGCTGCAACTGGTCTCCAATGGAGAATGTCTTACTTGCACGAATTTTGATGCTCGGGATTTCAATCCCACGTGCTTTCAGTGCCTCAAGCATTCCTTGCTCTTCGCTCGGCAGCAATAGGAGCAGCGCATGACCTCCTTTCGCGTAGCGAGCTGTGCGGCCTACACGATGCACATACGTGGCAGCGTCTTCAGGCGCATCGGCTTGTACGACCCAGTCGATAGAAGGAAAATCAAGACCTCGCGCGGCAAGGTCTGTCGCAAACAACAAGGCGTTTTGCATACGGCGAAAGCGAGTCATAACGTCTAGGCGCGTATGCTGCTTCTGTTGTCCGTGCAGGTGGAGTAACGGTGTGCCTGGGTGAAGCCGGCGGAAGGCCTCGAAGACGAAGCGTACTTGCTTCGCGGAGGAAAGGAAGACCAAAGTCTTGTTTTGTAGATGAGATTTAATGAACGACCAGAGCACGTCGATTTTGGACTCGAGAGCGCAAAGAGCGTAGTGTTGCTCGAGGCTAGCAGGGAGTTCTAGGTGATTGCTCCCTTCCACCGTAGAAACTGCAGCGTCTGTGCTGATGAAGACGGGATCCTGTAAGGAAAGTCGTGCGAGATCGGCGACGGACTGTGTCTGAGTAGCGGAGAAAAGGAGGGTCTGTCGCGATTTCGGAAGGTGACCAAGGAGCGCAGAAAGCGTACGGGAAAAACCCATGTCAAGAATGCGATCAGCTTCATCGAGCACTGGACTGCCATTATATGATTGCAAAGATAGCAATTTGGATCGGACGCACCCAACAATTGAAGATTATCACAATCGAATCCTACAGTTTGGTCCATATGTTGGAGCAGTCGACCTGGGGTTGCAACAAGGATGTTCATTCTGGAAAGGCGGTCACGCTCATCCTTGAGGTTTTTTCCGCCAATGACGATACCAGCTGAGAAGCTGTGATATCCGCCTATGGACCGCAGGACGTCAAATATTTGGACCGCCTGTCATGGAGAGCTATCAGATTTTTGAGAGTAACGCCTATATATATGCACGCACAAGCTCTCGCGTTGGTGATATTATAAGTGCTCCCAATCCGTCTTGTGGTCCCCAGCTTCTTCGATACAAAATTTCCAGAACTGGAATCAGAAAGCACAATGTCTTGCCGCTACCCGTGCGCGCGGCACCGAGAACATCCGTGCCTTTTAGTGAAACGGGTAAGCTTTTCGCCTGGACGTCAGTCATCTCGACGAAGGAGGCCTTCTTCAAGCCTGATACTGGGTTTGAGAACTGAGGCAGTAACGGATACGAACTGGATTGTCCAAACCTTTCTTCGTATGATTTGATATTGGAAGGTTAGAAAAGGCCCTCAAGTCATCTGGAGCAGTCTGGCTTTGTCAATGATAGAAAAAAATGCTTGCAAAAGCGCCGCGCACGAATTGCAGGGTGGCCTGCTCCAAGGCCTCAGTCTGTTGCTTTTCTGCTAATCGCCTCACTTTCGAGGACCGAAGAGGGGCGCGAGATTTAGAACCATTTCTTGATTTCTTCTTCTGCTCCGGATGGCCTGAAACGGGTCCCATGATGAAGCAATAAAGTGAGAAAGTAGTTGAATACAGGAAAGTAGGCGGTAACGCCGGCAAGGAATACCGGCCCGCTGCAGCGCTGAGAGTACTCGTGACTCGTGCAGAATTGCAAGCTGAAGGGAACTTGATCCTTTCTCATTAGAACGAACGATGGTGCCAAAGCCAAGCTCTCCCCGTCTCTCAATGGGTCATCCAGTCTCATCTTATTCGGGTCAGGGTATTCGCGTTAGCATTTCTGACACAAAGTTCCCACATGTCCCACGTCAGCGGCGACGTCCCCGTCATCGATCTTCCAGCACCAGCAACGGCAATGACATCTCACTCTCATCAACGCATGACAGTGACGACGATATGAAGTCCTGGCACTCGGAGAACTCTGACTCTTCTCCTGAACCTATTCACTGTCAGCCCGTCCCAATCCGCGCACCCCTAACGAGATTGAGCGACCCTCCCCCGGTTCTGCAGGACTCGCGCATATTCCGCGCGAGTGAAGATGGGCCACTTTTTACTTATTCGTCTCTACCACCCACACCGATAACGTCGTCTCCGCCTCCTACTACATCGAACGCAGAGCGGTACAGACCACTTCAAGACCAATCCGATGTCTACATCCGTCCATTTTCTCTCTGGGATTATTTGAGAGAGGAACTATTGGCAACAGACTTTGACTCTCATCAGGAATTAAAGTGGGAACGTGTCAGTAATTTTCTTTCTATTCCAATCGCAATAGAGAAGGTGAGCACTTCATGAATTGCCTATGTCATAGTGCCCCCTAACCACCAGAAAGATCGTGTCTTTTGGCTTTATTCTCTGTTTTGACTCATTTCTGTACACATTTACAGTACAGCCTATACGTTTCACTCTTGCTCTCTGGAGACTCTTCACGAACGCCATCACGAATTCAAAGGCACCTCTACCTCCCTCCCAGAAAGCTGATGTTTTGAGAACATTCTTACTCATAGTATCAATTTTAATACTTATTCCACTGACGGATGCGAGTAAAATATATCATTCAATTCGCGGCCAGGACACGATCAAATTGTATGTGATCTTCAATGCGCTGGAAGTACGCTCATCACCCGTCCCTTCACAAGCATTTCCCATCTGTTTGCTGACTTACGATAATTCGTCAACAGATAGCCGACAAGCTTTGCGCATCCATTGGGCAAGATATTCTTGACTGTTTGTTCTCCCGATCGACCCTTCTCTTGCTCTCCTGGAGATTGCCCTTGACTACACATACGATACGTCCCATCGTATTCTTCCTTTTAGCGACGTTGTACACTGGTATGGTTGCCAACTTTTCACTTTTGCTTCTACGAATTGATTATCGACTAATAGCAACGCATGCGTTGGTAATGGTATACCAAATGCTATGTCTCAACGTCGCTATAAATTCGTACGACAACGCGCTTCTTTCCCTACTCATGTCCAATCAATTCGTAGAGATTAAAGGCAGCGTGTTCAAAAAATTTGAGAAGGATAATCTGTTCCAGATTACCTGCGCAGGTCCCCTCGTTCAATTTCAATATTCACTGCAGTGTTGACTATAGTTTGCAGATATCGTAGAGCGCTTCTGCCTCGGGCTTATGCTCTTTTTTGTTGCCTTTCGAAATTTAATCGAGCTCTCTGGATCCGAATTTGATTTCAGCGGAGGGATGTTTCTTCCAAAGTCGTTTGGTTGGATCGGCGGTAGCGTTTTGTGGACCATCTCTTACGTGAGTACTCCGCCAACTGTTTTAATATGGCTTATGTATTATTTGCAGCCAGTTCTGACGGTCATGCTTTCCGAGACTCTCGTAGACTGGCTCAAGCACGCCTTTATCACCAAGTTCAACCACATTCGTCCATCTGTTTACGAACGCTATAAGGATGTGCTTTGCCGTGACCTTGCAAGTGGTAGTAGACTCAGCGCACGCAAGCATAGTTACGTTGACCAGTCACCTGTGGTCGCTCGGCGTCTTGGGTTTGCATCGCTCCCCCTCGCGGTCCTCACCATCCTAATTGGCACACAAGCCTTGATGCTACTTGCTTCGTCTGCCACCCCATCTTCCGTACCGACACTGCGCGAACACATTCTAGGAACATCGTGGGGTTCAAGCTTTTCCGTCACCTTCCAGTGGTGGACAGTTGAAGGCTTGCGAGAGTTGTTTACGACTCTGGACTGGGAACTTGCCTCCCACTGGGCAAAGTGGGGTATCATTGGATTCACATCTTGGATCTGGTACGATTTCTAGCCTTCATTATTCCGTATGCGTTCACGAATGGTGCTTCGCCTAGCTTCGTGCTGATCAAGGTAATCATGGGTGTTTACTTGGTGAGCTACGCCACCCGCCGGAGAGCAGGGATGGAGGCTCGCGAGGCTGAAGATGTAGTCAATGACTATGGCCGAGATCCCATTGGCGAAGGGCAGGAGGAAAGGGTAAGTAGTATCTCTACTTTCCCGCTGACATAGTCTTAAAACGCCGTGTGCCTCACGTACAGAAGTACAACCGGGAGTTGAAAGACATTTTAGACAACAAATGGGACGATACCGCACAGGTTTCGGAGATCGGAGAGCTTGGTTCTAGTGAGAGGGGCGTTATGGAACCCACCAGAGACGAGGACAGGAAACGGAATAGACCTAAACTCGAAGAACTCACACGATTTACGATGGTCAAACGGATCTGGTGAGTCCAGATGGCCGTCGGCAACTCAGATCCGGAAATCACGATATCGGCTATCGAAAAGCGTGTATTATAAATGGATGAGACACAATCCTCCAGCTAATAGACGTAGCGTAAACTGACGACGCATACGTTCGTGTGACTAGTAGGTCCAACATATCTTACAAACTGCGAGCATCGTCCAAGGCGTAACTTCCAGGAGAGCTTCATATTAAGGGCTCTGGTGCTCATTTAATTTAATCATAATGACTGGATGAGCTATGGTGAGAAGCGCCGTTCCGCCGTCAGCGCTTGCTTCGTCCCGGATTGGCGCTAGCTGCACGTCGACGACTTTCGCTTGAGTAAACTTCACCATAGGAACGGGGTTTGCTCAACGTCCTCTGGTGGGCGTCGTGATCCCGGGGATTCTTGTCCATGCGCTGCTTGGCCTTGCGATGGCTGTCTAATTCGGCAGCCGTCATGTAGCGCTGCCCGGCATGCGGAATGAATGCTGATGCCGAAGCGGTGTAGTTGGACGTGGGTATCGCCAGTCGAACCTCTTGGCGCTTGACGGCGTCGCCGAACTGATTGGACACTTTGTACGCAGCTTGGATGCGAGATACTGCCGAGGCGGACAACGGCGGATGGTCAGGCAGTGCTGGAAGCGGTGCCTCCTTCAAGTTCTCGAATGCCGGGCTGTGCTTCCGACTGCGGGGCAGTGATCGTGATCTACCCGATGGCGGTGAGCTCTTCTCGCGATACGGAGGGGGCGCAGGGAATGATTCGGGATAATGATAGCCGGGTGGCTGAGCCGGCTTGGGCTGTCGCGCGGGGCGACGGGCCGTGGATGCGGCGGCAGCCCCACGGCAGAGTCTGTCTTCACGGATACTGCCGAAGCTCGGCTGTGGGGAAGGTGAATGGGAGCTGGGAGTCTTCCGTGCCTCGGCGCTTCTGTCGGTCAGGGTCGGCTTCGACGGCGTATGAACGAGGACTTGAAAGGAGGACACCACGACCGGATGGCTTGCGGTTTTCGCCACATTGTCTTTGCTCTGTCGCGGAGGGGGCACGACGACCCGGAAGCTTTCCTCACTGGGACGGACTTGCAGCTGCTGATATGACGGCGGCAGTGGCGGCGGCTTTGGGGACGACCCCTTGATGTCAGCAATGGACGATGCCTTTTGCGGAAGGCGATCACGAGTCACCTGCACCTGCACCCGAGCGTCCTGAGATAAAGACGCAGATGTATTCACACGCCGAAGAAGCCACGGCGTGACTCGTTTGGGAACTTGGCCACCGCTACTACTAGCTGCTGGTCGGGCTCGAGCTGAGGGCTCGTGTTTCGGTGGTACTGGGGGAGGTGGGGGTTCGTCGACAACACGCCACGGGAGGATTGCGTCCGCAAAGACGGGAGTACCAGCTCTCGGTGTCGCGTGGCAATCCCTGAACGATGCAAGATGCAAAGTGCGCATATCCGAGTCGCATTCCGGTCAGAGAGATGAACTGGACCTCCCGGATCACCTGATGGAACTCACTCTTCATAAACGTCGCGAGTGCTTCTGTTCGTATACCTCATCATCGCGAACGAATGGACGATGAGCTTGTAATTCTGGGAACTTGAAGGGCAAGCCTGTGCTAAGGGAGAGTCGTGACGGTTCGTGGATCGAGTGAAAATCTCTGGGACAATGGGCAGGAGGGATGACCTTTAAATATGTGGTTGGCGGTGGTTCCGGCGTCGGTGCAGACACACCTCCGCAAGCCACAGCTTCACAATGCACCGGTGAGCCTGAGACCGGCGGATATGCAGCAGCACTCTGACTCGCGCGCGATGATTTTCCACGAATAAGCGATAGTGGGCTACTGGTGTGTCTTTATGTTGCCTATCGTAAAATTGAACGCCATAAAAGGTTGTCATTGTTCGACTCAATAGTGCAGCAAAAGACACGGAAGGATGTGGACAAAAGAGAGATGATGGAGCGCCCAGGAACCCGCCAGGCACGCTATCAGCACCCTCTAATTAATCTAGCTGCTGCAGCAGCCACATCACGAGTCAAGTACTGTACCCAATTGTCCTTCTTACCAGGCAGCAATTACCCGTTCAGGGACTATGGGATACTCGTAGCCAATCACAGCACGGTTCTCCGCTTCTCGTCGGTGCCGTCTAGAACCCTCCGTCTCTGCGCGTCTGTGATGACGCCCGCGGTGGCGCTCAGAGTCACGCGCTTGCCTTCGGGCCTCGCGGTCCTGGTCATGACGCACGCGCTCAACAAGTGCCCTCTCATCGCTAATCTTGCGGGACATTTTTTCTGTCTCGACGCCGGCGGCTTGGTACGCTTCTCGCTCCGCTCGCGGAGGCATGACGATCCGCAGAGGCCGAAGCACGGGAGCGGGTGGCCATACGCCGTGGGCCGTGGCGGCCCCATTCTGACCTTTAGACCCACTGGGATTCGCACTAGGCGATTCTACCAATAAGTGCAAAGCCTCCGCACTGGGCCTTTCCGACACCCTCAAGGGCTTGGGTGCGTGGAGAGGAAGTGAGGGGGTGTTTGAGAGCACAACGCTTGAGCGGGCTTTTCTGAGGTTTGGTGCGGCCGACGGTGCTGGGTGATGTCTATTCCGATGGCGCTCGCGGTGCGAGCTAACAACTCCGGAAGAGCTGGGGTAGTGGCCGGGTACAGATAACGGGGGTGCCTGATTGTCGCGACTTCGAGCAGAAAGGGTGCCAACCTCCATGTATCCGGCACTATGCTGTGTCCGTGGGACACGCAGAGTGGCGGTGTCAGCATTGGAGCCAACCGTACTCTGGGAAATGTGTGTACGCGCTGCGTGAGAGTCGTTAGGCGCCGCGAGAGATGGCATGGATTGCATTGATCGGAAAACATGTTGCGGAGCTGGAGGATGTCTGGCCTGCACCTGAGTTGCAGACTGCACGCTGCCAACAATGGTAGCCCCAAGGTGACCTCCAGAAAAAGGATCGGCCTCCATGGGTAATATAGGAGGAGACATGAGTCCTTCCAAGTTGGGGAGCGGATCGGCATCCCTGGCCTTCTCCGGAGCGCCTCCTATGCCTAGGATTTGAGCGACCTTCGAATCTTTCCTGGTGTGTCGGGAAGCAGGTGGGAGTCGAATTGAAGGAACAGGGGGAGGTAAATCGTTCGTAGTGGCCCAACCTTCTCTCGAGGGAAAAGGCATTGAACGCATCTGCCTCAAACCACTACCTTTTGTCGCTTCCTCAGTTGACGGAGGGATAATTTGGAAGTGATGTGGCGAGATGCCCCATTCATCGTGGACATCACCGTATACGCCTCCTTGCGATACACCTGCCACCCTATTTGGATCAGATCCTCTGAGAGTGCGTGACAGTCTTTGATCAGCTCCCAAGGGTAAAATGTGAGGATAAGAGCGGAAGAACGTGCTTTGCGAGGAGCCTGCATGCTTGTCGAATGCGCTTCATTCTGAGCACACGCCAATGAATAAATTAAGAATACTATTTGGAATATGTGAGGGGGGTGGTTAAAGGAAGAATCGATACATGAGACGCTTATAACGATCCGACAATTGTGGCAAAATAGGGCGACAAAGGCTATTGTGGAACCGGGACTGAACCACTACTGAACCACGGCCTGAGCCATAGTGGTCAATAGAACAAAAGCGCATGGCTTGAACACTGCTTGAACTAGGTGAATATCGGTGGTGAAGCGCTCTTTCGGTCTCGTCCGTGCGGGGAGAGGATAAAGTTCTTCTGTCGCCGAAGTTTTGCGGACCCCCAAAACGTTTGAAAGACAGATTAGGTATTGGGGTGGGAAACCACGAGAAAGCCACTCAAGCTGTACAAGTCCGCAGCAGGTTTATCTATGTATCCTGCATAGCCCAGCGGCGATCGATATGGTGTTTTGACGGAAGAAGCTTGAGGGTAAAACTCTGCCAGAACAGTGACTTTCACAGAAGGAGAAAGTGCCCTGTGCCCAGTTGATGGATAAGCTTATAATTTTCCATAGAATAGGTGGCTCATGGGAGGTCAAGTGACTGCGTCTCGATAGAGAGATTAGTTTGGTCATGCATGGTGCATGGTAGAAGTTGTTGTATGCTGCCAGGCTGCGCCGCAGGTCGGTTGAACAGGCTTATGTAATATGATGTAATGGATGTTGGGAAAGTGACTATAAATTGAAATCACTCCCATGATGAACCATCTGGGCTCCCATTTCCGCTTCTTCACGATCTTCTCAACGACTCCCCCATCCTAGGAGCCGTACACAAGATGGCCTCACCAGCGACACCGGGTCTACTTTTTTGCTTTGCTGCTATGGTGTTACTTATCTTTGTATGCCTCCTGTCTCACCTTACCAACTGCATTGATCATTCAGTTTCTCAACTACGATTTTGTTAGGTATCTGTATCTGTGCCAACCTGGCACAGCATTTACTTCCTCCGCGCATCCACTGGGGGAACAAGCTTTCGTTTCGGAGTATTCGGTTACACTGGAACAGCAGCACGGGTAGGATACCGCTTTCCCATCACGTATGTGTCTTTTTTATGCTCGTTTTCGGGAATCCAGATTAACCGACTTACAGGACCGGTGAATTGGCCTCCTCTACTATCCATAATCTCACCTACACCCTCATCCTACATCCCATTGCCGCCGCCCTATCTGCTTTCGCCGTGCTGTTCGGCGTCTGCGGTTCTGAGTACCATCGTTCGGGCACAGTCCTCATGGCGCTTTGCTCTTCGTTGGCTGCACTTGTCACATTGGTTGCGTTTGTTCTCGACATCGTGCTCTTCACCATCGCGCGGCATGAATTCCGCAAGTTGGGATGGTCTTCAGAATACGGCAATGCCATATGGCTGACCCTGGGTGCACTGGGCGCTCTTTTGCTCGGCTTTTGTACTTCGACAATCGGAATATTCGGTTCTTATAGAAGGCGCCGCTATTACACGTACTGAACGGGTGGATTGACGTCTGCTGTGTGGAAGAAGACGCGAGATTGCAATGATCTAGTTGTATTTGAAGTAATCGTTACCATTCGTATTTCTTGGACTCCTTCGTATGCCCCTTGTATGCTGTGTAGAAGCCGTGATAATACCTGTTTTGACGTGTCTTAATGTTATATCACGAACATTTGCCTCGCTTGTGTTGAAGGGTGTTCCCGGACCGATTGTCTTGTCTCTCGAACCATGTCTGTGTCTTCCGCAAACCCTTTCTCCGTCCCAGCAGGTCAATAACATATCTCTTACTAATTGTTGTCGAGGTAACCTTGTGCAGAGCATACCGCCTCAGATTCGACTCTTAATGCTCGCCAAAAGGGGAATCTGGCGCTTTCCACTGGATTCAATTATCTAAATGATCAGTGTTGGCCAATTAGGCTGTTGACAGCTCATGTCAAACGAGAAGTCAACCTCTCACTCTACCTGGTAACTGGGAGAGATCTCTTACCACATGGGATGGTGCAACTTTCCTTTTTAGCGTCTTACGTCTTCGCTCATTCAATTCACAGAGCTACTTGACTTCTCTCGAGGAGGTTGGCCATCACTCTTGTCCCTCAGCATCTAACTACGATATGTGCAGGCTCTTCAAGGCGGCGTCACCGTCGTACAAGTCCGCGAAAAAAACGCAGACACCGGCGAGGTGCGCGGCCCGGGCATGCTACCTGTGGTGAATATCGTCTCAAGTATCCAGATAGTTCCTCACAACAGCCAACGATACTATCGCGCTGTGCTCGAGGTACGACGTACCCGTCATCATCAATGATCGCATAGATATTGCGCTCGCGGCTGGCGCGGCTGGTGTCCATCTCGGGCAAACCGATATGCCCCTGGCCATCGCCCGCAAGCTCCTCCCACCAAGCGCTATCATCGGCGTCTCATGCACGACGCCCGAGCACGTACGCAAGGCAGTCGAGGAAGGCGCCGACTATGTCGGTCTCGGGTCCGTATACACGACCAGCACAAAGGACGTGAGCGCGTCAGGGAAAGTGTGTGGAATCGCAGGCGCGCGCGCCATGCTTACCGCGCTCGAAGGAACCGGCGTCAAGGCCGTCGCGATTGGTACGAACCATCCGTTTCTTCTTCACCGCCCCCTCAGTCCCATTCCGTCCCCAACGCCGTGGCGTTGGCGAGAGAGGCATGGCATGAGCGCTGACGGACGGACGGGTTGTTACACAGGCGGCATCAAATCCACGAATCTGCTACGCACACTGCATGGCTGCACGTCTGCCATAGGCCACGCCCTCGATGGCATCGCAGTCGTGTCAGATATCGTGGCCTCGGGCGACCCCCGCGCGGCTGCCTCCCGCCTGGCACAGATGTTCCGCGCCTGGGCGGCAGCGGCGTCCCGCGGGCCTACAGGTTTCCTGGTCACACCCGAACAAAAGGCCCAGTACACGCGCGAAGGAATCGTAACTGCGGCTGCGGCCCTTGTCGACACTGTACGGCGTGAGCGGCCACTCGTACACCAGGTACTCCTCCCGCAACAGCCCCCGGCCCCGCCCTCGTTATATTATACGCTCACTTCACACTAGATCACGAACAACGTCGTGAAGACACAATCCGCTAACGTCACGCTCGCGCTGGGCGGCTCACCCATCATGGCCGAGGCTGAAGCCGAACAGGCAGACCTTGCGCGCATTCCCGGCGGTCTGCTCATCAATTTCGGGACCGTGGAGGCGCACGACGGGATGATCGCTGCGGGCCGCCACGCGAATCAGAACGGCAAGCCGGTGGTGTTCGATCCCGTCGGTGTCGGCGCCACGGCATTCCGTCGGGCCACTGCTGCCAGTGCGTGTGGAGTAAAGGAGTCCGTCCATTGCCCTGACGACTTTTGTGGGTCCCAGAACTGCTGGACGCGTGGCAGCCGACGGTGATCAAGGGCAATGCAGCGGAGATCGGCGCGCTCGCCGATTCCGACGAGGTGTGTCCATGCGACGACCAACGACGACTCCGGGACGCACACTGAACACAAAATTTTCTGTCTTTTTCTGCTCAAGGTTAAAGCCCAAGGCGTGGACAGCCTTGGCGGTTTCGAAAATGCTGCCAATGTCGTACGGACGCTTGCGCGCACGCACAGTTCGTAACCCGATTCCGCATGCAGGTTTACCCTCGTTGCATGGTTCGCTGACGGAACGAATTTGGGGTACTAGGGTGCATTGTGCTGCTTTCCGGCCCGAAGGACTATCTTTCTGATGGGAGCACCGTCGTCCGCTTGTCCAATGGCCATGAACTCCTGGGCCAGATCACCGGTGCGGGGTGCGTGCTTGGCACTGTAATTACCACTTTCTGCGGTGCGGCGAGCATGGCCGCCAGTAGCACTGCATCAAGCTCCGCCGAGGGCTCGCTGGTGAACGGGGATATGTTCCTCGCCACAGCTGCGGGCACGCTCGCTTTGACTATCGCAGCACAGCACGCCGCCAGCCGGAAGGAAGTGCGCGGGCCGGGAACATTTTTACCCGCCCTAATAGATGAGCTGGCATTGTTGACGCCGGAGAGTATCTCGAAAACTGCGGTGATCGAGGTGGAGGCCGAATGAATGGATGCAGTACAGTACTGTACGGAGAGTTGGTTGGCAGTTTGATGGGGCAGGCATGATTCAACTGACCGAAATTCAAATTGGAGGGTAGTTACAAGCGAAAACCATCAAGCAAGTGGATGTTAACACTGCACACCCCACATCACATCACGACTCGGAACCGCACTTACAACCCAGCTTCGCGAACAGTTACATTCGGGGTATCTAGGATGCGTGAGAATGGCATCGCCTCGGTGGGTTGGAGCCAGTTTTTATCATCGTACACAGCGTAGGGTGGAGACTCAATCATGTGAAATGTGTACGCAAACCGTGTCTTGGCGCTAAAGTTTCGTTCTGATTTGTGCAGAACCGAACCATGGATGAGGACCAGGTCCCCTGTAAATCAGCGCAACTTTAGCGCTGGGCCATTCTTGGCATATGTAATTCCCTTACCAGGTTTGCACACCTCGAGGACATACTCGCCTGCGGGAGCTGGGACTTGATTGGAATCCAGAAGTTGCTCAAACCCTGTTCCACCACCTGGCAAGCGAACGAGACGTTTCGTGATGGGCACGGTCAGATGGGAACCAGGAAGAAAGGAGAGAGCGCCATTCTCGTGAGTGCATTTCTCCAAGGCGATCCAGAACCCAAGCGCGGTCGGTGGAGAGGTGTACTCGTATTCTGATTAGTGGCGCGGATCAGAAAAAAAAGAAGGCTGGGCGGCATACGAGAAAGGTGCTGTGATATAACAGCATCTAGTGGCGCCCAAGGTTGTACGGATTAGACCACTCACGAGTCGTTGTGCTCTCTGACTGTGAAAACTATGTGAGCAACGCTAAACTCGACTGCACCTTGAGGAACCGTACCTTCCCCGCCGATCTGGGGCTGTTTGGTGATGACCATTGATTGCAGGGCTGGGGAGGGGATGACAGGTAGTTCCGTCAGTGTCGGAACTAATCCGTAATCACAGAGGATTGGGGGTGGGCCAAAGTTTTGGCGGCACACATACCCAGAGGATCATGATGGAAACGCAAGTCGCGCACGAGACTGCGGAGCTTCTGATTTTGTAACGTCACGCGTCGAAAAACAGGATCTAACTCATGGAGGGCTGGGAAGTCATGTAACCTTAGGGAGGAAGGACGAGAGCGAGGCGGGAAAAAAAAGAGACCATGACCAATCTTATTGACAGCCCTCTGCTTCTCGCGCGTAAGGTTTCCCTGCTGGTCGATAGCCTCGTCTTCGAGGAAGTAGCGGATTTTATCGCCCGACGTAAGGAAGTAGTCGTCACCAACGTGGTTCTTTTCGTCGGTGGTGAATTTGGTCTGTGGGAATGAGTAAGGGTCAAGCAGCGTAATGGTAATGAGGATTTCGTGATCGAGAGGAAAATAAGCGCACGAGTGGATGGTCGTCTAAGCTGAATTCGTCAAGGAGCTGCCTTGAACGAGCCAAGAGCGCGTCTGTTTCATCTGACGCCAGGAACCCTGGGATAACGAGATAACTGTCACGCGTCTCATGGTGTTAATGTGGGAACCCGAGTCTGATATATAGGTATCCACGAACCCGTTTCTGTGGAACTGGGGTGTCCGAATTTTTCGATGAGCGGTCCGAGGGGGTTCAGAGAGAGACTGACTGTTTCGACTTGATCCAGGGAAAGAAACTCGAGGCTTTCTTCCTGTTGACAGACCGGCCGCGCTACTACCTCAGCTGTTGTTACTTTACAGCTCCCGTCGGCGACGGCGAGAACTCCGTCGCCCGAACTAGTCCCGAGTAACGCTTCAGAAGAAGCCATTCAAGAAGCAACGTTAGTGAGCAGGAGCAACGCCGCTGTGATGGTCTGAAAGAAGTTAAATCCACCTCTGCGAAGAAAAGTAAAAAAGCCACGCGAGCGCCCATTCTACTGCGGCTATAACTTGGATCCGAGCCCACGCCCCTGTGAGTACTCATCACTCTCTATCTCTCTCCCTTGTTCCCTCTTAAGCCCCCAATTCACCATGGTCTGCCTCCCAACCCCCCTGTCTGCGAGCGACTCCTGCCGCGCATCTGATCCTGTCGTCCCCGCGCGTCGTCCCAATTGGCACTATCCCACACTATCTTATCGCGACCCTGACGCTGGTCAGATAGCGCCGGCGACGAGTCGCGACTCAACTCAATTCCCGGCGGGCGACAGCCTCTCGCTGGGAACGTCTTATGAACATGTACGCAGTTTCAACTACTTTTGACCCTAGATACAACCTAAGCACCCAGTCTCGTCGTTTGCCCCTTTATCGATGCTACACGAAACACAGACCCAACCAGGTTCGCCCTTCCACGGACTGCGTCGTATGGCTGTGCTCACCGAGGACTTTAGTCTCACAGCTCCCTGTGGAGGTTCTTGACGAAATATTCTCCTATGCCAGATACCCTACCCTCGCAAGACTTGCACTCGTGTGCCACACGTTTCAAGGAGCGGCCACGCGCCTGCTCTATCGCCATATACCCCCCTTATCCTTAGCGCACACCACACGCTGCCTCGAAACTTTAGCCTCCAACCCGTCTCTCGCAGCCCATATACGAACGTGTGAGATTGGCGATGCAGCCTTCGCCGATGCAAGCCGGAAGGGACTCCTCCCTTGGACATTCTTCGAGCAGCTCAAGCGCGCGCTGCACAACATGCAGCGACTCACGGAACTCACCTTCCTCCTCAATGGCCCGATCTCGCACGTCCTCGTGGGTGCGCCCTTCCGGCTCACAAAGCTCACCGCGTCCTGCGAATTTGACGCAACATTTGTGAGCTTCCTGACGGAGCAGCCTGGTCTGCGCTCGGCCATCTTTTGTGGGAACTTTACTCAGGGCGTCATGCTCCCGGCGGATGCCCTGCCTTTGTTGCGACGCGTTGCGGCAGCCCCGCTCACTCTCGCGTGCGTCGTTCCGGGGCGACCCATCCGGGACGTCGAGCTCTGCCTCGTGCACCCGTGGTCGCTCAACCGCGAGGTCTTGCAGACGACAATCCGGATCATCGCTTTCTCCAAGGGACCGCTGGAGTCGCTTAAGATTATCTCCCACCTTTCAGAGCCACCGGAGACAGTCCTGTCTGCGCTAGAGGCCATTCCCACTGGCTTGAACTCGATCACCAAATTTGCATTACACGCCGTGAGCGGCTCGATCACCGAAGTTCGTACCCCCCCCCCCCCCCTCCCCCCCTTTCTAAAACCTTACCCTTTAT
>Ga0137397_10000445_pt1 | contig 28545 bp, 27 predicted proteins | sample czorhiz116metaG_FD_106658 | JGI IMG/M metagenome (GOLD analysis project Ga0137397, IMG submission 106658) | Vadose zone soil microbial communities from Angelo Coast Range Reserve, California, USA - czorhiz1.16 metaG | ecosystem: Environmental > Terrestrial > Soil > Vadose zone | place: USA... | reverse complement strand
GAACAGGTGGAAGCACATGCCGGATAAGATTACTGTGCTGCTGGTGGACGATCACGCGCTGGTGCGGCGCGGATTTCGCCGCATGCTCGAAGACGATCCGGCGATCAGTGTGGTTGGAGAAGCGAGCGACGGGGCGGAAGGAATAAAGCTGGCGGCGCAAATGAAACCGAACGTGATTGTAATGGACTGCGCAATGCCGGTAATGAACGGGCTGGAAGCAACGCGCAAAATTCTGGAAGCGCAGCCCAATTCGGCAATTCTGCTTTTGAGCATGCACTCGGAAGACACGCTGGTGAAGCAAGCGCTCGAAGCCGGCGCGAAAGGATACATTCTGAAGAACGCGATGGATTTGGACTTGGCGGGGGCGATCAAGAGCGTCGCCGCGGGAAAAACCGTTCTCGATCCGCAAGTAGCCAAGCCACAAGCGTTAAAAGGCGAGCGCGAAGCAGGATTGACGGCACGCGAGCTGGAAGTCTTGCAGCACATTGTGGCAGGAAAATCGAACAAAGAAATTGCGAGCGAACTGAAACTGAGCGTGAACACCGTGGCGGTACATCGCGCAAACATTATGGATCGGCTTGGAATTCACAAAACGGCGGAACTTGTGGTTTATGCGATCCGCAATGGCCTGGTGAATTTGCCGTGAAGCGCCGCGAATTTCTGCAGGGAGCGGCAGGCGCGGCGGCGATCGGTTCCTTCTTTCCCCCCAATATCTTTCCGGCACGCCCTGCAGGGCTTGGATTTCATCTGACGGATGTGACTTCGCAGGCGGGTCTGCTCTTTCAACACAACAGCGGCGCGTATGGCGGCAAGCTGCTACCGGAAACGCTGGGCTCCGGCTGCGCATTCCTCGATTACGACCGCGATGGCTGGCAAGACATTCTCTTGGTTAACGCAATGGATTGGCCCGGCCACAAAAAACAAAAATCCGCGCTGAAGCTTTACAAAAATAATCGCAACGGAACATTCACGGACGTGACACGCGCGGCGGGGATTGATATCGAGCTTTATGGGATGGGCGTTGCGGTCGGCGATTACAACAATGATGGATTTCCAGACGTTTTGGTCACATGTGTCGGACAAAACCGGCTTTTTCAAAATACCGGCAAAGGCACATTTGTTGACGTAACGCGCAAGAGCGGACTTCTGGGCCGCCAGGCGCTCAGCACTTCCGCTCTGTGGTTTGATTTCGACCGCGACGGCTTGCTCGATCTCTTCGTGTGCAATTATGTGAACTGGTCGCCAGAACATGACGTCTTTTGCAGCCTGGATGGAAAGCAGAAGTCCTATTGCACGCCGGAAGCCTACCGCGGCGAAACGTGCTGGCTTTTTCGCAATCGGGGCGACGGAACTTTTGAAGACGCGACGGCCGCAAGCGGTGTTTTCGATGCAAGCTCAAAATCGCTCGGCGTCGCGCTGCTCGATTTCGATCAAGACGGCTGGCCCGACCTGCTTGTTGCGAATGACACGCAACCCAACAAGCTCTACAAAAATTTGCGCAACGGGAAATTCAAGGACGTGGCCGTCGAAGCGGGCATCGCGTTCAGCCCAGACGGAAAAGCGCGCGCAGGAATGGGCGTGGACGTAGCTGACTTCGAGAATTCCGGCCGCGCAGGAATCGCCATCACAAATTTTGACAACGAAATGATCGGCCTTTACCGCGCACTGAAAGCCGGAGCTTACGACGAAATTTCACTGGCGTCCGGCGTCGGCGGTCCTTCCAAAACGACGCTCGGATTCGGTTGCGCATTTCTAGACATTGATCTGGATGGGCAACTCGACCTGGCCGTTGCTAACGGTCACATTGACGAGACGGTCCGCAATATTCGCGGGAATGTGGGCTACGCGCAGCCGCCGCAGCTTTTTCTGAATCAAGGCAGTGGGAAATTCCGCGAAGCGGCACAGGAAGCGGGAAATGAATTCGCAAAAGCAAAAGTCGGACGCGGCCTTGCTTATGGAGATTTCGATCGCGACGGTGACTTGGACATTTTGTTGACGACGAACAACGGACCTGCGTTTCTCTACCGCAACGATCAGAGTGCGGGGCGCCGCGCGATTCGCTTTTACTTGACGGGAACAAAATCAAACCGCGACGCGATTGGCGCAACCGTGCGCATTTACAAGGGAAGCGAAACGGGAAACGAAACGCAAACGCGGATGGTGCATGGGGGCTCGAGTTACTTGTCGCAATCGGAATTGCCGGTGACCTTCGGCGTCGGCCAGCGAGACCGCATCGAGCGCGTGGTTGTGGACTGGCCTAGCGGCGTAACGCAGGAATTCAAGAATCTGATCACTGGAAAATCCTATCAACTAACTGAAAATACACCGCTTACGGAAAACAACGGTTTCTAGTTCTTTTCCATTATTGCCGCCTGTTTCTGCTCACCCTATAAATGTGGACAACAAAGTTGCATGCGCTACCCGACTTAAGACTTTGACATTAGACCCTCGGGAGCACCCCTTGACCGCGCGACCGGATACCCCAAGTTATCCCGGTCGCGTTGTCGTTTTAAAGCACGTGTAGAATCGTAGCGTGCGTTTTCGGAGATTAGTTTGATGAATCGGTGGCGGCCCAGGATCCTCGTCCTTCTCGCGCTTACTTCCCTTTATTTGTATGCATTTCCGTCGGCGACGATTCCCTACGCTGGAATTTTACTCTTCCATGTTGGCGCGGGCCTGCTGCTAACAATTTTGCTTGTTCCTTTTGCTGTGCGTTGGTGGTCCGAAGGCGGATTGGCAAACCGAATCGGCTGGAGCTTGATCGCGCTGGGCGGAATTGTCGGAATTGTGCTGATTAAAATCGGCACCGCGCATCGGTATTACAACTGGCTGTATTTGCATCTCGCGCTGTGCGTTCTTGGAGTTTTCTTACTGGCGCTTTCGTGGGTGGGTTCGCGCAAATGGTTTGGCGCGGGAGCAGGCGCCACGCTTTTGCGTTTTGCGACTGTGCTGGTGGGTGTCGCCGCGTTGAGCGCAGGCTCGTGGTGGGCGAGGAACGTTGCGTGGAAAAACGCCTATCGCGTGACAAATCCGCCGCTTTCGACGGCGACGATGGACGGCGAGGGCGATGGGCCGAAGGGGAAATTCTTTCCGAGCTCCGTCCAAACGAAAGATGGAAAAAACATCTCCGCGAAATACTTCATGCAGTCGCAGGCGTGCGAACGGTGCCATGGCGACTTGTACAAGCAGTGGTATAGCTCGGCGCATCATTTTTCGTCGTTCAACAATCAGTGGTACCGCAAGAGCATTGAGTACATGCAGGACGTGGCGGGGGTGAAGTCGTCGAAATGGTGCGCGGGCTGCCATGATCCCGCGCTGCTTTTCAGCGGGATGTTCGACACGCCGATTCGCGAAATTGAGAACACGCCGGCGGCGCAGGCGGGCTTGAGCTGCATGATGTGCCACAGCATCGTGGAAGTGAAAAGCACGATGGGGCAAGGCGATTTCGTTCTTGAATATCCGAGGTTGCACGAACTTGCCGCGAGCGAGAACCCGGTGATTCGCGCGGTGCATGACTTTATGGTGAAGGTGAATCCCGAACCGCACCGGCGGACGTTCTTGAAGCCGTTCATGCGCGAACAGACCGCGGAATTTTGCTCCGGCTGCCACAAGGTGCATCTCGACGTGCCGGTGAACCACTATCGCTGGATTCGCGGCTTCAACGAGTATGACAACTGGCAGGCGAGCGGCGTTTCCGGCCAGGGAGCGCGTTCATTTTATTATCCGGCGAATTCGATGATGTGCGCGGACTGCCACATGCCGCCGATTCCTTCCAAAGACGAAGGCAACGTGAATGGATTTGTGCATTCACATCGCTTCCCGGGCGCAAATACAGCGGTTCCGACAGCGAATATGGACCCGGAGCAGCTCGTGGTCAGCACGAAGTTTTTGCAGGACAAGCAAGTTACCGTGGATATTTTTGGAATTACACCGGCGGGCAAAGAAACTCCTGCGGTTGTCGGAAACGCGCCGCATTCGCAAGAGCTTTCGACGACATTCGCGGTCGGCGAAGAAGCGGACGTCTCTGGACCGCACAGCGCGGAAGGCAGCGCAAAGCCAATCGCGGCGCCGTTGGGACGCGTGGATGCGGCAGTGCACCGTGGCGACGACGTGAACGTGGAGGTTGTAGTTCGCACGCGCAAGGTCGGACACTTTTTCCCGGGCGGCACGGTGGACGCGTTCGAGGTTTGGCTGGAATTGCAGGCGACGGACGAAAAGGGTCAGGTGCTTTTCTGGAGCGGAAAAGTTGCCGACGACGGCAAAGGGCAAGTGGATGAAGGCGCGCATTTTTATCGTTCGCGGCAGATTGACGGGCATGGAAACGTCATCAACAAACGAAATGCGTGGTCCACGCGTGCGGCGGTTTACGTGCATTTGATTCCACCGGGCGCGGCGGATACCGTGCATTACCGTTTGCACGTTCCGGAAAATTGCGGTGACAAAATCACCCTACATGCGAAGGTGAATTACCGGAAATTCATGTGGTTCAACAACCAGTTTGCGTATGCGGGCATGGAAGACGCGAGCCAGCCGAAAGGCGAAGTCACGCCGCACTACGACGATCGCAAATGGGCGTTCGCGGGAGATACGTCCGGCGTGGCGGGAAAGTTGAAAGAAATTCCGACGCTGCCGATTACCGTCGTGGCGGAAGACACAAAAGTGATTCGCGTGATCGCGAAGAAAGAATCGGCGCCGCAGCCTCAGGCCGTTGCGATGAAGGAAGACTGGATGCGCTGGAACGATTACGGTATCGGATTGTTTTTGCAGGGAGACCTGCGCAACGCGGAAGTTGCGTTCACGAAAGTGACGGAGTCCGACCCGCAGAATGCCGACGGATGGGTGAACATTGGCCGGGTCCGCGCGCAGGAAGGCGATACGGCAGGCACAATGCAAGTTTTGGACAAAGCCCTTGCGCTGAAGCCAGGATTGGCGCGGGCGAATTATTTTTACGCGCGTGTTTTGAAGGAAGAGGGCAAGTACGAGGAAGCGATCGCGAGATTGCAGAGCGTACTCGAGCAGTATGCGCGCGACCGTGTCGTGCGGAACGAACTTGGACGCATTTACTTTCTGCAAAAGCGCTATGCGGACGCGGTGAACGAGTTTCAGGCGACGCTCGCGATTGATCCGGAAGATTTGCAGGCGCACTACAATCTGATGCTCTGCTACAACGGTTTGGGCGATGACAAGCGGGCGGAGGAGCACAAAGTCCGTTATTTGCGGTACAAGGCGGATGAATCGGCACAAGCGCTGACCGGGCCGTACCGTCAGGCGCATCCGGAAGATAACAATGAGCGGCAAATGATTCACGAACACGTTTCAGGGACGCTGGCAGAAGCGCCAAGCGCAGTTGGGAAGAAGAAGGCAAAGCGTGCAGCTGCAAAGAATTCGATAGTCAAGAGCGCGGCGGCAGGCGGCGGTCGGTAGTTCCTAGTGAAAACTTTTTGGGAGCGGTGCGATGACCTGGATCAAGACAGTCAGCATGGACGAAGACCCGCGCGTTCGGGCGGCTATGGAAGCGCAACGGAAGATTTACCCGCAGGAGTACGCGACTCCAGTGCCGTCAGTAGATCGCGGCGTTGAGGCTGGCATCACTTCCTCGCACTCGCTGATTCCCGACGCGCTCTATCATTCGTTCAGCGCGTTCGGCGCGATGATGTCGCCGGAGTTGCCATTGAAGCGTCACCAGCACGAAATGATTGCGACGATGGTTTCGGTCACGAACCGGTGCCACTATTGAATCGAATCGCACGCAGAGTTTCTGCGTAGGGTGACGCTTGACGAATCCATGGTCGACGCGCTCAAGCGCGATTACAGCACTGCGCCTATCAGCGAGCAGGACCGCGTGATGCTGGACTATGTCGTGAAGCTTACGAAGGATGCGACGAAGTGCAGCCCGCAAGATCACGAAAAGCTACGCGCGGCGGGGTTTGACGACAAAGGGATTTTACAAATTACGCTGATCGCATCGTGGTTCAACTACATCAATCGCGTGTCTGATGCCCTCGGCGTTGGCCGCGACGAACTCATGGGGAATTCGTGACGAAGACCGCTCTTGCGCTGTTGGTTTCCGCTCTAATCATTTCTTCTCCCGAGCTTCAGGCGCAATCGTCCGCTGCAAAAGGTCCCGTCGAATTTCGTGACATCACCCAACAGGCAGGCATTCGCTTCGTCCACAACAACGGCGCGTACGGAAAAAAGTATTTACCCGAAACGCTTGGCCCGGGAGTGGCGTTCATTGACTACGACAATGATGGTTGGCCGGACATTTTCCTCGTCAATGGAACGGACTGGCCCGGGCACGCGCTGAAACGCACGGCGCCAAAGCTCTATCACAACAATCACGACGGAACGTTTACCGACGTGACGCACAAGGCGGGGCTTGATGTGGAGATGTTTGGTTTGGGCGTCGCCGCCGGCGATTACGACAACGATGGCTACGACGATCTTTTCGTTACGGCATACGGCCAAAACCACCTTTTTCACAACAACGGCAACGGAACCTTCACGGACGTTACGCAGAAAGCCGGTTTTGGCGGCGTAAAGGAATTCAGCACAAGCGCGGCTTGGGTGGATTATGACAAGGATGGCCGCCTCGATCTTGTCGTTGGAAATTATGTTCAGTGGTCGCCGGAAACAGACCTTTATTGCACCCTCGATGGAAAAAGCAAATCGTACTGCACGCCGGAATCTTACAAGGGCGCTTCGATTCGTCTTTGGCACAACAATGGCGACGGGACTTTTTCGGACGTGACGCAAAAATCCGGACTCTACGAGCCGACCTCCAAGACGCTCGGCATCGCGATTCTCGATTTTGACAACGACGGCTGGCCGGACATTCTGCTTTCAAACGACACGCAGCCGAACAAGCTCTATCGCAACAACGGCAATGGAACGTTCACCGAAAAAGCTGTCGTCGCGGGCGTAGCGTTTAGCGAAGACGGCGTGGCTCGCGCCGGCATGGGCGTGGACGCCGCCGATTACGACCGCAGCGGGAACACCAGCTTGATGATTACGAATTTCTCGAACCAAATGATTTCGCTCTATCACAACGAAGGTCGCGGCCTCTTTGTAGATGAAGCGCCGCGCTCCGAGGTCGGCCGCGCTTCCCTGCTCACGCTGGGTTTCGGCTGTTTTTTCTTCGACTACGATCTCGATGGGTGGCAAGACATTCTCGTGGTGAATGGCCACATTGACCCCGACATTCAAAAAGTGCAGGCCAATGTAAAATTCGCCGAGCCGCCGCACCTATTCCACAATCAGGGCAAAGGAAAATTCGTGGAAGCAACAAAATCCGCGGGCGCGAGTTTTGCCTCGGCGCGAGTGGGACGCTCGGTGGCCTACGCCGACGTCTTCAACAACGGCCGCCTCGACGTTTTACTTTCCACAAACGGCGGCCCGGTTTATTTGTTCCGCAACGAAGCGACCGGCACGCCAAATCACAGCCTGCGCATTAAACTTATCGGCACGAAATCCAATCGCGACGGCATCGGCGCCGTCGTCCGCGTCGCCACGCCCGACGGCACGCAAACGCAAATGCTCCGCAGCGGCTCCAGCTACCTCTCCGCCAGCGAACTCGTCTTAACTTTCGGTCTCGGCCAACAGACCAAGGCCGATTCCATCGAAATCCGCTGGCCCAGCAGCCAAATCGAAAAGCTCTCTAATATCAACGCAAGCCAAACCGTAAGCGTAACAGAAGGAAAAGGGATCACCAGTTCGCGGCCTTACGGAAAGAAATAATCGGCCGTCGCATTATAGCCGGCAGATAAGGAGTTCGCGTTCGTACACCATCTCCTTGGGCAGATGGTCGTGGAGCTCGATGAAGAGTTCCTCGTGGTCTATGACCTCGTGGCGCCAGGCTTTATTGTCAAATTGCTGGAGGGCTTCAAATTTTTCCCGCGGGAAATCGAGGCCGGTCCATTTCATGTCATCGTAGTCGGGCATCCAGCCAATGGGCGTTTCGCGAGCGAAGGCGCGGACGCGAGCGCGGTCCACGATCCATTTGAGGACACGCATGTTTTCGCTATAGCCCGGCCAGATGAACTTTCCTTGCGCATCCTTGCGGAACCAGTTTACGTGGAAAATCCGCGGCGTGACGCTCAGCGAGCGCTGCATCTTGATCCAGTGCCGGAAATAATCGCCCATGTGGTAACCGCAGAACGGCAGCATCGCCATCGGATCCCGCCGCACTTTGCCGACGGCGCCGGCAGCTGCAGCGGTCATTTCCGAGCCCATGGTGGCGCCGATGTATACACCGGAGCTCCAGTTGAACGCCTGATAGACGAGCGGCATCGTAGTTGCTCGTCGCCCACCAAAAATAATCGCATGTAGCGGCACGCCATTCGGATCTTCCCAAGCAGGATCAATCGTCGGGCACTGCGAAGCTGGCGCAGTGAATCGCGCGTTCGGATGCGCCGCCTTCGCGCCCGTCTCTTTCGCAATCTGTGGAGCCCATTTCTTCCCCTGCCAGTCCAAACATTCCGCGGGCGGCTCATCCGTCATGCCTTCCCACCACACTCCGCCCTCCGGTGTGAGCGCGACGTTCGTGAAGATCGTGTTTTTCGCCAACGTGGCCATCGCGTTCGGATTCGTCTTCACGGAGGTTCCAGGCGCAACACCAAAAAATCCCGCTTCAGGGTTCAACGCTCGAAGCGCCCCATTCTCATCCGGCCGAATCCACGCGATGTCGTCGCCGACCGTCCAAACTTTCCAGCCTTCGAATCCCTTTGGCGGAATCAGCATCGCGAAATTGGTTTTGCCGCAAGCGCTCGGAAATGCCGCCGCAACGTACGTCTTTTCGCCTTTGGGATCTTCGACTCCGAGAATGAGCATGTGCTCGGCCATCCAGCCTTCGTCGCGCGCGATGTTCGAAGCAATGCGCAGCGCGAAACACTTTTTGCCCAGCAGAGCGTTGCCTCCGTAGCCGGAGCCGTACGACCAAATCTCGCGCGTCTCCGGAAAATGCACGATGTACTTTTCCTTGTTGCAAGGCCACGGAACATCTTTTTGTTTCGGGGCGAGCGGCATCCCCACGGAGTGCATGCAAGGCACGACGCGCGCGCCGCGATCAATCTCCTCAATTACTGCTTCCCCGATCCGCGCCATGATGCGCATACTGACGACCACATACGGCGAGTCCGTCAGTTGCACGCCGATTTTCGCCATGGGCGAACCAACCGGTCCCATGCTGAAAGGCAGCACATACATCGTCCGCCCTTGCATCGAGCCGTTGAAAAACCCCTTCAACTTCTTCCGCATCTCGTATGGGTTTTCCCAATTGTTCGTGGGGCCGGCATTGTCTTTCGCATACGAGCAAATAAAAGTGCGGTCTTCGACGCGCGCTACATCACTCGCGTCGGAGCGCGCGTAAAAACATCCCGGCCAAAGTTTTTCGTTTAGCTTGATGAACGTCCCGCTCGCGACCATTTCGGAGCACAGCTTGTCGTATTCCTGTTTCGAGCCATCCACCCAATGAATTTTGGCGGGGCGGGTCAATTCCGCCATCTTCTCAACCCAACGAAGGAGATGATCATTTTTGCTGAGGGGCACTGCAGGATTGCGCGAACTCATGCCGGGCACTGTCCTCCCTTGCTATCTTCCTTGAACCAAACCGCGTGGGTCAAAAATCGCACCCCGCATTTTGCCTTCGAATTCCATGCGCCCAACCGCAATCGTCCGCGCACGCGCTGTGCCGCATCTGTTTAGGGTTTCTCACGAAGTGGAGAACGCAAACGATTGGTAGCGATACCGGGATTCGAACCCGGATTTTAGCCTTGAGAGGGCTACGTCCTAACCCTTAGACGATATCGCCGATGAAAACGCGCAAGCTACCCAACTTGCGCCCTTAGACAACTTCTATTTTCGCATGGGGTAACCGGGCGTTCAAGCCGCTAGGCTCCTACGCAACCTTTTGCTGCTCTTCAGTGGTCCCAGCAGAGGGATCTTCCTTCAATGGACGCACTGAAAAGAATTTATTGCGGCATGGTTCGCAACGCAGGGAAGGCAATCCCAAGATACGTCCAATCGTGCCCCTGACGCCGGGAACGTGCTCCGGCGAAATTCGCTTCAAATCCAGATTCCCACAAATCGCGCAATGAGCATATTTCCAATGAGCGAGTGGCAGCGAGTGCGCGCGAAAGCGCTGCTCGCAGCTGGTGCACCGCCAAGGAACGAGACCGACCAAACTGTACGCGAAGTCGGCAAATCCGCGGCGCCTCGAGCGACGGCATGCAGTGGAATGACAGGATGGGCACTGGATCATGGCAATGACCCGCAGGTCCAAGGGGAGATGCGAAGAGGATAAGCGAACTTTTCCCGTGTTTCAAGCCACAAGCTGCGGTGTGCTCCCATCTTCACAATGCGTTAAAATTACACATCAGGAGAACTCATGGCCGACTACACGGACCACCACGCGAAAGCGGGAACCAAGGCAAAGCTACCAAAACTCGACGCCTGGCCCAATCAATTTCCCGGCTACGTCATCACCACGCGCTATCCTGAATACACTTCCGTTTGCCCCAAAACCGGCTTGCCCGATTACGGCACCATCATCATCGAATACATGCCGAAAAAATCCTGCATCGAGCTGAAAGCACTAAAAATGTATCTTCTCGCGTACCGCAATCTCGGCATCTTCTACGAAAACGCTGTCAACAAAATCCTCCACGATATTGTCTCTGCCATCCGCCCCGAATGGTGCGTCGTCCGCGGTGAATTCACTCCACGCGGCGGCCTAAACACCACCATCGAAGCCCGCTGGCCCCGCTCTCGCCGCAAATAGCGCGAGATGCCCTCATTATTCGTCATAGACGCTGCTAGGGTAACCGACGGCGACAACAAGGACGACCAACTTGGCTCGCTGAATCTGACAAATGATGCGGTAGTCGCGCAACCGGTAACGCCAAAGCCCGAATTTGCTGTGCCGCAAGGGCTTGCCAAACGAGCGTCGGTCTTCCGAACGATCGATGCGCTTGTCCATGAAGTTTAGAATCTCGCGCTGCACCTGAGGATCGAGTTTCTTGAGGTCCTGCACGGCGCCTTCGTCCTATTCAATCGTCCAAGCCAAGCTGCCTCGGCACTTGTGCGCTCGTGAAACGCTTGCCGCGTTTCTCTAGCCGAGCCTCGGCGAGATAGCGGTCCTCCAGGTCTTCGAGGTTCTCCTCGATGAGTTTGGAGGCGTAAAAGGTCTTGGTGCGTCCCGTTTGCTTGGCGAGGCGGTTGAGACGGCGTTCTAGTGCGGGTTTTAAACGGATCGAGAGCATAAGAATCTCCAGCGGCAGTGTTTGTATTACATGAAGTATATGTCTTACATGTCTTACATGTCTTACAGCAAGAAATTGAAGGTGATCAGGTCACTTGCGCAAAACCAAGGAAGGGAGCTTTGGTACTTGAGAAGCGCTTTTACGGACACCCCTGCAGTTTCAACAGTCCCAGCCGTTTGCGGCCTTCCGGGCTTCCTTTTTGGATGGCCGCTTGCAGAAGGACGCGGGCCTGTTCGCAGCTTTGCGCCACGCCGTCGCCGCGCGCGAAAAGATCCGCCAGCGTCACTTCGGCCGGAACATTTCCCTTGCGTACCGCCGTCCACAAGAGTTGCACTGCCAGCGAAAGGTCTCTCTGCCGATGGTTCCCTTTCAGAATATTCCGCACCTGCTCAAACTCTTTTTGTCCAGTGTCGCCTTCCGCCGGAACGACACCAAAAGGAGGCAACAGAACATTCGACTCCGGAGTATGTGGCACCGAAGTCGAAACGGGCTGCTTTGAAGAATTTGAGGAAGACTTGTCAGCCGAGGGCGCCGCGCCTGGCGTGCCGAGCCCATACGCCGCTGCTTCCGGTGGAACCACTTCCGATGTTGGCTTCGGCTTTGCTTCAACCGGCGGTGGTGAATTTTCCGTGCCGGATTTTTCTTCTCCGGCCAACATTTGCCCCGCACGGATCAGCGCTTCGCCAACTTCGCGCTGGAAACTCAGAACGAGCGCGACAAGAATTACGGCGAGCGCCAGACCGATGATTCCCGCGGCCACAGCGCGATTGAGCCGAGGCGATTCAGTGACCTCGGCATCATCCAACAAGGATTCGTGAGGCGCGATTTCTTGAGGCGTTCGTGGAAAACGCGGCATCGGAATCGCCGGCGCCAAAACTTCCGGAGCTGGCTCGGGAATTTCTGACGCAACATGTTGTGGTTGCGGTGGCGGAACGAATATGGGAGCCGTCGCTCCTGAAGGAGCATCGGCTGGTACGTACACGACAGTCGGAATATTTTTCTCCTCCGGAATAGCTTCCGCCACAGGTTCGGCAGGAGTGGGCACGGAGGAGAGTTGCAGCTTTGGCAAAGAAGGACCTGACTCCGCAGGCGCCTGCACAGGTTGCTGTGATTCCGGACGCGGCAGCATGATTTCGGCCGCAGTTTTTTCAACAGGTATTATCTCGAAGGCTCTTGTCTCAGCGGGCTTCGCTTCGAGAGATTTTGTTTCAGGGGACTCTGGTTCTGGAAGTTGCGCAGTAACTTCGAGTGGCGATTTATCGGCGGGGGCCTCTTCAAAGGGCTTTGTCTCGACAGGCCTCGCCACAATGGGCTTTACTGCGACTGGCGTCGCCTCGACGGATTCTGTTTCAACGTGTCTTGTTTCAGGAGGTTTCGTTTCAGGAAGCTTTGTTTCGACGGGTTGTGGCAGCGCAGGCTTTGCTTCAACGGGCCGCGGTGAAACGGGCGGCTTCGCTTCCTCTGCATCGTCCACGCGAACACTCGCTTTGAGCTTCTCCATCGAATCGAGCGGGAGCGCGACCGCCGGAGTAACTTCGCGCCCTACATTTTTTGCTTCGGCATCAGCTGCAAGCAAAAAGCGCAAAGACTCGCGGAATTGCGGCGAGACGTTTGAGAATTTCAAGCCGCCGGTTTTCCCATCTTCTTCGCTCCACGCAATTTCGCCGGTTCCCTGCAAGCGGCGATTTCCGTCGAGGGCAAACGCGAAATTCACAGGTCCATCCGCTTTGAGCGGTGCGACGGCGCGAAAACTGAATCCCTCTTCGCAAATACCGAGCACCATTCCGCCGTTGTGCGGACCCAGCTCGACATAAACGAGCTGCTGCGTTTTCTTGAGTGGCCAGGATGTTTGAGTTTGGCTCATGAACATTCAGCGAAGACCAAGTTCGCGGCTAGTATTCTCGCAGATTCCCGGCCGTACTTGAGCGAAAGACAAATGTGCGCTTTCCGCATGAACCTGTGTGAGCGGTTCTGGTACCACCGCGGGCGTGTAAATTTTTCTTACATCATTGTGCTGATAGACATCTGCTCAAATCACTGTTGTTATTGTAACATTGTGAAACTACAGCAGTTTAATACGAGAGCCGGGCTTATGGCACCCACCGTGCGCTGACAAATCCGGGCCCCAGCCTGATTCTCCATTGGTGTATCCTCTCTGTTTGTCGTCGTTGAAGCAATCCGAGGCTCTCGATGCGCACGACACTAAAAATTGTGCTGCCATTGATCGTTAGCGTGGCAGTGGTGTCGCTACTTTTTGCAGCGTATCAAGTGCGGACGGAACGCAAGAATTTGCGCAACGACCTTTCACGGCGCGCGGAACTTCTTGCGGAGAGTTTGCAGGAATCCATCGAGCCGCAATTCGAGAAGGGCGGGCGCGGATCCGAGCGAGCGATGCAACGTCTCATGGATCGTTTTGCGCAGCGCGAGCACATGAAAGGAATTGCGGTGTACCAGGCGGATGGATCGCTGCTCGTGATGACATCCACACTGGGATCTCCTTTTCAAAGCGCGCCGCAAATTGCTTTGCAAGCCTTTGCGCGCGATAAAGGCGACAGCGATACCGGATCAATCGGCGAAACGCCGCTGTATTTTTATTCGCTTCCACTCCACCGCGATGGCAAAGCGGCGGGCGCGCTGTTGCTCATCTACGACACAAGCTATATCGATTCGCGTATTTTGCATACGCTGCGCGATTCCCTCCTGACCGCTTTACTCGAGACGATTTTGATTACGGCGTTGGCACTCGTGCTTGTGCGGTGGACGTTCATGGATCCGCTGCGCAAAACAGTGAAGTGGTTGCAGCAATTACGCAGAGGAGAAAGTCATAAAGGGCACGCGCTTCCACGAGGCGAACTTTTCGATCAGATCAATGTGGAAGTAACACACCTGGCGCGCGACTTGGGCGCGGCGCGCGCGGCAGCAGAAGAAGAGGCGCGGCTGCGCGATACGAACGCCACACAGTGGACCGCAGAACGTTTGCGCGTGAGTTTGCGCAATAAATTGCACAACAAGCCGCTATACGTGGTTTCCAATCGCGAACCCTACATCCACATGCTGGGACAGCGCGAGATCGAAACGATCGTTCCCGCGAGCGGCGTGGTGACGGCGCTGGAGCCGGTGCTCGTAGCGTGCGATGGCACATGGATCGCGCATGGGAGTGGAACTGCCGATCGCCAAATGGTGGACGCGCTGGATCATTTGCGTGTTCCGCCAGATCATCCGAGTTATACGTTGCGGCGCGTGTGGTTAAATGCGGAAGAAGAAAAAGGTTATTACCAGGGATTTGCGAATGAAGGACTTTGGCCGCTATGCCACATTGCACACACTCGCCCTACCTTTCGGCCTGAAGACTGGGCGTACTACCAGGAAGTAAACCGGCGATTCGCAGATGCAGTGCTGCAGGAGATGGAAGGCACGGAATCGCCGATTTTACTGGCGCAGGACTATCACTTTGCGCTGCTGCCGAGAATGGTGAAAGAGGCGCGGCCAGATGCCCGCATCGCGATTTTCTGGCACATCCCGTGGGCGAATCCGGAGGTGTTTGGGATTTGTCCGTGGCAGCGCGAACTTGTGGATGGTTTGCTCGGCGCGGATTTAATCGGTTTTCATACGCAGACGCACTGCAATAATTTTTTGGAGACGGTGGATCGCGCGCTCGAAGCGCTGACGGAGTGGGATCGTTTTGCGGTCAATCGCCAGGGCCACGTCACGCTGGTGCGACCCTACCCAATCAGTGTGGCGTTTCCTGAAAATGGTTCCGACAATCGCGTGTGGAAGAGTTCCGGGGAAGAGCGGGCTGCGCTCTGCGAAGAACTTGGGATTGAGGCATCGCTCCTCGGAATCGGCGTGGACCGCGTGGACTACACAAAGGGAATTCTTGAACGATTCCGCGGAATCGAACGCTTTCTGGAAATTCACCCCGAGTATCAAAAGCGATTCTCGTTCGTGCAAATCGGCGCGCCGAGCCGGACGGATATTCCGCGGTACGGGCAATTTTTGGAAGAGGTTTCCGTGGAGGCGGAACGCATCAACGCGCGATTCCAGAATGGGCGCTGGAAACCGATTCTGCTCCTGCGAAAACACCATTCGCACAAGGAGATCACACGGTTCTATCGCGCGGCGTCTGTGTGCCTGGTGACGTCGCTACACGATGGGATGAATCTTGTAGCGAAGGAGTTCATTGCGTCACGCGAAGACGAGCGCGGAGTGCTGATCCTGAGCACGTTTGCCGGCGCGGCATTGGAACTGACCGACTCGTTGCTAATAAACCCTTATGACGTGCAGCAGCTTGCCGGAGCGATCTTCCGTTCCCTGGAAATGCCGGAAGATGAACAGGCAGCGCGCATGCGGCACATGCGGAAAAACATCCGTGAACACAACATCTACCGCTGGGCGGCAAATCTGCTCTCCGATTTGACGGAAATTCGCATTGACGCACCGGAACGATTTGAGTCTCCAGCACGTCAGGAAGAAGCGGGACACGTGGAGGCAGAACATAAATGACGAGCACGGTACAAGCGGAACGGACTCCCTTTTCGTTTTTCACGGTGGCGTACTTGACTAGAATTGGAAATCAATCCGCGGGAACGCTGACGGAATTTCTGAAAGGCCTCGAAGAGTGCAGCGACGCTTCCATATTTCACCACACATTTCAGACGCTGGAGAGCCACCATTTTCTAACCGAAGGATTTTCCAATGATTTTGCGCAATGGGTGCTGGCCTCCGCCAATCGTGATGAGCTGGCGGAACAATTGGCCGCACTGGATATTCGAGACTATCTTTCAATTGCAGAGCTGCGGAGCGATTTGCGGCGCGTGGTGAGCGGCTATTGCACGCAGTATCCCAACTACGCGCGACAGGAAGCGCTCGAGCGATTTTATTTTTGCGAGGGTGTGGAGGTTACCGAATCGCTGGGGCGCACCGCATGCACGCTGCGTGAATTCCGCGAAGGCATCGAAAGGCTGAGCCATGCCTCGTTTTATTTTCATTTCATCTCCTCGCGGCTGCGGTTGCATCTGCGCACAAACGATTTTTCAATTTGGCTATCCAACAGCCTGGGGCTGGAAACGCTGGCGAATCACGTGAACCGAATTGACGTGTACACAAACACGCTGGACAGCGCGCGGTCGAGCCTTGTCCGACTGATCGAGCTTGAGGAGAAAAAGGGATGATAGCAACGCAAGTCTTGAACCGGATTCCACTGGATGAATACGTGCCGCTCCTGGGCGAGCCGGAAGTAGAAGAGTTGCGAGCACTGGCAAAGCCGTTACGTGGAAAACGAGTTCAAATGGTGAATTCGACGGCAGTGGGCGGAGGAGTCGCGGAAATTTTGAACCGGCTGATTCCGTTGGCGGAAGAGCTGGAGCTGGATATTCACTGGGATGTGATGAAAGGCGGAATGGATTTTTTTGAAGTGACGAAGGCATTTCACAACGCTTTGCATGGCGGGACGTATGCGTCAAATGCCGAGGATTTTGCGATTTTCCGTGAATATAACGTGCGCAACTACGAATTGGTGCGACAGGATGCGGAGTTCACGATCATCCATGATCCACAGCCCGCGGCGCTGATCGAAGCACGGCGTGAGAAAGCGGGCCACTGGATCTGGCGTTGCCACATCGACCTCTCGCGGCCGAATTCGGCAGTGTGGGGATTTTTGGAGCCTTACGTCGCGCAGTATGATGGGGCAATTTTTTCGTCGCCGGAGTTTTCGCGGCAACTCGCAGTTCCGCAGTATCTCTTTTATCCCTCCATTGATCCGCTCTCGGAAAAAAATCGTGACCTGGATCAAGGCTTCATCGGGTCGGTATTGAAACGGTTTTCGATCGATCCACAGAGGCCGATTCTGACGCAGATCTCGCGATTTGACCGGCTGAAGGACCCGGTGGGCGTGATTCGCGCGTACCGGATCGTGAAGCGCTATTTCGATTGCCAGCTTGTGCTGGCGGGCGGCGGCGCTTCGGACGATCCAGAAGGAGCGATCGTTTTGGATGAAGTCAAAAAAGAGGCAGATGCCGACCCGGACATTCATGTTCTGGAGCTGCCGACGTGGGCGCCGCTGGAAGTGAACGCGCTGCAACGAGCTTCAACGGTGGTCATTCAGAAGAGCTTGCGTGAAGGATTTGGGCTCACCGTTGCGGAGGCACTGTGGAAGCGGAAGCCGGTGGTAGCGTCAGCGGTGGGCGGAATTCCGACGCAAGTGATTCACAAACACACGGGGCTGCTCGCACATTCGGTGGAAGGCACGGCTTATCAAATACGCTTTCTACTTTCGCACCCAGAAATCGCACAGAAGCTAGGCGAGCAGGGCCACAAGCACGTGAAAGAGAATTTCTTGATTACGCAAAACTTGAAAAACTATCTCGTTCTAATGCTTTCACTCTCTCGCGGGAATTGAAGAGTGCTACGATCCTGATTATCAGCGGCAGGAGAGCCAGCCATGAAATGGACACCCGGAGGCGAGAGCCAAGACATTGAGGATCGCCGCGACGAAGAAGGTTCGGGCGGAGGCGGCTTTCAATTCGGTGGTATGCACCTTGGAATCGGCGGCGCAATTGTATTGCTGCTTCTGAGTCTAATTTTCAAACAAAACTTTTTTGCATTGCTTAGCGGGGGGCCGACTGGTTCGCCCGCAGTGAGCCGACCGGATCCCGCGAGAACGGAAGCAGAAAAACCGCTTGTGCAATTTGTGTCGTTCGTTTTGGACGACACGCAGAACAATTGGGAGCAGATTCTTCCGCAGCAGGCGGGCAAACCCTATCGTCACGCGAAGCTGGTTCTTTTTCGCAACTATACGCAATCGGGCTGCGGCTCTGCCGAATCTGCAACAGGGCCTTTCTATTGCCCGCAGGATGAGAGGGTGTACATAGATCTCGGCTTTTACGATGAACTAAGACAGAGATTCGGAGCGCCTGGACAATTCGCACAGGCGTACGTGCTGGCGCACGAAGTCGGGCATCACGTGCAAAAGCTCGTTGGGATTGAGAGCAAAGTGCGGAGGCTGCAGGAACAAAATCCGCGAGAACAGAATTCACTCTCTGTGCGCCTGGAGCTTCAAGCGGATTGTTTTGCAGGGATATGGGCTCATTCGACGCAGCAGCGCGGATTGCTGGAAGGCGGCGATGTGGAATCGGCGCTAGGAGCGGCGGCGGCGGTCGGAGACGACCGACTGCAGAAGATGGCGACGGGCCACGTGAGCCCGGAAACGTTTACGCATGGCAGTTCTCAACAGCGCATGAGCTGGTTTCGCAAGGGACTGGATAGCGGATCCATGGCGGCGTGCAATACTTTTGATACAAACGAATAGACCAAGCCTAGGCGGAGAAGTGTTCGCGGTGCTGCTTGAGCAGAAACTGATCCGTCATTCCCGCAATGTAATCGCAGACAACCACGGGACGCCGCGCGTAGGCGGTGAGTGCCTCATGGGCCGGTGGCATCGAATCCTCTTTGTGTAAATAAAAACGAAATAGTTCTTCGAGAGCTTTCACGGAGCGATTGCGATCTTCCGCGATGGCCGGGTGATCGTAGATGTGTGCAAATAGAAATTTCTTCAGTGTGGCGTTATCATTCGCGGCCTTTTTGCTGAATTGCGCGAGTCGAATCGGAGCATATCGAACATCAGTCACAGATTGGACGATGTGCTCAGCCACCAGGCGTCGCGTTTCGGCAATGAGGTCGGTTGCCAAATAGTCGAGCACACGCTTTAGCGCTTCGTTAAATTGCGATTTTTTCGGAGCCGCGGGAAAAAACTTGCTGACCTGGGCGAACGCTTCCGAAAATATGGGCACCTCGTGCAGCAGCAGGTCCACATCGAGCAGTTCCGCTTCTAGGGCGTCGTCCAGATCCGCCGTGTTGTACGCAATTTCATCCACGCGATCAATGAGTTGCGCCTCAAGAGGCGGGCGTTGATCGAGCAAATACTCGCTCAGTTCCGGAAATTTCTCGGCGGAATAGTCACGCGAGTGTTTGATGATGCCTTCGCGGACCTCAAATGTAAGATTCAGGCCAGGATGAGCGGGATAACGCTGCTCGAACTGTTCGACGATGCGCAAGGCGTGAAGGTTATGGTCGAAGCCGGCGCCGTGCGGATGCATCAACTCGTCCAGCTTGCGCTCGCCGGCGTGGCCGAAAGGCGGATGGCCAATGTCATGAACGAGCGCGAGTGCTTCCGCCAACTCGGTATTCAAGCCGAGGGCTCCGGCGACGGTACGCGCAATTTGCGCGACCTCCAGAGTGTGCGTCAAGCGGTTGCGAAAGTGATCGGAGTAACGAGTGGTGAAAACCTGCGTTTTGGCTTCGAGGCGGCGAAACGCGCGCGCGTGAATGATGCGATCACGGTCCCGCGCATATTCCCCCCGATAAGGGTGCGGCGTCTCAGGAAAATGGCGGCCGCGTGATTGCGCTTCCCGCATTGCCCAGGCGACGAGCGTGGAGTCGCGTTCGATGGCTGCACCTTTGGGCGTGTGGACGATTAGAGCGTTAGGATTTTGGCGCGATCATGCCCAGACCGCGGTCAGCGCGCTCCGAAACTGAAGTATTGTCCGGAAATTCTTTTTTGATTTGCTGATAGAGATTTGAAGCTTCCGTGGGATTGCTCTGACGCAGCAGGTCGGCGAGTTCCACCAAGACCAAAGGACGCGGAACGAATACGGATTTGGCATCGGCGAGCGCGCGGTAAATTTTTATGGCGTCATCGGTTTTTCCAGTGCGCGCATAGATGTTCGCAGTTTGATATTGTGCCATCGCGGCTAGTTCCTTGTCGCTGCCCGAGCTAAGCCTTTTCAGTTCTTCGAGTGCCTGGTTGTGCCGTTCCAGATCTTCGAGGGCGAGCGACTGATAGTACCGCGCGAGGCGGCCGGGATTCGTTCGGGGATATTTATCCGCTACGGCAGAGAATTTTTGTACGCTCGCTTCGGCACGCGCTTGCTCAGTCGGAAAAGAGATGTCGCTGGACTCGGCAGAAGGGCTGGTCAAGCCAATGCGCGCGTTGAAAGTTTTCAAGGCGTCGTCGAGCGCAGCGGATGCTTGCAACGTCTGCCGATCGGAGTAAAATTTCCAGCCGGCGTAGCCAACGACGATGATGAGAATCACCGCGACCAAAATGCCGGCGGCTTTGCTGTGGGAATAGACGGCTTCGGCGCCGTGTTCGAACGATTCCCGAATTTTGTCCTTCTTCAATTCCTTGCGCGAAATATGTTCCGTCACGGCGCGTCTCCTGCTGGTTGTTTAACTTTTAATCCTAACATAGGAGGTAGGCGGTCTGCGGGAAACGCTATACTGGAAGGATATGAAAGCGAAGTGCGGCAATTGCGGCGCAGAACACGTTCTGAAGGACGCGGAAATCGCGCGCCACTCGAAGGTGCAATTTCGCTGCTCAAAATGCGACAAGCCGACGGTGGTCGAGGTAAAGCTGAAGCCGGATGCGACGATTGTGATGTCGCCGCTGCCGTCGTTCGCGCGAACGGGAGCGGAAGGAGCCGGTTCTGGACTGGGCTTTCCTGACGCGGAGCTGGCGCTGCCTGCAGGCGTAACGGCGAGCCTCAGCGTTGTTGAGGGGCCGGACAAAGGCTTGCTGCGGAAACTCGAGAAGGCGAGCGTGATTTTGGGAAGGCAGGGGGCGGACATCAGCTTGAATGACCCGGAAGTCTCGCGACACCACTGCCTACTGGAAGTCAAGGAGACGTACATGAACTTGAAAGATCTGGATTCCACGAACGGAACTTTTTTTGAAGATGAGCGGGTGCGCGCCGCGATGCTGCAGAATGGCGGTCAATTCAGGATCGGAGGCAGCCTGATTCGCGTGATTTTCGAACGCAAGGCATAGGCAGGTCGTGAAGGTGGTCACGAAAACGTGCCGAGTCCGAAGAAGACCTCAAGATAACCGCGGCCGATGAATCGCATCTCCTTTTGCGTAATTACACTGAACGTTGAAAAGAATTTGGCGCGCGCGCTGAAGTCCGTGCAGGGCGTTGCCGAGGAAATTATCGTAGTGGATTGCGGGAGCACGGATCGTACGCTGGAAATTGCGCGCGAGCATGGGGCGAAAGTTTCCTTTCGCGCTTGGACGAATTTTGGCGATCAGAAGAATTATGCAGGGGCGCAGGCGAGCTGTGAATGGATTTATATGCTGGACGCGGATGAGGAATTGAGCGAGGAGTTGCGCGCCTCGCTGCTGGAGTGGAAACAGCAGGAAGCAAAACTAAATGCGTATGAAATGGCCCGACTGACTTGGTACTTGGGCGGTTGGGTGCGGCATTCTGGCTGGTATCCGAATTTGCAGGAGCGGCTTTACCGTAAAGATGCGGCAAAATACAGCGGGATCGTTCACGAAACGCTTGAATTTGAGGGCGAGACGGGCTGCCTGAAAGGCGATTTGCTGCACTACACGGTAGAGAATTTTGCCGAGCATGAGGCGAAAGCAGAGAAATATTCCGCACTCGCTGCGCAGAAAATGTTTGACCAGGGAAAACGAAGCTGGCGCGCGGCCATGTGGCTAGCCACACCGTGGACGTTTTTGCAGAATTTCTTCATTCGCTTGGGGTTTTTGGACGGGTACCGTGGGGCGTTGATCGCGCAGATGGCAGCGCGGTCGGTACGGCTGAAATTCCAAAAGCTCGGCGTGCTTGTACGCGAAGAACAAGAACATAAATCGCGATGAAAATTCTTTTCGTGGACCTGGAGCGGGAGTGGCGCGGCGGACAGAGCCAAGCGCTGCTAACCTTGCGCGGCCTACGCGAAAGCAAGGTGGAGATTGAACTTGTGGCGGTGCGTGATTCACCGCTGGCAATGCGCAGCGTGGAATCTGGAATTGGCGTACATGCTGTAGCGCAACTTGGCCTACGCGCATGGGCGGCCAGAGCCATCCGAGGATTGGTGGCGCGAGATGGCCATGACCTGATTCATCTCAACGAACCTCATGCGCTAACCGCCGCGTGGCTAGCCGGAACGCACAAGAGGTTACCGCTTCTTCTTTCACGCAGGATCGGCTTTCCACTTGGAAAGAACTCTGTCTCGCGCGCGCGATATCAAGCGGTGGAACGATTTGTGCCGAACAGCAGGAATGTCGCACAAAGTCTGATCGATTCTGGAATCGCTCCAGATAGAATTTCGATCGTGAATGAAGGAGTCGAAATTCCACCGCTGGCATCAGCCAGCCAGCGAAGCGCTGCGCGAAGGCAGTGGGGCATTCAGGATCACGAGTTCCTGTTCGGCTGCGTAAGCGTTTTTGTTCCGGAAAAGGGTCAGCGACATTTGATCGAGGCACTGGCTATCGTGCGACAGTTGCATCCAGAAGCGCGGCTTTTGCTTGCCGGCGATGGCGAGTGTCGTGTGGAACTGGTGGCGCTCACGAAGCGGCTTGGACAATCGGAAGCCGTGCTTTTTCCCGGATTCGTAAAGGATGTCGCGAGCGCTTACGACGCGCTTGACGGCTTCGTTTTTCCTTCTGAATTCGAGGGGCTTGGGACGGCGCTGCAAGCAGCGATGGCTGCGGGTGTGCCTTCGATCTCAACGAACCGGGGAGGATTGGTGGAAGTCGTGGATCACGAACGAACGGCTCTAGTGGTTCGGCCAAATGGAAGAGAGTTTGCCGCCGCAATGCTGCGACTCATGTCGGAAGATAATCTTCGAAAGAAGCTAAGCAAATCAGGCCGGCTTGAAGTGCAGGAACGATTTTCCGCAAAACGCATGGTGGAATCCACGATAGATGTTTACGAAGACGTCCTCAAGAAGCGGCGCACGGCATGAATCCCACGGGGCTCACCGTGATTCAGGATGCCGTACTAAGGCATCTGCCGACGCTCGGGTTGGCCTCCAATACGCGAATTCTTGATGCCCCATGCGGCAGCAGTGCTTCGCTCACTCTGGCACTCAAAGAACGAGGCTTCGATGCTATCGGCGCGGATATTGATGCGGGAGCGGCAATCCTTCTCGGCAAGGACTTTGTGGAGGCAAATCTTGATGCAGCGCTTCCCTGGCCGGACCAGACATTCGATGCGGTAATTTCCACGGAAGGAATCGAGCATCTGGAAAACCATTACTCGTTTCTGCGCGAGGTCAACCGAATCCTAAAACCGGGCGGCATACTGGTCCTGACGACTCCAAACATCACGGCGCTGAGGTCCCGCGTGCGATTTCTTGGGAGTGGTTTTTTTGGCCGTGATGGACGTCCGCTTAACGAAACATCCCGCCATCCGCTTCATCACATCGGCCTCGCGACTTTTTCCGAGTTGCGGTATGAGTTGCATGTTTCGGGATTCCAAATCAAGGAGGCGCTCCACACACATGTCAAACCCATCAGCTACCTCTATTCCTTCTACGCGCCGTTCATTTGGCTTTACACTTTGCTGGCTTTTCGAAAAGAAAAGGATCCCGAACAAAGAGAACGGAACAGGGAGATTCGTGCGGCGCTTTTTTCTTTTTCACTTCTCTTCGGCGAATGTCTGATGCTCGTTGCCCAAAAAGCGCCGAGTGTGGGTCAAGGAAAATGAAGCGCGAAAGGGCAAGAACTTGCACGGGCACCAATTTTTGTAGGAGAGTAAAGCAATTTCCCGATGGAGTTATTGATGAAACTTACGGCTGCGTTTTGCGCAATTACGGTTGGGCTTGCCTGTTCGGCTAATGCACAGGAAAAGAAAGCCACAGATAAACCGGTAAATCTCGCTTTGACGACCGTGGGACGGCAGCATCATCCGATTCAAACATCGAGCGCGGAAGCGCAGGATTATTTCGATCAGGGAATCACATTGCTTTACGGATTCAACCATGAGGAGGCAGCGCGCTCGTTTCAAAAGGCCGCGGAGCTCGATCCGCAATCACCGATGCCGCTTTGGGGCGTTGCGATGGCGGTTGGGCCGAATTACAACGTGGACGTGGACCCCGAGCGCGAGAAAATTGCCTACGACACTATTCAGAAGGCATCGAGGCTAGCGGAACATGCGCCGCGCGTTGAACAAGATTATGTGACGGCGCTGATGCTTCGGTATTCGGGCGAAGAAAAACCGGATTACAAGAAGCTCGCAAACATCTACGCGATGGGCATGCGCACGCTTTCGCGCAAATATCCGGAAGATCTGGATGCGGCAACGATGTATGCGGAGAGCTTGATGGATTTGGACCCCTGGAAATTGTGGACGCTTGATGGCAAAGCGGGCGACCACACAGAAGAGATCGTGCGCGTGCTGGAGTCCGTGCTGGTGCGCGATCCGATGCATGCGGGCGCGAATCACTACTACATTCATGCGCTCGAAGCTTCTCCGAATCCGGAACGCGCGCTGCCCAGCGCAAGGCGGCTGGAAACACTCGTGCCAAACGCTGGCCATCTGGTGCACATGCCTTCGCACATCTATGCGCGCACAGGGGATTTTTCGCAGGCGGTGGAGCGCAACGCAAAAGCCGCGCAAGTAGATAAGGCTTATGCCGAAGAAGCAAATCGCACCGGCACTTTGTACGACCTGATGTATCACAGCCACAACGAACATTTCCTGGCAATGGCAGCGTGCATGGAAGGGCGATACGCGGAAGCGAAAAAAGCGGCGGACGCATTGGCGGCGCGCTTGATGCCGCACGCGAAAATGATGCCGATGCTGGACCAGTTTTTCATGACGCCGCTGTGGGTGGACGCGCGGTTTTCGAAATGGGACGCGATCCTGGCGCGGCCGGAACCGGCCGCGGAGTTGCCGGAGACACATCTGATTTGGCGTTATACGCGGGTGCTGGCCTACGCGATGCAACACGGCACGGCGAAGGCTGCGGCGGAATTTGCTGCGTTTGAAAAAGAAGAGGCCGCTGTCCCCGCGGAAGTGCCGTTCGGACTACAGAGCTCTTCCAAAGTTGTGCACGCGGTCGCAAGAGAGGTTTTGGCGGCGCGGCTCGCTGATGCACAGGGAAAACCCGAAGACGCAATCAAGCACTGGCAAGCTGCCGTGGAAGCTCAGGACAAACTTGCGTATGACGAACCGGCGGATTGGTATTACCCGGTGCGCGAATCGCTGGGAGCCGCGTTCATGAAGATAGCCAAGCCCTATGATGCGGAGATGGCGTTCCGCGAGGACTTGCGGCGCAATCCACGGAATCCGCGCTCGCTTTTCGGCTTGCGAGAAGCGCTCGCGGCTCAGCATTCGAATACAGATGCGGCGTGGGTGGACCGGCAATTCAAGGAATCGTGGAAAAATGCGGACGTTGAGTTGAAAATCGCGGACTTATAAATTTCGCGCGAAAGATTCGCGCGCTAAAAACTGAAGCGCCGGCGGCTCCTTCTCAGCCCACCGGCGCTTCAGCTTACAGAAAACTTTGCGCTAGTTTCTATCTTCACGTTGTTCCGGTCGTTCCCTCCTCTCCGCTGCGCCGTTTGGCCGAGCTATCTAGCGTTTTGAACAATCCATCGCCCCTTCGCTTCGAGGAATTCCACGCCAATTGCAAAGCCGTCGCCTTGCAGGGGCTGGCAGTAGGCCACTCGAGCCGAGGAACGAAACTCTCCATTGCGCGAAGTGAATACAAGCCGGTCGTCCGGCTCCCACTTGCGCACGCTGACCACACGCGCGCCGTTCGCGCTGACGTTTTCCGTGAACGTCGATTCCGCACCGGGCACTTGCCGGTTGCCTTCGAGAAAAACCCCGATCTCCATCAGGATACGATTCTCGGTACGATCAAACGGATAAATACGGCTGCGAAGGGGCGTCATGGCATCAGCTCACAAGCACGCCGCAATTCGCGACAAATTTTGAACGCTGCTTCCGCGATGCTTCATGCGGTAGAGAGCCCGGTCGGCAGCAGCAAGAAGCTTTTCCGGTGTATCGCCGTCTTCCGGAAACGCGGCCACGCCGGCGCTTGCTGAAAGCAAAGGGGCTTCCGTCTCCATAGCCATGCGTTCGCGAATGCGGGAAACGATGCGGGAGGCGATGTCCCGTTCGGCTTCCGGCAAGACGATTGCAAATTCGTCTCCGCCATAACGCGCAGCGGTATCAATGGCGCGGCTGTGGTTGCGAAGAACTTTTCCGAGGCGCACGAGGGCGCGGCTGCCCGTTAGATGGCCGTATTGATCGTTGATGGCTTTGAGGCCGTCCATATCAAAAAGCACGACGCTGAATGGGCGCTGCGTACGGCGAGAGCGATCCAGTTCCGCTTCCAGGACGCTGATGAGGCGGCGATAGTTGGCCAGGCCAGTGAGCGGATCGCTGACGGCCAGCGTGCGCACCTGGTCGAACAAGCGGGCTTGATCGAGCAAGGCACCGAAGAGCATCACGATGTAGCTTGCGGTTTTGCTCAGTTCAGCGAGGAAGAACGGTCCATCCAGAAGATGGCGGGAAAAAGCAGCTGCAAGGTGGCACGCTACGTTGAGCGACGCCACGATGAAAAGAGAATAGTCGTACAGCGATCCGCCATTCTTTTCTTTCCTGAAGCGGCGGCGGAAGGTAAGTGCGGCAAAGAAGAACAGAATCGCGGGAAGCAAATCCCACGGCCGCGAAACGATTTGCAATGCTTGCGGGATTGGAGCGGCAGGCGCTGCGAGAAACGCGGCACTGGTTGCGTAGGCCGCGAGTGCTACGACGAGCAACACACCGGCAATTTCTTTGCTGGGCTGGCGCGCTGTCGGCATGAAGCGCTCAACCGCAAGAGCAGCAAGCAGCAATACTGCCAGGAGCGTGCGGCTGACCATCCACCCCAACGGAATGTGTGCGAGAGCGGCGGGCGTTCCGTGCAACATACCGCTAAGATTGAAATAGCCAACGGTCTCGATCATTCCAGATAGAACGAACCCGAAAGCCAAGATGAGAGCGGTGCGGTCATGCGTACCGCGGAAGCGGACGAGGGCGTTTGCGGCGTAGCAAAAGCTGAGAAGAACGCCACCGACTTCGAGATAGAGGTAGACTTGCGCGCTGCCGGAAAAGTTCGTTTCGCGGAGGTAGAAAATTGCGCCAAGGAAAACGAGCAGGAGCGCGGAAACTGCGGCGACGGCTGCAGCGGACGGCCGCTTCCGGAGAACCCCTATGATTTTGGTCCAATCTCCCACGAATTCCCCCAACAACGGACAAAAACAGGACAAACCCGAAGAAGTGCACGTCTGTGCCCTCTTTCGGCCAAAAATAGGCGTCTGTAAGTTATTGATAATTAGTGCTTTACTTCAGCGCGAGGAGCAGACGACAAAATCTGTCGCTGAGGCGAGACGCGGCATAAATGGCGTTTTGGGCACCTAGGACAAAATATGGCATTTGTTTCCAGAGAGTTACGGGAGAGAGGGATGAGAATCGCCTAATCCGAACAGTGTCTCATTCTGATACAGTCTCACTCGCCTTGGAGCACGCGACTTCGTCCTAAACCTTGGGCTTTGGAGGAGGGAGGTCGCGCGCTTCGACTGGATCAGTAAAGCCAACGCGGTTGTGCGAACCGTCGCAGAAAGGCTTGTTTGCGGATTGGCCGCAACGGCACAGGCCGATGGCAGTACGTCCCGCGAGGCCGAAGGGCTTTCCGGTGGGATCAACGATTTCGAAATCGCCTTCGACGCGAATATTACCGTTGCTGTTGATGGTGATCTTGGCTGCAGGCATTATTTCCTTCTTCCGTGGGATTTGGCGAAGCTGACTTGCAAGACGACCCGTAGATTGTACCTACTCTACGGGCACTTCGTGCAGCGTTCCTTTTTTTACTTCATAGATGTAGCCGCGCACTTCGATGTTCTTCGGGAGAAACGGATGCTCCCGGATGCGCTTCACCTGAGCTGCGACATTGCGGTCGAGGTCCGTGAAGGAATGGAATTCGAGGTGAGAGGCATCGCGACCCATTTCCGAGGAGAGGCGAAATCTCATTTGCTCGTCAGTGATGGAGAGCAGGCCGCACTCCGTGTGCTGGATGACAGCAATCGCACGCGTTCCCAAAAGATGCGTGGAAAGCAGCAGCGAGCGAATGGCATCGTCCGTGGCGAGGCCGCCTGCGTTGCGTATCATGTGAGCGTCGCCGACCTGCAAGCCGAGCAACTGCTCGAGGTCCATGCGGGAATCCATGCAGGTAAGAATCACGAGCTTGCGCACGGGCGGAGTTTGCAAATGGCCAAGGCCGAACGTCTCCGCGTAGCGGACGTTGTGGGCAAGCATCTCGTCGAACACACTCATGCGTTCGCTTGCTCTCTTCGTGGAGGGCACTTCAGTATTTTGGCACGGAAGGGTCTACTTCGTCAGACCAAGCCAAAATTCCGCCCTTCAGATTGAGAATTTTGCGGAAGCCCGCCTTACGAAGGAAGTCCACCGCCTCCGCGGAACGTTTGCCGCTGCGGCAATGCGCGATGATTTCTTTC
>Ga0137397_10000444_pt1 | contig 28571 bp, 22 predicted proteins | sample czorhiz116metaG_FD_106658 | JGI IMG/M metagenome (GOLD analysis project Ga0137397, IMG submission 106658) | Vadose zone soil microbial communities from Angelo Coast Range Reserve, California, USA - czorhiz1.16 metaG | ecosystem: Environmental > Terrestrial > Soil > Vadose zone | place: USA... | reverse complement strand
GCACGCAGTACACCGAAGACGATCTCCGCGCCTGGGCCGACCGCATCGCGGCGCAGCCGCTGGAGCGCGCCTGGGTCTATTTCAAGCACGAGGACGAAGCCTCGGCCCCGCGGTTCGCGCGGCAGCTTGAAGAGATGTGGCGCGCCTCGCACGGACCGGCGTGAGCGAGCGCGCCGGCCAGACTGCGGCGCGCGAAGGCAGCCGCCAAGCCCGCTTGGGCCGCCCGCGCGCCGACAGCTTCAGTCGGTTCTTAGCCGGCTTTCCGAAGCTTAGGAACACTGCGCTTCGGACGGGCACTAGCCAAGTCATAGTTCGCCTGAAGGTTGACCCAAAACTGCGGAGTCGTCCCGAATGCTTGGGCGAACAACCACGCTGTCTCTGGTGTGACACCACGCTTTCCGCGAATGATCTCGTTGATACGTTGAACTGGCACGCCGATGTGATCGGCCAGCTTCACTTGCGTCAAGCCGAGAGGGACAAGGAACTCTTCCAGCAAGACTTCGCCTGGATGCGTCGGAACTCGCTCAGTAGGGATCATCGGAACCTCAGCTGTGATAGTCAACGATGCGCACCGAATGTGCTTCGCCCGCCGACCATCGAAACACGATGCGCCATTGGTCATTGATACGAATGCTATGGTGCCCGCTCAGGTTGCCGTGCAGTGCCTCGAGACGGTTGCCAGGCGGCGAGGTCAAGTCTTGGAGACTCTGCGCCGCGTTGATCATGTCCAACTTCCGGAGCGCGACGAGTACGATGTCTGGGGGTAGGCGCCGGGAGGCTTTCGACTTACGACCATGATAGAGGTCCTCTGTCGCCCGATTCCCGAAGGACGCGATCATGCGCGCTCTTCTCCGTCTTGGGCATTATACTGGATTCACGGATACCGTGTAAACATGTCTCCGGCTGGCTAACGCTGGTCAGGCTTCGGGGCGAAAGCGGCCTCCAGCCTGGGTCTCCCGTACGCCGTTGGCTTCAGGCGGTTGTCAGCCGGAGTACGATGAAGGCAAGCAGGAAGGAGTGAGGCCCATGAGGAAGGACAAGAAGGCCCGCCTGGAACGTGCGGGGTGGAGGGTTGGGACGGTGCGGGAGCTCCTCGGGCTCTCCAAGGCCGAGGAGGCTCTTGTCGAGCTGAGGCTGATTCTGGGTCGCGGCCTCCGGGAGCGTCGGGCACGACGCGGGCTTAACCGGTCCCAGCTGGCCCATGTCATCGCCGACAAGACCAAGTAGTTCCGGCTGACTCATGGCCGCAGCGAAGGACTCCGGGAGATGAGGCAGACAGGCAGCACCCTGCGGCTCAGCGCCACCGATCTGGCGAATCATCTCGCCTGCCACCACTTGAGCCAACTCGACCTGGCCGTGGCCCGCGGGGAGCGCCGCCCACCCGACTTTTACCGTCCCGACGTCGCGATCCTCCGCGAACGCGGGACCGAGCACGAGATGGCGTTTTTGAGCCACCTCGAGGGGCAGAGTCTGCGCATCGCGAGACCCGGGGAGGGGCCCGACGAGAGCGTCGGGTTCGAGCGGACGCTCTCCGCCATGCGCGAGGGGGCCGACGTGATTGTGCAGGCGACGCTCGTCGACGGGCGCTGGTTCGGTCGGGCGGACGTGCTGCGCCGAGTGCCGCATCCGAGCAGTCTCGGCGCCTGGTCGTACGAGATCTGGGACACCAAACTCGCCCGCGAGACCAAGGCCGGCGCGGTGCTGCAGATCTGTCTCTACTCGGACCTGCTCGAGACGATCCAGGGGGCGCGGCCGGAGCACATGTACATCGTGCCGCCGCGGGACGATTTCAAGCCCGACGTCTACCGCGTCGACGACTTCATGGCGTACTACCGTCTGGTGCGGCGGCGCCTCGAGCAGGCGATCGGCGGCGCCCCGGCGCGCGGTGGCGCGGTCTCCGCGGGCGGCGGCGCATCTTCTCGCGAAAGCCAGCCCCTCCTGCCCCTGTTCGCCGAGCCGGCGGCCGCGCTGGCCTCCCTCGAGACGACCTATCCCGACCCGGTCCCCCACTGCGACGTATGTCGCTGGTGGCCCGTCTGCGACGCGAAGCGCCACAAGGACGATCACCTGAGCCTCGTGGCGGGGATCAGCCGTCTGCAGACACGCGAGCTGCAGGCGCGCGGCGTCCAGACGCTCGAGGCGCTGGCCTCCGAGCCGCTGCCGCTCGCGTGGAAGCCGGCGCGCGGCGCCGTCGAGTCCTTCGCGCGGGCGCGCGAGCAGGCCCGAGTCCAGCGGGACGGCCGCAACGCAGGCCGGGTCCTGTACGAACTGCTGCCGCTGCAGCCCGGGCGGGGGTTCGAGCGCCTGCCCGCCCCCTCACCGGGCGACCTGTTCTTCGATCTCGAAGGGGACCCGTACGTGGGCAAGTCGGGGCGCGAGTATCTGTTCGGCTGGGTCGTCGAGGACCGCCCGGGGAGCCCGGAGTACCAATGCCTTTGGGCCCTCGACCCTGCGGCAGAGCGCCGGGCGTTCGAGGCGTTCGTCGACCTGGTCATGCCGCGCTGGGCGCGGCACCCGGACATGCACATCTTTCACTTCGCACCCTACGAGCCATCGGCGATCAAGCGCCTGATGGGGAGCTACGCGACGCGCGAGAACGAGGTCGACCGCATGCTGCGCGCCGAGCTCTTCGTCGACCTCCATGCGGTGGTCAAACAGTCCATGCGCGTCAGCGTCGAGGAGTACTCGATCAAGAAGCTCGAGGCGCTCTACGACTACGAGCGGGAGGCGGACCTCGAAGACGCCGGCGTGAATCTGCGCATCGTGCAGCGCGCACTGGAACTTGAAGAGCCCGACGCGGTCGACACCGACGTCCGGCGGGTCGTCGCGACCTACAACCGCGACGACTGCGTCTCGGCCCTGCGGCTCGCCCGCTGGTTGGAAGGCGTGCGCGCCGGCGTCGAGGCGAAGGGCACCGAAATCCCGCGCCCTCCGATCGGCGAAGGCCTGCCGAGCGAGAAAATCGCCGGGCAGGACCGCGAGGTGCACGAGGTCATGGACAAACTGCTCGACGGCGTGCCGGTCGATCGCACCGAGCGCTCCGACGAGCAGCAGGCGCGCTGGCTGATGGCCTACCTTCTCGAGTGGCACCGGCGCGAGGGCAAGGCGGCCTGGTGGGAGTTCTACCGCCTGCGCGAGCTGTCCGACGAGGACCTTCTCGACGAAAAGAGGGCGATCGCGGGACTGCAGTACGTCGGGCGGGTCGTCGATGGCGTCGCCGCCGACCGGTACCGGTTCCCTCTCCAGGAGACCAGCATCAGGGAGGGCAGTCATCTCAAGCTCCCGCTCCCGCTGGATCAGGATTTCGGCGACGTGGTCGCGATCGACGTGGCGGCCCGGACTCTCGACGTCAAGAAGCGGGGCGGATGCGCCCACATCCATCCGACCAGCGTCTTTGCCCATGACTACGTGCGCACGCCCGAGCAGGCCGCGTCGCTGCTCCGCCTCGGCCAGTGGATCGCCGAACATGGCGTCGATGCCCCGGGCCCCCATCGGGCCGCGCGCGATCTGTTGCTGGGACGGCCGCCGCGCATCCCCCGCCCCGCCGGCACATCGCTTCGCCGCGCGGATGAGAGCGGTCTCGCCGCGGCACGCCGCCTGGTCGCGGCGCTCGGCCACGGCACCCTGGCGATTCAGGGCCCGCCCGGGAGCGGCAAGACGCACACGGGGGCGCGGATGATCTCCGATCTCGTGAAGGCCGGAAAGAAGGTCGGCGTGTGTGCCATGAGCCACAAGGTGATCCGCAACCTCCTCAAGAAGGTCGTCGAGGCCGCGAAAGAGGAAGGGGGTTCGCCGCGCTGCTACCACAAGGACAGCGACGACGCGGAGGAATCGGCCACGGACGACATCACGGTGGTCACCGACAACACGCGCGCCCTGCGCGCTCTCAAGTCGGGCGCCGCCCGAGTGCTCGGAGGGACTGCGTGGCTCTGGTCCCGCGAGGAGTTCTTCGAAGCCGTCGATGTGCTGTTCGTCGACGAGGCCGGCCAGATGTCCCTCGCCAACGTCCTGGCGATCGCCCAGTGCGCGGATGCTGTGGTCCTGCTGGGCGATCCCCGCCAGCTCGACCAGCCGCTCCAGGGCACCCACCCGGAAGGGACCGAGGTCTCCGCGCTCGAGCACCTGCTCCGGGGCGACAAGACGATCGCCGACGATCGCGGCCTGTTCCTCGAAGAGACCTGGCGGCTGCATCCCGCGATCTGTGCTCTCACGTCCGAGTTGTTCTACGATCGCCGTCTGAAGTCGATCCCGGGCCTCGAGCGGCAGGCCATCCTGGGCCCGGTGTCGATCGCCGGCGCCGGCCTCTGGTTCCTGCCTGTCGTGCACGACGGAAACCAGAGCTCCAGCCCGGAGGAGGTTCTGGCCGTCGCGGCGCTGGTCGAGCGGCTGTCCGCGGGCGACGTGCGCTGGCGGAAGCGTGATGGGACCGAGCACCCTCTGCGGCTCGAGGACATCTTGATCATCGCCCCTTACAACGCGCAGGTCGCCGACCTGAGCGCCCGCCTGCCCGGTGCGCGGATCGGCACGGTCGACAGGTTCCAGGGGCAGGAGGCGCCGGTGGTCGTCTATTCCATGACGACGTCGAGCCCCGCCGACGCTCCGCGTGGCATGGAGTTCCTCTACAGCCTCAACCGCTTCAACGTCGCCACGTCGCGCGCCCGCTGCGCCTGCGTGATCGTCGGAAGCCCCCGGTTGTTCGAGCCCGAGTGCAAGACTCCGAAGGAGATGCGTCTCGCGAACGCCTGCTGCCGCTACCTCGAGCTGGCGCACGAGCTGAAGGTCGAGGAGGTCCGCCGCTGATGCCCCACGTCTTCGAGCCTGCCCCGACCGGTCGCGCCAAGTGCCGCGGTTGCGGACGGTCCATAGAGAAGGGGGAGGTGCGTTTCGGCGAGCGCATCCCGAACCCCTTCGCGGAGGGGGAGACGACGCTCTGGTTCCATCCGCTGTGCGCCGCCTACAAGCGTCCCGAGTCGATGCTCGAGACCCTCACGCAGGCGCGCGAGAGCGCGCCCGATCGGGAGGCGCTCGAGCGCGCGGCACGCGGCAACTCGGCCCACCGGCGCCTTTCCCGGATCAGCGGCGCCGAGCGCGCCCCGACCGGTCAGGCCAAGTGCCGCCATTGCCACGAGCCGATCACCCGCGGGGACTGGCGCATCCGCCTCGTGTTCTACGAAGAAGGCCGGTTCAATCCCGCAGGGTTTGTGCACCTCTCCTGCCGAGTGGACTACTTCGAGGGGGCCGACATCCTGGCTTCCTTGCTTCATTTCAGCCCGGACTTGAGCGAGGAGGAACGCGCGGAGCTGGTGCGCGCCTGCGGCGACGTTGCCGACCCGCCCCTACCGGGCCGGCAGGCTTGATGGGGGCCAGCTGGCACCATGGCGAAATCCTTCTCTTCCAGGGCGTCGAGAAGAGAACTCCCGCCGACCGCGGGCAGCACGACCGTGTCGGCTTTGGGCGGGCGGGCCGGTGCTTCGGTCGGGCAGAGCACAAACGCGAGAAGCGACAAGACATCCCCGCGTCGTCTCACGGCTGGCGTCCTGATGGCATCTGAAGACATTTCGATGTTCGATCCGCGGGCCGGTCGCCGGCCGCCTCAGGAACGCGTCGAAGAAGGACAGAATGCGCTTCTCGTACTCGGCGCCGGCATGGAGGTGGAAGTCGATGTGCGCGGCGCCAGGCACGAGCCAGAATTCCTTCGGGGGACGGGCCGCTTCGAACAGACGTCGTGACTCCGCCGGCGTCGTGTGCCGGTCCTCGGCCCCCGCGACGATGAGCACGGGCGCCCCGACTCGCGGGATGCCATCGATCGGTCGAAGCTCGTGAGGGGAGAAACCGAGCCGCGGACGCACCTGCATCAAAAGGCACGGCGCGAGGACTCCGGCCAACGGTCCGAGCCAGATCCTGATCCGGTCCTCGACCGCTTCCGGAAAGGTCGGGTAGACCGCTTCGAGCACCAGCGCGTCGAAACCGGCCGGCTGCGGACCGATCAACGTCGCCGCGCCTCCGAGGGAGGTCCCGAGCCCGCCCAGACGCTCCGACGGAAGACGGGAGCGCATGTAACCGACCGCGGCGCGCACGTCACGGCTCTCGAGGTAGCCGAAGGTGATGTGGTTGCCGGGGCTCTCGCCTTCCGCCTGAAAGTCGAAGAGGAGCACGGAATATCCCGCCTTCCAGAGGAACCGCGCCCGGGGCAGGAGCTGCGTCCGGTTGGCCCGGACGCCGTGCATGAGCACGATGGCGCCGCCGCCCTCGCGCCCGCGCGCGTACCAGCCATGTATCGTGCTGCCGGAGCCGCTTACGAAGGAAACCGCCTCGACCGGTGGGTCGCGGGGCATCGGGCCCGGCTCCGACGGCACCGCGGCCGCCAGGAAACCGCCGACCCAGACGCAGGCCGCGACGAACAGGAGCGACGCGCCGGCGACCACCGCGATGATCGTTCGCGTGCGGATCGGCTTCACCTCGCTAAGGCGCCCGTGGCGGACCGGCGCTGATGGCGGACAGCGCACCGTCCCGGTCGAAAGTCACCCGCGACGCGTGGTTCGGGTAGTGGAGAAAGGTGCAGACCCACGCTCCACGCTCTCTCTTGACGCTGATCTGATCCTCCCCGAACCACTGGGATTCGATGCAGACTTTATGATATCAGTCGGCTCAGTACGGCGGCGACGGCCTGCGGCTGCGACAGTATCGCAACGTGGCCCGCTTTCAGCTCGGTGGTCGTCGCCTTCACGCGCTTCGCGAAGAAACGCTCTTCCCCGGGGGCGATCGCACCGTCCTGCGAGGAGACGATATGCCACGACGGTTTCGTCTTCCACGCCACGTTCGACACTTTGCTGCCGAAGGCCGACACGGAGACCGGTCCCTGCGTGGCCGCGACCACGCGCGCTTTCGCCGGCGGAAGATCCTGCGCGAAGTGCTTCAGGACCGCGTCTGTCGGCACGGTCATGAAACCCTGCGCGTCGACGATCGGCGCCGTGAACGCGGGCCGCGGCGGATACGCCTTGCCGAGATCGCCGACCACTTCGAACCTCCTGTTGAGCCGCCGGTCGTCGGACTCAACGCTTTAGTGCGCCTTATCGAATTGTAGCCAAGAATTGCGACGCCTCCAGGGCGAACGACTGCTCGATTGATCCCGCTTTACAAAACATGCGTGGTCGTCGACGAAAATCGAAGGTCCGGTACAGATAGAATCGCTCAGCGACCTCCTTAGAGAGGTTCAGTTCGCTCCTGGTCACGAAAAAGGGGGTGGATGACCCATAGCTCGTGGTTTTCACCTCAATCAAACGCTCTCGTCCTGTGGCGTCGAAGGACAGCACGTCGTATCCGAGACCGTCTCCGCGAGTGCTTGAAACCCTTTCGACTTGGTTGGCCAGCTTTTCCTGACCAGCGCTAATGAGTCTGGCGACCTCGAATTTTACAACGAACTCCTCGCCTGCTGCGCCAAGCGAGCGATTGCTCGCCTCGAGCGCCAGATAGTCAATCCCCCTCCTGGGACGCGCATCCTCTCGTGCCATGACCGACCCATACTTCGAGCGCTCCGGGTCCGGAGCCGGAGGTTCAACCAACGACGCTAGGATGTCGTCCACTGTCGGCACCGGCGCAGGCTCCAAAGCCTGACGCCGCACTGCGTCGGCGAGAGTGTTACTATTGGCAAGGCGAGCGGCCACGACATCGTAGAGCAATTGTTGATAATTACCGAGCGGCTTGTACCCAGAGATGTAGACAAAGCCGAGCTCAATCAGGACAGCGCTGATGTTCTGGTGCTTTCGCTCGATAGCCCCATTGCTTCGCTGATTTAGAAGTCGCGAGAGGGCATTCCGCTGCGCCGTCTTGTTGTACCCGCGGCCGCGTACTTCCTGGTCGAGCATGTCGAAGTAATCCGCGACCGCCGCTTCAACCTCCGTCCTAGACCAATCAGCCATCTGTCTCTAGTTGCCTGTCGCGACAATGGCGGTCATAAAACCCAAATCGGGTTCGGATAGTGTGCCTACAACCAGTGACCGGTCCAAGAAGCAATTGAATTCCTCACAGGATGTCTCACTCGCGAGCAGGCAAGCATGACACGCCGCACCGTTAAGCGGGTCCGATAGCGAGCGCACACCCTCTATGCACAGCGGGTCGGAAGAACACCAGCGGAGCGATTGAAGCGATCTGGCGAGCGTTGCCCCGAGGGTCTCGCCCTCGCCTTGGCGTGCCAGTCCGCCGAGAGTTCCGTCGGAGTCGGCTGTCGACGTATACACCAGAATCCCCGACATCGTATGTGGCGGCGTGCCAGCGTAGATGCGTTCACGCAGCGAAGTTGAAGAATAGCCGCACTCCAGACCGAGATCCTTCATCAACGAATGCGCCATGCTGTGTAGGAGGATGAAGCGCGGTGTGATCTGCTTTGGCGGTGGCTGGCTGCCATCGGTCCTCTGCGCCCAAGATGCACGATACGCTTGGTCAAGCTTCGCGGCCTTGCGAGAGACCCGCTCCAGAGTCTCCCAGCGCGTTATCGCTTCAGGGGCTAGTTCAAGAAAAACACCCTCGCCCCGGTTTTCCATCGCTGGAAGCCAATTGTGCCGCACGACCTGTATCCGTCCAATTCGAGGATCATCAGGCCCTGACGGCGGCGACACGCGGGTAAACCCTACGAATGCCCGAACCTCTCTGAGGCGTGTGACTCTCACAATCCTACTGATCCACGGTCGCATCGCCGCAGGGACCTCGGTAGGCAGGATCTCGAATTCAGTCCCTTCACCAAAGCGTCTATCATGGGAAGTGAGTTGTCGGTATTCCTGCCATCGTAGGCGCGACTCATCACAGCCATCAAGATCCGCAAGCGTCTCCTCGATTGCTTTGAGCAATGACTCGAGACTCATGCCCAACTGTGTATGAAGGTCTAGGGCCTCGATATACTGTGCCCGGCGCTTTTCATCCATGGTTCGGAGATCAGCCCAGCGGCTCGCGAGCCGCTGCCGCAAAGAGTCCGTCCACGGAGGAATCGAGAGGGCCGACAGTACCAACGAAAAATAGATATTGGATGCTCCACGCTGCAACGCCCGCAGCTTTTCGGAGCAGTCCTCGCGTTCTAGGCGCAACCAGGGCGTTCTCCCGCTGCAGGAAAGGTGGAGGGTTTCCTCTGAGAAGCAGCCTTCCATTGAGCGTTGTGCGCCGCACTTCGGGCAGCTGAGAATGAAATGCGAGAGGCCTGCGCCGCCAGTGCCCTCAAGGTGCAACGGCCATTGCTTCGCGCAGCCTTCTCGATGCTGAACCCAATAGTGCCACGGGAAATCTTCGATGTGTCCACGCTTGCAGACCACAACGTACCGGACGGGAACTGTGAAGATCCTGTGCCGGCCCCCTTTGGCTGAGCTGCACGGTCCGCAGTATCGCGAAGGGTTCCCGGGATCAAAGTTCCAGCGGCCGCTCGGCTGAACAAGCCTACAGTCAGGACATTGGAGAATGTCCGGGAATCTGACGCCAATTAACGAATCCGCCCGCGGAGGAGGAACCCCTGGGGCAACCTCCGGGACAACGGGCGGCAACCGAAACCCCTGCACCCCCAAGAGTTCCTGTAGCCTGGGTTCATAGATTGTCTGGGGATGGCCCAAACCCGCATCTATGCCGGCCTGCTGAGACCGTTCGTCCCACTGATCTAGCCCGGCAGCTATCACTGACACAGGCCCTCCACCGGCCCGAAAATCAATGATCGCGCCAGGACCGAACGTGCTGATCGCCTGGCTCCGCCGGATGCTGCCTAGTTCGTTCCTAGGCATTCCTGTTATCTCCGGGCACGAGCCGTGAAACTGCGATGAACGCCACTCCAGGCTCAACCTCGCGCAGCGAATTCGGTGTTGGCCACAGAGCCCGCGGCACACCAATCCCGGCCGCGCTCGTGGTCGCCGCAGCTTTCTTGGCAGCGTGTTGCTCTGCAGAGATCATGAGCGATGGCTTCGGACCGTAGTCATCCCAGTAGGTCACCAAATCATCCCGGCTCTGCCACTCCTCGATCAGGGACGCGATCTTATGCTGGGCGTTTGCCTCCTCACCGGGATCCACGTGCTTCGTTCTAGCGAGGATCAGTTGAGCTAGCGCGAGCACAGGTCCAAGATGTGCTGGCTCGAGCACTGGGGGATCTGTCCGGAGAGCTGGAACTAGGTGGCGGACAAGTGCCACTAGCACTGCATGCAACGCCTTGTCCTGCGCTCTCGCTGCGAAGGGCGTAACACTCGTTGTCTCGATTTCACGGTAGAGTGTCCCGTGCCACGCAGGGAATGTTTCGTATCTTGATCGATCTCGAGCTCGGGAGTTGTAGTAAACAGTAACTACGACTCCGGGCACCCGTCCGCGGCCGATCCGGCTAGTCGCCTGAATGTATTCCGCGAGTGTTTTCGGCTGGCCGTTGACCACGATGAGACCAAGCCGTGAAATATCTATGCCGACGCTGATCATATTGCTCGCCAGTAGGACGTCATAGGCTCCAGGGTCCCCCACCCTGCGCTCCAGATCGCGCAGGATTCCAGGGACCTCCTTGGAACGAACGCCGCTCGTCAGTTCTGCCGGCTCGGATATCTTGCGTGGTTGCTCTCCGTGTCTCTCTGCATACTGCTCGATGGATACGGGAACGTCGTCCTGCATCAGGACGAGCGAGCCACCTAGCTCCCGGAGCGAATTGAAGTAGCCGACGAGCGTCCAATACGCGTCGCGATCTTCGTCAGTCCACTCTCTGGCCGCTGCAGCTTGCAACAATGAAGCGGCGACTGCTTGAAGTGTGTACTTTGGCGAGCGACCAGCGGTCGTCACACCGAGATATTGTCTGCCGGGAGTTGATGGATCGTAGACCGCAAATCCGGAGTTAGAAGCATCGAGCCCTGGAGCCGGAAACTGATATGTGGATCGATTGAATAGGGCGCGGATCTGGCCTGCGGCCCGCCGGATGGTCGCGGTGGAACCTATGATTTTGGCCCGCCGCTCTCCCCTAGCGCACAGCTCGTCGATTGCCGTTTCGTAGAGAGCTGCGAGCGTACCAAGCGGCCCGGAGATCAAGTGCAACTCGTCCTGAATGATCAGATCAGGTGGCTCGGCGTCACGACTCAATCCGAACAAGATACCGGTTTCTGGCTTACGGACAATTTGGGCAAACTTGTCAGCCGTCCCGATGACGACCGACGGAGCCTGATCGTAAATTTCTTCATCGACTGTCCAAACAGGCAGTGCCGGGCCTGTTGCTCCAAGCTCGCAAGAATCGTTGTGGCAGTATGGACGGCATTCAACCGATGTTCGGGTCCACCGAAGGGGTTCCTCGCAACCCGGGCAAATTACTATCTGTTCCGGGGTTGATTCGATCGGGGCCCTGCTTGCGAGGGCCTCCTTCCGCGTATTCGGCGTTGCCTGCGCTCCTACCCAGAGCCCTATTCCGAAGGGAGCCGAACCCAGACGATTTTCGCTCTGTATCTCCCGTCGCCGGATCAGCTCGCAGGCAAGGATGGTCGCCGCGGCACGCTGGAACTGTTGGATCGTGAGAAGCCGGAGCGTGTATCGCATGAGCACCGCGACCCCGGTCCCACCATTGGGACGCCCAGCTCTGAGGCGGCGCAAGAATAGGATGAAAGCTGTTAGTCCTAAATATGCTTCAGTTTTCCCGCCGCCGGTCGGGAACCAGAGCAAATCCATGCATGCCCTGTCCGGATGGTCTGGCCTTGCCAGGGAAACAAGAGTCAGGAGCTGAAACCCTAATTGGAACGGGCGCCAGACCAAGTCTGGCTCCTTGGCCCTCCACCGCCGTTGGATTTGCATAGCTTCCATGGCGTACCGGAAAGCTCGTCGGACATCCTGGTCCGATCCGATCAGGTCGACTGCCTCCCGCATCCGTTTGGCTCCTGCACGGCACACGTCGAGATTCGCACGCGCCTGCTCAACCATCTGGGGCGGGATCTCACCACCGATGATGCGAGCCTGTTCTCGGCTGATCCAGGAATCGTAGGCACTAACTAGGCGGCCTAGGTGTTTCGTTAGCTTTGAGTCTGTGGCCGCGACCATAGCTGCCGCCGAGAAGGTTTCATTTCCTGATCCTGAGAGATCCAGGAATTCCTGGTCGCCGCTGTCGCTCACAGCAGGTAAGGTTACGCTTGGCATCCACTCTGTACGGACACACACTGGGTCGATCGGCGGTTCCCAAGTGCAGGCGCTAGTATGACCAACGGCGTATTGCCGTTCTTCTCTGTAGATCAGTTTTGCGATCCTTTCATCCTCGTCCCGCGGCACTCCGGCCGCCTCGCGCGCCACGAATCGGATAGGTGGAGTTGTGCACACCGCCAGCTCTACCTGAAAGAGGGCATTCCTCTCTGCATCAGCCCTGGATTCGCCTTGTTCGCGGCGATTGACAAGTACAACAGTGGCTATCTGGCAACTCTCGCGTCGCGCCGCCTGGATAAACACCTGGACAGCGTTAAGTCCGTGAGCACCCAAGTCGATAGCCTGTGTGCGCAGGGGTACGCCTTTTAGCAGAACCTCATGCTGCCTGCGCCGCCAGGCTTGATACTCTCGCCGCGCCTCACGAGTCTCGCCGCCCTCAGGAGTGAGGTAAACCAACTCGTAGGTTCCACAACGAACTAGAATTTCAACGGTGGGTGTCCCACCCGCAGGGGACGACACAGAAAATGAGACACCGGCATTCGACGGTCGCATCGAAACGGATAGGGGAACACCGTCTCCGGGGTCATCGAGCGCTTGATCTTGTCCCTCAGCCCCGCCAAGGCCTTCGTCCTCGTCCTCGGGAAGGGCTGTCGCTGGCGGATAGAGGATCCCCGTTAAGTACCGGTCCGAGGGCCGGTCTCGTATGACCTCTGCCACATCATCTGGCCCAAGTAGGTCTCGGCGGAGCCGTTCCAGAAGCATCTGGCGTGTTGCTATCGTTGCCACATCGCTCTCCGCAGGGTCTGACGTTAGCTATAAAACACCATGGGGAAGCCCTTTATCACCGGCGCAAGGAAGACTTTGCTCAACTGATAAGGACGATCGATCACGCGGTCGTCCTCATCGGAGAGTGCTGACGTACACACACCTATTAGAAACATGTGCTTGATCTGCAGGGCAGGGCGCAGGCCATGCTTTCTGTGGCGAGTGCCGACGGACTTCGATACCTCCCACAGGTCATGCTTGAGCTGTTCACTGAATGTGGCAACATGAACTATCTTGTTGCCGAGACGTGCGTAGACGCGGTGCTCGAAACCATAGGCCGCTGCTGCCCTCGCTTCGACTTCAACTGCTGCTGACAGCCCCAGCAACGTTTCTTGGGCAAGCCGGGCGTTTCCTTCCATCATGTGAGCTCCGGGCTCGAAATCGCCTGCACGCCCGATCTCAACTTGAGCAGCTACATATTCACGGGCAATTCGGAAGACTCTGCCGCTCTGAAGGCGTCCAGAAGGGCTGCCGTATCCCTCCCCAACTGCTAACTCCCGCCGAGCCCGAGTCGCGCCCACATAGAGGACGCGGGATTCCTCCTCAAGGTTGGAATCATCGGCGCCCCCTTCTGCGGAGGGGAGCATCAGAAGTACGCGTTCTGCCTCGCGACCCTTTGACGCATGTATCGTTCCAAGGATCGGCCCCCTCGATCCCATATCAGGATCGCACAGCTCTGAAGGCGGTCTAGCACGAGCGAGCAGATTTCTAAGCGCCAGCATTTCAACGCCCTCACCGCGCCGCGACCCAGCTAACCGCCTCAACGTCAGCCACGCTAAATCTTCACTCGCGCCCTCCGCCGGGCGAGGGAGCATCCGCTCGCGCCAAAGTGTACTGAACTCGCTCCTCCTGACCTCCGTCGTAATGATCTCGGCTAATACCCGGCCGATCCACGATTTTGGCAGGGCTGGCATCCCAGACATGCGCAGCCTGTGCTCGACTCCGTTCGTTGACAAGAAGGACGAGTTGAGCAGGACTTCCGTGCGGCGACGGTACAACACGAGGGTATCGTCCCTCCCACGAAGCCCATCGTAGTCGTCTCTGTTGCATCGCCGCGGGGCAAGTGCCTCTATCCTTCCTCTGATCTTCGCAAGCCTGGCTCCACCGCTTACGCCGGTTTCGAGAACCACTCTCCTGGATTCATCGAGAAGGCGCAACAGGCCTTGTTCATCGGTGCGATAGATCTTCTGTAGTGCGTGATTCTCGAAATCTCGAATCGTCAGCAACGCGAGGTATGCCTCTTCGGCCGAACCAACCGATCCGTCCGCTTGTAGATTGCTGCTCTCGTCCGTCGTGAAGCCGTAGATGGCTTGCGCGCTGTCAGCAAATATCGTAAGGCCGCAATCGCTACGAAGGTGTCGGATCACCTCGGCCAACAGGGCGGCACGGATTCCAACAATGTCTTGGTACTCGTCGACGAGTACGTGGTCGAAGCGTTGGATGTACTCGATGAGACCTGCGTCCTTCTCGCCGAACTTCCCCAGGACTTTCTCGATGTTCGCATCGTACCCCGCCAGTATTGGCGGCACACCAGCATCGGGAAACCCCACGTGGAGGCTCCAAGCGTATGAATCCAGGGTGGAGATAGTAACCGTTGCTGCTTGTTCTGGAGATCCGAAGGCATCGATGATGCGTTGGCGCAGTTCAGCAACCGCTGTGCGAGTGAAACTGATCAGCAGGACGTGCGAACCAGGAATCCCCTGCTTGAGAATGTGAGCAACCCGCGCGCAGGCCACAGCTGTCTTGCCAGTGCCCGGACCAGCCTCAACTAGGATGCATCGGTCCGGCGGAGCTGAGATCACGTCATCCTGACGCTTGTCCCAGGTCTCGATCGACAGGGTGCCCTCTCAAGTCAACAAGCCCAGGGCAATGATCGCTTGGACGTCTGGTTCTCTGGTCCGATCGCCTACTCTTGTCTGCTGTGTTGAAAGACGAATCATACAACTAGTCAACTATCCTCGGGAATGGGGGGCTCACAACGAGCAGGATCCCGGATGACAACAACGCGTACCTCCCACCTTAGTTTGGTGTGCGTCGAACCCTAGTAAGACCACCAGTGCCGAGTAGACTAGCGTGATGGAGCGAACATGTCGACGGTTACACGCCCTAGTCGCGCCGTTGTGTGCGGCGCGATGAGTGTCGCCAACCCGATGTCTAACATTGCACTCGTAGCAACCTTTCCATGCGTTTCCCACCTTAAGCCTGCAGGCGATTCAGCCTGCGCTGTCAGATCATTTTGGTCGGCGCAGTCGACTCGCAGCCGATGTCATCTGGCCGGGATCCAACCCGATTGCGGGCAACCACGGCAACTGGCATACTTTTCCTTATGTCAACGGACTTGAGAAAGAGCAGGAACGCGCGCCGCACGGTAGTACGCTCCGGGGACAGGCCGGGAAGCCGGCCTGAGACGACCTCTCCTCGGGTATACAGGGGGTCCACACCAGAGAACACCCCTGCTCCGGAGACTTGGCGGCAACTCACTCCTGCCGGGAGCCTCAACAGCATTGACGGGGCAGACGGCAATCCTATAGCACCGCGAATACCCCTGATTTCCTTGTTCACGGGCGGCGGCTTCATGGATATCGGATTTGAACAGGCTGGATTCGACGTCGTCTGGACCAACGAGCTCAACCCCGTATTCGCGGAAATGTTTGTTGCTGCCCGCAGCGGCATGATCATCCCCGGGGCCAGGAAAAAACCCCCGAACCCGAACCGTACGAGCGTCAGCAGGCTCAAGGCGGCGGCGATTCTCCGAGAGGCATTTCCTCGCGCGGAACCGCCAGTGTTCGGAGTAATCGGAGGCCCTCCCTGCCCGGATTTCAGCCGCGGCGGCCTAAACGGCGGGGGCAATGGCGCAAACGGCAAGCTGACGGCCGATTTTGTTCGACTGGTGTGCCGGATCAAGCCCGCCTTTTTCGTGATGGAAAACGTGCCCGGTCTCCTCAGGACCAAGAAGCACCATCGGTTTCTGAGGAAACAGATTGCCCACCTTCGCAAGGCGGGGAACTTCCTCGTCGACTTCAAGATTCTGAATTCCCTCCAGCTAGGGGCCCCGCAGGACCGTGAGCGGTTGTTCGTGATCGGATTCCGCAAGAGTCTCATGTACCGCGCCCTTAGGCGACGGGTCCAGGGAACAGAGCGCGATTGGTTCCCCTGGCCGCACGACCCGCGATATGCGGAGGCACGTCAGCTCCCGTGGCCGAAGACATCTCAATTCGGGAAAGAGCCTAAGAAGCCTACGGGCATACCAGACGAGCTTATGGTCTGGACGCACATCGGACCGAAGAATAGCCCCGTCAAATTGGCCAACGGGTGTGATGTCTTCAAGGCTTATTCGCCCAAGTTCAGTAAGCGCCGCGAAGGAGACGTGAAACACAAATCATTCAAACGGCTACACCGGTATAGGTTCAGCCCGACTGCGTGGTACGGCAACCAGGAGGTCCACCTCCATCCGTGGCTTCCCCGGCGCCTGTCCGTCCGTGAGGCCCTCAGGTTGCAGACGGTCCCTGATGACTACGTGCTTCCCTCCAACGCAAGCCTTTGCGCGAAATTCAAGCTCATCTGCAACGGTGTCCCTTGTCTCATGGCACGAGCGCTTGCAAAGGAGATTCGAGGCTTGGCCGCCAAGGCCGTCGCCTCAACGCTCGCCTCGCCGTCAGCAAGATCGGCCACCCCGGCGGAAGCGGAGAGCTGACTCATGGCTGATCTTCTCACGAAGGAGCGGCGAAGCGCGAACATGTCCCGCATCAGGTCGAAAAACACCAATCCAGAGATGGTTGTACGCCGCCTTCTTCACGCAATGGGCTTCCGCTTCCGCATTCACGATTCACGCCTCCCCGGAAGGCCTGACTTGGTGTTCCCCAGGCATCGCAAGGCTGTCTTTGTACATGGCTGCTTCTGGCACCATCACCGCTGCACAGAAGGCCAGCGCGCTCCGAAGTCGCGGCTCGAATACTGGGGGCCAAAGATCACGGGCAACGTGCGGCGCGACCGGCTCACCCGTCTGAGGATTCGCAGAGGCGGCTGGGCGATTCTTGTGGTGTGGGAATGCCAAACGGTTCCGGCGCGCAGAGCGGAACTTGCCGAGAGACTACACCGGTACTTGAACACGTCGCCAGTAGAACGGGACTGTCGCTCCTCATCGCAATGATTCCCTGGCCGAGGCCGGCTCCGCATCGGTCAGAGCCCTACTGGCAAGCATGCGAAACGTCCTGAGCTGCGCATATCCCGCACAACGCATCAACCGCGACGTTCGAGGCCGCCGCAACGTCGGCTGCATGAGTAGTTAGGCTTGATTCCAATCGCTTACCCGACTGAACTCAGCTCAAGGCCTTGAACAACAACCATCTTCTGAACGACAGGTAGCGACGTGTCGGCCGCTACTCGATTGTCGAGATAATCTGGTAAGAGAGGTGGCCTGTCACCGAGGTAGGCACCCTGTGGCAACAACCCGACTGGCATAGCGACCTGCTCAAAAGAGTCGTACTCCTTAACCAATGCTGGCACCTGCCGAATACCCGCCGTCAAGAGACCGTAGGCGCGATGATAACCGTCGCGCAGAAAGTATCGACCGCCGAGGCCGGCAACCTGAAGATAGGACTTCTGCACTGCGACGGCGAAGCCAAACCCCATAACACCGGGGGCCACCTGTGCGTTGAAATGCCCGGTAACACGCAGGTTCGGGTTTGGAGAGGAGAGTATCCATGCGTTCTTCGCAGCATCGAATGCAGCAGGAACTGCCCCAGGTTCCGGCAGGGGGAGGGTGATCTGGACGAGCGTTAATACGTCGTCGGGTCTAACGCCCTGAACCCTCTTGACGGCATCCTCAGTCAGAATCTGCGGTTGGGCGGCACAGACTTTGGACAGATCGACAAGCTTCGGCTCACCGGCCTCAGTCAGAATTTGTGATCCGGTCGGATCTCGGCGCAAAGCCTCGATGTGGGCGCTTGCAGCACCAGGGAGGTCACTGAACAATTCCCTCTGGTCGACTCCGGCTGGGCGGATGGCGACAGCCGCTCTCGCAGCTTCACACGCCGCCCTGTGAACCTGATTTGGCGCCTGACCTAGCTGCCGACCTGCGAGCCACAAGGCCCCCTCGTCGACAGATAGCCAGCCGATCAGGGCTCTCGCTCGCCTCTGTGCGAAGCCTGGAGTCGGACCAGCGGCGACATGAGGCTGAGTCGGCTGCGTTGCCATTGTCCCTCCCTTTCATTAATCCGCTCAGAGGCCAAGACGCGCTGCCATTCTACCCGCCGCCGCAGAGATGTCTTAAGATCTCAGGGTCCAGCCCGAAAGGGCCATCGGCTACGGAGGAATCATGAGAAGGCTTAAGCTTCAGATGCAGATCACCGTTGACGGCTTTGTCGCGGGCCCGGAGGGTCAGCTGGATTGGATGACCTGGGACATGGACGAGAAGCTCATTGCCTTCATCAACCATCTGACCGACACCAGCGACACGATCCTGCTCGGCCGGAAGATGGCCGAGGGGTTCGTCAAGTACTGGGAAGGGGTGGTCGCGAACCCGTCCAGCCCCGAGCACGCCTTCGGCCGGAAGATGGTCGACACACCTAAGATCGTCTTCAGCAAGACGCTGTCGCGCATCGAGGGGCGGAACGTGCGTGTCGAGAGCGGCCCCCTGGCCAAGGCGGTCGGGCGGCTCAAGGAGCAGGCGGGCAAGGACATCGTCGTCTATGGCGGCGCGACCTTCGTCTCGTCCCTGATCGAGAACGGGCTGATCGACGAGCTCAATCTCTTCGTCAATCCCGTGGCCATCGGCAACGGCATGCGCATCTTCTCGATCCGCCGTCCGTTGAAGCTGACCTCCTCGACGGCCTACCCGTGCGGCATCGTGGTCGATGCCTACGCGCCGCGATAGCGTGCCTGAACGCGCTCGAAACGCCCGGCCGTGCCTGCTATCATGATCCCAACGTTGGTGTGAGGGAACTCCATGATGGCCGATCGGCGCCTTCCCCACCCCCGGCTCCCCCTGATGATCCTCGTCTGCGCCGCGTTCGTTGCGTCTCCGGCCGCGGCGGCCGACTGGAAGTTTCGCGCAGACGAACATGCCCGGATCGAAGTGAACGGGGACGCGCAGACGGACGCGAGGCTTCTGGCGACCGATGCGCCCGGCATCTATCTCGTGGAGCTTCCGTTCGAGTCGAAGTACGTCCTCGTCGACGTTCCGTCGCGATCGGCGATCCTCCTGACGCGGAACGAGGTGAAGCGGGTCAAGAGCGAAGGCCGGGGTGATGTCATCCAGATCGATCAGCGCTCGGGGCTCGGCACGTCGTCGTACGAGCTCCGCTCCGACGGGCAGGCTTTCGATTTCCAGACCGACATCTCCTCCGTGCACGTGGATCTGCCGCGCCCGAAATCCGGGCCGGAGGGGGGCGGTGCGGCCAAGAAGGAGGTCGCGCCGGCCAAGCCGGGGCCGGAGACGCCAGCCCCCGCCGGCGGGCCAATCGTGACTGCGCCTCCGGTCTCAGGGACGCCGCCGGTCGCCGACAGTGCGGCGGCGCGCGCCTGCGTGCGACTCGAGACGGTCCCGACGATGCTCACCCCCGGCTGCACGAAGTCGGTCTACGCCCGGAACTCGTGCGACAGACCGGTGGTCGCGCTGGTCAAGCTGACCCAGCATCTGATGAGCGGCTCGCTTTCCGATATGGCCTCCGTCCAGGTTCCTCCTCGAGGGGAAAGCTGGGTCGCCTGCGCCTGGTGGAGCGGCGCCATGGCCCCGGCCGTGCACGATCTGATCAGCGCCGGATTCGTGGAGCCACCCCAGCACCATGGACACGGTGACCACCACGGCGACAGGCAAGGCCCCTGAGGAGTTGATCCCCTCTCAGTTCCCCCGGAACGCCTTCTCAAGGGCCTTGATGTCGAATTTCTTCATCTTGAGGAACGCCTCCGTCACGCGCGCCATCGCCTTCTTGTCCTTGGACTTCATCATGTCGTCCATGACGTTCGGGACGATCTGCCAGGAGACGCCGAACTTGTCCTTCAGCCAGCCGCACTGTTCCGACGCGGGATCGGCGGAGAGTCCGCTCCAGTAGTCGTCGATCTCCTTCTGGGTCTCGCAGTGCACCATGAACGAGATCGCCTCGTTGAAGGTGAAGGCGTGGGGATGGGCGCTGTCCATGGCGGCGAACTGCGCCCCTTCGAGCGTGAAGGCGGCGTGCTTGATCGTGCCCTCCCGGTCGGGCCCCTCCCCTTTTGCGTGGCGGAGGATGTCCCCCACCCCGGCGTCGTGGAAGACCGATGTGTAGAAGGTGATGGCTTCTTCGGCCTTCCCGCAGACGTTCCCGACGAACATGAGGGTGGGCGTGATCTTCTGGCTGATCGGCCGGTCCCCCATGAACATGATCTGCCACGACAGCCCATACCTGTCCTGCAGCCAGCCGTACCGTTCGCTGAACGGATAGCGGCCCAGCTCCATCAGCGCCGAGCCCCCTTTCTCGAGCACCTTCCACAGCTCGTCCGTCTCCCCCTTGGTGCGGCAGGCGACGAGAAACGACACGGCGGGAGTGAATCTGAACAGCGGCCCGGCCGACAGGAGAGTGAACTCCTGGCCCGCGAGATCGACCGTGACGATGTCCACGGAGCCCGAAGGAGTGCCCTCGAGCGTCGTCGTGTTCTTGACCTTGGAGTCCTTGAACAACGACGTGTAGAGCCTGCCGGCTTCCCTGGCTTCCTTGTCGAACCACAGATGCGTCGTGATCCTCGGCTTCATGATCGTGCCTCCCTCCCTTCATTCCCGTGGCGGCACGATTCACGATACCCGGTTGCGCACCCAGCGACAACCCGCCTCCAGCCCTTCTGCCGCGTAGTTCCCGCGCGTGCTCGACGGTCCGAATAGAGCCTTGGTAGAATCGCACGCTAGGCGCGACAAGCGTCGATGAGATTTGGTCGTGGATCGTGACGGGCTCACGTTCGAAGACCCGGACGAGTACCGCGTCGTTCTGGAGAATTCTGGTCGTCCTGAGGCCTGCGCCCCGGGGGCTCAGCGCCTCCCCTCGCTCAAGCGCAGCAGGGTCACCGCGATCCGCTTGGCCTGGCTCGGAAGCGTCTTGAGGTCGGCGGTCTCGTTCACGGTGTGCCCGCCGTCCCCCATCAGGCCGATGCCGTCGAGCGCCATGTCCACCAGCCCCTCCGTGAACGAGACGTCCGCGGCCCCGACCCGGGACGGATCGGCCGCGGCGACCTCGCCGAAGCCGAGGTCGCGGCTCGCCCGGTCGTACAGGGCGAGCAGGCGGCGGTTCCCCTCGGCGGGGGCCAGCGGCGGATAGCCGTCGTCGAAGGTGATCTCGGCGGTCGTGTGCGGCAGGTGCTCCCCGACGATGCGGCGCATCGTCGCCTTGGCGCGCTCGCGCTGAGCGATCGAGATGCTGCGCAGATCGCCCGCGACGGTGCCGTGCTCGGCGACGACGTTGGACTTGCCGAACGTGGCACCGCGGCTCTCGTCGCCGTCGAAGGTGATCGACGTGCCGCCGAGGATCACGCCGGGGTTGACCGTCAGGTCGTCCTCGCCCCGCAGCGCCTCGTGGAACGCCGCCAGGATGCGCGCCGCCTCGTAGATGGCACCGCTGCCGACATCGGCGCTGAAGACCTGCGAGGAATGCGCCGGCTTCCCCGTGGTCACAAGCCGCCAGCCGCCGGCGCCGCGGCGGGCGATGACGGCCGTGCGCGGATCGCCGGCGCCGTCCTCGAAGCCGATGGCGACGTCCGCCCAGGTGGCGGCCTCGATGAGGTCGCGCCGGGCGAGGGTCAGGGGCGCCCCCGAGTCCTCCTCGTCACCGATCAGGATCGCCACGATCGATAGGCGGTCGAGAGCGCCCGCTCCGTGCAGGGCCTGGAGGGCGAGGAGCATCACCACGTCCCCCCCCTTCATGTCGATGATTCCCGGACCGCGCGCCGAAGTCTCGGTCAGCCGCTCGTAGGTCTGGAAAGGACTGTCGCGCTCGAACACCGTGTCGAGATGGCCGATCAAGAGGACCCGGGGCGCGCCGTCGCGGCCCGGGCGCCGGGCGATCAGATGCCCGGCGCGTCCCCATCCCGAGCCGTCGACCCACTGCGTCGCGAACCCGAGCGCCTCGAACTCCGGCTGGAGGAGACGCCCCACGGCGCGCACGCCCTCGAAGTTCATCGACCCGCTGTTGATGTCGACCGCGCGTTCGAGAAGTGCGAGCGCCGCCGGTGCGTTCCGATCCACCACGGCGGCGGCGCGGCGCTCCAGCCGGGACAGGCCCCCCGCGGCGGCCGCGTCCCCGGCGGCCGCCACCAGCAGGAGCAGGAGGAGCACCCTCCGGAGCACGGCAGTCTCCATGCTTGGAGAATCTACTCTTTGAGCCTCTCACGAAACAACACGTCGCTCCGACGGCGCACCGGCGATCCGTCTCACCGTCTCGATGGTGTCCGCCTCTTCCGCCCGCTTGTCGTCACGGTAGCGCACCAGGCGGGCGAAGCGAAGCGCGAGGCCGGCCGGGTAGTGCGGGCTCGTCTGCAGGCCGTTGAAAGCCACTTCGACGACGAGCTCGGGGCGCACGTACACGACGTGCCCCTCCCGGCGGACCTCGAGCTCCGACAATCGCTTCGTCTGCCACTCGAGGATCTCGTCCGTCAGGCCCTTGAACGTCTTGCCGAGCATCACGAAGCCGCCCGCGGGGTCGCGCGCGCCCAGGTGCAGGTTCGAGAGCCATCCGCGCCGGCGGCCGTGGCCCCATTCGGCCGCGAGCACGACAAGGTCGAGCGTGTCGGCCCGCTTGATCTTCAGCCAGGCGGCGCCGCGCGCGCCGGCCTCATAGGGCGCCTGCAGGTCCTTGGCGACGAGTCCTTCGTGCCCGGCGCGGATCGCGGCGTCGAAGAACGCCTGCGCCTCCGCGGCGTCGCCTGTGACGAGGCGTGGCGGGCGCCGCGTCTCCGGAACGTGCTGCGCGAGCCTGTCGTAACGATGAGCGTAGGGCTCCGCCAGCAACGACGTGCCGTCGGCGTGCAGGAGGTCGAAGAAGAATGCCGTGAGCGGGAGCCCGGCGCGCGACTCTTCCACGTCGAGCTTGCGGCCGAAGCGGCGCATGGTGCTCTGGAACGGGAGCGGCCGGCCGCCGGCGTCCATCGCGATCGCTTCGCCGTCGAGAATCGCGTCCTCGAACCCGAGCGCCTGGGCCACCTCGACGACCTCGGGGACGGCGACGGTGACGTCGTTCATGAGCCGCGAGAACGCCCGGATGTCCGTGCCGCTCTTGTGCACCTGGATGCGCGCCCCGTCGAGCTTGTACTCGAAGGCGGCCGTGCCGAGGAGGGCGAGTGCCTCCTGCACGCCGGCGGCGGTCCGGGCGAGCATCGGCCGGATGGGACTGAGCAGCCGGACGGTGAAGCGCGACAACCCGGCCGCGCCCTCATCCAGCGCGGCCCGGGCGACGGCCCCCAGATCTCCCGCGAGCATGGCGGCGCGGCGCACCTCCGGCGCCGGAAGGCCGGCTGACCTTGCGACGGCCTCGACCATGAGCCCCTCGAGCGCGCCCTGACGCAGCTCGCCGGTCAGCAGCCGCACGAGGAAGTCCTCCTCCTCGGTCGTGGCGCGCGCGAACAGCGTCCGCAGCAGGGCGCTCCGCGACGCGGCGGAGCCTTTCCCCGCAGTCGAGGCCAGACGCACGAGCGTCTCGTCCACGTCCAGGACCGACAGACTCGGATTCTCAGACGCCGCGGTCCGCGCGGCCTGGAGGGTCGCCCAGCCCACGCCGAGCTTCGCCTGGCGCACGCTTCCGGAAAGATACGCGATGACGATCTCAATCTCCTCCGGCGCCGCCTCCCGGAGAAGTGCGGCCAGGAGGTCGATCTTCGCCAGCCGCGAGGATGTCTCCGCGACGAGGCGCGACGTCCGAACGAGCTGCTGGAGGAGCATCGGCGCGCCGACCTACAGCCCGGTCATCCTCTCCAGTTGCTCCGGGTACCGCTCCCCCTGCACGGCGATCTTCGAGGCGACGCTTTCGATCTCGCGCAGGTCGTCCGCCGTCAGGTCGACGGCGGCGGCTCCGATGTTTTCCTCGAGCCGCTCCAGTTTCCGCGTGCCCGGGATGGGAACGATCCACGGCTTCCGCGCAAGCAGCCAGGCGAGAGCGATCTGGGCCGGTGTCCCCTTCTTCCGTTTCGCGATCGTGGACAGCAGCTCCACCAGGGCCAGGTTCGCCTTCCGCGCCTCAGGCGTGAAGCGGGGCACGACGTTGCGGAAATCGGTGCTGTCGAACGTCGTCTTGTCGTCGATCTTCCCGGTCAGGAAGCCCTTGCCCAGAGGGCTGAAGGGGACGAGGCCGATCCCGAGCTCCTCGAGCGTCGGCAGGATTTCCGCCTCGGGCTTTCTCCACCACAGGGAGTACTCGCTCTGGACGGCCGTGACCCGCTGCACGGCGTGGGCGCGACGGATCGTCTGCGCTCCTGGCTCGGAAAGGCCGAAGTGCACGACCTTGCCTTCCCGGATCAAATCCTTCACCGCCCCCGCCACGTCTTCGATCGGTACCTCCGGATCGACGCGGTGCTGGTAGAAGAGATCGATGGCATCGACCCTCAGCCGCTTGAGCGAGGCCTCGGCGACCTGCTTGATGTGCTGCGGCCGGCTGTCCAGGCCCACCCATTTCGGCCCCCCGCTCGGATCGAGCTTGAACCCGAACTTGGTGGCGATGGCCACCCGCCCGCGGAAGGGGGAGAGGGCTTCCCCTACGAGCTCTTCGTTCGTGAACGGGCCGTACACCTCGGCGGTGTCGAAGAACGTGACGCCGCGGTCGACGGCCGACCGCATCAGTGTGATCATCTCCTGCTTGTCGGCGGCCGGACCGTAGCCGAAGCTCATCCCCATGCAGCCGAGCCCGACAGCCGAGACCTCGAGGTTGCTGCGCCCCAACTCTCGCTTCTGCATGTCGTCCTCCTAGTCGGCGCTCGAGCCGGCCTGGTATTGCTCGTCGGTGACCTTTTCCATCCAGTCGACCGCCTTGCCGTCGAGCCGTTCCACGATGGCGATGTGCGTCATGGCCGTGGTTGCCGTGGCGCCGTGCCAATGCTTCTCACCGGGCGGGCACCAGACCACGTCGCCGGGACGGATCTTCCTGATCGGGCCTCCCCGGCTCTGGACCAGACCGCAGCCGGCCGTGACGATCAGGGTCTGCCCCAGCGGGTGCGTGTGCCACGCCGTCCGGGCGCCCGGCTCGAAGGTGACACTGACGCCGAGCGCCCGCGCCGGCTCCGGTGGTTGGAACAGCGGGTCGATGCGGACCGTGCCGGTGAAGCACTCGGCGGGTCCCTTTCCGGAGGGCTGGGTGCCGCTTCTGGTGATGTCCATACGGCTTCCTTATTCCTTCTTCGACGTATCGCGGCGGACGCTGGATTCCTCCAAGCCATTCTACTAGCCGAACGCGCCACGGCGAAGGAGGGCTCGCCGGGTCCTATCTCGGCACCTTGCCGGGGCGTTCCTTCGGGCTCTGGTTCGCTCCGGCCAGGCAGACGGGGGCCGGGATGCTCGAACCCTGGGTCGTGATGCCGAGCGATCCGCGGCCGCACGTGTTATTCGCCCGCACCAGGTAATAGTAGGCCTGACCCGGGGGAGGCCGACTGTCGTCCGTGAACTCCGGCAGACTGATCCCGGTCGCAAGGCAGGCCAGATCATAGGAGAATCGGCCTGCGATCGCTCCGCGATACAGATCGTAGGTGACGGGCGCGAGGTCCGCGGACCACCGGATGGTCCGGAGATTCGGATCGAGGACGAGTCCAGCGACCTGGGCGGGAGACGACACGGACGGATCGAGATCGTTACAGTCAGAGCAGAACGGGTCACCGTCTCCATCCTGGTCCCGCAGATCGGGAACGGTGATCGTGATATCGCCGCCGGTCGCGGTCAGCCCGTCGCCGACGACCAGGTGGAAGGTGAGCGCCGTCCCTCCGGGAACGACCGGCGGAGCGAACGAGGCGAGGGGGGTGGCGTCTCCCGTCAGGCTCACCGGCACACCGCTGGTTTCGGTCCACTTGTAGGTGAGAGGCTGCAGGTCGGGATCGCCGCTGGCGGAGCCGTCGAGTGTGACGCTTCCCCGCGCCGGAGCGCAGGCCGCCGTCCAGTCGGGACCGAGGCTCACGAACGGCGGCCGATTTTCGTGCAGGGTCACGCTTTGCGTGGCCGAGAGTCCCGAGCTGTCGGTGGCGGTCAGCACGACTTCGTACGCGACCGTCCCGTTCACTCCTCCGTGCGCCGCGGCGACGAAGGTGCCTCCTGATCCGGTCGTGTCCAGGTAGTCATGCTCGTGATCGTTATGATGCTGGATGATCGTCCAGCGGAGCGCCTGCGGGCCGAGCTGGCCCTCGTCGGGATCGTCGGCTCTTCCTGAAAACGTGATGGTCTCGTCGGTCCGGTAGGTGGCCGTCGGAGCCGGCGTCAGGATCGTCGCCACCGGCGGCAGCGAGCCCACCGTCACCATGGCCGTGGCCTGTCGCTCGGCCTGTCCGTCGCTGACGAACAAACTCGCGGCGTACGAGCCGTTCGCGGCGTAGGTGTGCCGCAGCTCGCATCCGCTTTCCTGGCCGCCGTCGCCGAACACCCACCCGCAGGTCAGCGGATCTCCGTCCTGATCGGTCGTCCCGGCCGAAGACAGGGCGACATCGAGCGGAGCATAGCCGGAGCCCGGCGTCACCGTGGCGACCGGGAGGGGCGCATGGTTTCCGGAGCCGACATAGATCAACCGCGCGACGCGGCCGGAGGGGACGCTGAAATCGGAGGCGATGCTGAGAATCTGCAGATTGCCGTCGGGACCCTGGGTCAGGTCGACCGGAGTGAGCATGTCCGCGACCGAGGCGAAGTCGGTGATCGGTCCCAGCGAGCCATCCCCCTGGAGCGGCAGGTACTGGATCGTGTCCAGGGCGTAATCGCTGAAAAAATATGACCCCTGGTACGCCGGGGGATAATTGCTCCCCTGGATGAAGGCGCCGCCGGTGATCGCCGCGCCGATCTGGGGTTCATGCTGATAGGAAGCGACCGGCGGCGTCTGCACGACCGAGGCGCAGAAAGCCGGAAATTTCGACAGGTACCCATCCTCCGGGTAGGGGCCTTCATAACAGGGCCAGCCGAAATCGGCTCCCGGCGGAGCCTGATCGATCTCCTCCCACATATTCCACCCGACATCGTTGATGAAGAGGTCCGATGTGCCCGGCCGGAAGACGGCGCGGAACGGATTGCGCAGACCGTACTGCCAGACCTTCGACCGGTTCGCGTCGGGGCCGGCGTAGAACGGGTTGTCCGCCGGCGCCGAGCCGTCGGGATTGACGCGCAGGATCTTGCCCACCAGCTGATCGACGTCCTGCGTCCGGAGCGCCAGGGCATTCTCCTCGAAGTAGGACGACCCGTCCCCGGTCGAGGCGTAGAGCTTTCCGTCGGGGCCGAACAGAAGCGCCCCGCCGGCGTGCGAATCGATGTCGGACGGAATGCCGTCGATGATTACGACTTCGCTTCCGGGGACCGCGACGTCGCCGTTCGCCGTCATGCGCGTAATCCGGTGGATGCGAGAGTAGCCGTTGATCGGATTCGGCGGCACGATGTCGGTCGTGTAGGCGAGGTAGATGAAATGGTTCACCGGGAATCCGGGGTCGAGCGTGACGCCGATCAGACCCCGATCATTGTCGGTGTTGACGGAGACGATGGCGAACGGGGTCGGGAGCAGGACGCCCTCGGCGCTGACCACGCGGACGCGTCCCGTCTTTTCGGTGATGAACAACCGTCCATCGGGAGCGTAGGCGAAGGCGGTGGGTCGATCGAGTCCGGTGACGATCGTCTCGAAGTCGAAATCGGGCGGCCAGCTGGCGGCCGCCATGAAGACGAGCGATCCGGCCAGGACGACCCGTCGCAACACGCGCAGATATTCCGATCGGGAATCCACCCACTCCCCCACTGAAACCCGCCCCCACCGTGGCTTTGGCCCATAGCATACGCTTTAGATCGGCAGACTCCAAGCGAAGGAATCCGCAGGGCACCACTGGCCGACCCGGGGCGTTCGCGGTAGACTGACCCTCGTGCAATTCAAGCTGAACGTCAACGGCCGGGCGACGACGGTGGACGCCCCCGCGGACATGCCGCTTCTGTGGGTGGTCCGCGATCTCCTCAACCTGAAGGGGACCAAGTACGGATGTGGCATGTCGGTCTGCGGCATGTGCACGCTGCATGTCGACGGCGTCGCGACCCGGTCCTGCGTCACGCCCGTCTCACAGGTCGAGGGGAAGCGGATCACGACGATCGAAGGGCTCTCCCCCGACGGCTCGCACCCTGTCCAGCGCGCGTGGATGGATCTCGATGTGGCGCAGTGCGGCTACTGTCAGGCCGGCCAGATCATGTCGGCCGCGGCGTTGCTGGCGAAGACCCCGAAACCCACTGCCGCCCAGATCGATGAGGCCATGGACGGCAACCTCTGCCGCTGCGGGACCTACCTCCGCATCCGCGAGGCGATTCGCAAAGCGGCGTCGGCCAAGGCCTGAGGACTCACCATGGAAACGATCCGCATCGGCCGCCGTACTTTTCTTCGCGTCGGCGCCCTCGCGGGAGGCGGCATGATGCTCGGCCTCTACGCGGCGCCCAGGGCGCGCGCCCAGGCGCCGGCGTCGCTCGTGCCGGG
>Ga0137397_10000443_pt1 | contig 28608 bp, 27 predicted proteins | sample czorhiz116metaG_FD_106658 | JGI IMG/M metagenome (GOLD analysis project Ga0137397, IMG submission 106658) | Vadose zone soil microbial communities from Angelo Coast Range Reserve, California, USA - czorhiz1.16 metaG | ecosystem: Environmental > Terrestrial > Soil > Vadose zone | place: USA... | reverse complement strand
TGGAATAAACCACGTAAACAACGGGGGATTGGAGAAGGCCAATCAGAAGATACGAAAATGTTGCAGGGAAGGTCTGATAATGCTTTTTCGCAACGATCAAGAGGAGAACAGACAACTGGAGTGCCAATGAACAACCCCACAAGATTTTCAAAACATTGGCCATGCTTGCCATTGCGAACCGCATCCTAGCACGCCCTTAGAATGTAGTAAATACCGAGGATGCACTTCGCAGTTGGATAGTTAGTACTGTAACCTGGCCAGCCAATACACTGCCAAGAAAGGATAATTCTTATATATCGGCCCGCCGGGAGCGCCGCTTAAGCCGAGAGTTGAATGGCACGGCTGTTGCTGTCCTTTGGTGGAGGGAGCGGGTAGATCGACGCGCCGTCAGCGACCAGAGTGGAGAAGCTACCCGCGTTCTTTGGCGGAGGCAGCGGAGGAATTGGCGCTCCATCGGCTACGAGTGTGCCCTTCGGGGGCGGCAATGGGGGAATGGGTGCGCCATCGGCAACCAGCACTCCAGACTCAGCCAAAGAGCCCTTCGGCGGAGGGAGTGGCGGAATTGGTGCGCCGTCTGCTTGTAAACTCCGGGACCTTATCTGTTCTTTAGAAATTCTCTTGAAGTGATTGACGCTACCAATGAGGGGAACTAGGATTGCTACGGACAGAAGCGAAAGACCGAGTCGGACGGAAACTTTTTTGTCTTGCATGATGGAACCCTCCTGGCGCCATCATGCGAGCGGGCTTTCCCGCCGAATCGATTTCCTGCAAAACGTTCTGCGTTCGGAACAATGAGCCTGTGAGCATTCACACTCAACTCGAACAGAATCGCCATATCATTCACGATTTTGCGGTGACCACTCTTGCTGCTATTCCAAATGATTTTGGACGTCTTACCTACATCGCATCGCTTCGGGATCTTTCCACTGGCCGTTACGAACATGCCGGCCTGGCTGCGCTCTATCCGGCGGATGCCATTCAGCAGGCGTTGAAGCAATGTCACGAGGAAGTGTTTCAGCGGATTCTGGAAACTCCGCTCGTTTTGCAGGAAGAGGATTTGAAGAACTGTCTGGATGGAATGGAAGGCCCGCTTCGCTCAACCGTAACGCACTGGCGGCAGATGGAAGCCTATCGAATCCTTATGCCGGAGGACTCGCCTGAGTACCTCAAAGAGCTCTTTTGCTCGAACCTCCGTGCGCTCCTTGGGATTCTGCAAACCTGAATTGCCAGGGTTCATTTAGCCGCATTACGACGCCAACCACACGCCCGACAATTTCCGCCTCATCCGGCATTTTCCAGGATTCCTGCAAACACCGCGAAAGCGTGTGCGGTTGCATCACCAGCCGCGAACCATCCTGATGGAACCAACCACAGCGGTAACCACTTCGAATGTCAACGAAGTACATCGGCCTGTCATGCTCCGACGTCCACGAATCATCTTCCATTTGTCGCACGCCCGTATCCACCAAAACGACGCTGCCCGGCCGAAGCAAAGGCACCATCCGCCGATCTTCCAATCCTACAAAGCCATAACAATGCCGGCCGTTGCCGTTCGTAAGAGCGCCTTCGAAAAGCCCCCATCGCTCGACCATTCGCGAAAGATAGTCCGTGCGCCGCGGGTCAAACGCCGGATCAAATCGCAAAGGAACTTTCATCGAGGAAGGCGGGGCCATTTGGTGGGTTTGCGGGGAAGGGAAGTTCACGCCGTCTTCGAAGCACTCTTCGACGGGAACGTCATACCAGGAAAACAATTCGAGTGGTTTCAGGTGATAGGCCACCGCCAGCGTGTAGAGCTTGTGCAAACTTGGCACGACATTATGATTTTCAATGTCGGCGAGCCGGCTCAAGTGGAGCACGAATTCCGGCCGTCCGCGACGCGCTGCAAGTTCGAAGCTGATGCGCTCCACGTCCCGGTAAGTCAGTCCTAAACGTTCGCGAACCTGTCGCAGACGAAGACCAGGAAGCATTTGTCCCCCGGAGACTCACCACCGCAGCCATAGGGTACACTGCGATTACCATTTTGTTAAGAATTCAGAACAAGCTACTGAAAGTTACCCACTTCTGCGCGGTTTGTCACAGTTTTCTTCTATTTTGGTCGTGATATGCGTTTCGAAACGGCTTCGTTTGTTCCGCTCCGAAACTAATCGTGGGAACGTCTCTTCTGCTATCCTGCCAAAATGACAATACGCTCTTCCGGTCGCCATTTTTTCTGCAGATTCTTGTCAGTTTTTTGTCTGGGAGTCTTTTTGCTGGCTGGTTCCTCGCCCGCTCAGACAGCCGCAACCGCGCCGCCGGCATCCGGCGGGGAGTCTTCCGCTGAGTTTGCCGCCGCAGCGGACGAAGTTCTCAAGCAAATGAGCGAAATTACCGGATTGAAGGTTCGCACACCCGTCAAGAATACACTCCGCTCCCGCGAGGACATTCGCGCGTACATCCTCCGTCAGATGGACGAAGACAAGAATTCGCGCGAGCGCTACGCCGATGCCCGCGCGGCGGAAGCCTTTGGCCTCCTGCCCAGGAATTTTGACATTGACACTTTTATGGTCGATCTCATGACCGAACAGATTGCGGGACTGTACGACCCCAAAACTCACGAATTCTATATCGCGGATTGGATTCCGCTGACGCAACAAAAGCCCGTCATGGCTCATGAACTAACACACGCGCTCGAAGACCAGTATTTTCGAATTGAGGAATGGTCCAAAGCCGTGCACACAAACGGCGACGCCACGCTCGCCAGAGATGCTGTTCTGGAAGGCAGCGCCATGGCGGCCATGGTGGACTACATGCTCTTGGGTACGGGTCAATCTCTAAAAGACCTGCCGGAATTTGATCCTTCCATGCTTATGGGAGATCTCGGTAGTACTCCCAAGCTCAAGGACGCTCCGCCTTTCATCAAAGACACGCTGATGTTTCCGTATCTTACGGGCATGACTTTTACCGCGGCCATACTTAAGCCGGCGGGTTGGAGCGCACTGCCCACGGTGTTCAGCAATCCGCCGCTCTCGACGCAACAGATTCTGCATCCGGCGTTCTACAAATCGGGAAGAGTTCCGAAACGGGTTTCTGTTCCTGCGTTTGAAAAATCACTTGGGCCGGACTGGGTAAAGCTAGAAGACGACACGATGGGCGAATTTGGCTGGCGCGAGGTTTTGAAGCAATTTCTCGATTCGAAGCGCGCCATTTCCCTGGCTTCGGCTTGGGAAGGCGATCACTACATCGTTTACGAAAACAAGCAGACGAAGAAGCTCGTGCTGGCCACGCGAATTTCTCTCTCTGGCGAGGAAGCCGCCGCGCGATTCTTCGGTCAATACTCGGAAGCGCTAGAGAAAAAGTATTCTGAGCGCACGAATCTTCTTCGCCGCGCCGACTTTTTCTCCTTTGACACGCCAGACGGCAGCGTGTTTCTTCGTTGCGCTGGCATGGATTGCATCACGCTCGAGGGCGCGGACCGCAAAGTTTTCGTGCAGTGGAATAGCGACTTGAAGTGGCTGCCGGTTCCGGAGCAACCGCAGAAACCCGCAGCGGACCCTACAAAAGTCGCCCTACAATGGCAGCCGTCGAGCGCTTCTGTTGCGCTAGTGGCGGAGCGGACTCACTAGAAAGTCGCTGCTGCAGCCGCGCCAGCCTTCGCAATAAGCTTTTTTCCTGCCGCACGGTGCGCGCTTCGGCGTAAGGATCTCGCAGACGTATTCCGCCCGAGCGCAGCTTGCTCAAGCCGAGTTGCGTGTACTCCATGGCCTGCTGCAAATCCTTTTCCCGCCGCTCGTGATGTATCGCGAGTTGTTCGCACGCCTCGATCACACTTTGGCTGCCTTGCAGCAGGCTTCGCCACAATTCCGCGGCCAGCAGATGATCGCCGCGCCTCCTGGCCATCAGTGCTAGTTCGCGCGACGCCTGGTGCCGGTGTTCGGCTGGCAGTCCTGCCTCCAGCGCTTTCGTGCACATTTTTGCCGCGCGCGGAGCGTCCCCGCGGCGATGTAGAAACCGCGAAAGTCCGAAAAGGTCCCGCCCGTCAGTCTCCGCAAGTTCTTCATCCGCCAGCATCGTGTTGATTTTGCCGAAAAGCGCCGCGAGCCCGCGCAAATCCATCTGATTGTGCCGCACCACTCCCGCCAGCGGCCGCCCCGAGCCGCCGCGCAAATAGTCGAAATAAAATTGTGGAATGAAGGACGAAGGAACATCGTCCGTCCGACTCCATCCGAGCCGCTCCGCGTCCAGAACCTGTCGCTCGAGTTCAATCAATCGCACCGAACCTAATCGCAACTTCCATAGCGCTCGCGCCGGATGCAATAAATCGAGATGTGCCGCAAGCCGCGGCACGGCGATTTTTCGCGTCATCGTGAATCGGCTCTCGAGCAGCGGCCAATCAAATGTCTTTCCGTTGAATGTAACGAGTACGGGACGTTCCGCGACGCGTTCTGCCAATTCGCTGAGCACGGAATGTTCATCAGCGAAATCGCGCATGAAAAACTGCTCGACCTGAAAGCCGCCCGCGTCCCACCAGCCAATTCCGACTAGAAATGCGTATGTTCCAGTTCCGCCCGCAAGTCCGGTAGTTTCCGTGTCCAGAAAAAGCCACTTATCCGGATTGTCCAGTGCCGCACGAGTTCGCCGCGAGAGTGCTTCATCCTTATTTCGCGTTAGTAAATCCAGCGCCTGGCCCGCGGGTTCCGCAAATTCTGGCGTCGAATACCAATTCCGCACGGCCAGATGCTCGCCGAATCGCGTTTTCTGCGGTAAAGCGCCAAGCAACCGGGCAATTTCGTCCCCCTGTATCGGTTCGTTTGCCTGCTCCGCCGTCCGCTCGGTTTGCCTCACGGGCTTTAGCGCAGCGAGCCTGGAAAATTTGTCGAGAGAAAGCGGCATCTATGCGCAGATCCTTTGTAAGATTGCGAGTGCCGCTTCCTTCGCTCGCGGCACCAAATCCCCAGCCGGACCGACGCAGGACGGGCACCCGTCCTCGCACTCGCATCCAGAAATCAACTCGCGTGTTTTTTCCAACAACAATTCATGCGCACGATACAACGGCTCGCTGAATCCTATTCCGCCGGGGTACGCGTCGTACAAATACAAATTCGGTTCGAAGAATTCTTTCATCTTGCCGGAGGCGTACTCTTCAAAACGCATCGGTGCAAACTCCACTTCTTGTGAACCCGCCGCCGGTGGCCGCTCTCCAATCGCTGTGCCCAAATCACGGCCATCGCACATCAAAAGCAGGGTTGCCACGGACTCCAGCGCGTGCAGCAGGCCGAACATGCCGCTCTGCCGCTCGCCAACGGAAAACGGAAGCGATTCCAGCAGCGCGCGTTCGAGCGTCATCCAGTAGGATGTCGTGTGCATTTCGTTTTCCGGCAGCTCGAGTTTTCCGTCGCCGATATTTTCGTTTGTAAAAAACTTGATTTTTTTGAATCCCACGACTTGCGACCGCACGAGCACGTCCCCATGGGAGCGCACATGCGAAATCACTGTTTCTCTTTGTAGTGGCGCAACTTGTTGCGCCAGAGCTTCCGAATGCCTCTGGCTCTGAATCTTTTCTTCGCCCGTAATTTCCAGCACCCGCACCTGCGTGTGCTTCACCGCATCGGTGTAGTAATCCGAATCCACTTCTTTCACGTATGCTTTGCGCTCTTTGAAATCCAGATGCTCGACGTGATACTGCTGCCCGTTGTGCAGGTAAATGGCCTTTTCGTGTACCGTCGCCAGCGCGCTCGGAAAATCCACTTCGCCAATCACGCGCGGTTCGCCCGTAATGTCCACAATGATGAAGTTGTCGCTCGTCACCGAACGCAAGCTCACCGTGTCCGCTGGGTACGCTTCCTGCGTCCAGTGATAAAAATCCCCTGCGCGGTGCAAATAACCCGCCTCTGCCAGCTTCGCCAGAATCTCCGGTAGATCTACGTCGCCGAAGCGGTCTTCCGGCGCAATCGGCAGTTCGAACGCCGCGCACTTCAAGTGATTCAGCAAAATCTCCAGATTGTCCGGCTGGATGAACGCGTGCTCCGGCGTGTTTCCAAAAAAATAATCCGGATGTCGCACGATAAATTGATTCAGCGGCGAAGAAGACGCCACCATCACGGCGCATGAGCTTCCGCTGCGCCGCCCCGCTCGCCCCGCGCGTTGCCAAGTCGCCGCAATCGTGCCGGGATAACCTGCCAACACAACGCTATCCAACGAGCCGACGTCGATTCCCAATTCCAGCGCGCTCGTCGAAACCACGCCGCGAATTCGCCCTTCACGAATTCCGCACTCGATTTCGCGCCGCTCATTCGGTAAATATCCTCCGCGATAGCCGTGAATCGTTTCTGGTCCCCCCGGCCGCTGTGGATTCGCTTGTTGCAGATATGTCAGAAGCACCTCGGTATGCAACCGCGAATTCGCGAACACCATCGTCTGCATTTCGTGTTTCAAGAATTCCTGCGCCACGCGCGCTGATTCGTTGATGTAGCTCCTGCGAATGCCCAGCGCCTTGTTCACCACCGGCGGGTTGTAAAATACAAACGTCTTTTCGCCTGATGGCGCTCCATTCGCGCTCAATACGTTCACTTCGTCTTCAATCAGCCGCGAGGCCAGCTCGCCCGGATTCGCAATCGTCGCAGAGCAGCAGATGAACTGCGGCTCGCGTCCATAAAATCTCGCGATGCGCCGCATCCGCCGCAGCACGTTGCACAAATGGCTGCCAAACACACCGCGATACGCGTGCAGCTCGTCGATCACGATGTACCGCAAATTTTCAAACAGCCGGGTCCACCGCGTGTGATGCGGCAGGATTCCCGTGTGCAGCATGTCCGGATTCGTCAGGACAATGTGCCCGCGTTCGCGAATCGCTTTGCGCGCATCGCCAGGCGTGTCCCCATCGTAAGTAAACACTCCGATCTGGGTATTCTTGCTGCTCTCCGTCTCTTCCGTTTGTAGTGGCCGGTCTTCAGACCGGTTCTTTTGCCGAGCTTCTAATCTCTGCGTAAGGTCATACAATTCCACAAGCTGATCCTGCGCCAGCGCCTTCGTCGGAAATAAGTACAACGCCCGCGTGTCGGAGTTTTCGAGAACCTGATTCAACACCGGCAGGTTGTAGCAAAGCGTTTTCCCGGAAGCCGTCGGCGTGACGATGACGATGTTTTTCCCCGCGTGAACTGCCTCAGCCGCCTCCGCCTGATGACTGTAAAGCCGCGAAATCCCTTTCTCGCCATACGCCGCGCGCAAGTCCTCGTTCACCCAAGCGGGAAACTCCGCCCACTGCGCCTCGCGCCCAGGGAAATGCCGCACCGCGGTCAAAACCTCGCCGTCCCGATCGCGTTCCGCCAGCGCCTGCAGCGCTGTTCTCGCGCGCCCGTTGGCTTTGTCTATCGAGGCCCGGAGTTTGAGGGCCGCAACTGAATCTTCTTCTGCTCGCCGAACTGCCAGCGAATCACCCATTTAACCCTCTTCCCCTAATTCGCCTTTTCTTCGCTCAGCCTAGCATCCGCGCTAATACAACGCAACCCGGCATTTTTCGTCATCAGCTGAAAGGAAACTAACTTCGTTGACATCCCAAACCGCCGCCGCTACACTCGCCTCAAGTAAAGCGTGCCCCGCGCGAATCTCTCCTTTCGTCTGACGGCTTCTCCCCCACTTTGCTAATTCGATCAGGAGTCCCCATGAGACGAACTGTCTTTCTCTTCGGTGTGTTTTTGTTCGCAGTCGCGGTTGGTTTTTTCATCAGCCTTCGCGCGCCCGAAACCGTAAATGCAAGCGCGATCGTTCTTTCGACAGGTGCAATCAATAATTACGGCGGCAACGGCGACCTTTTTCAGGATATCGCGGAAGCCAACGACTTTCGTGCCTGGTATATCATTGCCGGGAACAGTGTCTTCACTGCATGGACCGACGGTAACGTCTGGGGTTCCGATTTTCGCGATAAAGGCAGCCCCAACGATATGGACGCAAGCGGCGGCAGCGACAAGGCTCAGGTGTACTACTACACCGGCCATGGTTCCTGCCCCAGTTCTCAAACCACCACTTCACAAGTAGATTTTTTCATCACTCATGGCAATTTTGGAACTCCGGACACCACGCACATTCCGACTGCCTCCGTCTGGGGCAATAGCGGCGGCCGTTTGCAGTTCATGCTGATTGATGCAAGCTGCCCGACCGAACTCCCGGAAATCACGCAACTCTTCCCCATCTTCGGCGGTCTGCACATGGTCACCGGCAATTCCGGCGATGTGAATCACGACACGCAGGACAGCGAGGACCGCGGCAACGAATTCGGCGCTCAGACTGCCGGCACTCCTTTCTGGTTCCTTCCCCAGTTGCCCGTCGGTGACGCGTGGATGAATACTGGCCTCATCGATGTGCAAGATCAGGTTTGCGCCGTAGCCGCCGCAGCGGGCGACACGCGCGATGACGCCATCAATCGCCGCGAAAACGAACGCGTCACCAGCGGCTGGGGTAATCCTTCCAACAACTGGATGGCCTGGAAATGGGTCTGCAAATAATGCGCCCGCAAAGGAGACCGATGATGAACACGAATATCAAAAAGCTCGCATTCATTCTTGGCGCTGCCGTTCTTGCCGCTGCATTGACCTTCACACTCCTGGGCTGCAACAAACCATCCAATCCCGAAACTTCAAATAATTCCGGCCTTTCGCCTGAAGAGCAGGAAATCCAGAAGAAAACCAAACAGGTAGCGGTCGAATCCCTCGGCCTTAAGCTCGAGGGCGCCGTAGACGCGGGCCACAAGGATAATTTCTCCGGCCTTCGCACGGAGAACATCACCTTCACTCAGCGCCTCGATAGCCGTACCTATATCGCCTACGACAAGCGCTTTTCCAACACAAAGGAAACGGGAATTTACAAAGATGCCGACGAAATGCTTCTGAAACGCAGTCACGAACTCCTGGAGCGCCTCAAAATTCCCAGCGCAGAAATTGCCACTGAAAAAGTCGTTCAGGAGAAGACGCAGGTAGGCCAGCGCGAGTCCAAAACGGGGAAATTGAAGTTGGATCCGATCGAACCAGGGAAGAAATGGGCACTGACGTCACGCCAGATCGGCGGCGTTCCCGTTTTTTCTTCGCGCGCCACGATTGGCCTGGTTCCCAACGGTGACATCGGTTTTCTGGAGGTGCACTGGCCGGAAATTCCGGCAAAGGTCATCGAAGAAGCACGCCGCTATCGGGGCCTGGTCGAAAAAGGTTGGCACCCGCCAGAACAGAAGGGAACTCGCGTCGAATCCGTCACGGTCGGCATCCTGCACTCGCCCGCCTCCGCGACGGCACTGGACATCACTCCGGTCATTCGGGTTGTCTACGCGCCACTCGACAAGCACATCGGGAAAAAACCCGTCAGCTATTTCAACGCTGACGGCAAGCCGGTGACGATGCCTCGAGTTCTACTCCAACCGCCGCGTGAGGAACTGAAGACCGAACGCGTTACCCCGAAGGGCTAAGACGAGAGTGCCGGGACACGATATTCCATGTCCCGGCGCCACTTTTCTACCTCGATCTTCAGGTTTCCCACTAAGCTTTCATTTGGCCTGCGGCTCTACAACACCCACTTTGTTGACGCCGCTGCACGCAATATATATGCGCCCGTCGGCTGTTGCCGCCATGTTGCGCACTGTCCCTCCTCCGGACGGGATATTCGTTTTCGCAAACACCTCCGATTTAGGATCGAAGCGCACCAGCGTATTCGGTTTCACTCCCGATTCGCTGTACCAAACCATTCCGTCCGGCGTAACGACGATGCCGTAGGGATTCGCTTTCGCGCCGCCCGGCGAGTCCCATAACTTCACTTGGCCGCTCTTCGGATCGAGCCGACCCAAGTGCCCACCTTCGTAATCCGTAAAGTACACGCGGTCTTCGACGTCAATCGCAATTCTTCGCGGCCTCACGCCCTCGGGCAGCAGATACTCCCGTATGGCCATGGTCTTGGGATCGATACTCGCCATCTTGTTAGTAAAGAATTCGCAGAAGAACGGCACACCTTGACTGTTCACTTGAATTCCGTATGGGTGCGAGTCCGCCGTGGGAACAGCTCGTAGCTCAACCTTTCCGCTCTTGGGATCGAGACGCCCGACAAAATTGCCCGCTTGTACTGTGAACCAAAGAATGCCATTCGCATCAAAAACCGCCGTGTGCGGATCCTCGGCCTTCTCATCAGGCATTTTGTATTCCATCACCGCCCCAGTTTTTGGTTCAAGCTTGCCGATGTAGTGCGCAAAATTTCCAGTAAACCAGATATTCCCTTCGTGGTCGGCCACCAGTCCATGAGGCCCGGAGTCCTTTACCTTCAGCGGAAATTCTTTGAACTCTCCATTGACCGGATCAACTCTCCCAATCTTGTTTTGCATCTGTTCGGTGAACCACAACGCGCCATCCGCGCCCACAGCCGGATCGTGCGGATGCGCGCCTTTGGTCGGCACATCCCACTCTCGTATCGTTACCTTCAGTTCGCCTACTTGGTTACCAGAGACCGCTTCATGTGTCGCGATCGCTGCGCTCAGCCCGCTCGCCAAGATCAATGCGCCAAAGACTGTGCTCCAATTTCTCTTCATGCGTGCCTCCCTACCTGAAACCTTAGCGAATCTTGCGATATAGCACAGCTTAACTCCACACCAATTCACGGAGAAGACCAATCGAGTGCGGTTCACCCGAACGTATAGATGGATTGCGACCCTGCTTATCTTGGGCGCAGCAGGCGGGGCGCCGCTTTTTCTGCATCGAAGCTTGACCCGTGGTTTGGGTAGAAACTAGGAGGAGGGTACCCGGGTTTCCAAAACCGGGGAGGGGTATCCCGTGGCAAGGGCTCTATGGTGTCACTCGCAGCACCAACGTCTCGTGCGACGCCACTTTTGCAGCGTACTTGCCCGTCACTTTGCCCAAATCTTTTCCCGCCCAAAGATCGCGCACGCTCGCCGAAACATGGTCTGGATATCCGAGCTCCGTCCAAGACACGGAAACTTCCGTCTCGCTCTTTCCGCGGTTAAACAAGATCACCGCGCGGCTGCCGTCTTTCAATTGCTTCATCCACACTTCCTTGTCTCCATCTTTACGGATGCGCCGCCCCTGCATCCCCAGCGTGTCCTGGTTCACTGCGATCACTTCCTTATTCGTCAGGATTGCCCGGATCTCCTGCGTCATCGAGCGCAAATCGTTTCCCGCAATCAATGGCGCCGCCAGCAGACACCAGAAGCTGAAATGCGAACGATATTCCAGAGTCGTCATTCCGCCGTTGCCGACTTCCAGCATGTCCGGATCGTTCCAGTGGCCGGGACCGGCCGCGGCTTCGAGGCCGACTTGCTGATCCACAATGTCCATCACGCCGTTCGAGCAACAGGTTCCGTCCGGCCATTTCTGCCTGCCTTCCCAGTGATCTTGGATGTCGCCGGTTGTGCGCCACAAATTTCCAACGCTCTGCGCCCACTGCCAGGGTTTTGCCGTTCCCCATTCGCACATGCTGAAAACAATTGGCCGGTGCGTTGCCGCCAGCGCATCGCGCATCGTGGAGTATGCCTCTTGAGCATTGCGCGTATCCGTGTTGCACCAGTCGTACTTCAAATAGTCCACCTCCCAGCGCGCATATTGCAGCGCATCTTGAAATTCATGTCCCTGGCTTCCCGGCCGGCCTGCACAGGTTTTCTTTCCCGCGTCCGAATACAATCCGAATTTCAATCCCTTCGAGTGAACGTAATCGGCCAGCGCTTTCATCCCCGAAGGAAATCGCTGCGGGTCGGCCACGATGAATCCATTTTCGTCGCGGCTCACTTGCCAGCAATCGTCAATCACCACGTATTGATATCCCGCGTCCTTCATTCCGCTTGTGACCATCGCCTCCGCCATGGACTTGATCATGTCCTCGCTCACGTTGCAGGCGAACTTGTTCCAACTGTTCCAGCCCATCGGAGGCGTCAGCGCGACCCCGTTGTCCCATGCGGTTGCGGGACTCGGGAAACACAACAGGGCAAGAAACGTGAACACGAAGAGAAAAGAAATGATTGCGGCAAATACTTTGCGATTCATGACCGCCTCCGGAATCTTGTGCGGCGGCATCATACAAGATTTATTCCAGATTGTTCACGGAGAATGGGGAGAAGCGCAGCCCTCTCGCGGTTACCGTTTTGCAGCGCGATAGAGAATGACGCGCACTTTTTCGAGCGTGACGAGGCCGCCGTCCACCATTTCGTCCATGCGAGGCAAAATCTTTTCAATTTTCTCGGCGGTTTCGATCACTTCCACAATAATCGGCAGATCCTGCGAGAGCCGCAGGATTTTGTCCGTGTGATAGACGCTGGAGCCGCCATAGCCCGCGACTCCACGCAAGACGGTAGCGCCGGAAAATCCTTCGCGGCGCAGCAATTCCACGAGCGCTTCGTGCAGTGGCTTTCCGTGCCATTTGTCCGATTCGCCGGTGTGAATTCGCATCAGCGTACGTTCTCCTTCAAATTTTTCGTGAGTCATGGCGCTCTCCCAAAATTCCTAAAACCGGTTACCCAAGCGAATTCCCGCGATCGAAAGCAACAATCCCGCAATCACACTCGCACCAATATATGTAGAAGCACGCAGCCATTCGCCGTCTTCCAGCATTTTCGCGGTCTCCCATCCGAAGCTGGAAAATGTCGTGTATCCGCCGAAAAATCCCACGGCTATCGCCATGCGGATATCCGGAGAAATGACCATACGATTCAGTGTGAACTGGCCGATCAATCCAAGCAGAAAGCATCCGGTGAGATTGATGAGTAGCGTGCCGTAAGGAAAAGTCCCACCCATACGGATCTGCACCACGCCTTGCAAGCCATAGCGCGCGAGCGTGCCAATCGCGCCAAACAAAGCAATCAAGAAAATTTTCACTCGCTCACCTCTCGCAACATTTGCAAGCGCAAAGAAAAACTCCTGGCGCCGCACGGCAGCCAGGAGTCATCAGTCCACCGATTCTGTCGCTGGACGGTTATGGCGAACTCCATCGCCTCTCAATTCCGCGAAAAGTGTAGCCTGACGGAATCAAAAATGAAAGCGATAGCGGATGCCGCCGGAAATTTGGCGCGGATAGTTCCAATGTGTTCCGCCGAATGTATTGGAACTATCGAGTTGGTAGCGCGAATCGCCGATGTTTTGGGCCGTGAAGTTCACGCTGAATTTTTCGCCGAAGGATTTTCCGAGCGAAAGCGAAAACTCCGTGTGATCGGGAAGATGCTGCGGCCCGTCTCCATTCAGGAAGCCAGAACCGTAGCCCAAATTCCCGGAGACGTAAGTTTGCCGGGGCAGCGAGGCGTGGAATCCAGCCGCGAGCGTGTTGCGCTGATCGTGATCGAGATAACAGAAGCCGCCGCCGTCACAAAGCTGGCCGGGATCGGACAGCAGGCCACCGGTGACGACGCCCGCTCCTTCCACGGATTGATTGGAATAGGTCAGATAAACGTCAAAGCGTTTTGCAATGCGCGGAGAACGCACGGTCGTTTCCCAGCCGTGGATGCGCGCGCGTTCGATGGTGAGCGGAAGAAAAATGTTGGAATTGCCCAGCGCATCGTGATCGAAAAAGTTCAAGGCGTGGGTCTGAAAATTGCTGAAGTCAAACGTCCAGCCATGGAAAGGAATAGCGAGGCCAAATTCGCGCTGCTCGTCGCTTTCTCCATGAAGAGGAAGAAAACCGGAGCCGGTATTGGTAAGAAGTTCGTCGGAAATGGTTGTGAGCGGCGGCGCCTGGTAGTAGCGGCTGTAAGAAGCGCGGAAAACCCAATTTAGTTTTGGGATTCGCAATGCGGCGCCGAGGCGCGGGTCGGTCTTGTCTTCCGTCATGCCGCCAGAAAAATGCGTATAGCGAAGGCCGCCATTAAACGTGAGCCAGTTCGTGAGACGGAGTTGGTCTTCTGCAAATGCGCTGAAAAGCGAGCCGTGCGGTTGGCTCGATTGGGGAGAGGGAGAAGTCGAACCGTCCGTATTGATGACGCGGAAGAAGGAATCGTCCTGCTGCGCGAAGCCGTAAAAACCGAAGCGCGCGTTGTGACGTCCGCGCGTGACGCTGAGGCTTGCGAGGCCGCCTTCGTAGTGCGAGTCGTTGTGATCGGTGGTGATGGGTGCGTCATCAAGCGTTGCGCCGGAAGTGGGAAGGTAACCGTCGTAGGCCGCGCGGTTCCAGTGGAAAAATGGGGCGATCGTGAAAAGCACGCCGGGATTTACGGTGTGTACCCAGGAAAAATTACCGAAGACATCGCGCTCGCGTTCGATGTCGCGCATGCCGATTTCCTGCTGTTCGAGCGTATTCGGAATTTGAAAATAGTCGCCGCGCGCGGAGCCGACAAAACGCAACTGATCTTTCGGCGAAGCATTGAAGATGAGCGAAGTGAAAATGCCGAGCCCGCTCGTGTTGTCGTGAAATTCCTGCGGTTCGGGCGGCATCAAGCCGACGTCGGAGCGAGTGCCGCTGACACTGGCGTACCAGGCGAAGCGTTCGCTGTGATCACCGAAGCTGAGCTGGCTATCTGTCGAGTGATGGCTGCCGTAAGTTGCGATGAGTTCCGCTTCGCGGTCACGCTCGAATCCGGAACGCGGAATGACGTTGAACGCGCCATAGGTGCGGTCGCCGTACTCGGCGGAGTAGCCGCCGCGCTGAATTTCGACCACATCAATATCTTTGGGATCAAATTGCGCGCCGACGTTCGCGGCGATGTTCGTGTTGGGCACCGGAACGCCGTCCACGAGCCACGAAACCTGGTGGCCCCCTCGAATATGAAGCTGGTCATGCACCATGTACGCGCCGGGAGTGTAGCTCGTGATGAATTCGAGGCTGTTGGTACGCGATGCGCCGGGAAGTTCGGCAATTTCCGCGCGCGTAATCGTGGCGGAAGAGGTGGAGGAGGTTGGGTCCACGCGATCGGCTTCGGCGTGGACTTCCACTTTTTGGGTGACGCTCGCGATTTCCAGAGGGAAATGCCGCAGCGGCGCAGTGTCCGCTGCGACGCTAACCTCCTGTTCGAAATCGCGAAAGCCGTCGTGGGAAATAAGCAGTATGTAATTGCCCGCGGGAATGGCGTCCATTTGAAAACTGCCTTCGCCGTCGGTGATTGTGGAACGCTTCCAGTCGGATTGCGCGGCGCGAAGTTCCACGCGCGCTCCCGGAATGGGACGATGCTGTACGTCGTGAACAATGCCGCGGACCGTGCCAAAAATGCTGGCTTGCGCTTGCGGCAACAGGAAACAAATAAAGAGAAAAAAACTCAAAAACAAAAAACAAAAGCCCAACTTGCGAGAACAGCGAAACATAGAAAGTTTTCTCCCGAATGGAATGAAGCCCGCGACGGCCATGCGCCGCAGGGTTGGCCAATTTGGAAAGACGGGGAGAAGCGCTTGCGTCTATGTGAAGGAGAATCGCGGAGGAGGAGACTGAGGCTTATCGTAACGAGAAATCATTTGTGGCGCGGATTGAGATATTTCCGGAGTACCGGCGCGAAGGTCTATCGTGATTTGGAAATGCGGCATTACGAACGGATGCGAACTTACAGCAATTTCTTCGGTTGTCTTGCAGCAGGACATTTTGCAGTCGGACATTTGACTCATATTGTGGCCACACTGCATGGGCATTTCGTCCTGGGCTGCCGTAGGTTGGTGATGGTGCCCGGGAATCGTGCAATGTCCGGAAGCGCAGCAGGCCATTTGGCGGGACGTCCAAGCCGCTTGGGCAAAAGGAGCTTCGAGTGTAACGACGGCAAGCAGGCAGAAGAGTGCTGCCCATCTGCGTGTCCGCCGCTCGCTTCGTTCCGACATTACTCTATTACCGTCTCCGGGTGATGCTCATTAAGGATACGCCAGTTTTGGCGATGCAGGAATTCTCTTAGCGCGCGTGGGTTTGCCCCCAGGTTGCGAAAGTATGCCAAGCGGCGGTTTTACCGATATTGGAGTTTTTGGAGGGAAAATGAGCTACGTTTCTTGACTTGGGGCGGCGCGGGACGCAGACTTATTTTATGGCCCACATTTATTTGACGTTTGAGTTTGGCAGTGATGAAGAGAAGGCGCAGCAGGCACGGCACAAGCTCGAGTCGTGGAAGCAGGCGTTCCGGCTCGACAAGAAGATGCTCTATAAATTTGACCGGAAGGAAGACGGTGCTTCCGCTGAGGAAGCTGCGCCAAAGGAAACAGCCAGTAAGGCGGCGGACGCGAAAGGCGCGAAGGGCTCCAAAGAGAAGAAGAAGGCTAACCCCGAACCAGCCAAATTGGTATCTTCCAAGGCGGACATCAAACTGATTCTGCGGCTCGCATTGCCTAACCACGAGAAGCTCACCGAACAGCGTCTATTAAAGCGGTTTCCCGCTGAAGAGCCGTTCAAGAGCGCCTCCCCGAGGACGCTGCATGAAGCGGACGCAGGCTTCGCGGACGTTGAAACGCGGTTTGAAGATCTGGAACGGCACGGCGCAGGTTTTCAGCGCCAAAGCTGATTCCGGTATAATTAGAGACTGCACGGGAATTCGCATCAACTCCTAGTCCGAGGGTCGTAGTTCGACGCCTACTTCGAGGTTGCACCGAATGGCCTTACAGACCCGCGTCAAGCCCAAGGTTGACGCCCCCAAAAATGACCGGCACGCAGGCCTGAGCCGGGACTCCCTCATAAAGATTTATCGCGCGATGTACATGTCGCGGCGACTGGACGACAAAGAGATCCAGCTGAAGAGGCAGAACAAGATCTATTTTCAGATTTCCAGCGCCGGGCATGAAGCGGTCACGGCGGTTATGGGGTTTCTTCTTCGTCCCGGCGTGGATTGGCTTTATCCGTACTATCGTGACCGCGCGTTTTGCCTGATGGTGGGCGTGACGCCGCTGGAAATGCTGCTGCAGGCAGTGGGCGCGAAAGACGATCCGAGCTCCGGTGGGCGGCAGATGCCGAGCCACTGGGGACATCCAAAATTCAACATTGTGAGCAAGTCTTCGTGTACCGGGACGCAGTTTGTGCAAGCGGTGGGCGCGGCGGAAGCGACGCAGTATTACGAGGCGCATCCGAAGGCGGTGGCGCAGGCGAAAAAAGCGCCGCTCGGAGAACTGGCGCGGCACGAGAGCGATGAAATTGTTTACGTGTCCGCGGGCGATGGCGCGACGAGCGAAGGCGAGTTTTGGGAGTCGCTGAACGTTGCTTGTGCGAAAAAGCTGCCGATTGTTTATCTCGTGGAAGACAACGGTTATGCGATTTCTGTTCCGATTGAAGTGCAGACGGCGGGCGGGAACATTTCAAAGCTCGTGCAAAGTTTTCCCGGCTTGCATGTTGCGGAGTGCGATGGCACGGACCCGATCGAGAGCTACAGCGTTTGCAAGGAAGCGGTGGAATATGTTCGCGAACGCAAGGGGCCGGCGTTTATCCACGCGCATGTGACGCGGCCGTATTCGCATTCACTTTCCGACGACGAAAAGCTTTACAAGGTTCCGGAAGAGCGGGAAGAAGAAGCGCACCGCGATCCAGTCTCCAAATTTTCTTTGTTTTTGGTTCGCGAAGGATTTCTGGATCAAAAGCAAATTGAAGCGCTGGAATCGCAAGTTGACCACGAGATTCGCCATGCGGCGGATGAAGCGCTTGCGGCGGAAGTTCCTTCCGTTGATTCGATTTACGTGAACGTTTATTCGCCGGATGTAGATCCCACATCGAGCGCGTTTGAAGCGCAGCCGCAATTGCATGGGGCGCAGAAAACGATGGTGGAGATGGTCTCCGCGACGCTGAACGATGAAATGTCGCGCGACGAGCGGATTACGGTGTTTGGCGAAGACGTTGCCGATTGCAGCCGCGAAGAAAATTTAAAGGAAGTGAAAGGCAAAGGCGGAGTTTTCAAGGCGACGGCAGGATTACAGCGGAAGTACGGGTCGTCACGCGTGTTCAACACTTCATTGGCCGAAGCGGCGATTGTAGGCCGCGCGATTGGAATGGCGACGCGGGGATTGAAGCCGGTGGCGGAGATTCAATTTTTCGACTACATCTGGCCGGCGATGATGCAGATTCGCGATGAACTTTGCGTGATGCGGTGGCGGTCGAATGGAGCGTTCAAGGCGCCGGCGGTTTTGCGCGTTGCGATTGGCGGATATTTGACGGGCGGCGCGGTGTACCACAGCCAGAGCGGCGAATCGATTTTCACGCACTGCCCCGGATTGCGCGTGGTGATGCCTTCGACGGCTCTGGATGTAGCGGGATTGCTGCGTACGGCGATTCACTGCGACGATCCGGTGATGTTCCTCGAGCACAAGCACCTTTACCGCCAGCCGTACAATCGTTCGGAATATCCTGGACCGGATTTCACGATTCCGTTCGGCAAAGCGCGGTTGGTGAAAGAAGGCGAGGAAATCAGCATCATTACATACGGGGCGTTCGTGCACCGAGCCGAAGTAGCGGCGGCGCAACTCGAACGCGAAGGCATTTCGGTAGAGATTATTGATTTGCGGTCGCTTTCACCATACGACTGGGAAGCCATTGCGGCGACCGTGCGCAAAACGCATCGCGTCATCGTGGCTTATGAAGACATGCAAAGCTGGGGCTATGGCGCGGAAATCGCGGCGCGGATTGCGGACGAGCTTTTTGAGGAGTTGGATGCGCCGGTGAAGCGCATTGCGGCGACGGATACGTTCTGTGCGTACCAGCCGAAGCTGGAAGACGCGATTTTGCCGCAGTCGGATGCCGTGGTTACTACGGTGAAGAAGCTGCTCGACTACTAATCCTGAATCGCTCCCAAAAACAGGAAACTTTTCTTTCCATTCCCACGTATCTATTATTGGAGACGGGCGGGGTTCGCCCGACGAGGAGTGACACCATGATCTGCACGGCTTGTCAGAGAGTTATCGCGGACGGCTCCAACTTTTGCTACAACTGCGGCGCAAGGCAGCCCAATGCAGGACCCGCTCAGGCGGCGCCTGCTCCGCGCGGGCAGAACAAGAAACTGATGCGCTCGAGCAGGGACAAGAAAATAGGCGGTGTTTGTGCCGGCTTGGGAGAATACTTTGAAGTGGATGTGACGCTGGTGCGCGTGCTCTGGCTGCTGGCCTTTTTCTGCGCGGGAACTGGATTGCTGGTTTACCTGATTTTGTGGATTGTTTTGCCGCTTGAGCCGCAATACGTGCAGGTGGTAACGCAAACGACGGCGGCGCCCTGAATTTAGGGGCGCGTTAGTCTTTAGGCTTTTTCGCCGCGCGGAATTTCTTCCCGCCGGAGCCCAGTAGACCTTCGTCAACGGAAAGCACGCCGGCCCCAACCGTAGTCAAAGCGAAGCACGCCGCTGCGAGGGCGAGCGGAAATTCATACAGGTGCACGGCCAGGATTCCGCCGCCGCTATGAACCTTCCAGATGGCCACTCCCATTTCGATAGCGAGCAGAAGCGCGGCTGGACGCGTGAAAAGGCCCAGCATCAATAATCCGCCACCGAACGCTTCGAGCACACCGGCGATATAGACAAACTGCGCAGGTAGGCCGAGCTGCACGAACATGTGCTGCATGTCTGTGCTGGACTTTACCAGCTTGGGATATCCGTGGGTGATAAAGATCACGCCTAACGCGATACGCAGAAGCAGAAGTCCGAGCGGTTGCAAACGATTCAGGAAATTCATTTTTGATTGGTCCTTGCAAGGCCAACGATTCAGAACATCCGGTATTTTACCAGACCGCGCGTCCGCACCAGGCCGCGACCCTCGGGATTCGGGTACAATCTTGTATTCACTATTCAATGCCCTGTGGAGAAAGATGAATCCTAGCCGAAACTACTTCAGCTCCGCTTTTGGACGCAGCGCCGGGTCTTTGCACGAAAAAAACGGTGAGTTCGAATGAAGCGCAAGCTGCTGGTTGCCATTCCATTATTAATTTTAGTTGTGATTGCGGCATGGATTGTGCGGCCGAAGCACGAGTACATCGGCGAAGCGTACGTCAGCACACGCAGCACTGCGTTGCTGAGTAGCGTGGCGCAAGTGCGGCAGGAGGTCGGCGAGCTGCACTACGGCGAGCACGTGGAAATGCTGGCGAAGCGGAATGAGTTCGTGAAAATTCGCACGACGGCGGGGACGATCGGCTGGGTGGACGCGCATCAATTGATGGACCCACAGCTTTGGCAGCGCAGCATTCTTCTTTTGAAAAACGCACAGGGTTTGCCACCGCAGGCGCGCGGGCGGACAAAAGTTGCGACGAATCTTCGCGTGGAGCCAGGGCGGAGCGAAGCGCGGCTCTATCAATTTGGGAGGGGGATTCCGGTCGAAGTGGTGGGACGCGCGACGGCGGATTGGGTGCAGGTTTCGGACGAGAAAGACACGGCAACTCCACAGGAAACAAAAAAGGAAGATTGGTTTCTCGTGCGCGGTGAGGCCACGCGGCCACCGGGAGAGACGACGGCCCGGACGGGGAGCGCGATTCCTTCCACGACAACGGCGCCGGGCGATGGGTCAGTTCCGATCGCGGGCTGGGTTGTGGCGCGATTCGTGGAGTTTGAAGTTCCCGACGCGGTGCGCGAAGGAGCGAGTTCGGCAAACGTTCGGCCCGTGGCCTGGTTTGAGTTGAATCGCGTGCCGGATGAATCCGGTGAAAAGCCGCAGTATTTGCTGGCAGGAGCGCGAGGGCCGGAAGGACAAGCGTGCGATTTTACGAACTTGCGCGTGTTTACTTGGAACAAGAAAAAGACGCGCTATGAGACAGCGTTTATTGAAAACAATTTGTGCGGCGCGCTTCCGATTCTTTTGATGCAAGGGCCGAAGGGCGAGCCTGAGTTTCGTTTCAAGGTGATGGATGGCGACCGTGGCGAGCGGGGGTACCGGCTGATACAGACGGTTGTGCGTCGAGTGCGCAAACCCGAAGCTGGCGCGAGGCCTCCTGGAGCGGCTTCCGCTTCGAAGAAAGTAAAGTGAAGAAGAGCCTGCCGAGGTTTTTCGAATGACGCTTCACATCAGCGAGAACGATGTTCGCGCAGTTTTCACGATGCCGATGGCGATTGAGGTCGTGGAAGAGATTTCGCGCAAACAGGCGTCCGGCGAAGTGATTGTGCATGCGCGCAGGAGGTTCGAATTTCCGGGCGGGCGATTTTTTCACCACATGGCCGCGGCGGACTACGCGTCGAATCTGGTTGCGACGAAGCAATATACGTATGTGAATGGCAGGCTAATTTTTGTTGTTTCGCTGTATTCAATGGAAACGGGCGAATTGCTGGCGTTTATTGAAGGAGATTATTTGGGCCAGCGACGCACGGGCGCGGCATCCGGTGTGGCGACGAAGTATCTTGCGCGCGCGGACGCGAATGTTGCGGCGATTATCGGTACCGGAGGGCAGGCGCGCACGCAGCTTGAAGCGATTGCGTTGGTTCGAAGGCTGGAGTCCGTCGCAGTGTATGGACGTGACCCTGGGCGGCGCGAAGCGTTTGCCGGTGAGATGTCTGAACGGTTGAAAATCCGCTTGAAGGCTGCGGCGAGTTCCGCGGAAGCGGTGCGCGGCGCGAGTATTGTTTGCACTGCGACCACTTCCAGCCAGCCGGTTCTTTTTGGCGCGGACTTAGCCTCCGGTGTGCACATCAATGCGATCGGCGCGAACCACATGCGAAAACGCGAACTAGACGAAGCTGCCGTGTTGAAGGCGGACTTGGTGGTGGTGGATTCCATCGAACAGTCGCGCCAGGAAGCGGGCGACCTGGTTCTGGGGTTTGCATCCGATGCTTCGCGGTGGGATCGGGTCGTTGAACTTTCGCAAATCGTTGCGGGGAAAATTCCCGCGCGAAGTTCGGATGGGCAAGCGACTCTGTTCAAATCCAACGGAATTGCCGCGTGGGACCTTGCAGCGGCTGCGCGCATTTACACGGAAGTGACAAAACGCAAGATAGGCCGCCCCTTGCCGCTTTGGCAGCCTACCTCTTAGAACACATATCCTTTCCACGCGGTAACCTGCGTTATTCTAAGAGGCGCTGAAGCTCCTCATGAAGACCCTGCCCGATTACTTACGCAAAGGCATGAAGCTCGTGATTGTTGGCTGCAATCCGAGCGAATCTTCCGTTCGTACCGGTCATTATTATTCCGGCCGGAATAATGTTTTCTGGCCGACGCTGCACAAGAGCAACGTAATTCCCGAGCCACTCGAATACGGGGACGACCGGCGCATCATCGAGTTTGGAATTGGGCTGACGGACCTTGTTAAGCGCCCGACGCACGGTGTGGAAGAGCTCACAAGGGAAGACTTCGCGGAGGGCCGCATCGTGCTTTCACAAAAGCTGGAGGAATTTGGGCCGCGCGTGATCGCTTTCAACGGAAAAGTCGTGTACGAACAGTTCGCGCAGCGCAAATGCAAGTTTGGCCTGCAGAAAGAGTTGCTTTATGGCGCACGCGTTTACGTGCTGCCCAGTAGCAGCGGCGCGAATGCCAACGCGCAGAAAGAACGGCTTCAGCATTTTCGAAAGCTTGCGCAGCTTGTTCGCAAGACGGAAAGAGCGCGCGATGCCGTGCAGGTCTGAGGGGAAACATTCATGAGTGAAGCTGCGTCCGCGCCTGCGTCCGTGCTGCTGGAGTCCGTGCATGACGGCATTGCCGTGCTGGTGATGAACCGGCCGGATCGTATGAACGCGCTGAACAATGAACTTGCCACGGCGTTGCACGGTTCGCTGCAGCGGATTGCGAAAGACGAAGCGATTCGCGTGGTTGTGTTGACCGGAGCAGGGCGCGCATTTTGCGCGGGTGGAGATTTGGGCGTTATCGGCAAGGGCAGGGAAGCCAACAACTCAAAACAACTGGAACCGCTTCTGCGCGCGGGAATGGCATCGGTGCTTACGATGAGGACGATGCCGCAGCCGGTGATCGCCGCGGTGAATGGAGCCGCTGCGGGAGCGGGGATGAACGTGGCGCTCGCTGCAGACATCCGTATTTCGGCGGAGGAAGCGGCGTTTGGGCAAAATTTTGCGAAGGTCGGAATGTTTCCGGATTACGGTGGAACGTATTTCGTGCCGGAATTGGTCGGCCCTTCGAAAGCCGCGGAAATGTTTTATACAGGCGACATGATTGACGCGCAAACTGCTCTACGGCTGGGCCTTGTGAGTCGCGTGGTTCCCGCGGCGCAGCTCGAAGCGGAAGCGAAGGTGTTAGCGCAGAAAATCGCTTCCGGGCCGCCGCTGGCGATTCGCGCCGTGAAGAAAATATTGTTTGCGAGCCAGAAGGAAGCTTTAGAGCGCGCGCTTGAGCTTGAAGTGGAACATCAGATGAAATGTTTTGCTTCCGAGGATTGCCTCGAAGGCGTTCACGCATTTTTCGAAAAGCGCGTACCTCAATTCCGCGGCCGCTGAAGCCACAGGAAATCTCTCCCCATGAATGAGCTTGAAATCACTCCCGCTGAACTGAAGAAGCGCCTGGACGCGGGAGAAAAGCTTTTGTTGATTGACGTACGTGAACCGTGGGAGCACGAAATTTGCCGCATTGAAGGCGCGAAGCTGATTCCGATGAATACAATTCCCGCGAATTTGCAATCGCTTGACGTAGAAGAAGCCGTTATTTGTTATTGCCATCACGGAATGCGTAGCCTGGACGTTGCGGTGTGGCTGCAGCGCCAGGGCGTCGAATCGGCTAAGTCTCTGGCTGGTGGAATTGATAAATGGGCGGCAGAAATCGATCCGAAAGTTCCGCGCTACTAGTCCCCGCAAAAGCTTACCGCCGTTGCGTCGCGATCTCGGCCAATCGTGTAAAATCAGAGCAAGCAGACCAGGACTGCCCCGCGTGCCGAAACCGAAGGTTTTATTCTTTCAGAAGCTAACTTGAACCACGTGCCGCAAAGCAAGAGGTCTCTTGCTCCGGCTTGGCGCCGAGATCGAATCCCGTGATTTGGATAAAGAGCCGCTTTCGATTTCGGAACTACAGGCCCTAATCGGTGAGCGCGACTACAGGATGTTCCTGAGTACGCGGAATGAACTCTACCGCGAGCGCAAGATGGGAGAAAACCCTCCTTCGCGCAAGGATGCGATTGCGCTCATGTCCAAGAATCCGAATCTGATCAAGCGGCCGATTTTGCTGCGTGGCGGACAGATTCTTTTGGGCTTTGATGAAGATGCTTACCGTAAACTGCTACAGTAGGTTTCCAACGTACTTTTTTCTCGCTGCAATAAAACAACTGGAGAGTCTTGCATGGACGTGAAAACCGTGGGCGTCATTGGCGCCGGAACCATGGGGCGCGGCGTCGCGTATGCCGCCGCGCTTGGCGGCTACAGAACCATTCTTGAGGATGTGATGCCAGAGACGCTGGCGAAAGGGACGGCGTGGATCCGGCAATCGCTCGACGAAGGAGTGCAGCGAGGCAAAGTGGAGGCGGACGCGCGTGACGCGGCACTGGCATTACTTGAGACGTCTTCTTCGGTGGAAGACGTTTGCCGCGAGGCGGATTTCTTGATTGAAGCGGTGCCGGAAGAGATGGAGTTGAAGCTCGAACTTTTTACGTTGTTCGACAAATTCGCCAAACCCAAGGCAGTTCTCGCCAGCAATACATCTTCGCTATCCGTCGCGGAGATGGCGGAGATGACGTACCGGCCCGAGCTCTGCGTGGGTATGCACTTCTTTAATCCCGTGCCGAAGATGCGGCTGATTGAAATCGTGAAAGCGCCGAAAACTTCCGACGAAACGATTGAAATCTGCCGTGAACTAGGTCGCCGTATGGGCAAAGAAGTTGTCGTGGTGAAAGAGTCGCCGGGATTCATCACCACGCGAGTGAATGCGCTGATTGGAAATGAGGCATTTGCGATGCTTGAGGCGGGAATTGCATCGGCGGAGGACATTGATAAGGCGCTGAAACTGGGGCTGAATCATCCGATGGGGCCGTTTGAGCTGGTGGACCTGGTTGGGCTCGACGTGCGACTGAGCATTCTGGAATATCTTCATTCGACACTTGGCGAAAAGTATCGGCCGAATCCTTTGCTCAAGAAATTGGTCACGGAAGGCAGACTGGGGCGCAAATCAGGCCGTGGCGTTTACGATTATTCTTCGCCTTTGGCTCCGAAGAAGTAGCCGGTTCACTGCGCAAGAAATGCAAACTCCATCGTTCTGACCATAGGCAGTGAGCTCGGTGAATCTGCATCCGCGCTCGCATTCCCGCAGGCCAATTTCGATTTTGGAGGCCGTTTTATGTGGCTTTCTCGCGCACTTGCATGGGTCGTTTGTGTCTCGATGGCAGTTCCGAGTCTTGCAATCCCGGCAGAGCAGGCACCTCTTCCTCAGCCTTTGCCAAGAACTGTAGCCGTTGCCGCGTTCAAGAATGGCCTGGCATTCGTCGTGCGGCAGGGAAACGTGCAACTTCAATCCGGAACGGGAAGAATCACGCCGATTCCGAACGCCACGCTGGGCACGCTTTGGCTTGCGCCCGGTGAACCAAATACCTCGCTCGATGAAGTTGTCGCTTATCGCTACAACGTCTCCTCCGAGCGTCAATTGCAGTCGCTCGCGGAAGTGCTGCAAGCGAATACCGGGAAAACGGTCACCGTCACGTACAGCATGAATATGAAGGATTACACGGGCGAAATCGTTGGAGTGCGTGAATCGAAGCTAGCGGCGAGCGAGGCCAATCCCGAAGGCGCCGCAGAAATTGCTGCCGTGCCAACAAAGCCACAATACTTGCTGCTTCGCGTGGACAAAAAGTTGCTGGCTTTGCCCCTCGGTTCCATCGCAAACGCCGTTCTTCCGGATGACACAATTTTTCACGAAAAAATCGAGCAGCCACATTCGGCTCTGCGTTTCAAAATCAAAGGAGCCGGCGAAAAAACCGATTTGACGATGGGATACCTGGAGCACGGGCTAGGATGGACGCCGTCATACATGATTTCGCTGACCGACGACAAAACGGCGCAGATTACCATGCAGTCCGTTGTGGTGGATGACGCCGAGGACTTGAACAATTCGGACGTTTTCTTTGTTGTGGGAGTCCCAAATTTCGTTTACTCCGAAACGCCTTCTCCCATGAGTTTGCAGCAAAATCTACTTTCGTTCATGAGAGATGCAGGCAGGAAGGACGAAGCGAACTTCAGAATGTATTCGAATGCCATCTCGGGGCAATTGGTGGCAAGCGAAATGAAGGAGCTGGACGCGCGGAACGAACCGTCATTCTCGCAAACTGTTTCCGAACTGTCCGGCGCTCCGGAAGAAGATCTTTTTCTATACACGAGGTCTGGGGTGACGCTGGCTCGAGGAGAGCGCGCCACATACAACGTGTTTTCCAGCACGGTCGGCTATGAGCATATCTATGAGTGGGAAGTCGTGGATCCGCAGCGCGTGGACGGCTTTGGCAATGTGGTCCAGTACAACCCGAACTCGCCGGAAGCCGCGACGCGCAACAGCATTTGGCATTCGATTCGGCTGAAGAATACGACCAAATTTCCGTGGACGAGCGCGCCTACTATGGTCATCTCCGGCACAAAGCCGGTGTCGCAGGACACGCTGCCTTACACACCGAAAGCGGCTTCTTCCAATTTGAAGATTACAATCGCGACGGATATTCGTTCCAGCCATGAAGAACGTGAAGTCGCGCGCCAACAGAACGTTCAGCGGCGCCACGGCTATGAATTTGATCTGGTCACCGTGGAAGGCTCGATGAAACTGAAGAACTATAAGTCAAAGGACGTGAAGCTGAACATCGGTAAGACGCTGCGTGGCGATGTGGAGACGCAATCCGACACTGGCAAAGCCGTGAAGCTGGGCGAAGCGATCCAGATGGATAATCCGCTTTCACGGCTTACGTGGGACATCACGTTGAAAGCCGGCGAAGAGCGCGTAATTACGTATCGTTACAGGATTTTTGTTCGCGGGTGATAGGCAGGCGCTTGCGCGCCGCGGATTCCTGTGAGAATCTGCCGCGCGTGGCGGACAAAAAGTCTCTTCGCGAGCGCATTCTCATCCAACAAGGCGATATTACGGAAATGGCGGTGGATGCCATCGTAAATGCGGCAAACAACGATTTGCTGCTCGGCGCGGGAGTTGCGGGAGCCATCGCGCGCAAGGGCGGCGAATCCATCCAGCAGGAATGCAACGAAATTGGCAGCATACCGGTGGGCTTTGCGGCGATTACCGCAGCAGGGAAGCTTAAAGCGAAGTATGTAATTCACGCGGCGAGCATGGGGCTTGGCGGTGTTCGGACCACGGTGAAATCGTTGCAGACTTCCACCGCGCATTCGCTGCGGCTTGCAGCCGAGCGAGGATTGAAGACAATCGCGTTCCCAGCAATCGGCACGGGTGTTTCCGGATTCCCCGTGGATCAGTGCGCGGAAATCATGCTGCGCGAAGCCGCTCAGCATCTGTCGAAAGAGACGTCACTCGAGTCCGTTTACTTTATCCTTTATGACAAAGCGGCACATGACATTTTCTCAGCCGCCTTCAACCATTTGCTTTCCCAAAGAACGTCTAGTACTTGAGCGCATTCTTTCTGTGTTTCGGCTTCCCGCTATTTTCGTAACGAAAACATCATTCCCTTCACTATTAGTCACACCTCAATACGAGATGCTTTGCCAGGTTCTGTGCCACGGGAGCACTCATGCCCAAGAATATAGTCATCTGTTGCGATGGGACGGGAAACAGTTTTGAGACGCCGGAGAACGATTCGAACGTCATCAAGCTCTACAGCACGCTCATTTTCAATGGAAAGGATCAGGTCGGGTATTACCATCCGGGCGTGGGAACCTTGGGCGATCCCATGGCCCGAAACCGCATCAGCAGAGCATGGTCCAAGATTGTCGGATTAGCATTCGGCGGAGGACTCCTCGACAACGTAGGAGACGCCTATCGCTATCTGATGAACGCGTACGAGGAAGGCGACAAAGTATTTTTGTTTGGTTTTAGCCGCGGCGCTTATACGGTCCGCGCCCTGGCAGGTGTCCTGCATATGTTTGGAGTGCTCAATTCGGGCAACAACGATTTAGTCCGGTACATTTTGAGAATGTATGCGAAGCGAACTCGCGATGCGGAACGGATGACAAGTACATTTCATGCGGCCGACGAATTTAAGGCTACGTTTAGCCGCCCCTGCCCGCTGCACTTTGTGGGAGTCTGGGACACGGTTAGTTCGTATGGGTGGATTTATAACCCCGTTCGCCTGCCCTATACTGCTCGAAATCCTGACATGAAAAATGGCCGCCACGCAATCTCGATCGACGAACGCCGCTGCTTTTTTCAGAAGAATGTTTGGGGGGAGCCATTTGAGAACCAATCAATTAAGCAGGTATGGTTCGCAGGTGTGCATTCGGACGTGGGCGGTTCGTATTCTGAAACTGAGAGCGGGCTCTCCAAGATCACGCTGGAATGGATGATCGCAGAGGCGCTTAAGTGCGATTTGAAAGTAGACGAAACGAAAGGGAAGGCTGTATTGGGTGATCCGCAGCCCTCTTATCGACTCATTCCAAACGCAAAAGGGAAAATACATAACTCGCTCACTAGACAGTGGTGGATCGCGGAATTACTGCCTCACCGGTGTTTTGATGAAGCGACGCGAAAAGAAAAATGGCGCTTTCCATTTGGCGCAAGCCGGGAAGTTCCGGACGGTTCGGTATTGCATGAAACGGTTCACGAAAGGCTCGGCTCGGACGTGGGATACAAGCCAAAGAACTTGAACGGGAAATATGAGAAAGAGCCGAAAGTCGCCCCAGTTTATCCAGTCACTTTCGCATAGGTGAGAACGGCGGCATAGTTCTGATAGAAT